>Ga0153954_1001547_pt1 | contig 11926 bp, 11 predicted proteins | sample TSFL038MetaG_FD_102277 | JGI IMG/M metagenome (GOLD analysis project Ga0153954, IMG submission 102277) | Attine ant fungus gardens microbial communities from Florida, USA - TSFL038 MetaG | ecosystem: Host-associated > Fungi > Mycelium > Unclassified | place: USA: Florida, Wekiwa Springs State... | reverse complement strand
TGAAGTGATGGCTTCCTGGAAGCTACTTACCCCCGTCTTAGATGAATGGAAGAAAGAAGGTGATCCTCAATTTCCCAATTATGAGTCGGGAACATGGGGCCCCGCAGCTGCAGATGAATTGCTGGCACGCAATGGTCGGGCTTGGAGGATGATTTAAATGAGCGGAGCCCCCACCCCCCTACCTGCTTCCCTTTTCAACCTTATCATCTACACCAATGAACCCCATCGCTCCTCTTTTATGCGTGGAATGGTTCTGAAAGTGATGGAAAAGTTCCCTTGCAGGATCATCTTCATCGAAGAAAAACGGGGCGAGGCGGGTGACTTACTCAAAATAGATACGTCGAACGCAGTTTTTGAGCAAGGTGGAGAAGCGATTGCCTGCGACCTAATCACTATTGAAACAACCCCTTCCCGCATCGAGCGGGTCCCCTTCGTCGTGATACCTAACTTGGTCCCCGACCTACCCATCTATCTTCTTTGGGGGCAAGATCCCACAGTAGAAAATCCCATCTTCAAACCGTTGCAAAAGATCGCCTGCAAGCTCATTTTCGACTCGGAAAGCACCGATAATTTGTATGCTTTTTGCAAAAAAATGCTCCACTACATGGACCACAATACCCACGAAAGTATGGATACCCAATGGGCCGCTCTCAGCAGTTGGCGAGATATCATTATTCAGGTATTTGATTCGGAGGCCAGGATCGGAATTTTGCGCAACTCGCGTAAACTCCGGATCAGCTACAACACGAGTACGAACGCTCTTTTCCACCATCCTCTCGTCCGCTCACTCTTTTTGCAAGCGTGGATTGCAGCCCGCATGGGTTGGCATTACCAATCTAGCACCAGGGACAACGCGCGTTTCATTATCCATTACCAAGGCCCTGCGGGCGAGGTGGAGGTGCAGCTTATCCCTGAATCTCGCCCCGAACTCAATCCGGGACGCATTTTCTCGTTTTATACCGAAAGCGGCGAAGGGGAAGTCACCGATATCAAACGTCTGCCGGAACAAAGTAAAGTTGTCGTCAAAATTTCCAAGGCCGATGCCTGCGATATGCCTTACGTATTGCCCATTAAAGACCTCTTTAAGAGCTCCACATTTATGCGTGAAGTTTTTTACCGCCGCTGCAGCAGCCACTACCACCAGATGCTCCGCAACATCATCCATATCCCCCAAGAGGCATTAAAATGATCCAAGCAGGCAAACCCTTCGATAAACGGCGCGCTTTGATTGTGCCAGGCTCCCAAGAAGCGACAGAAAATTATTGCATCGATCATTTTTTCGAAGTGGGTCAAGAAGCCTTGCAACACCGAGGAATTTTCGCCGTTTCTTTATCGGGAGGATCGACTCCCAAACCCATCTACGAAGGAATTGTGCGGCGCGCAGGAGAAATGGATTGGAGCAAGGTGCTTCTCTATTGGACCGACGAACGGTGTGTACCTCCCAACCATAAGGACAGCAATTACAAAATGGCGATGGAGGCTGGATTTGCTCGGCTGCCTATTCCTGCAGCTAATATCCATCGGATGAAAGGGGAACTCGACCCAGAAGAAGCCGCTGCCCAATATGAAAAAATCCTACGCTCTACTCTTCCAGAAGGAGCTTTAGACCTTACCATTTTGGGGATGGGCGATGATGGACACACCGCTTCCCTTTTCCCTAAGACCCATGCTCTCCATGTCGAAAATCGGTTGGCTGTAGCTAATTATGTGCCCCAAAAAACGAGTTGGCGCCTAACACTCACTTATCCTTGCATCAACCACTCCCGCAACCCTGTCTTTTACGTGATGGGCAAAGGGAAAGCCGCCATGTTCGATCAAATATTTAACGGAGACTACGACCCCGATCTATACCCTTCCCAAAAAGTAGGAACCCCTTCCCATCCAGTGCTTTGGATTGCAGACAACGGGGCTTTAGACTATAATCGTTAATCTATGAAAGTCCTAGGCATCGAAAGTACCTGCGATGAAACCGCCTGCGCGCTCGTTTGCGATGGACGGGAGATTTTATCCAATGTGGTCAGTTCTCAGATCAATTTGCATGAGCAATATGGAGGAGTCGTTCCCGAATTGGCTTGCCGCCGCCATATCGACGTGATTTTGCCGGTTTTGAACGAGTGTTTAAAGCAAGCGGAAGTCAAGAAAGAAGAGATCGATTTGATTGCCGTGGCCAATGGCCCTGGACTGATTGGAGCCCTGCTAATCGGCTTAAATACGGCGAAGGCGCTGGCTCTCGGATTGGGCAAACCCCTGGTGGGGGTCAATCACGTGGAGGCGCATCTGTATGCCGCGCTGATGTCCCGGCCAGAACCTGTGCAGTTTCCTTGCCTTGGCGTGGTCTTAAGCGGTGGGCATACGACTTTGCTTAAAATTGAAACTTTGGGCCGCTATACCCTCATTTCGGAGACCGTGGATGACGCCATAGGAGAAGCCTTTGACAAAGCCGCCAAAATCTTGGATCTCCCCTATCCAGGCGGCCCGCGGATCGAAGCGCTGGCTAAAGAAGGCAATCCCCTCCGTTATCCCTTAAAACCGGGTCGGGTAAAGGGGCAGCCGCTCCATTTTTCCTTTAGCGGTTTAAAAACCGGGGTGCTTTACGCTGCCCGTGGACAAAATGGACAAGCAGTCCAAGAAATGCGTGCACAAGACAAAGCCGACTTAGCCGCCTCTTTCCAACGAGTTGCTTTAAAAGATATTTTTGATAAGACGGTTGCAGCAGCAGAACTAACCGGTTGCCACACGCTCGTCTTTGGGGGCGGAGTGACCCACAATCGCGCTTTGCGGGCGCTCTTTGAGACGGAAAGCCCCCATTTGCAATGTCTTTGGCCGGGGCCTGGCTTAAGCTTGGATAATGGCGCCATGATCGCGGGGCTAGGCTACCACAAATTTCTTGAAAACGGAGCCGCCAGCTTAGATCTGGATGCCATTACCCGCATCCCTTTTTAGAAGAGGAATTTCCTGCTCCCTCCCGGGATGAAGGGACGGACCGGGACATTCCTCTTGAAAGATTATCCCCATTCTTATATCCTTATTGCAAAATAGGAGAAATCATCCAATGGCATCCAAACGTGAAAAAGTAAAATTTCAAAGCTCGGCGAGTGGACATTTTTATGTTTCCCAAAAAAATAAATCCTCCACACCTGGCCGTATTGAATTGAAAAAATACGATCCTACCGTGCGGAAACACGTCGCCTATAAAGAAGCAAAATAAATCTACAATTCTTGGATAAGGTGGGGAGCGCCTGATGTTTGAACTCTCAGTAGCTCGCAAATATCTTACTCCCCGCTGGCGTCAACTTTCAGTCTCCATTATCAGCCTTATCTCCATCCTGGTGATTGCGTTAGTCGTATGGTTGATCGTAGTCTTTTTTTCCGTCACATATGGCTTGGAGCGCAGTTGGATCAATAAGTTGATCGCTTTGACCGCCCCGGTGCGTGTTACACCTACTCCTGCGTACTACCGTTCTTACTATTACCAGATTGATGGGCTGAGTAGTGCCTCGGGCTATGGTTACAAATCGATTGGTGAAAAAGTTTTGGCTGAAAATAGCGATCCATATGACCCTCAAGTCGATGAAGAGCTTCCCAAAAAGTTCCCCAAATGGGATCGGAAAGATCCCGTCAAAGAGGCTTTCGCTGCCATCGCCCAATTTCCTGAGCTTAAAGCTAAGGACTTTGAGATGGGCAATGCCAACCTCCAGCTGCAACTCGTCCGCCCAGCCGGCGTGTCGGAGATTCGGCAAGGGATCTTTGTGGGAACCTTTCCTGCGGAAAATCCCAATTTGACCAAGACTCTTTTACCGGTTACTCTGGCTGACTGGAACACCCTTTTGCTGCAAGAGAACGCCCCTTGGATTTCCCTTTTCGAAGCAGCGCAAGTGACCCAATTAAAACCCCATGAGCACCTCTGGAACATACCCCATGAAATTTATCCTGAAAAAGGGGTTTTTCAAGCGATTGGACTAAGTAAAAATGGGCGCTTGACACGCATTTTAGTCCCCTTAAATGCTTCTGAAGCTAAAGTAATGCTGCAAGAGCTTCTCAAGAACGGCGTAGAAGCCAAAATGGATACCCTTCAGTTTCAGGAAAGAAAACCCTTTTGGGATCAGGGCCCTCTTTCCCCTGCTGTAGCTATCACCTTAACAGGAAAAATCGAAATTCCCGCCGCCTTAAAATCTCCATCGCCACCGCGATTCCACGTGGAAATTTTAGTGCAAAATCAACACTTACAAGGCGATGTGGGGCTATTTGGCTTGCAAATTGGCGCTGCTAACATCCAAACAAAAGATCCCAAAAATCCTCCTTTATGGGTCTACACAGATGCAGAGGGGCAGTATAAACTGCCTCAGGATATGGATCGGGGCGAAGGGATTTTGCTCCCCCGCAGTTACCGTGAAGTGGGTGTGCGCGTAGGCGATCGGGGTACTCTGGCTTATGTAGGCCCCAGCTCGAGCTCACTGCAAGAACAACGCGCTAACATCTTTGTAGCCGGTTTTTATGATCCGGGTATCATTCCACTGGGTGGAAAATTTATCCTTGCCAATCCCGAATTGGTCAACGCCATTAGGACCCTTAGCGGCGAAGATGAGGGGAGCAATGCCAACGGCATCAATGTTTATTTCAACGATCTCGATCAAGCTCCTGTCGTGAAAAAGAAACTGGAGCAGGCCTTTGCCGAAAAAGGGATCGCGCCGTATTGGAAGGTGGAAACCTACCGCGAATTCGACTTTACCAAAGATTTAATCCAGCAGTTGCGCAGTGAAAAGAACCTTTTCAGTCTCCTTGCAGCCTTGATTATCATCGTCGCCTGCTCCAATATCATCTCGATGCTGATCATTTTGGTGAATGATAAAAAGACAGAAATTGGGATTTTACGCTCTATGGGAGCCACTTCAGGCAGCATCGCCCTTATTTTTGGTATGTGCGGAATTGTGATGGGGGTTTTGGGAAGTGCGATCGGAATCTTGGCCGCGATTGTGACCTTAAAGAATCTACAACCCATTGTCGGGTTCATTAGCCGCGTGCAAGGGTATGAGCTGTTCAATTCCCATTTCTATGGGGAAGTTCTTCCCAATGAACTCAGCTTCACCACCTTAGGAGCTGTAATTCTCGCCACGGCATTCATCTCCCTCATCGCTGGGCTCGTTCCCGCAATTAAAGCCAGCTTATTACGTCCTTCCGCTATTTTGAGGGCAGAATAATGGATCGGTCTCCCCTACTTACCGCCAAAAACTTACGCAAAACATTCCATAGCCCCAATCCCATCGAAATTTTGAAAGGGATCGATTTAGAGGTGATCCGGGGAGAAACCGTTGCCATCCTGGGGCGTTCCGGACAAGGCAAAAGCACGCTTCTTCAGATTCTTGGTACCCTGGAAAATCCTAGCGATGGGTCTCTCACCATTGCAGGTCAAGAGGTGACAGTGTTTAACAAAAGTCGCATCCGCAACCGCAACATCGCTTTTGTCTTTCAATCTTTTCACTTGCTCGAAGATTATACTGCCCTCGAAAATGTCCTGATGCCAGCACGCATTGCTCGCGCCGATCTTTCTGCCCAAAGCCCAGCTCGCCGCCGTGCAACAGAGCTTCTTGAACTCGTAGGGCTTGAAAGTCGCGCCCACTTCAACACCAAGCTTCTCTCCGGCGGCGAAAAACAGCGGGTGGCCATCGCCCGCGCCCTGTGCAACAATCCCGATATCCTCTTTGCCGATGAGCCCTCAGGCAATCTCGACAAACAAACCTCTCAGGCAATCCATGAGCTTTTGCTCAATTTCGCTAAAAAGGAAAATAAAGCTCTCATTTTAGTTACTCACGACCTCGATCTTGCCCGACTCTGTGACAAGCGTTACATACTTGAAGCAGGGCACCTCACTCCTGCAATTTAACCTTAAAATCACAATCACAGGATTTTTTATTGGATCGTAGAGATTCTGTTGTTTTTTATTTTTATTATAGTTTTATCTTAATAATATATTAATAAAATTATTTTATATTAATAAATAAAAAAGGAAGTGATTTATGCGAATAACATCTCCAGTCTCTGATTTTAATAATAATCTTGCGATGAATTTTATTAAAAATCTTTTAAAGACCCCTCAAAAAATTGCGATGATGCCTCAAAAAGATCGTAAGATTTTGATGGCAGCTTTGCAAAGGTTGGAAAAGACCCCTAATAATGCTGATTCGATTTTAGTTTATAAAATTATCCAGGACACTGTTGCCCACGATAAACCCACTTTTATTGATAAAGTGAAAAGCCAATGGAGAAGTCTTTTCCCAGGCAATGTAAGTTCGAGAGCAGTCGCCAAACAAGTCAATAAGACGGGACGCGATTTGATCTTGAAGCACGGCTTGAATTTATGGGATGCAGATAAAAAAAGAGAGGCGGTCACGTTCATTGCTCAAGCTTATCGAATGGGGGATCCCAAAGCAGCTTATGCCCTGGGGAAAATGATCGAACAAAGGGGGGTTGCTTATGATCAATTTAAAACCCTTCCTCGTCCTAAAATAAATGGGAAACTCTTTTCATACGATCCACGCTTCTATTACTATGCGGCTGCCAAAGGTGGAGTGGACGAAGCTAAAGCTGCACTGAGACGCTTTTCTCAGTCAGTTTAAATTCAACTGGTTCTTACTGCTCTCGTATTCAGTTACGGAGAGAGAAACCAAATATTTAATTTGACAGAAACACCGTTCCCTCGAGATAGTGCAGATTCAACGTAAGGGTCAAATAAAGCACCTATTCCAAGCCCACAGCGAGCTGAGGGTATAAAAGCACTTTGTGAGGAGGGAATAGTTGAAAGCTATTGCCGACGAGGAAAGTGCTTTTAGATCCCAGCGCAGCATGGGATTGGGGCTATTTGATGCTTACGTTCAATAGAGGGAAGCTATGAGGCCCACGACAGCACGGAATTGGCTATACGGTATTAGCGTTTTGGCAACCGTAGCAGGATTGATTTTGTCCGCTGTATCCTGGTTGCGCGTCTGCACGGAAGCATGCTCGGAAGTGCATAATTGGCAACTTTGGGGACTGCCTTTCGAAACCGCCGGCGCCCTTTTTTTTATCCCATTGTTGATCTTGCTAGGGATGGCGTGGCACAACAAATGGATAATGACCCTCTGCGGTTTTTTGTTTGCCGCAGCGGCTGGAGCTGAATTAAAATTTGTTTTAGTTCAAAAGTATCAAATCGGAGCTTGGTGCCCCGTTTGTCTGACGATTGCCAGTTGCATTTTTATCGCAGCAGGTGCGTTTGTAATTCGCTATATCCTAGAATGGAAAGAAAATATGACACAAGGTTCAAAACCAGATTTTATCAAATCGATAACGAAAGGATTCACCGGGTTATCGATGTTTTTGCTGGGTTTCCTCATCGCTGCAGTAGGGACAACCCATTTCGATCCGCTCGCAGCTGCGGAAAACACCATCCGGGATAGCGTTGCCTTTGGGCAAAAAGATAGCCCCATCGAAGTGTACATCTTCACCGACTGGGCCTGCCCTGCCTGCCGCGAAGTGGAAAAAGATTTGGAAAAATTTGCTCCCCAGATCATGGCTAAAGCGCGTTTGACCTTTGTCGATCACGCCGTGCACACCGAAACGCTCAACTATTCCCCCTACAATGTCTCCTTTATGATCAAAGATAAGCCCCAATATTTCAAACTGCGCGAAGCGTTAACCCATTGGGCGCTCACCCATCCAACCCCGACCGATGAACAGGTGGAAAAAATCGCCAAAGAGCAAGGTATTAAATACGAACAGCTTAATTTTGCCGATATCGCTCTCAGCCAAAAGTATTTTAAACAACTGGCTACGCAGTTTAGCGTGAAACAAACGCCCACAGTAGTGATCATCAATACCAAGACTAAGAAAGGCAAAAAGCTGATCGGAGTGGATGAGATCACCGAGTCCAACGTCATGAAGGCAATCGATTCCTTGAAAGACACAAAATGAGCTTATGAAAACGATCCTCGACGCCATCGGGAATACTCCTCTCATCAAACTGCAGCGGCTCAATAAAAATCCACTGGCCACCCTCTTGATGAAGGTTGAATTTGTCAACCCTAGCGGAAGCGTCAAAGATCGGATCGTCTACTACATTATCAATCGCGCCGAAAAAGAAGGGCTTCTCAAACCAGGCGGCACCATCGTCGAAAATACATCGGGTAATACTGGCGCTGCAGCGGCGATGCTAGCAGCAATTCGGGGTTATAAATGCATCCTCACCCTGCCTGACAAAGTAAGCCAAGAAAAGCAAAATGCCCTCAAAGCCTACGGAGCAAGAGTCATCGTATGTCCCACAGACGCTCCCCCAGATTCTCCAGAGCATTATGTCAAAAAAGCCACTCAAATTGCGCATGAGACTCCCAATAGCTTTAGGATCAACCAATACGACAACCCGCTCAACCCAGAGGCCCATTACTTAACTACTGGCCCAGAAATTTGGGAGCAATCGGGTGGCAAAGTCGATTATTTTATCTCTAGCGGAAGCACCGGAGGGACCATCAGCGGAGCCGGACGCTATCTCAAAGAAAAAAATCCAGCCGTCAAAATCATTCTTCCCGATCCGATCGGTTCAATCTATTATGCCTATTTCAAAACCGGGAAAATCCCCCAGGATGCCGCTTGTACCTATCAAGTGGAAGGGATTGGCGAAGACCATATCGCCAAGGCGATGGATTTTTCCCTCATTGACGACGTGATACAAGTCTCCGATAAAGAGGCTTTCCAGATGGCTCGTAAGCTGGCCCGTGAAGAAGGAATCCTCGCCGGAGGATCTAGCGGAGCTAATTTATTCGTCACTCTCAAGTTAGCAAAAGAGGTGACCCGCCCCACCACCTTTGTAACCCTGCTTCCCGATGGGGGGATTAAATATTTGAGCAAAATGTACGATGACCGATGGATGAAAGAACATGCATTTTGGGACTAAAGCTATACACGCAGGGCAAACGCCCGATCCGATGACCGGTGCAATCATGCCTCCGATCTACATGAGCTCCACTTTTGTGCAGGAACGACCCGGAGTGAATCGAGGTTTCGAATATTCCCGCGCTAACAATCCCAATTACGAAATTTTAGAAGCAAACTTAGCAGCCCTGGAGAATGGCAGACACGCAACCGTTTTTAGTTCCGGCTTGGGAGCGCTCACGGCGATGATCACCCTTCTTTCCCCAGGAGATCGCGTGTTGGCGATAGACGGGATCTACGGCGGATCATACAGGCTTTTTACTCAGGTGTTTTCCCGCTATGGGATCCATTTGGAATGCTGTCCGGCCGATCAAATTTCTCAAAAATGGGGCTCAAAACCGAAATGGCTTTTTTTTGAGACGCCTACCAATCCCCTTCTAGAAATTTTTGATATCGCAAAACTGACTCAAGAAGCCCATCAACATGGAGCTTTAGCGATTGTAGATAACACTTTCGCTAGCCCTTATCTGCAAAATCCGCTGAACGATGGAGTCGATATCGTCTGGCATAGCTCCACAAAATATTTGGGCGGGCACTCCGATGTGATCGGCGGGGCTGCTATCACTCAAAGCGACGAAATAAAACAAAAATTAAATTTTGCGCGTAAATCGCTGGGCGTCAATCCAAGTCCTTTTGATTGTTGGTTGATCAGCCGCGGGATTAAAACTCTGCATGTGCGCATGGAACAGCACAACAAAAATGGGCAGCAAGTCGCCGAATTCTTAGAATCGCATCCCAAAGTTAAAAAAGTGTATTATCCGGGGCTTAAATCACATCCTGCTCACGCTCTCGCTCAAAAGCAAATGCGCGGCTTTGGCGGAATGGTCTCTGCCGAATTTAATCTCCCTTTGGAAAAGACGGTCGAATTTATCTCCAATCTGCGCCTTTTTGCTTTAGCTGAAAGCTTGGGGGGAGTAGAATCCTTGGTCAATCATCCAGCCACGATGACCCATGCCTCCATCCCTGCTGATGAAAGAGCGCGGATAGGCTTAAGCGATGGATTGATCCGCTTTTCTATCGGCATTGAAGATCCTCGTGACTTGATAGAAGACCTCAAAACTGGTTTGGAGAATGTCTCGTAATAAAATTCTTTTGCTCCTCTCTGGGATGGCGATCGCCTTCCTTCTCCCCTTTTATTTTCTTAAAAGCTCCCCTTTCTCTCTTCAAAATGTCACCTGGGAATCACCCTTACCGGTCGATTGGTCCAAAGTCAATTCCCCTATTCCTGAACAGCTGCTCCGCCAGCCCTTTAAGTTGCTTGGGGAGGGACATCAAACTTATGCCTTTATCGGAGCCGATGGGCAGACGGTGCTAAAATTTGTGAAATTTGGTTACATGAACAGCATGACCCCTGCCGAACGCGATGTGCGTCTCAAGCGGCTGTTCAACGGCTATTTAATTGGCTTTCAAAAAGACCGGGAAAACACGGGGCTCATCGCCCTTCATCAAGCGGAAAAACAAGGAGACCCCATTTACGTGATGCTCGATGGACAATCGGTGAATGTAACCCCGCTCTATTACATCCTTCAACGCAAGATCACCCCTTTAAAAGAGGCGCTCAATCAAAATAAACCTGCCGCCCAAGCGACTTTGGATCAAATCCTCGATCTCTACGCCGATGAATATCAGCGGGGGATTTATGACAGCGATCACAATGTGCTCTACAACACCGGATTTATCGATGGGAAACCGGTGCGACTCGATATTGGACGTCTCAAAATCTTGCCCACAGATAACCGCAACACCTTCATCAAGCTTGACTTAGAAAAGATCATGACCCGTTTTCGCAAATGGATTGTAAAATCGCTCCCCGAAAAAGAGCAAGCGGCGCTTTTGAAGCACCTGCAAGAAAGGATCGATCAGATTGCCTCCCGTTAAAGATTCATATGATGTTGCCATCATCGGAGGGGGAATTACTGGCGCTGGAATTGCCCGCGACGCTGCTTTGCGGGGATTGAAAGTCATTTTATGTGACAAGGGGGACTTTGGAGCAGGAGCTAGTTCCAAGAGTTCGAAATTGATCCACGGAGGCTTGCGCTATCTTGAGCAATTTGATTTTGCCTTGGTGAAAGAATCTTTGGAGGAACGTTCCATCCTTTTAAAGAACGATCCGATCCACGTGAAATGGCTTCCCTTTCTTTTTCCCATTTATCGCCGACACCGCCGCCCCTTTTGGCTGATCCGCCTCGGGCTCAATCTCTATGATCTATTTGGGCACCGCAACGCACCCCCTAGCATTGCACTCGATGCTGCCGCTATCTTAAAAATTTTCCCTGCGATCAACACCGAAGGACTTACAGGGGGTTGCCAATATTATGACGCGCAAATGGATGACAGTCGGATCGTGATCGCCAATTTACAGGCCGCAAAAGATCTGGGCGTTAGACTACACAATTACACCCCCGCGGCTCCCCTACTCAATCCGGAAGGGCAAGTGATTGGGATCCGTTACGGAGAGGGAGATACCGCATTAGCCAAACAAGTGATCGATGCCACGGGCGCATGGTCCAATCACCAACAAAGCGAAATCGCTTTAAAACCGACCAAGGGGGTTCACTTAGTTCTTCCCAAAGTCCATGGCGACATCGCTTTGACCTTGGAAGCGCCTCAGGATCGACGGATTATTTTTTTACTCCCTTGGAACGGCACAACCCTATTAGGCACCACAGAAAGCTCTTATACAGGCTCGCTCGATGATGTGCGCATGGAGCAGGAAGACAGCACTTATTTAATGGAAGCTTTCCGCCACTATTTTCCTAAAGCCTCTACGGAAATCTACGGATCCTTTGCTGGCGTGCGCCCTCTCGTCAAAGATACCCATAGCGCCCTTTTTAAAATAAGCCGTAAGCCTGCCCTGCACCGTTCGAACAATGGACTTTTGACTGTCGTGGGGGGAAAATACACCATCTACCGTAAAATGGCCGAAAATGCAGTCAACGCCATCACAAAAAATCCCTGCAAAACGCGC
>Ga0153954_1001546_pt1 | contig 11935 bp, 10 predicted proteins | sample TSFL038MetaG_FD_102277 | JGI IMG/M metagenome (GOLD analysis project Ga0153954, IMG submission 102277) | Attine ant fungus gardens microbial communities from Florida, USA - TSFL038 MetaG | ecosystem: Host-associated > Fungi > Mycelium > Unclassified | place: USA: Florida, Wekiwa Springs State... | reverse complement strand
TTTTACGCCCGCCTGGCCGCTATTGTGAGGAGCAATGGAGCGCGCTTGATCCTTGATACGTCAGGGCCTGCGCTCCAGGCGGCGATATCGGCAGGGGGCATTTATCTCGCCAAGCCTAGTGTTGGCGAGTTCGAGATACTGACACACCGAAAGTTTGAGTCTGTCGGGGAACTTGCCGAGGTGGCGACATCCTTAGTTGCCGGTGGCTCGGTCGAAAACCTTGCTGTGACCATGGGGCGTGATGGTGCATTGCTCGCACATCGCTCAGGGACGTTGCGCCTGAGAGGCCCCAAGGTGAAGCCCGTGAGTGCTGTGGGGGCAGGCGATAGTTTTGTGGCGGGCATGACTTTCGCGCTCGCGCGCGGAGAACATGTCGAGGACGCATTCATGCTCGGCATGGCCGCCGGCACCGCGGCCGTCCTGACCCATGGCACCCAATTGTGCCGTCGGGAGGATGTCGAGCGTCTCCACGCGGAGGTGGTAGCCGAGCGGACGAGCCTGTAGCCAGTTCGACGTTGCACTCGTTCCGTATGCTGTGGCGATTGCTAAGATGCAGGGCGGTGACTGCGGTAGAAGCTGGAGCACAGCTTCGTCGAGCGACCTCCGCGTGAGCAGGAGGGGATTCAGTCGGAGCTAGTGCGACATGAGCACGGGAATATCGATCCTAGTGCCGAAGATATCTCGAGTTGCGCTCCCGAGCATGAGCGCGCGCTCGAACCCATGTCCGAACGCGCCCATCACAAGCAGGTCGGCGCCTGCTTGCCGCGCATAGGCCAGAAGGGTCGTGCCGATGTTCAGAGTCTCACGATGGATCGTGCTGAATTTGGCATCAACGTGCCACCGCGCCAGATAGCGGCACAGCGCGTTTCCGGAATCAGGTGTCGAAAACGGCTTGTCGTCAATTACCGATACGACGAGCACCTCACGCGCCCCAACGAGAAGAGGCAAGGCATCGCGCACTGCACGAACCGCCGAACGTGTTCCGTCCCACGCAATGACAATCCGATTTTCCGGGAGTACAGGGGAGCTTGGTGGCACGAGGACAATTGGCCGGCCACTCCCAAACAGGGCTGCCTCGACCAGGTCTTTGCGAGGTGATTCGAGTGGTCCGCGCACATCGATGATCAGGATATCGTGCACCTGGGTGCAATGAATGATGCGTTCGCGAAGCGACACGGATGGGTCTTCGGCGTGCAGAATGTCCGATGATACGCTCGCATCCGTCGCTGCGGACTGAACGAGCTTCGCCATCCATGCCACCCGTTCACTTGACGATGTTGGCTTGGTGATCGTCCTCTCGGCCTGCCGGATGTCCGGTTCAGGCGGCCTGTCGTAGAGGTCGGCTTCAACGTCCGCAATCAATGCAGATAGATGCGCCCCATACATACGAGCCAGGGCGATCGCATAGTGCGCTCCGCCCGAGAGATTATCTCTGCGCGTCGAAGTGGAAAGGAAAGCGAGTATATCCTTCATATTTCACCACGACGCGGCTTGCGTGGGCCGAATAGAGCCTAACTTCTAAGATGACCAAACGTTCCAGATCGGAAACCCGTACCGCTCTGGCAAAACAGACATACAACCAACAGTGTACGATCCGGCGTAAAAATGCTAGAAGTAGCCTACCAGAAGCGGCGCGGAAGGTCGATCAAGTGAGCAGGGTCGATCACCGAAGGCGAGAATTCGCACGTCTTCGCGCGAAACTGGTTCAATAGCGGAAGTCTTCCCTTGGCGGCATCGTTGCGGCGATTTCGCTGCGCAGGAAGGTGAGCTTGCCTATGCGAGCAATATGCATCCTGCCTGAATGGGCCGCGGGCACAAAGGATCAATCTCTTATGCGTCGTCGACGGGCAAAAATCGTGGCAACCGTTGGTCCGGCCAGCGCTTCGCCAGAGATGCTCAAGGCACTGTTTCTCGCGGGCGTGGACACGTTCCGTCTCAACTTCAGCCACGGGACCCAGGGAGATCATGCAAAGGTCCATGCCGCGATCCGTGCACTCGAGCGGGAGCTGCAGCGACCGATCGGCATTCTGATGGATCTGCAGGGCCCGAAAATCCGCATCGGTACGTTGCGCGACAAGAAGATCACCGTTCTGCCCGGCGAGTCCATTCGCTTTGTTCGCTCCGGATCGGAAGGGGACTGTTCAGCCATACCCTTGCCGCACCCGGAGATATTTGCAGCCCTTGCACCCGGCGACGATCTGTTGATCGACGATGGCAGAGTGCGCGTTCGTGCGACTGGCCTGGGCAAGGACTATATCGAAGCCGAGGTGATTGTCGGTGGAGCGATCTCGAACCACAAGGGTGTCAATTTGCCCGGAACGATTCTCGACCTGTCGCCGCTCACCGCAAAGGACCGCGCCGATCTGGATTTCGGCTTGCGCCTTGGCGTGGATTGGGTGGCTCTCTCATTTGTGCAGAAACCGTCGGACATGATCGAAGCACGAGCTCTGATCGGCGAACGCGCAGGGCTCATGGCGAAGATCGAGAAACCCGCCGCACTCGAGCAGATCGATGACAATATCCAGATGTCGGATGCGATCATGGTCGCGCGCGGCGATCTCGGGGTCGAGATTCCGCATGAGGAGGTACCCGGTCGCCAGAAGGAGTTGGTGCGCGCCTGCAGACTGGCTCTCAAACCGGTGATCGTTGCCACCCAGATGCTCGATTCCATGGTGGCAGCCCCGACGCCCACGCGCGCCGAAGCTTCCGACGTCGCAACCGCGATCTATGACGGCGCGGATGCGGTAATGTTGTCGGCGGAGTCGGCCACGGGCCGATACCCTCGCGAGGCCGTCGAAATGATGGACCGCATCATCCGCAGCACGGAGCAGCACAAGATGTATCGGTCGATCATCGAAGCGACCCAGCCGGATGAGGAGCAGACTCCGCCGCATGCGGTTGCGGCGGCGGCGGCGGACGTGGCCTCGGCGATCCATGCGGCGGCCATCGTCGCCTATACATCAAGCGGTGCAACAGCCGGACGTATCGCGCGGAAGCGACCTAGGGTGGCGATCCTGGCCACCACGATGAGCGTAGAGGTGTCCCGTCGTCTCTGCCTCTTGTGGGGAGCACACAGCGCGCTTTCCGAGCACGTGCAAAGCTACGAGGAGATGGTCAGCCGCGCGACTGAGCTTGCGAAACGGGAAGGGTTCGCCGGTGCCGGTGATACTTTGGTGGTTGTCGCCGGCATACCGTTAGGTCAGGGCGGGACAACCAACAACCTGCGCGTCGTTTCGGTCTCCTGATCCGCAGCAGCAGGGCGGAGATTGCGAAGGCACGTACGAGATGATCGCTGGCAACCAAAAAGCCGATACCCGAACCGGTCGAGCCGGGAACGTGCCGCGCCCCGATTGACTTGATCTGTTGGAACCTTTGCTATTATGGAGCCGGGAGCGTCGTATCACTGTCGCCCCGCCTAGTCTCCGCGCCGAAAAGGAGGCTCAATGATCAGGTTTGGCCTGCTGGGCTGCGGGCGTATCGCCAGGCGCCATTCCGATCTGCTCGGCGGAAATCGTATCGAAGGCGCAACGCTCACGGCCGTCTGCGACCTGGTGCGCACGCGCGCGGATGCGATCGCAGCGAAGTTCGGCGTTGGCGCCCACTATGACATCGATGATTTTCTCGCCCGCAAGGACATTAATGCGGTCGCGTTGTTGACCCCGAGCGGCACGCGCCGCGAGCACGTCATCGCCTGCGCAAAGGCCGGCAAGCATGTCGTGGTGGAAAAGCCGATGGCGCTGCGGCTGCAGGACGCAGACGACATGATCCGTGCCTGCGACGAGGCCGGCGTCAAGCTTTTCGTCGTCAAGCAGAACCGCTTCAATGTTCCCGTGCTCAAGGCACGCGAGGCGCTGGAGGCCGGCCGCTTCGGCAAGCTCGTGCTCGGCACCGTACGGGTGCGCTGGTGTCGCGATCAGGCCTATTACGACCAAGACGGCTGGCGCGGCACCTGGGCTCATGACGGAGGCGTGCTCACCAATCAGGCGAGCCACTATATCGACCTGCTGGAATGGTTCTTCGGCGATGTCATTAGCGTTCATGCCCGCGCGACCACCGCCCTGGTGCGGATCGAGGCCGAGGACACGGCGGTCGCGACGTTGAAGTTCAAAAACGATGCGCTCGGTATCATCGAGGCGACCACCGCCACCCGGCCCACCGACCTCGAAGGCTCGCTCTCCATTCTCGGCGAAAAGGGGGCAGTCGAAATTGCGGGCCCTGCGGTCAACCAGATCCGGCATTGGCGCTTCGTTGACGAACTCCCGTCGGACAAGGACGTGATCGAGAAATTTTCGGTCAACCCGCCGAACGTCTACGGCTTCGGCCATCAGGCCTATTACCAGCACGTCGTCGATTGCCTGGCGAACCAGCGCGCCGCGCTGGTCGATGGCCTCGAGGGTCGCAAAAGCCTGGAACTGATCTCGGCGCTCTATGAATCGATCGAGACCGGGCAGGAGGTGGCGCTTCGCTTCACGCCGCGCCTGGGCCGGTTGGGTGTCGTATCGTGAACCTGCCGGAGCGGCTTCATCGACGAAAGCAGGATCGATGCAGGTGGGTCCACACAACCATTTCTCCCTCACCGCATGAAGCCCGCCGGTCTCGCGTCCGCTCGTTTTGCAAGGTCGTGCGGCGTGTTATACACAAGCTTGATTTTTATATTCATGCAGATGAAAATATCGGTCGACGCACGAGGACAACCGAGATGCCGCGTCCAAGAAAGAGTTCAGGGGAGCGATCCGGAGTCAAATCGGCGGTCCGAGTACTTGAGCTGTTAGAGTTCTTCGACCGCATCGAGCGGCCGGCCACCCTGTCGGAGATCGCGCGTGAATTGGGCTATCCGCAGTCCAGCGCCTCGATGCTGGTCGGCAGCTTGATCGATCGCGGTTACCTCAGCGTCTCGGCAGACCGGCGCATCCAACCCACCGCCCGAGTGCCCATGCTAGGCCGCTGGGTGGACGTTTGGATCACCGACGGGCGGATCGATCAATTAATGCGTCACCTCTCGCGGGAAACGGGCGAGACCATCCTTCTTGGCATCCTCAGCGATATCTATGCCGTCTACATTGATACTATCGCGGCTACCAAGCCCATGCGCCTCCACATTCCCCGCGGCACGTTGCGGCCCATAGCTGCCTCAGGAATGGGGCTGATGCTGCTCTCCGCCCTCGACGATGACGAACTCGCCGCACGGGTCGCCCGGGCTCGCAGCACGCAGACGGAAGGTGCCCGGCCAGCGAAGCTATCTTCGATCATGGCAGAAGTGCGAGAGATCCGCAAAAATGGCTATTCCCTTTCCACCGATCGTGTGGTGACGGGCGCCGGAATCATCTGCATCCTGCTCCCCAGGGCCGTGCGCGATCAACCTGTTGCCATCGGCATCGGCGGCCTTTCGTCCGGGATCGTCGAGAATTCTCGGGATTTCCTAGCCCTGCTACGCTCAAGCGTCGCCTTTTATCTCGCTTAGACCAACGGCCTCTGGCCTCGTTGCGGTCTCGCACTGCCGCCTGTTGAGAGGCGAAGGTGCGGATCGGCTCGTGCATAACAAGTTTCGCCAGAGTCGAGCCGGGTGGCGTCAAGACCGCCCGTCACGCCATGGCAGTGCATCTCAATCTTCTTCGGCGATGACGCACTTGGTCTGGAGAAGGTGATCGGTCTCTTCCGCGCTGTACCCCAACTCCGCCAGCAGCGGTCGGCTATGCTCGCCGAGCCGGGGGGCCGGGCGCTGAGCGACTGGCTGCGTACGGGACCAAGTGCTCGCCGGCCGCATACGGCGGATGGCGCCTTCGCTCGGATGGACCTCATTCTGAAAGAAACCGATGGTCGAAAGGTGCGGATCATCAAGAATGGAGTTGAGGTCGTGGAAAGGCGTTACCGGAATGTCGGCCTCCTCCAGCAATCGTCTCCATTCCGCGGTATCGCGGGAGAGGAATTCGGCGGAAACTTCTGCATAGAGTTCGTCGATATGCAGGCTGCGTGTTCCCATTGTCCTGAGCCGCGGATCCTGCTCGAAAGCATTGTTCTTGCCGATGAGAGTGAAGAAGCTGCGCCATTGCTGATCGCTGTAAAGCAGGGCGCAGATGTAACCATCGCGGGTCTTGTAAGGCTTGCGTTGTCGGGCGAGCAAACGCCGGTATCCACCTTGGTCCAATGGAGGCTCGAAGGTCAGGCCGCCCAGATGGTCCGACAATACCAGCGAGACCATGGTCTCGAACATGGGCACGTCCACACGCTGGCCTTCCCCGGTCTTCTGCCGGTGATACAGAGCCGCGCATATCGCACTCACCGCCACAATGCCGACGATGCGGTCAGCTATCGCAGACGGCACATAGCGTGGCGTCCCATCGCCGGCCTGCGCGATCAGCCATGGCAGCACGGCGGCACCTTGAATCAAGTCATCATAAGCTGGCTTGGCGGCATAAGGACCGTCCTGCCCGTAACCGAACATGCCCACGTATATTATGTCTGGCTTGACTGCCGCGAGCTTGTCATAGGAAAGGCCAAGACGCTCCATTGCTTGTGGCCTGATGTTGTAGGCCACCACATCCGCTGTCCGCACGAGCCGTAGTAGCACGCCGCGACCACCCTCGGTCTTTAGGTCCAGGCAGATGCTGCGCTTACTGCTGTTGGCGTTCAGGAAGAGCCCACCCATTGCGGGGTTACGACCCGGCCCGATAAGGCGGACCGGATCGCCGCCAGGCGCTTCGATCTTCACGACGTCCGCGCCCATTTCCCCAAGCGTTTGCGTGGCCGACGGGCCCATCATAATGGTGGTGAGGTCGAGGATACGAACACCGGCGAGGGGACCCATGGCCTTATCGCTCCCCGACTTGAGGCGCAGCTGCCGCACCGGGTTCAAGGCGATCGTAGCCCTTCACGAGGCGTACCGGGGCACAGCTCATCAACACTTGGCCGTTCTGGTTGATCACCTTGTTCAAGGTTTTCACGATGCCGCGGCCCGGCTTCTGCGACGCCTCTGCCTTCAAAACTTCGCAGTTCAGCGGGATGGTGTTGCGGGACAAAGAGGAGGGGGCTTCCACCTTCAACTCCATGCTGAGGAAGGCGAGGCCGCTTCCTTGAAGACCTTCTGCATTAGCAGGCCCTCGGCAAAGGAATAGACGAGGGCGCCGGGCGGCGGCCGGCGGATAGTGATTCATCGCGCAGATATTGGAGATTGATGAAAAGCCATTCGGGCATGCCCGACACCGAGACGAAGTTCGCAGTGTCGGCATCGGTGATACTGAGTCCAATGGTGCGGAAGCGAAATCCAACTCGCGTATCCTCCTCGCGCAACCCGAGACCGATGGTCCGAATGTCAGCCGAGGCCATTGGTTTCCTCCAATTTGTGTTTGCCAAGGTCGGTCACAGTGCTAGAGGAAGCCCGCTGCATCGTCAACACGATATAGATAATCACCTATTTGATTACGGGGGTGCCGGTGTTCGTCGACATATCGCGCCATCAGTCGGTTTCGATCCTCACGCTCCGACGACCGGACGTCATGAATGCATGGCACCTTCCAATGCGTCGGGAAATCCTCGAGGTGTTAAAGGGGGTGGAAGAGGACGCGGAGTCGCGGGCACTTGTCGTCACCGGCGCGGGCGACCGTGCGTTTGGAGCCGGAGCGGACGTGAAGGAGCCTCCGCCGGCATTGGATGAAATCGAGGCATGGGTCGATGAGTTTGCGGCCTTCTTCGAAGCGTTCCGCAGGCTTCGGAAGCCTACGATCGCGGCTCTCAATGGTGTGGCCGCGGGATCGGCGTTCCAACTCGCACTCATGCTTGACTTCAGAGTCGCGCATCCCGGCGTTCGTATGGGCCAACCGGAGATAAAGTCCGCAGTCGCTAGCGCAATGGGGCCGTGGATTATCCGGGAGGCTCTCGGGGCCCGATACGCCGCCGACCTCGCCTTGAGTGGCCGCCTTATGGAGTTCGCCGAATGCGAGCGGCTGGGACTGTTTCAGCGGGTGGTGCCGGCCGATGAGGTGCTTCGCGCGGCGGTGCAGCTTGCCGATGGACTTACAGCGTCGCCCGCACGCGCCATAGCGTTGACTCGAGACCGGCTGAGGGAGTTGGGGCAGCCTGGCTTCGACGCCGCCGTCGCGGCATGGAAGCGAATGCTCGCTGCTTCTCGCGCTTGAGCCTTGCTCCTCTGATTGGCGCTTCCGTTTGCGCTATCCCAAACTGCCGGGTACGCGCGCGAGCGCAAGATTCTGCAACATTTTTCAGCGGCCTTCCTGGCAATGCAGCGCAGCCTGCGGCTAACGGCGTGCAAATTCACGTCTTCATCGGTCAATGCGAAAGGTCCGAGAGAGGCCGCGGCTTTCAAACGCGGCGAAGGACTGCCTAACGGCGAGTTCATCCGAAACCAGAAACGAGCGCGTGACGCGACGTCTGGCACGTACCCGGATTTAAACACGGCCGCCGGCGATTGCCTCTACTTCCAGAAAATCCGCTGGGTTCGAAGATCGCGCCTGAGCCTTAACTTGGAAAGTGCTTCAAGCCTCACCCTGAATTCTGCTCGGCCAGCGCAATGCGAGAGTTAAAACGTGCTCCGCACTCGTTCGCAGCAAGCCGCAGCTGAATTGGCTGGTTCGTCAGCACAGTACGATTCTCGAATCGAGCAGACCTCGGCCGCGATACGAAATGAAACTGGCGATGCTGCGTGTGTGCGTGACGCAAAGCAGCGAGCATCTTTGCGTACCCACGCAATGCCGCGCGAAGGGAGCTCCGTCCGCTTTGGGCGAGTTCATGTATGTGATAATATATATCCTATTGACGATTTATCGACAAGCGCTAGTCTTGAATGGCCGGCCACACGACCGGCTGTTCGAAAAAATGCACCCGGGAGGAATTGATGTCGTTTTCCGTACGCCGTGTTGGACCGACGTTCGCTGCCGAGATCTCTGGAGTGGATCTCTCGAACATGGACGAGGAAACTTGGCGCGCTCTTCATCGTGCGTTTCTCGAGCACAAAGTAATAAGCGTGCCTGGTCAGAGTTTGACGGCTGCGCAATTCTATTCATTCGGTGAACGGTTCGGGGTGGTTGAGCCTCACACAGTCACCACCTTCCATCATTCGGAACAGCCCGGGATTACGCTTCTCTCAAATCGCGTCGAGATGGGGCGTCCCAAGGGCATCCGTGATGCGGGCTCGCACTGGCACTCGGATTATTCGTATAAAAAGGTGCCATCGAATGCGACGATGCTGTACGCGATCGAAGTGCCGCCGACCGGAGGCGATACGTTGTTTGCCGATCTTGCGGCTGCCTATGCGGCGTTGCCCGATGATATCAGGCGGAAAATCGACGGCCGCTACGCGCGTCATCATTACCGCTGGACCTCTGATCAAAACCATCCCGAAAGCCGATGGAAGCTGCTGAACGAAGCGGAACGAGGGCTAACGCCTGAAGTCGTCCATCCGATTGTGCCTCGGCACCCCGAAACCGGTGAGAAGTCGATCTTCGTCTTTCCCGGGATTACCTCGGGTATGAAAGGTGTCGTCGACATGGATGACAAGGAAAGTGAGGCTCTCTTGGACACGCTGTATCGGCATTGCGCCGATGAGCGTTTCCAGTTTCGCTATAATTGGAAGCTCGGTGACGTGGTGGTTTGGGATAATCGGGCAACCATGCATTGCGCGACGACTGACATCCTGCCCCCCGACCAATTTCGAACGATGTGGCGCATCAACACCAGGGGTACCGTTCCAATAAGCGCCTGACGTCTGCTGGTCGATCAAAACTCAACAAAAAAATCATGGGAGTAGGAAATGGATGCTCGAGCCAATATCCGCGCGGCTGGATTGACAACCCAGCTACCAAGGGAGGCAGCCGATGCGCGCACAACTCACGCTGTCTGGACCGCATTCTTTGGTTTTTTCATCGATATCTTCGATATCTATCTACCCATCATCATTTTGGCGCCGGCGTATATCTATTTCAAGCCGGCTGAGATGAAGTCACCAATCCTTGATTCCTTCATTTTCGTCACCGCACTGTTCGGACGTCCCGTGGGGGCGTTGTTCTTCGGCTACTCCGCCGACCGGTTGGGTCGCAAGCGTGCAGCCTCGGTCACCATGAGCGGCGCAGCTCTCTGCATCTTTCTTACTGCTCTGCTGCCGAGCTACCAGACGATTGGGATGGCCTCGGTCGTATTGTTGATCGTACTTCGCTTCTTCACCGGCTTTTTTGCAGGTGGTCAGTACACTGGCGCGGTGACCCTTGCGATGGAGACCTGTCCCAAGGAACGGCGCGGGTTCTACGGTGCTCTGATCGGCTCGAGTTCCAACCTTTCCTTCGTCGTCATGGCGATCTTCGGCATGATTTTGCTGCGGTGGTTGCCGTCGGGCAAGCTCGATGATCCCTATACTCAATGGGGCTGGCGCATTCCGTATTTGGTCGGTGCCGCGATCACGCTGATCTTTCTCGCGTACATGCGCTCCTATCTCCAAGAATCCGAGCACTTTCTCAACGCCAAGAGCAAAGGGATGTCCTCGCCATTCAAATCCTTGTTCGGTGACATCGGTGTCAGCACTGACCTTTTCCAAGGCTTCCTTTTGATGAACGGTCTTTGGCTGGCTTATTTCGTGCCGGGTGCCATGATGCCGGCACTCCTGCACTCAGCCATGGGCCTGACGGCATTCCAAGTGACGCAGGTTATGCTGGTCGCAAGCATCTGTTGCTTTGCCGGTTTCCTGATCGGCGGATTGATCGGAGATCGAATCGGTCGACGTGCAGCGTTCATTTGGCTTGGCACGGTGGCAGCAATTGTCGGTGGGATCGTATTCCATTTGATGGTTCAGTTGCCGAAGGAAGAGTTTTCGCTGATCGTCACTTATGCGTCGATCGTATTCGGCGTGATCGGACTTGTTTGGGGCTCCGGTCCGCATGCCTATCTCAACGAGCGCTTCCATACCAACAGCCGCTCGTCTGGATATGGCATCGCCTTCGGCTTCGCCATTATTCTGCCGTCCCTCTTCAGCATCTACCAGAATTGGCTAAGTAGCTTTGTGCCCATGGTGCAAACGCCGATCATCTTGCTTGTCCTGGGTGCGGCTATTGTAGTCGGTGCCGCGGCTTGGGGACCCGAGACGAGTGCTTCCAGCTATCTCGACAGTAAGGTCGACTGACGTCTTGCGCACGCTGACGTCGGTATCGCCGCTGGCCCGTCCAGATTGAGCGTACGCGATCATCTTAACGACGGCTTTGGCGGATAGAGACATAAGCTGCCGAAGCCGCCGAGGATTGTGGGGGCTGATGCTTGGCGTGCGTACGTCTGACTACCTTATGCACCGCTTGCGCTGGAAGCTTCCTTTTCACTATGGCTTCGAAATGGGCCGTCTTATGATCAGGGGGACGGGACATTTGCCGTGGTCTTTGCTGCACTCTGGCGACGTCAAGAAGGGAATTGTTGGAGGCCGATGATACAATTCGTTCAACACGCCGCCGGTGGCGAAATTCTCGTCGAATGTCTTGTTCGCCAAGGTGTGACGGATGCGTTCTGTGTGCCCGGCGAGAGCTATCTTGCCGTTTTGGACGCGCTCTACGATCGTGATGTCCGGCTCACCGTCTGCCGCCAGGAAGGCGGCGCGGCGATGATGGCCGAGGCAGTGGGGAAATTGACCGGACGTCCCGGCATCTGCTTTGTAACACGTGGTCCGGGCGCGACGAATGCGTCTGCCGGCATCCATGTCGCGGCCCAGGATTCGACGCCACTCATCCTGTTCGTCGGGCAGGTCGAGCGTGGCATGCGGCAGCGCGAAGCGTTCCAGGAACTTGACTATGAGCTCTTTTTCGGCGGCATCGCCAAATGGGTCGCAGAAATCGACAGCCCCGAGCGTATCCCCGAATTCGTCTCTAGGACGTTCCATGTTGCGACATCCGGGCGGCCGGGACCTGTCGTATTGTCGCTGCCGGAGGATGTGCTCATACAGGTTGGGAGC
>Ga0153954_1001545_pt1 | contig 11948 bp, 11 predicted proteins | sample TSFL038MetaG_FD_102277 | JGI IMG/M metagenome (GOLD analysis project Ga0153954, IMG submission 102277) | Attine ant fungus gardens microbial communities from Florida, USA - TSFL038 MetaG | ecosystem: Host-associated > Fungi > Mycelium > Unclassified | place: USA: Florida, Wekiwa Springs State... | reverse complement strand
CCGGCTGCATCTGGTGCCGCACGTCAATGCGCCCGTTGCCGACTTCCCGGTGCGGCATGTGATCGGCGCGCACCATTTCCTGGCCGATCTCACGCTGCCTTACGGCCGCGTGGTCTACGACTACAACAAGCAGGCGGATGATATCGCCGAAGCGGCCGAGTAACGACTACGAGCGCGAGGCGTGAGCTTGCGAGCTCACGCCGCGACGTCCTCCCACAGCCGCGACGAGCCCCTGATCAGGACCTTGCGGCCGGTCGGCGTGATCAGGGGGCCTTCGCCACCCATGGTGGCGAGATCCAATGCAACCAACTGTTCGACCGCAGACGTGCTCAGCGCGCGGCGTTGTGTCGCGCCGGAGCGCAGCGTCTTCAACGTTTCCCATTGATCAGGCGAGAGATCGTAGTCGAGTTCGGCGTTCATGCGGCCTCGAAAACATTCGAATCTGCAGCGTCGGCATCTGCGCGGGTCTCTTACAAATGCTGCATGAAAACCATGCGACTTGATTGAGACGCTATTTCGACTGGCCGTCTGTGGCGAAGATCACATCTCATTACAGAAATAGCGGAACCAGTTACGCAACTGTCACATCCGCGTGTCAAATGACGCCGTCGACGACCTCGAATCGGGCTGCGCGGGGTAGGCAATGGCAGCCTGGATTGGATGGACGCCCTGAATATTAACTGGTTGCTAAGGAAATCTGGCGGCAGTGCCCGGATCAAGGGTCTGGGCGGCGCAATTCTCAGCGTTGTGATCGGTGCCGGTGCGATCTTTGCGTTGACCCGAGCACTACGGCATATCGACTACGATAAAGTGTACGCGATCATCCGCGACACCGAGCCCAGCGTGATTGCGCTGGCGCTGATCATGGTCACTGCGTCCTATGCCAGCATCACGCTGTACGATTGGCTGGCGCTGCACACGATGGGCCGCAAGGATGTGCCTTACCGGATTGCGGCGCTGGCAAGCTTCACGAGCTATCCCATTGCTCATGGCATCGGTGCGGTGGCGCTGATCTCGCCGGTGATCCGCTACCGGATCTATTCGCGCAATGGGCTGGGCGCGATGGGTGTGGCCAACATCTGCTTTCTCACCGGGCTGACCTTCTGGCTCGGCAACATGACGGCGCTTGGCTTCAGCCTGCTCTATCAGCCGGCGGCGATCGGGGTCATCGATCATCTGCCGCTGTGGGCCAACCGGCTGCTGGCGCTGGTGCTGCTCGGTGGCGTCGCCGGCTACGTCTTGTGGAGCTGGCTGCATCCTCGCGAGATCGGCAGGAGCCAGTGGCTGGTGCGATTGCCGTCCGGCCCTCTGGTGCTGGTGCAGATCGTGGTCGGACTTCTCGATCTGACGGCGGCGGCGATTGCGATGTATGTGCTGCTGCCGGAAGGTCTCGACATCGGATTCTTTCGCCTGATCGCCGTGTTCATCGCGGCGACGCTGCTCGGCTTTGCGAGCCACGCGCCGGCGGGACTTGGCGTGTTCGATGCGACTATCCTGATCGGGCTGGATGACGGAAACCGGGAGCAGCTGCTCGCGACGCTGCTGATGTTCCGCTTTCTCTATCATCTGGTGCCGCTCTCAATCGCGCTGGTCCTGTTCGGCGGCGTCGAGATGTGGCGGAGCTTTCGCAAGAAGGGGGCGGCCGTCGATCCCGTACAAAATTCAGACCGGCGAGTTGAGCTTGAGTCCGATCATGCCGGCGACGATCAGCGTCAGGCAAATGATGCGGATCGGATCGGTGGGCTCGCTGAAGAGCATCATGCCGACGAGGATGCTGCCGACCGCGCCAATTCCGGTCCATACCGCATATGCGGTGCCGAACGGCAATGAGCGCAGCGCCAGCGCCATCAGCGCAAAGCTGAGGATGATCGCCGCCGCGGTCGCAGCCGTCGGCCAGAACCGGGTCAAGCCGTCGGAATATTTCAGACCGAGCGCCCAGCCGACTTCGAGCAGGCCGGCGCCAAGTAGTGCAAGCCACGCGCTCACGTTGTCACCACCCGAAACAAAATCTGTGGATCAGTGTGCGTAGCTTCGGTTGGAACCGCGTGGTGGCGGTATGCTCGCATGACGCACGCAGTTCCTGATGTCGCGGAACTCGACGGGTTCATCGATCCTTCGATACCAAAGGACTTTACGCACGGCACTTCATTCGGCGATCGTCGCCTTTCGCTGCCGATTTTGAATGAATAGGCCGGCATTGGCTGGTCGCTTGTCAAAACTGTTGCTGTTCCTCCTTCCGATGTTCGCGCGACAAGCATGTGACAACACGCATCCTGTGATGCGGTTCGCGCGCGAAATTGCTGTCGCAAAACTGAAAGGCGGCAGAGATACCGTCGGTGGATCGTTGATTTGAGGCGGGCATGAGTGCGCAACTGATCGCGGACGCGGTGCGGAACGGCAGCGCACAGGATGAACAGACGATCTGGGACAGGATTTACGCGTTCTGGCTTCGTCGCCTGGTGTACACCCAGATCTGGGAAGATCCCGAAGCCGATCTCGCAGCGCTGCAATTGCCGATCGGCTCGACCATCGTCACCATTTCATCAGGCGGCTGCAATGCGCTGTCCTACCTGACTGCGCAGCCGGCCCAGGTCTATGCCGTCGATCCCAATCAGGCGCATCTGTCGCTGCTCAAGCTGAAGCTCGCCGGCATCCGGGCCTTTTCCAGATATTCCGACTTCTGGCAGTTTTTCGGCGAGGCGGCTTCGCCAGCCAATGCGCAACTCTACCGAGAACGTTTGCGGCCGATGCTCGATCCGGACGCGCGCGCCTATTGGGACAAGCGCAACGTCATCGGTCGTCCGCGGCATGCTTATTTTACGGACGGTTTTTACCGCCATGGCATGATGGGACGCTTCATCGGCATTGCGCATCTGGTAGCGAAGAGCGCGCGCATTGATCTCGGTGCGCTCTTGAGCGCCGACGTGGATGCGCCTCAACGCCTCGAAGCGCTGGATCGCCTGCATCGGTTGCTTCATTCCAGCCTGGTGCGGACGTTGATGCGAACCCCGGCCTTGCTGTTCGGCCTCGGCCTGCCGCCACGGCAGCGGGCGCGACTCGGAGGAGGCGCGCCGCTGAACGAGGTGATCTGCCAGCGTCTCTTTCGCCTGATCAACGGACATCCCAACGACACCAATTATTTTGCGTGGCAGGCGCTGCGTCGCCGCTATCCGGGTCCGGGCGATCGTTGCCTGCCGCCCTATTTGCAGCGTAGTCAATTCGCGCGGATGCGCGACGACGCAGGCCTCATCATTCCGGTTCACGCCGGCCTGCGGCAGTTTCTCGACAGCCTGCCTGCGCGCGAAGTCGATGCTGTCATGCTGCTCGACTCGCAGGACTGGATGGCGCCTGAGGATATCCGCACGCTGTGGGACACGATCGATCGCGCGGGCTCGGATCAGGTGCGCGTGATCTTTCGCACCGCCGGCGTCGAGTCGCCGCTTGAAGGCAAAGATCTCGCTTCTCTGCAGGAGGTTTGGCGTCGCGACGAGGAAAGCAGCGCGATCGGTTACGAGCTTGACCGATCGGGAATCTATGGCGGCTTCCACTGCTATGTGCGCCGTTGATTGAAGGGATTTTATGCGAAGCGCGCTCAACTGGAACGCGATGTTGCAACGCGATTTGCAGGTTTCGCGGGCGCGTAATGATAGGGATTGTGCACGGTAACGTGAGGCAGGCCGGCAGCGTTTCTGTTATGCTTGTCGCGGCAAGTGGACTTCACACCGACGGAGTGGGGCTCATGAACAAGCTCGCTGAGCTACGCAGTCAGGAATACATGTGCCGGGAGCGAGCCGCGTTGGATTCCGAGCGGCGGGTGTTTTGGCTGGCGCAAGCCGAGGAGTGGGAACAGCGCGTGCTCGACGAGATCGCCTATCATTTCCGGGAGTGCAATCTCGGTAATTCCGAGCCTCGTATATCCGTCACCTGAGGCCCGTTTTTCACGCATCCGATTTGGGTTGAAGATGCGCCTCGCTGGAAGCGAGGCGCCAGTGTCGTACGCGCCCGCTAATGCGTGAATTCCGGCTTTCTCACGGTCTGCCGCACTTCGGCGCCGCAATCCGAACATTCATAGATGAAGTCGATCTTCGCCATGCTCCAGTGCGGCTCGATGTCCCGCACATACATCGGCAACATTCCGATGCAGCCAGGACAGATGACGAGGCCCATCTCGAACTCATGATGATGGATGTAGGCTGGCATTGTTCGGCTCTCCTTACGAACGTGAAAAGCTCGTTGATTCAACCCCACGCCAAGCCTAGCCGTGGACGTCATTTGGCAGTCATCAACTCTTTCGAACGTATACGGAACGATCCCAGTTTATCGGTCTGTGTGTCATTCCTGTAACAAGCTGGCAGTGCAGGCGCCGGCTCTGCAGGCGCGCCTCGGACCATCAACGGGCCTCCTTTTCGACGTTTTGTTTTCATGTCTTGCCCTTCAGATGGAACGCCCCGGATGTTCGCGGTGTTTCCGGGTGGTATTGCCGCGCGGCGGGAACCCAACAGGCCGTGAGCAGGGTGTTGCCGACTCTGCAAGTCATCCTGAATTGTGCTAGTAACCCCAAAAAAGCCGCAGGGAAGGATGAAGAAGAAGGCAATCATCGGGGGCGTTATCGCTGCGCTGCTGGTCGGCGCCGCTGGCGTCTATGCCGTTGCCTGGCGTCCCGCCATCGCAGCGATCGATCCGCCTAAGCCGCAAAGTTTCGATGCCTCGCTCATCAAGCGCGGCCGGGAGCTTGCGGCGATCGGCAATTGCAGCACCTGTCACACCTTGCGCGATGGCAAGGATTTTGCCGGCGGGCTGCCGGTGCCGACGCCGTTCGGCACGATCTATTCGTCCAACATTACGCCGGATGCGAAGACCGGTATCGGCCGCTGGTCCGAAGCAGCGTTCCAGCGCGCGATGCGCTTCGGCGTCGATCGGGAGGGGCGGCATCTCTATCCGACCTTTCCCTACGATCACTTCACCAATGTCAGCGATGACGACAACCGGGCGCTCTATGCCTATTTGATGACACGTGAGCCGGTTGATGCGATCGCGCGCGAAAATGAGCTTTCCTTCCCGCTCGATCAGCGCATGGTGGTCGCAGGATGGAAACTGCTGTTCCTTCGCCGCGCAACCTATGAGCCTGATCCCGGCAAGAGCGCGGAATGGAATCGCGGCGCCTATCTGGTCGAGGGACTGGCGCATTGTGGCGCCTGCCACACCCCGCGCAATGCGCTCGGCGCCGAACGCACAACCGCGACCTTTGCGGGCGGCGATGTCGACAATTGGAAGGCCTTTGCCATCAATGCGCAATCGCCATCGCCGGTGCCTTGGGATGCTGAGGCGCTCTACGCCTATCTGCGCGACGGCTTCCATCCTGATCATGGTACCGCCCGCGGACCGATGGCGGAGGTCGTGAGCAATCTTTCCGTCGTGCCGGCCAGCGATGTCCATGCCATCGCAACCTACATGGCAGACGTTTTCGGGACCCCATCGCCTGACCGCAAGCGGCAGGGTGAGGCCGCGTTGGCGGAAGCCAAGAAAGTGCCTGCGCCCGCGCCGGCGAATGGACCGGGCGCTGCGATTTATGCGGCAGCTTGTGCCGGCTGTCACGAGAGCGGCCGGGCTCTGCCCTATGGCGGCGTCAGCCTCGCACTTTCCACCACCGTCAGCAGCCCTGATCCTCGCAATCTCGCCAACATCGTTCTTGCCGGCGTGCGTCCCGTCGAAGGCGAGCGCAGTCCGATCATGCCCGGCTTTGCGGCGAGCATGAGCGATGCCCAGATCGCAGCGCTATTGACCTATCTGCGCTCGCGCTTCAGCTCGCAGCCGGCCTGGACCGACATCGAGAAAATTGTTGTCGAGGCGCGGCGTGCCCAGACGGCCTACCTCGAGACATCGGCAGGCGCACGTAATGCCCCTGCCGATCCAGCGCAGCGAGACAAACCATGATGACATTGAAGGTCAATGGTCACGATCATCAGATTGACGCGGAGCCCGATACGCCGCTGCTCTATGTGCTGCGCGACGATCTCAAGCTCAACGCCGCAAAATTTGGTTGCGGGCTGGGTCAGTGTGGCTCGTGCACGGTGATTGTCGACGGCAAGGCGGTGCTGTCCTGCGTGACGCCGCTGGTGCTGCTTGAGGGCAAGCAGGTGACGACGCTGGAGGGGCTTGGCACAGTTGCTCAACCGGCGCCGATCCAGCGTGCCTTCATGGAAGAGCAGGCGGCGCAGTGCGGCTATTGCATCGCCGGGATGATGATGCGGGCGCAGGCATTGCTGCAGCGCATTCCCAAGCCGACCGATGAACAAATCCGTGCCGAACTGGCGCCGCATCTGTGCCGCTGCGGCACGCATATGCGCATCCTGCGCGCGGTGCATCGTGCTGCGCGGCTGATGGATACGGCCGAGCTTGCACCGGCAGACCAGAGGAGCGCACAATGAACGCCCCGGTCCTCGATCGCCGCCAGCTATTGCAGGGCAGCGGTGCCCTGATTGTCAGCTTCTCGCTCACCGACGCGTTCGCGCAGGATCAGGCTCCGCCGGCTGGGGCTCCGGCGCCGAAGCCGCCCGGGAGTCTGGCGACCTCGCCCTATCTTGATTCCTGGATCCGCATCGATGCCGACGGCGGCATCACGGTGTTTACCGGCAAGGCCGAACTCGGACAGGGTTTCAAGACCGCGTTCCAGCAGATCGCGGCCGAAGAGCTCGATGTGCCCTTTGCCTCGCTCAAGGTGGTCACGGCGGATACCAAGCTGACTGCGAATGAGGGCTACACCGCGGGCAGTCATTCGACGCAGGACAGCGGCGCGGCGATCCAGCACGCCGCCGCGCAGGCGCGCGCGCTTCTGGTCGCGGAAGCCGCCAGACGTCTCGACGCATCGCCAGAGAACCTGCGCACCGACAGCGGTGCCGTGATCGCGCCGGACGGAAGGCGGCTGACCTATGGCGAGCTGGTCGCGAACGACATGTTGCACGTGCAGGCGAAGCCTTCCTCGAAGCTGAAGGATCCCGCGACGTTCAAGGTGATGGGCCAGCCGATCCCGCGCGTCGACATCCCGGCCAAGGTTACGGGCGGCTTGGCTTATGTGCAGGACTTGCGACTGCCGGACATGGTGCATGCGCGGCTGGTGCGGCCGCCGAGCTACGGCGCGCAACTGACGGATTGCGACACCGCTTCGGTCGAAAAGCTGCCGGGTGTCGTCAAGGTCGTTCGCGACGGTAATTTCCTTGCTGTGGTCGCAAAAAAGGAATTCCAGGCGGTCAAGGCGATGCAGGCGCTATCGCTTGCGGCGAAGTGGAAAGAGACGGCCCAGCTGCCGAAGCAGGACGATCTGCTGTCCGTGCTGACGACGGAGCTGCAATCGAAGGATTTTGCGATCTTCGACCGCAGCAATCCTGCCGTCACCGGACATAAGACCATCGAAGCCACCTATACGCGGCCCTATCAATCGCATGGCTCGATCGGGCCATCCTGCGCGGTGGCGCAGCTTGTGGACGGCGCGATGACGGTCTGGACGCATACGCAAGGCGTCTATCCCGACCGGGCGGCGATCGCCGAGATGCTGCGCGTGCCGCCGGCGAGCGTGCGGCTGATCCATGTCGAGGGTTCCGGCTGTTATGGCCATAACGGCGCCGACGATGTCGCTGGCGATGCCGCACTGATCGCGCGCGCCCTGCCGGGCACGCCGGTCCGCGTGCAATGGATGCGCGAGCAGGAGCACGGCTGGGAGCCCTACGGGCCTGCGATGGTGACGAAGCTGAAAGCTTCGATCGGCGATGACGGCAAGATCGCAGACTGGAATTTCGCGGTCTGGAGCAACACCCATTCGATGCGCCCGGGTGGCGCCGGCAGTCTGCTCGCCGCGCAGCACATGGCGCAACCATTTGCAGTGCCTGAGGCGAAGCCGCTGCCGTTGCCCGAAGGCGGCGGCGACCGCAATGCGATCCCGATCTACACCTTTCCCAACGCGCATGTGATGCATCACTTTCTTCCGGACATGCCGATCCGGATTTCGGCAATGCGTGGGCTTGGCGCTTATCACAACGTCTTTTCGATCGAGAGCTTCATGGATGAACTCGCGAAACTCGCTGGCGCCGATCCCGTCGAATTCCGGCTGAAGCATCTCGACGACGCCAGGGGCCGCGAGGTGATCGAGAAGGCGGCGGAGGGTTTTGGCTGGCGGAAGGGTCAGCAGGCTTCCCGAGACCGCGGTTACGGCTTCGCCTTTGCGCGTTATAAAAACCTCGCAGCCTATTGCGCCATCGCGAGTGAGGTCGAGGTCAACCGCGAAACCGGCCGCGCTCGGTTGGTGCGTGCCGTCGCGGCAGTCGACAGCGGACAGGTGGTCAACCCGGACGGACTGACCAACCAGATCGAGGGAGCGATCGTGCAGTCGGCGAGCTGGACGCTCTACGAGCGCGTGACGTTCGACCAGAGCAGGATCACCAGCATTGACTGGCAGACCTATCCGATCCTCCGCTTCGACGCGGTGCCTGAGAAAATCGAGGTTCACATCATCAACCGGCCGGGCAAGCCATTCCTCGGCAGCGGAGAGACCGGGCAGGGGCCGGCTGCGGCCGCGCTCGCAAATGCGATTGCCAATGCCACCGGCAAACGGCTACGAAACCTGCCGCTGACGCGAAAACGCATCAAGGATGCGATCGACGCGTGAGCCTTGCGCCGGGAGGCGCCAATCTGGTTCACATTGATTTAGGGAGTAAACGTCATGACGCATGCCATCCGCTTTCATAGAACCGGTGGACCCGAAGTTCTGGTCTGGGAGGAAGTCCAGGTCGGCAAGCCCGGTCCGGGCGAAGCGCGCATCCGCCACACCGCGGTCGGGCTGAATTTTGTCGATATCTACATCCGCTCCGGGCTCTATCCCGGGCAGCTGCCGAGCGGGCTCGGCGGGGAGGGCGCTGGCGTCGTCGAGGAAGTTGGCCCCGGCGTTGCCGACCTGAAACCGGGCGATCGTGTCGCCTATGGCTCAGCGCCGATCGGCGCCTATTCCGAGGCCCGGCTGATCCCCGCCGATCGCCTGATCAAGCTGCCGAACGGCATCGACGACAAGACGGCGGCCGCGATGATGCTCAAGGGCCTGACCGTGCAATACCTGATCCGTCAGACCTATCGCGTCAAATCGGGCGATACCATCCTGCTGCATGCGGCGGCGGGCGGCGTCGGTCTGATCCTTTCCCAATGGGCCAAGCACCTCGGCGCCACCGTGATCGGCACCGTCGGCAGCGATGAGAAGGCAAAGCTCGCCAAGGCGCATGGCTGCGCCCACACCATCGTCTACACCAGGGAGGATTTTGTGAAGCGCGTCGACGAGATCACCGGCGGCAAGAAGGTGCCCGTGGTCTACGATTCCGTCGGCAAGGACACCTTCCTGAAATCCCTGGATTGCCTCGCGCCGCTCGGCGTTGCCGCGCTGTTCGGCCAATCATCGGGCAACGTCGAACCGCTGAATCTCGGCCTGCTCGCGCAGAAGGGATCGCTCTACGTCACCCGTCCGACGCTCAACACCTATGCCGCCAAGCACGGGGATCTCGTGGCCATGGCCAAGGAGCTGTTCGAGGTCGTGCAATCCGGCGCGGTCAAGATCGAGGTGCACCAGACCTATCCGCTGAAGGACGCTGCCAAGGCGCATGCCGATCTTGCCGCGCGCAAGACCACGGGATCGACGGTGTTGCTGGTCTGAGTTCGCTTGAGGGAGGCGCGTTGCCCGCCGGTGCATGGCGGACAACGCGCCGGGTGCTTTCTATTTCGTGGCCGGGACTACCGGAGCTTGCTCCAGCGCGTCGTCGTGGCGCAGGCTGAGCACGATGCCCATGGCGATGATGCCGAGCCCGGCCAGCAGCAGGAGACCACCGGTGTAGCTGCCGGTGTGGTCTTTGATCCAGCCCATGGCAAACGGACCGGCAAAGCCTGCGAGATTGCCGATCGAATTGACCACCGCGATGCCGGCCGCGGCCGCTGCCCCCGACAGGAAGGCGGTCGGTAAGGTCCAGAATACCGGCAGGCAAGCGAAGATGCCGAAACCGGCGAGGCAGAAGGCCATCATCTTCAGTGTGGGATCGTCGAGCACCGTGGAGGCGGCAATGCCCGCGGCCGCGATGAACAGTGGAATCGCGGTGTGCCAGCGGCGTTCGGCGGCGCGATCCGAGCGCAATCCCCACCAGACCATCGCGATCGTGCCGACGGCATAGGGGATCGCGGCGACCACCGTGGTCATGAAGGTCGTGAGCCCGAAGGTCTTGACAATCTGCGGCAGGAAGAAGCCGAGCCCATAATTGGTCGCGACCGCGCCGAAATAGACAAGGCTCAGTGCGATCACCTTCGGGTTTACCAGCGCCTGCGCGACCGTGTATTCATGCGCCGCCTCGCGCTGCTTCTGCTCGAGCGTCAACCGCTCGGCGAGCCAGTTACGCTCGTCGGCGGAGAGCCAGGTTGCGTCGGCCGGCCGGTCCGTGAGGTAGAAGAAGACGACGCCTGAGAGGATGATCGCCGGCACCGCTTCGATGATGAACAGCCACTGCCAGCCGGCGAAGCCACCTGCACCATGTAGCGAGAGCAGCGCGCCCGAAACCGGCGCGCCGATCACGCTCGATAGCGGAATCGCGGCCATGAAGTAGCCGACGATCCGTGCCCGGTATTCCGCCGGAAACCACAGCGTCAGGTAAAAGATGATGCCCGGGAAGAAGCCGGCTTCGGCTGCGCCCAGCAGCACGCGGATCAGATAGAAGGTGTTCTCGTTACCCATGCCGGTGGCGCGACTGATGTCGGGGATGAACGCCATCAGCCCGGACAGGATGCCCCAACTCAGCATGATACGGGCGATCCATTTGCGCGCGCCGAAGCGCTCCAGCAGCAGGTTCGAGGGTACCTCGAAGATGAAATAGGCGAGGAAAAAGATGCCGGCGCCAAACCCGAATGCGGTCTGCGACAGGCCCAGATCCTGGTTCATTGTCAGCGCAGCAAAGCCGACATTGACGCGGTCGAGATAGGCAATGAAATAGCAAATGATCAGGAAGGGCACCAGGCGCTTCGTGACCTTGGCAAGCGTACTGATCTCCAGAGCGTTCATTTTTATTGGCCCGTTTCGCATTGTTGAAACACGCCCGTGGGCAGAGCGTTCCCGGGCTTGCGGCCAGAGTGACAGTATTGTGAGGGGTGAGGCAAGGTGCACGCAGTGCGGTGCAACAAGCCGCTGGGTAGGTCAGTCGCCTGTCATGCGGATTCGTGCTTGCGCAGATCCCTGATGTGATCGAACTGGCTGGACTGCAGATCAGCCTCCGGCGAAGCGGCGTCGGCCAGTGTGGCCTCCGCCAGGATCTCCTCGGTGAGGTCGCAGACCGATTGATCCGCGACTTCGTGAATGAAGCTGATGTTCTTGTATTCGCCGGAAGCCACCCGCGACACCACCTCGCGCCGCGTCACTTCCGGATCGACCACGGCTTCGCGTCCGCGGCTGCCGTAGTCGATCATCACGACAAAATACTGCATGACTGCAGTATTTCTGAAAATCAGAATGTCGTCAAGTCAAAAATTCTGAATATCCTGAAATAGGACGATGGAACGTCCGAATCACCGGTGATGCCGGGGTCCTGTCGGCCGTCCGTTCTCCCGCGGCGGCTGCTATTTCGGTCCTTTCGCGGCCTTGCGGGAGCGGGCCGCCGCCTTTGCCCGCAGCCGCTCGATCTGTCCCTTCGGCAGGGTGACGCAGATCTCGCCGATCCATTCCAGCTTGACGCCATTGATCGGCTTGGCATTGAAGCTCGTGAGATTGACCAGAGTGGGGGACTTTCCGCGCTCGATGGTCTTCAGGTAGCGCTGGCCGGTTTTCAGCCGGACCGCCGCCTCTTCGCCATAGAAGCTCGCCAGCGGGTGGCGCTGCTCCCGATAGACCACGATTACGTCACCGTTTTCGTATTTCGGCAGCATGGAATCGCCGGTGACCT
>Ga0153954_1001544_pt1 | contig 11958 bp, 12 predicted proteins | sample TSFL038MetaG_FD_102277 | JGI IMG/M metagenome (GOLD analysis project Ga0153954, IMG submission 102277) | Attine ant fungus gardens microbial communities from Florida, USA - TSFL038 MetaG | ecosystem: Host-associated > Fungi > Mycelium > Unclassified | place: USA: Florida, Wekiwa Springs State... | reverse complement strand
GGCGCTGGAATACGGTGAGTTCGCCGACCTTGTCCGCGATCTCGCCGATCACCTGGATGCCGGTCGCGCCGGTGCCGATCACGGCGACCTTCTTGCCGGCGAGGTCGACCGGCTCATGCGGCCAGTAATAGGTGTGGAACGAGCGCCCCTTGAAGTCATCGACGCCTTCCACTCGCGGCATGGTCGGCGCGGAGAGCAGGCCGATCGCGAGAACCACGAAACGGCACGTCAGCTTGCGACCGTCGGCGATTGTCACATGCCACAGGTCGCGGGCTTCATCGAAGCGCATCGCCTCGACCTTGCAGTTGAACTGCATGTGCTTGCGCAGATCGAACTTGTCGGCGACATAATTGAGGTAGCGCAAATTCTCGGGCTGACCGGAAAAGCGCTCTTTCCAGTGCCACTCGTCGAGCAGCTCGCGTGAGAACGAGAAGCCGTAGGTGTAGCTCTCGGAATCGAAGCGGCAGCCGGGATAACGGTTCCAGTACCAGGTGCCGCCGAGATCGGGGGCCGATTCAAGCACGGTCGCCTCGATGCCGAGATCGACGAGCCGCTTGATCTGGTAGATACCTGCAACGCCCGCGCCGACGACAATCACCTCGTAATGGGTTTTGGCATCTCCCATCATGTCCTGCTCCGGAATTCTCCCTTGCGCGTATTGGTTCGATTACAAACCCTTTTGCCGGCGCAGGCAACCGCCCGCGACCGGACGCGCGACGGGGCCGCACGTGCGGATCAGCCACGCGATTTGCGTTGAGGCGCTGCCTAAACTACAAGGTTCCGAAAGTTGGAGTTAGCGCGAGGTCACGCGGCGCGTCATCGCCTGTTTGCGGGACGAACGTCATCGGGAGGAATTGATGCGGATTGCGGTGGTCGGCGCCGGTGGCGTCGGGGGCGGTTTTGGAGCCGCGCTGGCGAAAGCCGGAGCGGATGTCACCTTCATCGCGCGCGGCGCGCATCTCGCCGCCATGAAAAGCGCCGGCCTCAAGATCGAGGGCGGCCGCGGCGAGACGCATATCGTGCCGACGCAAGCAACCGATGATCCCAACACCATCGGCAAGGTCGACTTCGTGCTGTTCTGCGTGAAGCTGTGGGATGTCGAGAGCGCGGGCGAGCACATCAAGCCGCTGGTCGGTCCCGGCACGGCCGTGATCCCGCTGCAGAACGGCATCGACGCCGCCGACCGCCTGATCCCGATCCTCGGGCGCGAGGCCGTCATGGGCGGCGTCGCGCAGATCTCGGCCTCGATCGTCAAGCCCGGCGTGATCCACCAGGTCGGCACCTTCATGCGCATGATCTTCGGCGAGCTCGACGGCAAGATCACCAGGCGCGGACAGGATCTGCTGGCGCTCTGTCAGAAGGCGGGCTTTGACTCGACCTTGAGCGAGCAGATCCAGACCGATCTCTGGATGAAGTTCATCCTGCTCGCCACCAATGCCAGCATCACGGCGGCGACCCGCCAGCCAATCGGCAAATTGCGCGACGATCCGGATATCCGCCCGATCATTCTCGCTGCCGTCAGGGAAGTCTTTGCCGTCGGCAAGGCCAAGAAGATCGCACTGCCGTCCGATGCCGTCGAGAAGGTACTCGACTTCATGGGCCACGCCCCGCCCGCGATGAAGGCGTCGATGGCGCTGGATCTCGATCGCGGCAACCGCCTCGAATTGCCCTGGCTCGGCGGCAAGGTCGTGGAGCTCGGCCGCGAAACCGGTGTGCCCACGCCGACGCACAGCATGATGTACGCGCTGCTGAAGCCCTACATCATGGGGACTCCGGCTTGAGCGCCTGACGCGACCAAGAGTTGGGGTCGGCACTATCGGCGCCGGCCGCATGAATTCGTTCACCTGCGGTCGATCCATTGAGTTAGATCAATAACAGGGGTCCTGTCCGCTCTGAATGTGCCGTCGATCTGATTTCGGCGGCAACACCATGAACCTTCTGCTCAAGGAAATTCGACACAGCCCGCTGCTCTGGATGCTGGTTTTCGTCCCCGTTGTGCTGGCAGTCGAACGTGCAGCCCCGTCGGCCCACACGGCCTTGTTTGTGCTGGCAGTCCTGGCCATCGTGCCGCTGGCTGCACTTCTCAGTCTCGCAACCGAGAGCGTTGCGGAGAAAACCGGCGATGCGGTCGGCGGTCTGCTCAATGCAACGCTGGGCAACCTAACTGAGCTGATCATCGCGATCGCCGCGCTGCATGCCGGAGAATACATGCTGGTCAAGGCATCGATCGCCGGTGCCATCGTTACCAACGCGCTGTTCATGCTCGGCATGTCATTTCTGCTCGGCGGGCTTCGACATCACGTTCAAGAGTACAATCGCGCCGGAGGGAGGCTGTACGCCGCGCTGCTGTTGATGGCCACGATTGCGCTTCTTGCGCCGGCGGCGGTCGCCGATCTTGATTTGGCAAGAGGCGAAGCAATGGCTCAGAATCTCAGTGCGGGCCTCGCGGTGTTGCTCATCTGCGCCTATGCGCTGGGCCTGCTTTTCTCGCTTGGGACACATAGGGAGTTGTTCGCAAGCGGGGAACATGGCGAGGCTGGGGATGCCGCTTGGCCGATCGGATTGGCTGTCGGCACGCTCGTCGTGGTCACGGTCCTGGTCGCTCTGGTGAGCGAGATATTCGTGAGCTCGGTGCAGAAGGCAGGAGAGACTTTGGGATTGAGCCCGGCTTTTGTCGGCTTCATCATCGTTGCGCTCGTCGGTGCCGCGGCGGAAATGGCGGTTGCGTTTTCCGCGGCGCGCAGGAACCGCCTCGATATGAGCGTCAGCATCGCGCTCGGAAGCGCCTCCCAAATTGCCCTGTTTGTTGCGCCGGTACTGGTGCTCCTAAGCTATGTTGTCGGTCCAAAGCCAATGGACTTGCAGTTCTGGCCAGGCGCCGTGACGATGGTCATGATCGCCACGGTCACGTCCTGCTTCATCACCAACAGCGGACGGTCAGCATGGTTTATCGGCGCCTTGCTCCTGTTCATCTACGCGATCTTCGCCATGACGCTGTATATGGTGCCGCCGGGTTCGCATGCGCCGTTGTGAAAAGCTGAGGGAGGACCAGCGATGAAGCGCCGAATGGGCCGCTGGCTCCGAATTATTGGACCCATACTTATCGGTTACAGCATTGTCGGTCTGTTGGTCGAAGCGGCCGTCCCACAGTTTCTACCGGAGAACGGTCTGACGATCTCCGTCGGCGAAGCCGCGAAAGCTGGCGTGTTCGCCATCTGGTTCTATCTGATCTGGCGCATATTTGGGTCGATCCAAGGCATCTACGGTGCGGAGAGCGCCCAATATCTGGAACGCACGCCCATCTGGAGAATTCTCCTGGACGTTACGGCTGCCTATCTCTTGGCGGCGTTCTGCTTTTCCGTGCTTTACGTCTATCTGGTGCGTCGCGACGCAAATGCTTTTTCCACCGAACTCAATCTGGGTAACGCGCTCTACTTCAGCATCGTATCCATGACCACAACGGGCTATGGCGACATATCGCCCAAGTCAGGATGGGCCAAGTTCGTCGTCTGCCTGCAAATCCTGTTCGGCTTTCTCTACAATGTGCTCTTCTTCTCGATCTTCGCCGGGCTTGCCGGCCGAAGACGTTCCAGTTGAGCGCTGTCTGTGCGAACTGGACAACGGAGGGAGGAGCTGATCGAGGGCTATTTCCCCACCTGCCCGCGGTGGCGCAGGAAATGATCGGCCAGCACGCAGGCCATCATGGCTTCGCCGACGGGGACGGCGCGGATGCCGACACAGGGGTCGTGGCGGCCCTTGGTCAAAATCTCGGTCTCGCCGCCGTTGCGGTCGACGGTGCGGCGGGGGGTGAGAATCGACGAGGTCGGCTTCACCGCAAAGCGCGCCACGACGGGCTGGCCGGTGGAGATGCCGCCCAGAATGCCGCCGGCGTGATTGGACATGAACTTCGGGCCCTGGTTGCCCATCCGCATCTCGTCGGCATTCTCTTCGCCGGATAGTTCGGCCGCGCCAAAGCCGGCGCCGATCTCGACGCCCTTCACCGCATTGATGCTCATGAACGCCGCGGCCAGATCCGCGTCGAGCTTGGCATAGATCGGCGCGCCCAGTCCCGGCGGCACCCCCTCGGCCACGATCTCGAGCACGGCGCCGATTGATGACCCCTGCTTGCGGATGCCGTCCAGATATTCCTCGAAGAAGGCGGCCTTGTCCTTGTCCGGACAGAAGAACGGGTTCCTGCCGATCTCATCCCAGTCCCATTTGTCACGATCGATCCTGTGCGGGCCCATCTGCACCAGCGCGCCGCGCACATTCACCTCGGGCAGGATCTTGCGCGCGATTGCGCCTGCCGCGACCCGCATCGCCGTCTCGCGCGCCGACGAGCGCCCGCCGCCGCGATAGTCGCGCAGGCCGTATTTGGCCTCATAGGTGAAGTCGGCATGGCCCGGACGGAACTTGTCCTTGATCTCGGAATAGTCCTTCGAGCGTTGATCGGTGTTCTCGATCAGGAGCGCGATCGGCGTTCCGGTCGTCACCTGCGCCCCGGTCTCGGGATGTGCCATCACGCCCGACAGGATCTTCACCGTGTCCGGCTCCTGCCGCTGCGTGGTGAAGCGCGATTGTCCCGGCCGGCGGCGATCGAGGTCGCGCTGGATGTCGGCTTCGGTGAGCGGGATCAGCGGCGGACAGCCATCGACCACGCAGCCGATCGCCACCCCGTGGCTCTCGCCAAAGGTCGTGACGCGGAACATGTGGCCGAAGGTGTTGTGGGACATTGCACTTTGTTAGAAAGTTATGCTGACAGTCAACGTGACTGCGACGTCGACATAACGCGACAGGCGGCCAAATACCAGCCGTCATTCCGGGGCGGCGCGGAGCACCGAACCCGGAATCTCGAGATTCTCAGGTGCGCAATTGCGCACCATAGTTCACCCTTCGGGCGCCCCGGAATGACGGCGCAAAAGTTAACTATACTTCTTCAACCCGCCGTCGCCGAACACATAGACCGCGCCCTGCGCGATCGGCAGGTCGGCGGCGCCTTGCGGGGTCTCGAAGCCCAGCGCCACCATCAGGGCCCGCGCGGTGCCGCCATGCGCCACCACCACGGTGTCGGCCTTCACCTGCGCGTACCAGTCGCTCATGCGCTGCTGCACGGCTTCATAGGTCTCCCCGCCATCGGGCGCCACCCGCCATTTGTCGGCAAGACGCCGGGCAAAGAAGATGGGATCGGCGGCCTGCATCTCGGCGAGCGTAAACCCCTCCCATCGGCCATAGCCGATCTCGCGCAGGCGATCGTCGATCGCGTAATCCAGCGGCTGCAATTGCAGTGCGCCGCGCACCAGCTCCATAGTTGAACGTGCCCGGTTTAGCGGGCTCGACAGGAACGGGAGCTTGGAGCTGTCGCGGCCGTCGCGCACAAAGAGATCGGCCAGTATCTGCCCGGCCTGCACCGCCTGTCTGCGGCCGAGTTCGTTGAGCGCGGTGTCCTGCACGCCCTGCAGCCGGCCATCGGCATTCCACTGGGTCTCGCCGTGGCGAATGTAGTAGATGGTCGGCATGCCCCACTCTCGTCATTGCCGGGCTTGACCTGGCAATCCATCTTCAAGAGATGTTGTCTTTCCAAGATGGATGCGCGGGCCTTCGCCGCGCCGAAGGGGCTTAGGCCCCGCAGGCGGGTCAAGCCCGCGCATGACATTCATCATTCCTTTGCCAGCGAAATATCCGGCGCGTCAGGCCGCTTCATGCCGACGACATGATAGCCGGAATCGACATGATGGACCTCACCGGTGACCCCGCGCGACAGATCCGAGAGCAGATAAAGCGCACTGTCGCCGACTTCCTCGATCGTGACCGTGCGCCGCATCGGCGCATTGTATTCGTTCCACTTCAATATGTAGCGGAAGTCGCCGATGCCCGACGCCGCCAGCGTCTTGATCGGCCCGGCCGAGACGGCATTGACGCGGATATTCTTCTCGCCGAGATCGGCGGCGAGATAGCGCACGCTCGCCTCCAGCGCCGCCTTCGCGACCCCCATCACGTTGTAATGCGGCATCCACTTCTCGGCGCCGTAATAGGTCAGCGTCAGGATCGAGCCGCCATCGGTCAGAAGCTTCTCCGCGCGCTGCGCGATCGCCGTCAGCGAATAGCAGGAGATCAGCATGGTCCGGGAGAAATTATCGGCGGTGGTTTCGAGATAGCGGCCGTCGAGCTGATCCTTGTCGGAAAAGGCGATGGCGTGCACCACGAAATCGATCTTGCCCCACTTCTCCTTCAGCACGTCGAACACCGCGTCGATGGTCGCAGGCTCGGTGACGTCACAATGACCGAGCAGGAGACCGTTCAACTCATTTGCCAGCGGCTCGACCCGCTTCTTCAGCGCATCGCCCTGCCAGGTCAGCGCGATCTCCGCGCCTGCCGCATGGCAGGCCTTCGCAATGCCCCAGGCAATCGAGCGGTTGTTGGCAACGCCGAGAATGACCCCGCGTTTACCCTGCATCAGACCTAATTGTTGCGCCATCCCATCATCCACCGAGCTTCGAAAAGTTTGCGTACACCAGCCCCCCGCCGCGGTACAGTCCCAATCGGTACCCCGATCGGGCGTTTACCTCAAACCCTAAGGCTCGGAATAGGCGGATGAATCGGGTGTTATGCTTCAGGTGAGCGTTCACTACATAATCGGACTTGCATGAGCGCGTTTCGTCAGAGTGTTGAAGCCATGATTCCGGCGCTGCGGCGCTATGCTCGCGCGCTGGCGCGCGATGCCGATATTGCCGACGATCTGGTGCAGGATACCCTGGTGCGAGCGCTGCGCTCGGAACGCCTGTTTCTCGGCGGCGACGTCAGGAGCTGGCTTTACACGATCCTGACCAACCTCAACAAGAACCGGCGACGCTCGCTCGCACGCCGGCCGCAATTCATGCCGCTGCTCGAGAACAATCCCGACGCCAGCGGCACCGAGGCCGAAGGCCGCGACATTGCGCGCGCGCTGGCGACCCTGGTCGAAGAGCAGCGCGCGGTTTTGCTGCTGGTGATGCTGGAGGGCCTGAGCTATCGCGAGGTCGCCGACATTCAGGGCGTGCCGATCGGCACCGTAATGTCCCGGCTTGCGCGGGCCCGGGCCCATGTGAAGGCGGTGCTCGAAGGCAAGCGCCCGGCGCTGCGCCGTGTGAAGTAGCTGATAATGGCAAGGCTTATGCATCGTTATTTTTTGACTGGAATTGGACAGAGACGACGACGATGACCGACCCGAGGATTCCTGTCACCGAGGACGAGCTTCACGCTTACGTCGACAATGAGCTGCCGGCGGAGCGCCGTGGCGATGTTGAGGCGTGGCTCGCGACGCATCCCGACGATGCCGAGCGGGTTCGATCATGGCGCGCGATGGCCGACGCGCTGCACGCCCGTTACGATTCCGTGGCCAACGAGCCGGTACCGAAGCGGCTCGAGCTCGAGCGTCTGGAGCAGCGGCCGCGCAGATGGCTGTACGGCACGATCGCCGCGTCGCTGCTTTGCTTCATCGCCGGCGGCGGCGCCGGTTGGATCGCCCATGGCGCGACCGGCGCGCCGTCCACCTTCCAGAGCTTTACCGACGACGCGCTCGATGCGCACCGGCTCTATGTCGTCGAAGTGCGTCATCCGGTCGAGGTGCCCGGCAGCGAGCGCGCCCATCTGCAGCAATGGCTGACCAAGCGCTGCGGCTGGGACGTGTTCGCCCCCGAGCTGGGCTCGACCGGCCTGAAACTGGTCGGCGGACGGCTGCTGCCGGGCCCGACCGGACCGGCCTCGTTCCTGATGTATGAGAGCGCCTCCGGCGAGCGCTTCACGGTCTACACCGCGAAGGCTTCCACTGAGACGACCCAGATGCGCTACACCACCCAGGACAAGAACGGCGCCAAGGAAGGCGCCCTGTTCTGGGCGGACCGCGGCGTCGGCTATGTGGTGAGCGGCGGCAGCGACCGCGAGCGGCTGACTCAGGTGGCGCGGCTGGTCTATGATCAGACCGAGAAAAACGGCGGCTGAGCCTCGGCTATTTCAAGTTGAACGAGAACGGCCCGGCAACTCATTTCTCCCGCGGCGAAAGGGGAGTTGAGCCTGTGGAAAGGCCGCTTCAACCAAAACTCATTCGACGTTGCGAAAAAGCCGTCTCGGCCACTCCCGTCCCGCCTTTCTACGGGCCGAGACACGATCTCACGTTGTGACCAAGATTTAACGGCCGCGCGGAAAGGTCACCTTCGGTGTCCCAATTCGGACATTGAAATTCTGGAATCAAGTCATCGGTGCGTCTCATTATCGCACCGGATGATCACGAGAAAATGAGAAGCGTTCGATCCGCCGATCGGCGCACGCGGCCTCGAGCTGGGGTTTTGTACCGCGCTGGTCCCCCTCTCGAGGCCGCACCCGTCTTCCGGGCCAGAGGCCCGAAAAAATCAAGCTACGTATGGCTTCCTATTTGATTTCATTCAGGTGAGATCATTCCGGGGATTGTAGAGCCGCCCATCACGCCACTTTTGCATCAATGCTTCGAGTTCGGAATCGTTCCCGTCCGGCAGCATGATGCGCGTGGTCACGAGCAGATCGCCGGAAGCCCCCGCAGGCTTCGGCAGGCCCTTGCCCTTCAGCCGGAAGGTCCGGCCGCTCGATGTGTTCTTCGGGATTGAAAGCTCCACCGCTCCGCCCAGCGTCGGCACCCTGACCTTGCCACCCAGCACCGCCTCATAGAGCGTGATCGGCAGCTCGAGCCTGACGTCGCTGCCGTCGACCTTGAAATGGGGGTGGGGCGCGATGTGCACGGTGATCAGGAGATCGCCCGGCGGATGGCCCTGCGCGGTCTCCCCCTGCCCGCGCAACCGGATCTGCTGTCCTTCGGCGACGCCGGCGGGAATCTTGACATTGAGCTCCTTGCCGGTCGGCAGCCGGACGCGCTTGTCGCCGCCCTTGACCGCCTCTTCCAGCGAGACCGACATCGACACGGTGACGTCGAGGTCGAGCCCGACGCCGCCGGTGTCGAACTCGAACGGGCTTGCCCGGCCCGCGCCACCGCGCGCGCCGCGCCCGGCATTGGCGAACATGTTGTTGAGAATATCCTCGAACGCGCCGGCGCCCGCGCCGCCGCTGCGGAACGTGTAATTCTCAAAGCCGCCCGGACCGGCACGGCCGCCCGCAGCCCCGCCACCCGGGAAACCGGTGAAGCGCGGCTTGCCCTCGGCGTCGATCTCGCCGCGATCGAACTGCTTGCGCTTGTCCTCATCGCCAATGATCTCGTTCGCCGTGTTGATCTCGGCGAAACGGGACGCAGCCTTCGGATCGTTCTTGTTGTTGTCCGGGTGGTGCTTCTTGGCGAGTTTGCGATAGGCGCCCTTGATGGCCGCAGCGCTTGCGCTCCGCGGCACCCCCAAGACCTCATAGGGGTCGCGCATCCGTCACGTCTCCTTCACGGAAAATCAGATTATAAACCAAGGGCAGCCCGCCCGCTTTTCGTTCCATTTGGGGATTCAGTTGTATTTTTGCAACGGGTCGGGCGCCCGCCTCTGTCAGCTCGGCCGCCACGGTTTCAGCGTATGAATTTCCCAGCGGCCATTGCCGCCATGGCAGGCCGACCCCTGCAGCCAGTCCTCGGTCTTGCCATTGACGTAGCTTGCGAGGAAATCGCGGCAGGTGCGTCCGTCGTCGGACGAATAGGCTTGCGCCAGCGGTGTCACCGAGCCGCGCGCGCCGGTCTTCGGGTTCTCCCAGGGCTGGCTGGAATCCTTGCTGCCCTTGGTCAGCACGTCGGAAGCGGCATTGCGGGCAAAGGCAAGATCGGCCTCCGTCGGCGCAGTGGTCGGCGGCCGGATCGCGCCCGTCACTTCCCTGTCCTGCGGACCGGTATACATGGCGAAGGGACCATCGCCATGGGAAAAACTGCAGCCGCCGGCTGAGAGCCCGATCAGAATCACTGTAAGTGCTACTCCCTTCGGCACGAACGCCAATAGGCCAACGCGTTCCCATGCCCTATATAGGGCATGGCACAATTGGTGCTGCAGCGCGCTTTGGGCCGCGGGCGGACGCAACTCGGACTCCTGACATGACCGACACGACCTCCATCAAACACCCGGCACCCTTAACATCCGGTGATTTCACGGAAGCCCAGGAGCCGTTTGTCTTGTTCGCCGAATGGTTTGCGGAGGCTTGCAAGGCCGAGCCCAACGACCCCAATGCGATGTCGCTCGCGACCGTCGACAGCGACGGCCTACCAGATGTGCGGATGGTGCTGATGAAGGGCTACGATGCCGAGGGGTTCGTGTTCTACAGCCACATTGCGAGCCAAAAAGGCCGCGAGCTCGCCGCAAATCCTAAGGCCGCGTTACTGTTTCACTGGAAGTCGCTCCGCCGCCAGGTGCGCATCCGCGGCACCGTGTCGCCGGTGACCGACGCCGAGGCCGATGCCTATTTCGCGACCCGGCCGAAGCAGGCGCAGATCGGAGCCTGGGCAAGCAAGCAGTCGCAGCCGCTGGAAAGCCGCTTTGCGTTCGAGCAGGCGATCGCGAAGGTCGCCGCCAAGCATATCATCGGCGAGGTACCGCGGCCGCCCGGCTGGAGCGGCTGGCGTATCTCGCCGCAACGCTTCGAGTTCTGGCACGACCGGCCCTTCCGCCTGCACGACCGCATCGAATTTTCCCGCACCGCGCCGGATCAGCCGTGGTCGAAGACTAGACTGTACCCGTAACCCGCGCGTCATTCCGGGGCGCGCGTTAGCGCTAACTATGGTGCGCAATTGCGCACCTGAGAATCTCGAGATTCCGGGTTCGCGCTAACACGCGCCCCGGAATGACGGAGAGTGAGAGACGAATTCAAATGCCGACCCCCACCAATACGCCGCGGCGCACGCTGCTTCTGACCGGCGCCAGTCGCGGCATCGGGCACGCCACCGTGATCCGCTTTTCCTCCGCGGGCTGGCGCGTCATCACCTGCTCGCGGCATCCCTTTCCGGAGGAATGCCCGTGGGACGCGGGCCCGGAGGATCACATCCAGGTCGACCTCGCCGACCCCGAGGATACGCTGCGGGCCGTTGCCGAAATCCGTCGGCGGCTCGACGGCGGCGCGCTGCATGCGCTTGTCAACAACGCGGCGATCTCGCCCAAGGGCGACGACGGCGCACGGCTCGGCACGGTCAACACCGATCTCGACACCTGGACTCATGTGTTCCGGGTGAACTTCTTTGCGCCGATCATGCTGGCGCGCGGGCTGATCGAGGAATTGAAGAAGGTGAAGGGATCGGTCGTCAACGTCACCTCGATCGCGGGCTCACGCGTGCACCCGTTTGCCGGCGCGGCCTATGCGACCTCGAAAGCCGCGCTGGCCGCGCTGACGCGCGAGATGGCCTCCGATTTCGGCCGCGTCGGCGTGCGCGTCAACTCCATCGCGCCCGGCGAGATCGACACCTCGATCCTCTCGCCGGGAACGGAGAAGATCGTCGAGCAGCAGATCCCAATGCACCGGCTCGGCACGCCCGACGAAGTCGCGCGGATCATCTACGTGCTGTGCACGGAGACGGGTTCTTACGTGAACGGCGCGGAGATCCACATCAACGGCGGCCAGCACGTATAGTCGCCGCCATCGCCTCCGGGGACACCGCGCAAACGCGCTAGGTTATGCGGCGGGCCGTGCTTCGTCCGGACGCAACGTCAACACGCTGACGCCGTCATGCGTGACAACGACCGTGTGCTCGAACTGGGCGGACAGCTTCCCGTCCACTGTGACAACGGTCCATCCGTCGTCCTCGGTTCGAACCGTCCTGTGCCCTTGGTTCAGCATGGGCTCGATCGTGAAGACCATGCCCTCGCGCAGCGTAAGGCCGGTCCCCGGCTTACCGAAATGCCGCACTTGCGGGGCTTCGTGCATCTCGCGCCCGATGCCATGACCGCAGTATTCGCGCACGACCGAATAGCCGTTCTGCTTTGCGTGGCGTTCAATAGCGTAGCCGATGTCGCCAAGTTTTGCGCCCGGGCGCACGGCGCGGAT
>Ga0153954_1001543_pt1 | contig 11959 bp, 14 predicted proteins | sample TSFL038MetaG_FD_102277 | JGI IMG/M metagenome (GOLD analysis project Ga0153954, IMG submission 102277) | Attine ant fungus gardens microbial communities from Florida, USA - TSFL038 MetaG | ecosystem: Host-associated > Fungi > Mycelium > Unclassified | place: USA: Florida, Wekiwa Springs State... | reverse complement strand
CGCGTCGCCTCGCCCTCCCCGGCCGGGGCGCTCTCACCGGCGCCGTTCCAGTCGGGTTCGAGCGCGGCGGCGTCCTCGGCGGTCCAGAGGTAGGCGTTCAGCTCGTCGGAAGCGGCGGCGGCGCGCCAGGCGGCGGAATACTCGGCCGCCGAGATGGCGCCCGCGGCGATCTTCGCCGCCGCCTCGGCGACGGTCAGGTCGAGCAGGTCGGCCATCAGTCGGCGTCGTGCTGGGGCGAGGGGACGCGGAAGGCGCCGTCGAAGGGCTCCGGCGCGGAGGCGAGCGCCACCGCGGGCGGCATGCTCTGCCAGGGCACGTCGGCGCGCAGCACGTTCTCCAACCGGACCACGTGCGAGGTCGGCTCGACCCCCTCCAGGTCCAGGCTGCGGATCCGGTCAACGTGCTCGAGGATGCCCGAGAGCTCACCGGCCATCGTCTCGACTTCGGCGTCGTCGAGCCGCAGCCGCGAGAGCCGGGCGACGTGGAGAACCTGCTCGCGATCGATCACGGGAGCGATTCTAGGTGTGACGCCGCCGGATGGTCCCTCACGCCGGTCGGAAGTTCCGGATCGTCACCACGCCGCCCTTCCCGAACCCGGTTTCGAGATGTCCGTCGGCGGTGAAGCGGGAGATCCTGACGATCGGCTTGTCCTCGTTCGCGAACGCGATCGCGAACTGGCCTTCGGGCCCGACGGCGATCGATTCCAGCCGGTAGCGCGGCGGGACCAGGCCGAGCCCGGCGAGGTCGACGGAGCCGCCCGAGCCGAAGCCCGGATCCGGCCGACCGTCGGCCTGGTACCTCATCAGCGGGCACCGGGTCGAGTCCCCTTCGGCGAGGAAGGCGCCGGACGGCAGGCTCGCCAACAACCTCAGGGAGCGTTCACCGGACGAGCCACAGTCGACGAAGCCTCTGTCACCGAAGGATTCGACCAGCGACCAGTCCGACCGGTAGCGGCCGACCCCGGCTTCGTTGCCGGAAATCAGGACCGAGGTCCCCGCCCCAGGGAGGATTTCCTGTGGCCCCGACCCGAATTCTTCCCCCGTTTTGCGCGCCGCTCGCGTCTTCAGGGTCGGCTTCGTCCGCAGGAAGGTGACTGTCCCGTATTCCAGGTCGTTACCGGCGGCGAGGATGTCGCCGTTCGGCGCCATCGTGACGTTGGTGAGGTTCCAGTATTCGGTGTAGTGACTGGCTTCGGCGATGCGCTTGCCGGTCGCCGAGTAGCGGTAGAGCTGGAGGTAGTTGGTCCGCTCGGCACAGTCATTGCCCCAGCAGCCGTCGTTTTCGCCGTAGTAGGCGACGACGGCGGTGCCCTGTGGCTGGCCGAAGACGTGGATCTCTTCCGGCACCGATCCGCCGGTGGGCACCGGCGCGTTGCCGCCCGCGAACGAGCGGTCGAGCTTCCCGTTGGCGAAGAAGCGTCGCAGGACGACCCGTCGGCCCTTCCCCTTCCCGAGGGTCATCTGGACGAGGACCTTACCTTCCGGCGTCACCGCCGGATGAGCCGGGAAGTTGCTCGTCCAGGGGCCCAGCGAGCCATCTTCGGCGAAGGTGGGATCGAGCCGCCCGCTGCGATCGAGCCGGATCACGGCCGCCTGCTTCTTGCCGCAGGCGCCGAGCAGGAGCTTGCCCGAGCCCTGGAAGGCGATGTCGTCGTTGCCTTCTTCCCCGCACCCGGCACGCGCGGACCCGGTGCCGAAGGCGGCGAGCGCGAGGGCCGCCAGGCCCAGGACGAGGGGGAGTCTGAGGGTCGACGCGTCGTTGATCACGTCTTCGCGCGGGTCGGTGGTGACTCGAGGCGTTTGGCGATGCTGGCGAAGCTCGACCCTTCCTCCCCCATCGACCGCCGGCCGCCGTAGGCGATCCCGAGGGCGGCGGCGAGGGCGAGGAAGATCGGCAGCCGCAGGGTCGTTTCGAAGGCGAGTTCGGAGAAGGTGCCCCCGGGGCCCGGCGGGGCGATGATCCGGATCAGGATCAGGGCCGAGGCGAGGATGCCGAGGACGCACACCGCGCCGCCGGGCGGGATCGCGGGCTTCCAGTCGGAGCCGCCCAGGCGCAGGATCGCGGCGCCGACGGCGACGACGATCGCCAGCATCAGGAAGAGCGGGATCACTTCGAGGGTGTCCCAGGCGCTGCCGCCGCCGGCCCCGGTGACGACCCCGCCGAGCGTTTCGGCGCTGGTGGTCGCCTTGGCGCCGTACCAATCGAAGAACATGAGAATGAAGAGCAGGACCGCCGCGACCAGCGCGATCGCCTCGCCGGCGCGCAGCCGCGAGAGTGGCCCCGCGCCCGGGCGCGCCCGCCGCCCCTTGTCTGCGGCGGCGCGCGGGGTCATCGGCTCCCCATCCGCGCTCGCCCGGCCTGCAAGGTGTTGTGGAGCAGCATCGCGATCGTCATCGGGCCGACGCCGCCGGGGACCGGGGTGATCGCCGACGCCGCCGCGGCGGCGGCGTCGAAGTCGACGTCGCCGACCAGGCCGTCGTCGGTGCGGTTGATGCCGACGTCGATCACCACCGCACCCGGCTTCACCGCCGCGGCGCCGAGCAGGCGCGGGACGCCGACCGCGGCGACCAGGATGTCGGCGCCGGCGCAGACGGCGTCGAGATCGCGGGTGCTCGAGTGGCACATCGTCACCGTCGCGTTCGCCAGCAGGAGGAGGCGCGCGACCGGCACGCCGACCAGCTTCGAGCGCCCGACCACGACCGCGTGGGCGCCTTCCACCTCGACCCCCTCGTGGGCGAGCAGCTCCATCACCCCGGCCGGGGTGCAGGAGACCAGGCCCGGCGTGCCGTGGGCGAGCAGGCCGGCGTTCACCGGGGTCAGCCCGTCGACGTCCTTGGCCGGGTCGATCGTCGCCACGACGGCGTCGGGATCGAGGTGGTCGGGCAGCGGCAGCTGGACGAGGATGCCGTCGACCTCCGCGTCGGCGTTCAGGTCCCGCACCAGTCCCTCGAGCTCCTCCTGGCGGGTCGCGGCGTCGAGCTCGTGGTGGACCGAGCGGATCCCGACCTCACCCGAGGCCTTGCGCTTACCGCCGATGTAGACCTGGGACGCCGGGTCCTCGCCGACCAGCACCGTCGCCAGCGCCGGGGGCCGCCCGAACTCCTCCGCAAAGGCCGCGGCGTCAACTTTGACCCGCTCTTTGACCGCCGCCGCGACCGCTTTGCCGTCGATGATCCGCGCGGGCATCTACTTCTTCCTGATCGGCGCGTAGTCGGCCATCAGCTTGCGCTCTTTCCCGTCGGTGAACCGCACCACGATCACCCCGCCCGGCTCGGCCCCGGTCACCACGCCGTCGCCGAAGGAGGCGTGGACGACGTCGTCGCCGGTCCGCATTTCCAGTGCCGGGCCAGAGTCGAGCGGCTGGGCCGGGGACGACGCGCCGCCGCCCGCGTCGCCGCCGAAGCCGGAGCCACCGCCGCCGAAGCCCGCGCCGCCCCCGTACTGCGCCGAGCCCCAGGTCATCCCGCCGCTCGCCACGGTCGAGGTCCGTTCGGTCAGCTCGGCCGGGATCTCGTCGATGAAGCGCGAGGGCAGGTTGCGCTCGGCCCGCCCGAACAGCCGCCGTTCGCGCGCCCAGGTCAGGTAGAGGCGGCGTTCGGCCCGGGTGATGCCGACGTAACAGAGGCGCCGCTCCTCCTCTTCGCCGCCTTCCTCCAGCGAGCGCATGTGGGGGAAGGCGCCGTCCTCCATGCCGACGATGAAGACCGTGTCGTACTCGAGGCCCTTGGCGTTGTGCAGGGTCATCAGCGTCACCAGTTCCCGCTCTTCGCCCTCCAGCGCGTCCTGCTCGGAGCGCAGCGCGTTCTGCTGCAGGTACTCCTCCAGCGGCGGGACTTCGCTCTCGCCCTCGATCTCGCGCTCGCGGTCGAACTCGGCGGCGCCCTCCAAGAGCGCCTCCAGGTTTTCCGCCCGCCCTTCCGCCTCCACCGTCCGCTCGTTGTTCAGCGCTTCGAGGTAGCCGCTCTCGTTCAGCGTCCGCTCCAGGATCGAGTGCACCGAGGAGCCCTCGACGTGATCTTTCAGCCCGTCCACCATCTCGAAGAACCGCCCCACCGACTTGATCGCCGCCCCGCTCAGCCCCGGCACGTCCTCGACCCGTTCGAGCACTTCCCAGATCGTCAGCCCGGCGGTGTTCGCGTAGGCGGCGAGCCGCCCCTGGGTGGTGTCGCCGATCCCCCGCCGCGGCGAGTTCACGACCCGCCCGAACGACACCAGGTCGGCCGGGTTCACCAGAAAGGTCAGGTAGGCGATCGCGTCTTTGATCTCGGCCCGCTCGTAGAACTTGGTGCCGCCGATCACCTGATAGTCGACGTCATAGCGCTTGAGCGTCTCCTCGACCACCCGGCTCATCGCGTTGGTCCGGTAGAAGATCGCGACGCCGGAGCGCTTCACGTCGTCCTCCTCGGCCAGCCGGTCGATCTCCCCCCCGACCCAGCGCGCCTCCTCGTGTTCGTCGCCGAGCTCGCGCAGCTGGACCGGCTCGCCGCCGACGACCTCGGTCCAGAGCTCCTTCGGCCGCCGTTCCCGGTTGTGCGACACCACCGCGTTGGCGGCCGAGAGGATCGTCTGCGTCGAGCGGTAGTTCTGCTCGAGCTTGATCATCTCCGCTTCCGGGAAGTCGGCCTCGAAGTCGAGGATGTTTCGGACGTCGGCTGATCGGAAAGAATAAACTGACTGGTCCTCGTCGCCAACCACCATCAGGTTGCCGTGGTCCTTCGCGAGCAGCTGCAGCATCCGGTACTGGGCGTGGTTGGTGTCCTGGTACTCGTCGACGAGGACGTGGCGGAAGGTGTGGCGCCAGCGCTCGCGGACGTCCTCGAAGAGCTCCAGGGCGTTGACGGTGCGGACGAGGAGGTCGTCGAAGTCCATCGCGTTGGCCTCGAGCATCCGCTTCTCGTAGAGCGGGAAGACTTCGGCGACGACCTCCTCGAAGCCGCCGACCGTCATTTCGGTGTAGCCGGAGGGGTCGATCAGCTGGTTCTTGGCGCCGGAGATCTTGCCCTGGACGGCGCGCGGCGGGTAGCGTTTCGGGTCGACGCCAAGCTCGGTCAGGCAGCGTTTGACCATCCGCAGCGAGTCGCCCTGGTCGTAGATCGTGAAGCCCTTGGAGTAGCCGAGCCGCTCGGCGTCGACCCGCAGCATCCGGGCGCAGGCGGAGTGGAAGGTGGTCACCCACATCGCCCGCACCGAGCGGCCGATCAGGTTGCCGACCCGCTCGCGCATCTCCGCCGCGGCCTTGTTGGTGAAGGTGATCGCGAGGATCTCGCCGGGGCGCGCCTTGCCGGTCGCCAGCAGGTAGGCGATCCGGTGGGTGAGGACGCGGGTCTTGCCCGAGCCCGCGCCGGCGAGGACCAGCAGCGGCCCGTCGCCGTGCTCGACCGCCTCGCGCTGCGGCGGGTTGAGGCCGGCGAGGAGCCGCTCCACCCGGTCGGCACCGGCCTCGGTCGGCGCGCCGAAAGACGATCCCTCGCCGCCCAGGAAAGACTCTTGGTCGGCTTGAAGGCTCACCCAGCGAGCATAGCCAGGGCTCCGGCCGGCGAGGGCCGGGGGCGCATCGCGGCGTCGTGGCTCGGGTCAGGTGCTGAAGCACGCTCCCTTCGATCGACGCTCGTGCACATGAGCCGGTCATAGGCGGCTCAAGTGCACGAGCGGTGAGTTGAGGGCGCCAGGGCGCCCTCAACTCACCGAGCGCCGCGTCCTACTCCGGGCACAATCTCCTACGCGCAGCCTTCGGCCAGCTTGATGATCGGTTCGGAGCTGCCGCTGAAGAAAAGCTCTTCCGCCTTCGCCTGGCTTGCGCTGCCGATCCTCCGGGCGATGCAGTGGGCCTGCTTCTTGCTCAAGCCTGCGGGTTCTTCCGCGAACTTCTTTTCGAAGGCTTCTTCGAGCGCCTTGCCGTCGTAGCGGGCGAACCCTTCGACCTGGTCGAGCTTCCAGCTGCCGCCCTCTTCGACCAAGGCGACTTCCAGGGCCTGCGAGCCGAGCGGGCCGCCTTCGAATTCGACCTCCGCCGTGGCCTTTTCGCCGTCGACCGCGACGTTCGAAGCCCGCACACCCTTCGCCTGCGCCTTGCCTTGCTTCTCTTCTTCTTCGCACGCCTTCACCGCGGCCTTGCCCTGCTCGTCGGTGTTCTGTTCGTCGAAGCGCCGCGTCTGGAGTTCCGTGCAGTTGCCCGGATCGCTCGTCGTCTCCGCCCTTTCGATCGCTTCGACGATCTTGTCCTCGTCGCTGGAACCGCCGCCGCAGGCGGTGATCGAGAGCGCCGCCAGCCCCAACAGCGCAAGCGGGACGAGGATGCGCCTGTGGCGGGGCCCCACGCTCAGCCTCCCGCCGAGGAGCGCCCGGTGCGCGGCTTGATCCCCGGCTGCTCGCGCTTGGCCTCGTCGCCGGCCCCTCCCCCGTCGACCTCGGCGAGCCGCGCTTCCAGCTCGGCGATCCGCTCCGCCAGCGCCTTGATCGCGTCGGCGATCGGGTCGGGGAGGTGGATCCAGTCGGCGTCGGGCCCTTCGAGCCTGCGCCCTTCGACCCGCACCGGGTGGCCCGGGTTGCCGACCACCGTCGCCCCCGGTGGCACGTCCTCGACCACCACCGTGTTGGCGCCGATCTTCGCCCCGTCGCCGACCGCGATCGGCCCCAGGAGCTTGGCCCCCGAGCCGACCGTGACGTTGTCGCCGAGGGTCGGGTGGCGCTTGCCGCGCTGGAACCCGGTGCCGCCCAGCGTCACCCCCTGGTAGAGCGTCACGCAGTCGCCGATCTTCGCCGTCTCGCCGATCACCACGCCGGAGCCGTGGTCGATGAAGAAGCGCTTGCCGATCTCCGCCGCCGGGTGGATCTCGACGCCGGTCACGGCGCGGGTCAGGTAGGCGATCGCCCGCGGCAGCAACGGCACGCCGGCGCCGCGCAGCGCGTGTGCGAGCCGGTGGGCGAGCAGCGCCTGCACCCCCGCCCAGCTGGTCAGGATCTCGAAGCTCGAGACCCCCTGCGCGGCCGGGTCGCGGTCCCGCGCCGCGGTGACGTCGGCGCGGATCTCGGCGACCAGTCTTTTCAGCATGGCCTGCGAATCATGGTGCGAAGAAGGGTAAGGACATGTAGCGCTCGCCCGAATCGCAGACGATCGTCACCACCCGCTTGCCGGCCATCTCCGGCCGCCCCGCCACCTGCAGCGCCGCGTGGATGTTGGCGCCCGCCGAGATCCCCGCCAGCACGCCCTCGGCGCTCGCCGCGAGCCGCGCCGTCTCCAGCGCGTCCTCGTCGTCGACCGGGATCACCTCGTCGATGACCGAGCGATCCAGCAGGTCGGGGACGAAGCCGGCGCCGATCCCCTGGATTTTGTGCGGGCCGGGCTGGCCGCCGGAGAGCACCGGCGAGCTCGCCGGCTCGACCGCGACGACCAGCGCCTCGGGGGCCCGTTCCCTCAGCATCCGCCCCACGCCGGTGATCGTGCCGCCGGTCCCGACCCCGGTGACGAAGGCGCCGATCTCGCCGTCGGTGTCGCGCCAGATCTCCTCCGCGGTGGTGCGCCGGTGCGCCTCCGCGTTGGCCGGGTTGGAGAACTGCATCGGCATGAAGGCCTTGCGCTGGTCCCGGATCTGTTCGGCCAGCGCGACCGCCTCGTTCATGCCGCCGAGGCTCGGCGTCTCCGACACTTTCGCCCCGTAGGCGCGCAGCAGCTTGCCGCGCTCGCGGCTCATCCCTTCCGGCAGGGTGAGGATCAGCTCGTAGCCGCGCGCCGCGCAGACCATCGCCAGCGCGATCCCGGTGTTGCCGCTGGTCGGCTCGACGACCAGGGAGCGCCCCGGCTTGATCTCCCCCGACTCTTCGGCGGCGTCGATCATCGCCACCCCGATCCGATCCTTCACCGAGCCGCCGGGGTTGAAGTACTCGAGCTTCGCGCAGACCTGGCCGAACAGCCCGTTGCCGAGCCGCTCGAGCAGCACCATCGGGGTGTTGCCGACGACGGCTGACGCCTCCGGGCCGATCCTCATCGGCCCGAGTCTAGGCGGGCGCGGGATCGGGGTGCGGCGCGGAAGAGCAGGTGGTCGAAGCCCGCGTGCTCGACGTTGCCGTCGCGCTCCATGCCGATCTTCTCGGCGACCCGGCGCGAGGCGGCGTTGGCGGGCAGGATCATCGCGTAGACGACGTCCAGCCCGAGGTCGGCGCCGAGGGTGAGCGCGGCGGCACCCGCCTCGGGCGCGAAGCCCTCACCGTGGCGGCCCGGGTCGATCGCCCAGAGCACCTCGATCCCGGGGCGGTCGCCGACGTCGGTCCATTTCAGGCCGACCCGGCCCAGGTAGTCGCCGCTCGCCCGCTCGAGCACCGCCCACGGGCCGAACCCGAAGCGCTCCCAATGGCGCGCGTCCTCGGCCAGCCAGGCGTCGCCGTCGACGGGTTCGAAGGGCCGCTCGGGCGGCGGGCGCAGCCACTCGCCGATCGTCGGGTGCATCAGCAGCGCGCGGTAGCCGGGCGCGTCGCCGGGACCGGGCGGGCGCAGCGTCAGCCGCTCGGTCGTGCGCGCGTCGCCGTCGTCCATGCGGCTGACTGTAGGGGGCTATCCGGAAGGAGGCGGCCGGTCCGGGGCCGCGGGCGATTCGAAGCCGAGGATCGCGTAGGTGGAGGGGATCGGCTCCCCGCCGGAATCGGCAAGGCGCCGTTCGGCGTCGGCGCGTATCTGTTCGACTTCGCTGAAGGCGGCCCGCAGCGCGATCCTCATTTCGCTCCAGCCCTGCTCGTCGAGCTTCATCGCGATCCAGGTGAGGTGACGATCGTCGCGGGCGTCGAAGGTGCCGGCCTCGAACGCCGCCTCGACCCGCGCCAGCAGGCCCTGGAACGACGCCCTCGTGATCGCCGCCCTGTCCTCGCCCGAAAGCCTCGACCACTCCAGGTCATCCATTGATTTGCTTCGATCACTCGATGTCATTCGCGCGGGTAAGCATAGTGACCGAAAGGGCGCCTTATAAGTACCGAAGGATCAGCGACGATCCCGACCCATCCGGGCCCACGACGAAAGGACGGCACCATGGCGGATTCCCCCTCCCAGTTGATCGACGAACGGATCGCCGAGCTGGGCGACTGGCGCGGCGACACCCTGGCCCGCGTCCGCGAGCTCGTCCACGCGGTCGACCCCGAGGTCGAGGAGACCTGGAAATGGCGCGGCGTCCCGGTCTGGGAGCACGACGGCATCATCTGCACCGGCGAGACCTACAAGAAGACCGTGAAGCTGACCTTCTTCAAGGGCGCCTCCCTCCCCGACCCGTCCGGCCTCTTCAACTCGAGCCTCGAGGGCAACGCCCGCCGCGCAATCGACATCCAGGAGGACGAGGAGATCGACGAGGCGGCCCTGAAGGACCTGATCCGCGCCGCGATCGACCTGAATACAGGCGCTTAGATGAAGTACATGCCGGAACCGGCCTCTTCGGCTTCGCGGCGGGCGACTTCGGCGATCGTCGTCTGGCCGAAGACCTTGCGCAGGGCGCCGACGCCCTCGGCCCAGATGCCGCCGGCCTCTTCGGCTTCGGAGCCGATTTTGCCGTCGAGGGCCTGGACGACCTCGAGGACGGTGATCTCTTCCGGCGGGCGCGAGAGGGTGTAGCCGCCGCGCATGCCGCGGTGGCTGGTCAACAAACCGGCGCGTCGGAGGGTCGAGAAGAGCTGCTCGAGGAACTGCTCGGGGATGTCGCGGCGTTCGGCGAGCTCTTTGATCGGCACGGGCCGCTCACCCGAACGGGCGAGCTCGGCGAGCGCAACGACCGCATAGCGCGACTTAGAAGTGATCGAGATCACGGTGACTTTCTACCGCACACTCGACCCTTGGCTAGGATCGACTGACGTCGGGCGAAGCCCTCCACCCGGGTGCCCTCACGCAAACGAGTGATCGGAAGCAGTCCTGAGCGAACGCCCACAATGTCTTGTCGTGGACGTCCACCCGCTGGTGCGGCTGGGCGTTCGTGAAGTGCTGTCGGCAGATTTCGAGGTGCAGGAGGCGGCCGGGCGCGAGGAGGCGCTCGACCTCCTGCGCGACATCGGCGACTTCGACGTCGCGCTCGTCGACATGGGCTGGCGCCGCAACGGCGAGGGCCCGTCGATCAGCGGCACCGAGGCGATCCGCACGATGCGGCGCGCGGCGCCGGTGCTGGGGATCGTCGCCCACGGCGACCGGCCCGAGCGCCACCTCGCCAGCGCCGCCCTCGGCGCCGGCGCGACCGCCTACGTCGCCCGCACCGCCGGCCCCGAGCAGCTGCGCAAGGCGGTCGCCGCGGCGATCGCCCAGGAGCGCTTCATCGACCCCGACGTGCCGCCGAAAGGCTCCCGCGGCGTGATCACCAAGCGCCAGCGCGAGATCCTCCAGCTCCTCGCCGACGGCGAGTCGACGACGGTCGCCGCCCGCCGCCTCGGCCTCTCCGAGGAGACCGTCAAGACCCACATGAAGAACGCCCTCGCCCGCCTCGGCGCGAAGAATCGCAGCCACGCCGTGGCGATCGCGCTGCGGGAATCCTTGATCGTCTGAGGAGGTTCACGCGAGGCGGTGAGTTCGCAGAAATCCGCGCTATCCGCGGATAAGTGCGAACTCGCCGAGGGCCACCGGGCTCGAGAGGCCCTAGATCCAGCCGCGGTCGCGCGCGGTGAGGACTGCCTGGGCTCGATCGACGGCGCCGATCTTGCCGTAGACGTTGTGCAGGTGGGTGCGAATCGTCGAGACCGAGAGGTGCATCTCGGTGGCGATCTGCTTGTAGACCATGCCTTCGGAGAGGTGGCGCAGGACGTCCAGCTCGCGCGCCGAGAGCGGGCAGGGCTCGCTGATCCGCCCCGCTTCGGCGGTCGCCAGCGGCAGTTCGTAGAGGAGGTCGCGAAGGGCCTCGGGGCCGAGCCCGATGCGCTCGCAGCTCGCCATCAGCCGCTCCGGCGCAATCGCCTCGCCGTTGGTGTAGTGGGCGACCATGTCGGCGGCGGAGACCATCGCGGCGAGGCCCTCGGCGTCCTCGGCGTGGTGGCGCTCGATCGCCACCGCGAGCCGCTGGGGCAGGTTCCAGCGCCGCGCCAGGACGCCGCCGACCAGCGCGTGGTCGATCCCCAGCTGCTCGCGTTCGTCGCGGAGCCGCTGCTCGGGGGTGCGCGAGGCGGCGTCGAAGTAGACCTTGTACCCCGGGTGCAGGCGGGAGATGACCAGGCGGCCGACGTCGTGGAGGAGCGCCGCCGCGGCGAGCTCGTCACGTTCGACCCAGCCGACGGCGCGGCCGATCTGGTCGGCGGCCCGCTGGGTGGCGAGCGCGTGGACGCGGAAGCGCTCCGGCTTCAGCTCCCAGCCGCCGTTGGACTCGAAGAAGTCGAAGCTCGGCGCGGTGCCGGCGATCGCCAGCACGCCGGAGGGCTTCAGCACGTCGACCGCGTCGGGGACGCCCGCCACGCCCCCCGCCGACATGCCGCCGCGGTTGGCGAAGCGGAGCACCGAGATCGCCAGCGCGACGTCGGCCTCGACCGCTTCGACCAGCTCGCCGACGCGCGCCGTCTCGGCGGTCGCCGCGGCGATCACGCGCTCGCGCGACTCGATCAGGACGGGGAAGCGCTCGACCGCCTCGAAGGCCTCGGCAAGCCGCGAGCCGGGCGCCGGGGCGCCGCGGCCGCCGCCCTTCACCGGGAGGTCCGCAGCGCTCGCGCGGCCGTTCGGCTGGGTGGTCGTGGTTGCCATCCCGCACAACATCGGCAGATGGTCCGTGATGGTTTAGCGACGGTCCGGAAACCCGCACGTGCGACTGGAGGTGCCGCACCGACCGAGGACGCCGCCCCGCGAAGTGTGTGCGCCGCCGCCGCGGCGAGCGCGGGGGTTTTTGGACCGTCGCTTACCGACGGGCGGTCAGCCGGCCGTCCGAGGTACGCGTCCCGGGCGCCTCATGGGGGTCCTGGCAGGCTGTGACCCCCATGAGGCGCCCGGGACGTGAGGCTTTCCCAGGGAAGAGGACAAGGG
>Ga0153954_1001542_pt1 | contig 11965 bp, 9 predicted proteins | sample TSFL038MetaG_FD_102277 | JGI IMG/M metagenome (GOLD analysis project Ga0153954, IMG submission 102277) | Attine ant fungus gardens microbial communities from Florida, USA - TSFL038 MetaG | ecosystem: Host-associated > Fungi > Mycelium > Unclassified | place: USA: Florida, Wekiwa Springs State... | reverse complement strand
TGCCGAAGTGCTTCGCCGCGGCGGCGGAGGGCAAGGTCAAGGCGCAGATCGAGCGGATCCTGCCGCTGTCGCAGGCGGCCGAGGCCCATCGCCTCGTGGAGAGCGGCGCAGTGCTCGGCAAGATCGTGCTGGATCCGACGTTGGGGTAGGCATAGGTCCGTGGCCCGGATGGAGCGCAGCGAAATCCGGGGCCTCACCGCGCGGTGGGAGCTCCCCGCATTGCGCTTCGCTCCATGCGGGCTACGGACACACCCGCCCTACCCCCTCACCCATTGCGCGCTGCGGGGCGAAAGTCCTATATTGTGGTCCATCCCCCGTCATTCCGATGACACCAGCTTCGCCACCAGGGCGGGCGAAGCACAGAGGAGACATACCCATGGTAGCAGCACCGCTGATGCCCAAGGCGACCGCAGTATGGCTCGTCGAGAACACCGCGCTTTCGTTCGACCAGGTCGCCGATTTCTGCAAGCTTCACCCGCTCGAGGTGAAGGCGATCGCCGACGGCGACGCGGCGCAGGGCATCAAGGGACTCGATCCGGTGCTGACCGGCCAGCTCAGCCGCGACGAGATCGAGAAGGCGGTGGCCGATCCCGACTACCGGCTGAAGCTGCTCGACCCCAAAGTGCGCCTGCCCGAGCCGAAGAAGAAGAAGGGACCGCGCTATACGCCGGTGTCGCGTCGCCAGGACCGCCCCAATGCGATCCTCTGGCTGGTGCGCAACCATCCCGAGCTCAAGGACAGCCAGATCATGCGGCTCGTCGGCACCACCAAGTCGACCATCCAGGCGATTCGCGAACGCACCCACTGGAACGCCTCGAACCTGCAGCCCATGGACCCGGTGACGCTCGGCCTGTGCTCGCAGATCGATCTCGACCTCGAGGTGCACCGCGCTGCCAAGGAGAAGCCGATCGACGTGGAGGCGCAGGGTGCGACCTTGCTGCCGGCGTCGGAGACCACCATCCGCCGCGAGCCGGAGCCCGAGGAGAAGAAGAAGCCCGCCGACGAGCTCGATGTCGACGCGGTGTTCGCCAAGCTCAAGCAGCTCGGCGGCACCAAGAGCAACGAGTAGCTCTCCTCCTGTCGGCCACCTTCATGGACAAATGCCCAACCTGCCGCACACAAGGGTTGCATCTATCCACTAACGCTACTTGATTTTGCCCGCGACGTGGCGGCACAATCGTCAGGCGGACTGAGGGGATTCGCCTGCGATGAAGCTTACTAATATTAAGGTCGAGCGCTTTAAGCGACTCGAAGACGTTAATTTTGACGTTGACCGCTTGAACATTCTGATTGGCGGCAACAACTCGGGAAAGAGCACCATCATACAAGCGGTGCACTTTGCATTCACGCTGCTCCAGTCCCTGAATATTTCGAAAAAGTGGCCGGCCAAAGAAAAGAAAACATCCACTGTTAGCCCGTCCGAGTTGATTTATATCCCCTCGGAAGACCCATATTCCCTGGGGTTCGGCGGTCGATTGCTTGAGGACGAGAAACGATCCATCACCGTATCATTCGCCTTTGACACTGGGGACACACTGAGGTTGGCTATAAGAAAAGGGCGCATCACGAACATAATTGTAGAGCCCGACAACGTAGACTTTGCAAAGACACTGTCTAGCCTGGAAGCTCCGTACTCAGTCTTCTCTCCTGGCCTCGCAGGAGTCTCTAGAACCGAAAATTACGTTTCTGATGGAGTCCTGCTACGCGCCCTTGCGCGGGGTGACGCCAATATTGTGTTGCGCAATATCCTGAACCGCTTGCGTCACAAACCGGAATGGTCGGATTTTGAGCAAGACTTGTCGCTTATTTTTCCACAAGTGACACTTGAATTGAAATTCGACGCGGCCATTGACCAGTTCATCGAGGTAAGAAGCGTGGAAGGCGGCCGAACGGTCCCTCTTGATCTAGCGGGGACAGGCCTTCTCCAAGCTGTGCAGATTCTGGCCTACCTGCACCTATTTGCACCGAAGCTCATTGTTCTTGACGAGCCCGACTCGCACCTACATCCCAACAATCAACGCCTCCTTTGTTCGTTGCTCACAACGATCGCTTGGGAACGCGATGTCCAAGTCATTATGACCACGCACTCAAGGCACGTCCTCGACGCAATGTACAACGACGCTGGGATACTTTGGGTGCAGGAAGGAAAAGTCGTAAAGGCAACTCCAGAAGATCAGGTTGATATTTTGCTGGAACTTGGGGCTCTAGATGTAAAGGAGAAGATCGAGTCAGGGAAGTATAAAGCTATTGTTCTGACTGAAGACACCGTGACTCAATACCTGACCATCATACTTCGAAACTCCGGCTTCGAACTAGATGACACTGCGGTTTTGCCGTATAATGGGGTTACAAGCGTTCATCTCCTTAAACCGCTTGTGAAGCAAATAAAGAGCGTTTCGAAGGCGGCAATTGTCATTCATCGAGATCGCGATTTTCTTGAGGCCAGCGAGATCGAGGAATGGAAAAAGCAGATTCGAGCGCTTGGTGCAGAACCGTTCGTAACGGCCGAGATGGATGTTGAGGGTTACTTCTGTGCCGACGACTACCTCTCGCTCGCTACAAAGGGACACGGCGTGGATATCCAGGAGCTCAAGGCAAAGGCAGTCGAGGGAGAGAGTGAGGAAATCATCGGTTCGTATGTCAATGGTCGCATCGACTACGAGAGAAAATCAGGAACGATTGGCAAATTAGACATAGGCAAATTAAGCGCGGCCACAGCAAAAAAGGTAGCAGCTGACGCCTGGGGTTACATGAAAGGGAAAAGGAAGCTCTCCAGAGTTCGTGCGATATGTCGCAATGCGTTCGGTTTCGTGTTTGAGATTGACCCAAATCGAAATATTCCGCGCGACAAAGATTTGTCGGATATCGCGAACAAGCATTTCAAAAAAGTCAAAGCGGCGGCATAGTCGAGGCTCATATTTCTCCTATTTGTCTCCCTCCTTGGAGCGTCGCGTCGAGCTTGTCGAACTTGGATCGCACGTAGGCATCGGTTCGTTGACCGCGATGTCCTGTCCCAGGTCAATCGTGATGCGGTTGATGACCATTCGCAGCGGGCCCACATAGCCGGCTTCCGAAGCGCTCCAGCACCACCGCGGTCAGCCGAGCTCGAACGTCGTTACGCCGAACACGCGCGGGAGGCGCAGCGGCCGGATCGGCCCGGTATACATGCGGGCGGTCTCGAACACCGGCGCGAGCCCTTGGTCCTGCGCCAGCGCGACCGCCGCGCGGTTGACGCTCGGGACATCGAGAAAGATCTCGCCGCCGCCCACCCCACCGACAAGCGCGGCGAGCACCGCCTCGGCGCCGGCGCGATCGTCCGCAACCAGCGGGCCGATCTTGTGTCCGCAGCGGCAGGGTCGGATCACGCCCCAGGCGCTGAGCCTCCCGTCGCGGATGAGAGCGCGTCCGACGTGGCCGGGCGCTTCGATCCAGGCGTGCAGGAACGCCGCGCGCCGCGCGGGAAAGACGGTCGCATCGTCGGCCTCCACGTCCGCGAATGGGACGTCCGCCAGCGCGACGACGCCCGCAGGCTGCGATGCAGCCGGCGCCACCACGCCGCCATAGCGGATGTTGGGATAGGCGAGCTGAAATCCGGATTTGCGGTAGTTCGCCTGCTGCGCGACGACGCCATCGAGGCCGATGGTGCGCGTTCCGGCGTGCGCAACGGCCGCGTTCCAGATGCGCAGCCCGAAGCCACGGCCGCGCAACTGCGGCGGTACGATGTAGAAGCCGAGGAAGGCGAAGGTGTCGTCGTAGTTGACGCAGGAGATCGTCGCCGCCGGCTGGCCATCGTACTCGCCGATCAGGAAGCCCTGCGGATCGACGGTGGCGAAGCAGGCCGCGTCGCTGCGCCCAGGGTTCCAGCCCTCGGCGGCGGCCCAGTCCGCCGCCAGCGCGATCTCGTCCGGGCGCATCGCGCGGATGTGGAAGTCGTTCGCAGGCACGATCTCCTCCCTTCGTGATTTGCCCAGTCCTATCGTCACAATAATACTAACGGCCGGAAAATCCCGGAGACCGATCCATGCGCGCCGTCGGCTACAAGCACTCGCTGCCCATCGACAACAAGGACGCCCTCCTCGACCTCGAGGTCGAGAAGCACTCCCCGGCCGGCCGCGACCTGCTGGTCGAGGTGAAGGCTATCTCGGTCAATCCGGTCGACACCAAGGTGCGCAAGCGCGCCGATCCCAAGGGCGGCGCGCCGAAGATCCTGGGCTATGACGCCGCCGGCGTCGTGGTCGGCGCCGGTCCCGACGTGACGCTGTTCAAGGCCGGCGACGAGGTCTTCTACGCCGGCTCGATCCTGCGGCAGGGCACCAATGCCGAATTCCATCTGGTCGACGAGCGCATCGTGGGGTCGAAGCCCAAGACGCTCGATTTCACGGCGGCGGCAGCGCTGCCGCTGACCTCGATCACCGCGTGGGAGATGCTGTTCGACCGCCTCACCGTGGCGCGCGATGACGCCAAACGCTCGCTGCTGCTGGTGGGCGGCGCCGGCGGCGTCGGCTCGATCGCGATCCAGCTCGCGCGCAAGCTCACCAAGCTCACCGTGATCGTCACGGCCTCGCGGCCGGAAACCGTGGCGTGGTGCAAGGAGCTCGGCGCCCACCACGTGATCGACCACCGCCAGCCGATGGCGCCGCAGCTCGAAGGGATCGGGCACCGCTTCGTCGACTACGTGTTCGGCATCAATGCGAGCGACCAGCATTACGACGCCATCGTCGAGGTGATCGCGCCGCAAGGGAAGTTCGGGCTGATCGACGATCCCGGGCCGATCGATCCCAACAAGCTCAAGGGCAAGAGCGCCTCGCTGCATTGGGAATCGATGTTCACGCGCTCGAGCTTCCAGACCCCCGATATGGACGCGCAGCACCGCCTGCTGACCGAGGTGGCTGGTCTCGTCGACAAGGGCGCGATCCGCACCACGCTCGCGGAGACGCTGGGCACCATCAACGCCGCCAACCTGCGCCGCGCGCATGCCTTGATCGAGAGCGGCAAGGCGCGCGGCAAGCTGGTGCTGGCGGGGTTTTGAGGCGCCCGACGCCGCGTCCGCAAATCAAATCGCGTAGCGCAGGATCGCGGCCAGCGACTTGCCCGCCGGCAGGTCGGGCTTGCGCACGCCGAGCACGCGTCCGCCGGAACGGATGACCCGGCTCGCGATCTCGTCGACCACGCCATAATCCTTGGCGTCCGATTGCTCGGAGAAGGTGACCGCACCCGTGGTCTCGTCGATCGAGCCCGGAACGACCTCGTCGATATCGACCAGCATGCTCTCCACCGCACCATAGGTCGCGGCGCGCGCGGCCTGGGCGATGTCGGTGATGGCGCGGTGATCACCTTGGCGCAGCGAGAACTGCTGCTGCCAGGCCGCGATCTCGTCGCGATAGAGGCCGTCGAGCACGGTGCGGGCGCGCTGCGCCAGCTGCGCGTCGGTCGTCTCGCCCGGGCTGCCGTCGATCGTGCCCGCGGCGAGATGGGCATAGCTGTTGATCGAGCGATAGATCGAGAGGAGCGGCTCGGTCGAAGCCAGGACAAGCGGCAGGTCGCTGCCGGTGAGCAGTCCGCGCAGGGCGTGATCGACCTGGCGCGCATATTGCCGCAACAGCACCTTCTGCCCCTCCGAGCCTTCGAGGCGCCGCTTGGGCGAGCGATCGTTGACGGTGGAGCGGCGGACAGCGCTGGCGGCGTCCTTGGGCAAGCCGGCGACCTTGACGTCCTCCGCCGGCAGATCGGCCGACACCTGCACGAGGCGGACCGAGCCCTCCGCGAGGGCCAGCACGAAGCACGAGTTGGGAAACGTCACCGTGCGGATGAGCGGCTTGAGATGAAAACGGTCCGATACCTCGACGATCGACTGAAATGCGTTCGGCAGGCGGAAGGTCTGCACATGATCCGGCGTCGCGAGCACCGCGAGGCTGTGGGCCTGGTAGCGCCAGAACTCATCGTCGTCGACGAGATCGTCGAGATGCTCCGACAGCGCGGTGACGCGGCGCTTGTCGGCGCCTGCCGCCTCCAGCTGGCGCGCGACTTCCTTGGCGAGATTCTTCAGCTCGATGCGGTCGCCCTTGACCTCCTGCGTCACCGGCGTGGTCGGCAGATAGATCGAGACGCAGATGTCGTCGCGCTCGGCCGCCAATGCCTTGATGTCCGCCTGGCTTGGAATGTCGACGTAGAGCATCACCGGCCTCCGATGTGTGCGAGGGATGAAAGACTAGCACGCTCCTGTGACGGAACCGTTCACGAAGTGCGTAGGGTGGGTCAAGGCGCCTGACGTGCGCGTCGGAACGGGCACGGAAAGTGCGCGCCGGACCCACCAACCAGAAGTGCCGTATGGCACGATGGTGGGTCCGGCGCGCTCTCGCAGTGGCCCTTTCGGCTAGTCCGTCAGGCGCCTTGACCCACCCTACGACTAAGGGCGCCGCTGATCTCGTCGAGGATCACGGGATCGTCGATGGTCGCGGGCATGGTCCAGGCTTCGCCGTCGGCGATCTTCTTCATGGTGCCGCGCAGGATCTTGCCGGAACGCGTCTTGGGCAGCCGCGCCACCGCGATCGCAAGCTTGAACGCCGCGACCGGGCCGATTCTTTCGCGGACGAGCGCCACACATTCCTGCTCGATCTCGGACGCATCGCGATCGACGCCGGCCTTGAGCACGACGAAGCCGCAGGGCACTTCGCCTTTGAGCGCATCGGCGATGCCGATGACGGCGCATTCGGCCACGTCCTTGTGGGCGCTGAGCACTTCCTCCATGCCGCCAGTGGAGAGCCTATGGCCGGCGACATTGATGATGTCGTCGGTGCGCCCCATGATGAAGAGATAGCCGTCTTCATCCTTGAAGCCGGCATCGGCGGTCTTGTAGTAGCCGGGAAACTCCGCGAGATAGCTCTCGCGGAAGCGCTCGTCGGCCTGCCAAAGCGTCGGGAGGCAGCCAGGCGGCAATGGCAGCTTGATCACGAGCGAGCCCATCTTACCATCGGGCACCGTGTTGCATTGCTCGTCGACCACGCGCACGTCGTAGCCCGGCATCGGCACCGTGGGCGAGCCGTATTTCACCGGCAACGCCCCGAGCCCCACGGGATTGCCGGCGATGCACCAGCCGGTCTCGGTCTGCCACCAATGGTCGATCACCGGCCGCTGGAGGAGCCGCTCCGCCCACTGCAACGTATCAGGGTCGGCACGCTCGCCCGCGAGGAACAGCGTGCGGAATTTCGAGAGGTCGTGAGCGCCGACCAGCTTGCCCTGCGGGTCCTCCTTCTTGATCGCGCGAAAAGCCGTGGGCGCGGTGAAGAAGGCGACCGCGCCGTGCTCGGCGATGACGCGCCAGAACGCGCCGGCATCCGGCGTCCCCACCGGCTTGCCCTCGTACATGACGGAGGTGGCGCCATGCAGCAGCGGGCCGTAGACGATGTAGCTGTGGCCGACCACCCAGCCGATGTCGGAGCCGCACCACCAGGTCTCGCCCGGCGCGACGCCGTAGAGATTCTGCATCGACCATTCGAGCGCGACCATGTGGCCGCCATTGTCGCGCACCACGCCCTTGGGCCGCCCCGTGGTGCCCGAGGTGTAGAGGATGTAGAGCGGATCGGTGGCCGCGACCGGCACGCAGTCGTAGACCGAACGCGCGAACACGATCGCCTCGTTGCGCACCGTCGCCCATTCGTGGTCGCGACCGGGAACAAGCGTGGCCGCCTGCTGGGGACGCTGCAGGATGAGGCACGCATCGGGCTTGTGCTGCGCGATCTCGATCGCCTCGTCGAGCAGCGGCTTGTACTTAACGATGCGGCCGGGCTCGAGGCCGCAGCTCGCCGACAGGATCACCTTGGGCTTGGCATCGTCGATGCGGGTGGCGAGCTCGTTGGCGGCAAAGCCGCCGAACACCACCGAGTGCACCGCGCCGATGCGCGCGCAGGCGAGCATCGCCACGACCGCCTCGGGCACCATCGGCATGTAGAGCACGACGCGGTCGCCCTTCGCGACGCCGAAATTGCGCAGGATCGCGGCCAGCACCTGCGTCTCCACCTGGAGCCGGTAGTAGCTGAGCGTGCGCTTCTCCCCGGCGAGCGGGGAATCGTAGATGATCGCAGCCTGCTCGCCGCGGCCGGCCATGACGTGACGGTCGACGGCGTTCCAGCAGGTGTTGCAGACGCCGCCGGTGAACCAGCGGCCGTAAACGCCGGCATCGGCGTCGAAGATGCGCTTGGGCGGCTCGATCCAATCGATGGCGCGCGCGGCGTCGGCCCAGAAAGCTTCCGGGTCGCGCTGCCAGGCGGCGTAGACGTCGTGATAGCGGCTCGCTTGCGCATCCATCGCTTTGGCATCCATCGCTTGGGCATTCATGTCGCCTCTCCCTGATCGGTCGTCCTCGGGCGGCGGTTCCTTACGGACCATTGTGATGGGGCGCCATCTGTTTGCAAGCCGCACGACCTCGGCAATTCGGCCATGCGACGAAAGGCTGGCTTACGCGGACCGCCTGGGCTTTGATCCCGTCCCTTTCCTCCGGCCGCGGCTTCTGCAGTGATTACCGATCCCCTGTTCTACCTGATTGCCGTCGTCGCGGTCATTCTGCTGGGGCTGTCGAAGGGCGGCTTCTTCGGGCTCGGCGTCATGGCGCTGCCGCTGTTGTCTCTCAAGGTGCCGCCGTTGCAGGCCGCCGCCATCGTGCTGCCGACCGTGATCGCCCAGGACTGGCTCACGGTATGGACCTATCGGAAGCATTGGAGCGCCTGGAATTTGAAAGTCCTCGTTCCGAGCCTCGTCGGCGGTGAGGTGATCGCCGCGCTGTTTGCGGCGTCGCTGACGGCGGCGCATATCCGCCTGGCGATCGGGCTGATCGCCGCCGCCTTCGTGCTGCGGCATTGGCTCGGCCAGCGTTTCGAGCGCCTGTCACCGAAGCCGGGGCTGGCGAGCGGCGTCATCTTCGGCGTCATCGGCGGCTTCACCACCATGCTCGCCAATGCCGGCGGCCCGGCTTGGCAGATGCACCTGCTGCCGCAGCGGCTCGACAAGCTCACTTACGTGGGCACGTTCTCGATCCTGTTCGCCGCCAGCAACATCATCAAGATCCCCGCCTATGGGGCGCTCGGGCAGCTCACCGTGGTCAATCTGACAATCGGCGCGCTGCTGCTGCCGGTGGCCGTGCTCAGCAACTATGCCGGCATCTGGCTGGTGCGCCGGACATCGGCCGAGCTGTTCTTCCGTGTGGCCTACGTGCTGATGCTCCTGATCGCGGTCGAGCTGATCCGCAGTGCGCTGGTCGATATGTGGCATGCGTAAGGGGCTCTGGTACCAGACCTGCTTTTCGGCTTTGGTCCGCCCTCCCCGCCCCCTCCGCACCCCCGGCATGACCATCATCACCGATCCACTGTTCTATTTGGTCGCGATCCCTGCCATCACGGCGCTCGGCCTCAGCAAGGGCGGCTTCGCCGGCGTCGGGATGATCTCGACCCCGCTCGTGGCGCTAGCGGTGCCGCCGCTGCAGGCCGCCGCCATCCTGCTGCCGATCCTGCTCTGCCAGGATGCGATCTCCGTCTGGGCCTATCGGCGGGAATGGAGCGCGTGGAACCTCAAGGTGCTGCTGCCGGGCTCGGTGGTCGGCGTGGCCGTCGCCTGGCTGTTCGCCGCCTATGTGCCGAACGCCTACATCGAGATCGCGACCGGCGCGATCGGCGTCTGCTTCACGCTGCACACGTTCTTCGCCCATGTGCCTGCCGCACCGAAGCCCCCAAGCGCGGCTTCCGGCATGTTCTGGGGCTCGCTCGCAGGCTTCACCTCGACCATCATCCAGGTCGGCGCGCCGCCCTATCAGGTGTTCATCCTGCCGCAAAGGCTGGACAAGGCGACCCTGATCGGCACCACCATCATCTTCTTTGCGCTGGTCAACTGGATGAAGATCGTGCCCTATATGGCGCTCGGCCAGTTCTCGCCACGCACCTTCGGGACGTCGCTCGTGCTGCTGCCGCTGGCGGTCGCGACCAACTTCCTCGGGCTCTGGCTCGCCCGCCGCACGCCGACCGAGCTGTTCTACAACGTCGCCTATGTCCTGGTGTTCGTGATCTCGGTCGGGCTGATCTGGCAGGGTGTCAGCGCGATCCTGTAATGTCGCTACGCTATCGATCGTGGCGGAAGTCCTCCATCGGAGGACTTTGGAGGACAACCATGCGGATCACCGCCGCTGCTCTCATGATCGGCATGACCGCATCGACGAGCGCCATGGCCTTCGATCTCCAGGGCCACCGCGGCGCGCGCGGCCTGGCGCCCGAGAACACGCTCGAGGCGTTCGCGACCGCGCTGTCGATCGGCGTCACCACGCTCGAGCTCGATCTCGCCATGACCAAGGACGGGGTCCTGGTCATCAGCCATGACAGCCGCCTCAACCCCGACCATACTCGCGGACCCGACGGCCAGTTTCTCTCCAGCGCGGGGTCCGCGATTCATTCGCTCACCCTGGCCGAGGTCAAGCGCTACGACGTCGGACGCTTGAAGCCGGGCACGGCCTATGCCGCCGCCTTCCCGGAGCAGCACGGCCTGGACGGCATCCGCATACCGGCGCTCACCGAGCTGTTCGATCTGGTGCGCCATCGCGGCGCGCATCACGTGCGCTTCAACATCGAGACCAAGCTGACGCCGACGTCGGGCGATGAGACGCCCGACCCCGAAACCTTCACCGCCGCCTTCGTCAAGGCGGTGCATGACGCCCGCCTCACCTCGCGCGTAAGCCTGCAATCCTTCGATTGGCGCACGCTGATGGTGGCGCGGCGCATTGCGCCGGAGATCGCTCGGGTATGCCTGACCATGGACGGCGGCCCCGGCGACACGCTCCGCCGCGGCAGCGGCAGCGCCTCGCCCTGGACCGCCGGCCTCGCCATCGACGGCTTCGGCGGCTCGACGCCGCGCCTGGTCGCGGCCGCCGGTTGCGCCGCCTGGTCGCCGCTCTTTCGCGACCTGACGCCGGAGGCGCTTGCCGCGTCGAAGTCGCTCGGGCTCAAGGTCATCCCCTGGACCGTCAACGAGCGCCTCGAGATGGCACGCCTGATCGACCTCGGCGTCGACGGACTGATCACCGACTATCCGGACCGGCTGCGCACGCTCATGGCGGAGAAGGATATGCCCCTGCCGCAACCCGTCAGGGGGCGATAGTTCGAACATGCGCTAGTTCTTCGCATATCGTCTTGGTTTCCACTTTCGAGATCATGCTCTAATCTCCATCGACACACCGGAGATGGGCACCCGGAGGGCACGCCATGACGCCCTACGACATCGATCTCGACCGCAATACCGCGAATTTCCAGCCGCTCACGCCGCTGTCGTTCCTGGCGCGCGCGGCCGCCGTGTTTCCCGACCACACCGCCATCATCCACGGGCCGCTGCGGCGCGACTATGCGGAATTCTACGCGCGCTGCCGGCGTCTCGCCTCGGCGCTGGCGCAGCGCGGCATCGCGCGCGGCGATACCGTGTCGGTGCTGCTCGCCAACACGCCGGCGATGCTCGAATGCCACTACGGCGTGCCGATGACCGGCGGCGTGCTCAACACCCTGAACACCCGGCTCGACGCCGCGCTGATCGCCTTCCAGATCGATCATGCCGAGGCCAAGGTGCTGATCGTCGACCGCGAGTTCGCCAAGATCGCCAGGGACGCGCTGGCGCTCGCCGAGGTGAAGCCGCTGGTGATCGACTACGACGACCCCGAATTCACCGGCGCGGGCGAGCGGATCTCGGACATCGAATACGAGGACGTCCTTGCCGGCGGCGACCCCGACTTCGCCTGGAAGATGCCCGACGACGAATGGGACGCCATCACGCTCAACTACACGTCGGGCACGACCGGCGATCCCAAGGGTGTGGTCTATCACCACCGCGGCGCCCACCTGCTCGCGATCGGCAACGTGCTCACCGGCAGCATGGGCAAGCACTGCGTCTATCTCTGGACGCTGCCGATGTTCCACTGCAACGGCTGGTGCTTCCCCTGGAC
>Ga0153954_1001541_pt1 | contig 11975 bp, 13 predicted proteins | sample TSFL038MetaG_FD_102277 | JGI IMG/M metagenome (GOLD analysis project Ga0153954, IMG submission 102277) | Attine ant fungus gardens microbial communities from Florida, USA - TSFL038 MetaG | ecosystem: Host-associated > Fungi > Mycelium > Unclassified | place: USA: Florida, Wekiwa Springs State... | reverse complement strand
GATCTCGGGTCTGACTGCGTGGCAGGGACTGTTCGTGCACGGCCGCCTTCAGGCGGGGCAGAGTGTCCTCGTGCACGGCGCGGCCGGCGCAGTCGGGTCGATGGTGACGCAACTCGCACGATGGGCCGGCGCCTACGTCATCGGCACCGGACGTGCCGCCGATCGTCAGAGATCGCTCGACTTCGGCGCGAAGGAGTTTGTCGACCTCGACAACGACACCCTCGAAGACGTCGGCGGCGTCGATCTGGTGTTCGATGTCATTGGCGGCGACATCGGGAAGCGTTCCGCACGCCTGATTCGAGCCGGGGGAACACTGGTGTCCATCGTCGGGCCGAGCGAGGTGCGGCCCGCCGACGGCCTAGCGGTTGACTTCGTTGTCGAGTCCGATCGTGCCCAACTGGGTGAGATCGTCCAGCGGGTGCGGGACGGACGACTGCGAACGAACGTCGGTAACATCGCGTCTCTCGACGATGCCGTCGCTGCTTTCAATCCGACCAAGCGGATCAGCGGGAAGACGATCATCCGCGTTCGTCCGTGAACGACACGCATTCGATGCACGCGGCCGGCCGCGTCGTATCAGACGCTTCAGGGCAACCTGGAAAAACGACCCATGGCCTCTCGCATGAGATGTCGGACGGGCTCCATCCCTGCGGCATTTCGAGCAAAGAGAGCGAAAGCACTCGCTATCTCAACCTATCCCTTCACGCACAGGAATCACCATGACCAACGCCGTCATCGATTGTATCTTGAGCCGCAGCTCCGCCAAGTACTACGACCCCACCGCCACCTTGAGCGACGACCAAATTCATGAGCTGGTCCGAATCGGCACCACCGCGCCGACATCCTTCCACTTGCAGAACTGGCGCTTCATCGCCGTACGCACGCCGGAGGCCAAAGCTCGGCTGAGCCCGATCGCTTGGAGTCAGCCTGCGATCACCGAAGCAGCCGTTACCTTCATCGTTTGCGGCCAGTTGGCCGATTCCAGCGTAGTACCGGATCGTCTGGCACCGCTGGTGAAAGCGGGCATCATGCCGGCGAAGATGGTGCCGGAATGGGAAATCCCTGCACGCGATCTGTACATGGAGTACCCGCAGCGTCAGCGCGACGAGGCAGTGCGCACCGGCACCTTCGGCGCGGCGGCGATAATCTATGCGGCCCGCTCGCTAGGCTTGGGTTCGACGCCGATGATCGGTTTCGATGCCGAAGCGGTGCACCGCGAGTTCGGACTGACCAGGGATGAAGTACCGGTCATGCTGTTGTCCGTAGGGGCGGAGCGTCCGGGAAACTGGCCGCAGAAGCCGCGCCGTCCGGTGGCCGATGTGTTGGACCTCGTTTAATTATTTGTGAAACCGGTATCCTACGGAGATTGTGATGCCAAGAACTGCGGCTCTAAAGCCGGAACAGGTGCCTGCCGATTCGAAGCCGACTCTCGATATGTTCACCAAGAACATCGGGTTCACCCCGAATATGATGGCGACCTTCGCGGCAAGCCCGATCGCGTTCAACGCATGGGCCACCCTGCTCGGCTCCTTGAGCAAGGCGCTCGACGTGAAGACGCGTGACAGCATCGGCCTCGCTGTCTCCGAAGTGAATGGCTGCAACTACTGCCTGACGGTTCACAGCTTTACGGCCGATCATATGGCCAAGCTGCCGGCCAATGAAATCGTACTCGCTCGGAAGGGCCATGCCAGCGACCCGAAACGGGACGCCGCCATCCAGTTTGCGCGCAAAGTCATCGAGACCCGCGGCAAGGTCAGTGACGCCGATCTGAAAGCCGTCCGCGATGCCGGCTACACGGATGCGAACGTTATCGAGATCGTCGCGCTGGTGGCCATGTACTCCCTGACGAACTTTTTCAATAACGTGTTCGATCCCGAGAAGGACTTTCCCGCCGTCGCGCCGGCTGGCTCGATCTGAACTCTATCCGGTCGCATCGACCGTCTCCAAGGATGCTTGGAGCTTTTATGTGATGCGAGCGTAACGCCAGAGCCCGGATACGGCCAGGAACGATGCTTGGCGTCCGGGCTTTTTGTGTGCCGGCAAAGTCTTTTACCAAAGCCATGGGTGACAAGCGGCCGATCGTCATTATCAGCGGCCGGCCTGACACCGCTCCGCTGCCAACAGAATGCGATCAAGAGCAAGGATGTTATGAATAAACCACCGGAGTTTGCCACCCGCGCTCGTCGAGTTCTATTCGTGACTTCCGAACTTTTCCCACTGGCCAAAACCGGTGGCCTCGCCGACGTATCGAGCGCTCTTCCCTCGGCCCTGTCGTGTCTGGGAGCGGACGTCCGCGTCATGCTCCCTGCCTATCATCAGGCACTGGATCTCGTACGTCATCTGCATGTCGTACATGGCAGCGACGTGCCGGAGGGCAGACTGCTGGCCGGTCGCATGCCGGACTCCGATATGCCCATCATCCTATTCGATGCGCCAGCGCTCTTCGCGCGCGAGGGCGGCATTTATCAAGATGAAGGCCGTCAAGATTGGCCCGACAACGACCGCCGCTTCGCGGCGTTCAGTCGCGCTGCGGCTTTGGTCGCGCTGGGACGGACCGGTCTCGGTTGGTGCCCGGAGGTCGTTCACGCAAATGACTGGCATGCAGGAATGATCTCCGCTTTCCTGCATTTCAGCGGCGAAAGTCGTCCCAAGAGCGTCTTCACCATTCACAATCTCGCCTTCCAAGGCAACTTCCCGCTGACGGCTTTTTCGGCCCTCGGCCTGCCGACCGAAGCTCTGTCTGCGGAAGGCATGGAGTTCTACAATCAGATATCCTTCATCAAAGCCGCCATCCGCTACAGTGACCGATTGACGACGGTCAGTCCCACCTATGCGCGCGAAATCCTGACACCAGAACATGGCTGCGGACTCGATGGCCTGCTGCGTACGCGCGCCGCCGATCTCGTCGGCATTCTCAACGGTGTCGATTACGGCGTTTGGGATCCCGCAAACGACGCCGAGTTGCCGCGCCGGTACAGCGCGGACGACCTCACCGGAAAAGATGACTGCAAGGCAAGGCTTCGTCATGAGATGGGTCTCTCGCAGAATACCCAATCCCCAATCATTGCCTACGTTAACCGCCTGACCGACCAGAAGATGGCGGATGTCGTGGTTGACGCCTTACCGCAACTCGTCGCGACCGGCGCGCAGATCGTGATCCATGGCAGCGGCGACCGCGCGTTCGAAGAACACTTCGCTCACGCGGCGCGGGCGTATCCCAATAACGTCGCGGTCCGACTCGGTTATACCGAGGGACTCGCACATCGCATTGTCGCTGGCTGTGATCTTTCCCTCACGCCTGCCCGTTTTGAGCCGTGCGGACTGACGACCATGTACGGGATGCGATACGGCGCGCTGCCCGTCACGCGCGCAGTCGGCGGCATCGTGGATACGGTCGATGATGCAGGATTAGTGAATGCCGACAATGATGTCGGCACTGGCTTCTTATTTGACAAGGCGGCACCTGACGACATGCTCAGTAGTTTGCTGCGTGCCGCGTCGTGGTATCAGGACAGCGCCGCTTGGAAGCGCCTTCAGCGCCGCGCCATGATGCGAAACTTCGCCTGGGAACAATCCGCACAACAATATTTGGAGCTTTATGAGTCCGTTCTCGGCGTGATCGCGTCTGACGAATGGCTGCCCGAACCGGGTGGAACAACTCGTGACGTGGATCAGGCGGCTTTTCCTTGATCTTGAGAAATCCGCCCCGCCCACCGTCATGCATTCATGTTTGGCTATCGCGCTCATCGTCGTAAGCGCCACGGTCATCCTGGATTCCAGCTTCCAGAAATCAGCGTCGGACGCGTATTGTATCGGCTCGAACTCACAGCCTGAAGAGGAGCGAGAAATGGCAACCGCAACATGGAACGGAACGGTGATCGCGGAATCGGAGAAGACCGTTGTCGTCGAAGGCAACCACTACTTCCCGCCCGAATCTGTCAATACGCAATATCTCAAGCCGAGCGCGACGACTAGCCGGTGTCCATGGAAGGGCCTTGCAAATTACTGTTCGCTAATCGTCGATGGCAAAATTAATGAAGACGCAGCATGGTATTATGCCAAGCCCTCCGATGCAGCAGCGGCCATCAAAGGCTACATCGCATTCTGGAAAGGTGTGGATGTTAGGTAATTCGACTGACCGTCGTCATCACCTGAACTTTCGACCAACGACGATGTATCAGCCATTACATGAATGGGCCGTAATTCGACGATCGGCTGTTTCAGTAGCGAATGAGCCCGAACAGGCCGAATAGCCCGTCCGCATCCTGCCAAGCCTCGGCAACCTTCCATCCGCCAGAGCGGGCAAGCCGCTCGAAGCTCTCCGCAGTATATTTTCGGGAACTCTCGGTGTGGATGGTTTCCGACGTTCTGAAATGGAACGTCCGCCCACAGAGTGTAACGCGCTGATCGCATAAGCTGATCAGGTGCATCTCTACGGCTTTTTCGATCTCGTTCCAGCGCACCACGTGCTTGAACTGCTCTAAACGGAAGTCGCCGCCCAGTTCGGCGTTGATCCGCTCGAGCAGGTTGAGGTTAAAAGCAGCCGTCACACCCGCGCTGTCGTCGTAAGCACGCAGAAGTGTCTCTACGTTCTTCTGGAGATCGACACCGATGATGGCGCGTCCGTCGTCGCCTAGGTGTCGCCCCATCTGCGTAAGCAGGTTCTTCGCCTCGATCGTGTTCAAATTCCCCATCGTCGAGCCGGGGAAAAATCCCGTCCTGCGGCCGCCGAAGCCATCAAACGGAACCTCAAATACATCCAGGAAATTGCGTTCGATGGGGCGGACCCGGAGCGATGGGAAGCGCGAAGCGATCCTCTTCGAGGTTTCCGCAAGGAAGGCATCGGCGATATCGATCGGCACGTAGCCTCGCGGGTCACGCAGCCCCGTCAGCACAAGCTCCGTCTTAACGCCGGCTCCCGCACCATACTCGACGAGAACCGCGTCAGACCCGACAAAATCGGCGATGTCGTTCTGCCGCTCCCGCAGAATCGACGTTTCCGCTCGAGTCAGATAGTACTCGTCAAGCTTGGTTATCTCTTCGAACAGAGCAGATCCGCGCTCGTCATATAACCAACGGCTCGGCAGCGTCTTCACGTCAGCGGATAATCCGCGGACAGCATCTTCGGCAAATGCATTTTCAACGATGTCGACACAGTTATTTATATGAAGCATAAATTCCGCTTTCGGTGACACGCGGGGCGGTTTGGTTCGGTTAGTCTTTGATTGCCGCCAGGAGCGTGTGGACGCGGCCCGCGACCGCATGATCAGGCTCTTTTCTGCGAGCGGTGTAACCACACTTCGAGATCGAAACGGCCGAGACGCGCCTCGCCCAATGGTACGAGCGACTTTTCCTCGAGTCGGCCACCGAAATATCGAGCTTCGGGATCTTTCACGACCTTGCGAGGGTCGCCGACAGCCTTCAAATAGCGAGCGACGATTTCGTTGAACGGCGCTCGTTCCGGGCCTGCGATCTCGACGATCCCGTTTCGCGGATTGGCGAAGGCAACTTCGGCGACGAAGGCGGCGACGTCATCAGCCGCGATAGGCTGAAGCAGGCCCGGCGCGAGCCTGACGACGCCTCCATCCGTATTCGCATCGGCGATGCTACCGAGGAATTCCAGGAACTGGGTCGAGCGGATGATCGTGTAGGGGATACCGGAAGCCTTGATCAGTTTCTCTTGGGCGACCTTGGCGCGATAATAGCCTTGGTCGGGTACTCGGTCAGCCCCGACGATGGATAGCGCAACATGGTGTCGAACGCGCGCTGCGGCCTCCGCCGCGAGAAGGTTGTGGCCGGAGGTCTCGAAGAATTCCAACACCCCCTGGCGGTCAGATGAAGGCGCATTGGAGACGTCGATCACCACCTGCGCACCGGCCATGGCTTCTTTGAGCCCTTCTCCGGTGACGGTGTTGACGCCACCTTTGGACGACGCCGCGACGACTTCGTTGCCGCCCCGGCGCAGAATCGCAACGGTCTTCGCGCCAATCAGGCCAGTGCCGCCGATCACGACTATCTTCACGGCTTACGCTCCTTCCACAGTCGCCGGACGTGGGGCCTTCGCCATGACCGTCAGGTCGATCGCCGCAAGCGCTTTCTCCCTTGCTAATGTGGCCTCGTCCCCGGCGAGAAACGCGGTGGCCTGCAGAGGCAGGAATTGCAGCCTTTTCAGCCCAATGCTGCCCAGTACGGCCAACAGATACGGCGTGAGAAAATCGGGCTGGTTGGCTTTCTCGCCGGTAAAGACGCCACCGGAAGCGATGCCGACAAACACCGGACGATCGCGGAGCATTCCCACTTTCCCGGCCGGTGTTGACATGAAGGTGCGCCCGGCGCGCACGATTTGGTCGATCCACGCCTTCAGGGCCGAGGGAACGGTGAGGTTGTGCATGGGCGTTCCGATGACAATCGCATCGGCCGCCTCGACTTCCTGAATAAGCGATTCGGAAAGATCCAGCGCACGCTTTGGCGGGGCCGCCAACGTGGCCGGCGACGACAGGGCGGTCGCGTAGTCGGGCGCGGCGTGCGGCAGTGGGGCAGCGCCAAAGTCTCGCCTGCTGATGCTCGCGGCGGGCGTAATCTCAAGGAGCCTCTTGATGATCGCGGCCGAAAGCTGGCGGCTGTGCGATTCTGGACGCGGGCTGCAATCAATATGGAGGATGTTCATGCGAACATTCCCCACGGCTTTACGAGGCCAACCATGAGGGCAGCCAGGCCTTCGAATTTGCAGAGGCACCGCGCCTTCGAGTTCGTCGCCGCGGTGTCAAGATCAAGGCGGTAGCAATATTCACCGACGCCGTTCACGACTATCATGGACTTTCTCCCTCTGAGTATCCGCTGGTTTTCGCCGATGCGCCGCACGAGTCCTGAGGACGGACCGGCACCAGCGCGTCAGGCAAATAGTTTTCGGTACTGGATGAAGGGCGAGCGATTGGCGATGCGGTCGTAAAGCTGCATGGCGCTATGATTGGATTCGTGCGTCGTCCAGTACACACGGGACGCCCCGCGACGTCTGGCATCCGCATAGACATGCTCGATCAGCGCCCGGCCGATGCCGCTGCCACGCGCGTTGTCAGCAACAAACAAGTCTTGAAGATAGCAATAGTCGCTCGTCGTCCAGGTGGATCGATGGTAGATCGAATGCACCAGCCCCAATGCTTGCTCGCCGACCATAGCGAGCGCCGCATGCATCGGCTCGACCGAGTCCAAGAAGCGCGCCCAGGTCTCGAGCGTCACGGACTCGGGGATATCCACTTCGTAAAATCGCTGATAGCCTTTCCACAGCGGAAGCCAATTATCAAAATCGCTGTTATCAATGGCTTTGATTTCGACTGATTGCATGGAATGCTCCTGAACCCTACGCGGCTCGTGATGGCTCGCAGGGTCTTCCCAGCCCTTTCGGGTCGGCGGGTCTTGCACGGCGCAAGCCTCTAATGCGTGGCGCTGTCGAGCGCGTTTCAAGGTTTATCTGATGGGCGTAGTCAGCGCTTTGTCATTGGTGTCGAGCACGAATACAGCGAGCAGCTTTGCCGGCTTCGTCTTGCTCGCGTTGCGACTGATCGAATGGGTCGCTCCCGGCGGTTCGGACCAGCTCTCGCCTGCCCGATAGATGCGCGTCTCGCCGTCATTCACCTTCGACTCGATCGCGCCCGAAATCACATAGGCGTAGATGAAAGCCGACTTCGCGTGGGTGTGGGGCGCGGAGGCCGCGCCGGGGGCGTAATCGACTTCCACGGCGATCAGCGACTTGCCAGGGATATTAGGAATTGCGGCCTCGAAGTTCTTCGTGACTGTTTGCCCTTCGCTATCATGGGCGTAGATCGGGCCGGCCATCGAGATGGCGAGGGCCGCGCCGCCGGCGGCGATGATGGTTCGGATCTTCATGGGCCTTCTCCTTCTGCCTATAGGTCGGTCTTCGTTCTTCATTGTTTCCTCCAGGCCTCGCGCGCCGGCTGATCACGGACACCGAACGGCTCAGTCTCGCGGGAAGAAGTCGACGTGGGGCCCCGGCTTGATAACGAACACTGCGAGCGTCGCGAGAACGCAGGTGCCCGCGGCGAGAGACATCGCCCTGTGAAATCCTGAAAACAGCTGAGGACCGCCCTGCTGCAGGACGCCGCCGAGCAGGGCAATGGCGAAGAGCGATCCGGCGCGCGAGACCGTGCTGTTGACGCCAGACGCGATCCCGGCGCGATCGGGCTCGACGGAGGTGAGGACGAGGGTCGTCAACGGCGCGATCGCCAGGCTCATGCCCAGCGCCAGCAACAGGATGGCGGGGAAGATGTCTGCCCAATAGGTCGCGTTCGGACCGATACGGAGCGCCATGGCGCATCCCAAGGCGGCGACGGCGCCGCCGGAAAACAATGGCAAGCGCCGGCCGAACTGGCGGCAGAGCATGCCAGCGAGCGGCGAGACGGCCGTAATCAACACTTGCAGGGGAATAAAGGCCAGGCCCGCCACCAGCGTCGGCAGGTGCGCGCCCCGGATCATCACGAACGGTATCAAGGTTAGCATGACCGTGAATGACCCGTAGAGGAGCGCGGTGAACAGGTTTGCACCAACGACTGACCGCGAGGCGAAGAGGGACGGCGGCAGCATCGCGTTGTCGCCTAGTCGCCGTTGGCTCACGATGAGGCCGGCTAACCCGCCCAGACCGATGATCAGGGTGACGAGCACCCAAAGGTTCAGACCGGAACCGTTGGTCAGGCCGGTCAGCCCCGCGCCCAGCCCGCCGAGCCCGACGGTCGAAAGGACCGCGCCACCGACGTCGACCCGGGCGTGGCTGGCCGGGGAGTCCTTGGGTATACACACGGCGCCGACGGCCAGCGCGCTGGCGACGACGGGCAGGAGCATCAGAAAGGTCGTCCGCCAGGACCCGTAATCGAGGATCGCGCCGGCGATCGCGGGCGCGACGCCGCTGGCGACGGCCGCGGCGGCGGACCAGATGCCGACCGCACGGGCTTTCTTGTCGGCGGGAAAGGCTTGCCCGAGCACGGAAAGGCCGTTGGGCAGGATCAACGCTTCGCCCGAGCCTTGCAGGAACCGGCCGACGATGAGCGGCGCGAAACTCGGCGCAAAACCAATCGCGGCCGCGCCCAGGCCGTAGAGAGCGATCCCCCCGAGGAAGAGTCGTTTCTGTCCGAACCGGTCACCCAGAGCGCCGGCGACCAAGGTCAGGGCCGCGAGCGGCAGGAGCTCGGCGTTCATCACCCACTGCAGGTCGAGCGGCGACAGGCGCATGTCTCGGCCAATCGCCGCGAGCGCGACCGTGACGACGGCGCTGCTGACGAACACGAGGCAGCCGCCCAGGCTCGACGCGGCGAGCACCTTGGTGCTGCCCTGCGCACCGATGGCCTTGGGCTCTGAGAGCGCCAGGCCGCCGTCGGTCAGGATCAGGGACGCGCTGCTCACGACCTACGCCGCCACTTGCAGTCCGCGCTGCACACGCCATTGGGCATCGGCAGGGAAAAGAGTTGCAGCCGCTCGGGGTGCTGCGCCGGCCAGCGCGTGAAAATCGGATGATCGAACGTCACTTTCTTCCTCCCAGGTGATGGCGCAGCTCAGCGGCCCGCACTTTGCCCACCGTCGACATGCAGGATCTCTCCAGTGATGAACGGTGCCGAGTCGAGAAAGAGGATGGCGTCAGCGATATCGCTTGTTTCACCCATGCGCCCGACAGGCTGGAAAGCTCCCAGCGCTTCGTGATTTTCAGGCGCGTGCATCGGCGTTTTTATGTTCCCCGGAGCGACGGCGTTCACGCGAATGCCCTTCTTCGCGTACTCGATCGCCAGTGACTTCGTGGCGGCGTTGAGGCCGCCCTTCGTCATGGCCGCCAGCACCGAGTAGATCCCGCTGATCGCAACTTGGTCTATGCTGGTGGTGACGGTCACAACGTGGCCACTCGAACGCTTTTCCATCTCGGCGATCGCGAGTTGCGTGATGTGATAGAAGCCCGCCATGTTTACATTCATCACGGCGGCGTAGTCTTCGGCAGTGTGTTCGGTGAAAGGCTTTCCGATGTAGATGCCAGCGTTGTTCACCAGCGTATCAATCCGGCCAAATCGCGCGACGCCTTCGGAAATGACACGATGGGCGGTTGTGGGATCGCCGATGTCGCCGGCGATGCTCAGGACGTTCTCGTCCCCCGACAGCTTGATCGAACGTGAGGTCGCGACAATACGGTAATCGAGCTTTCGGAATGCCTTTACGACTTCGGCGCCAATGCCTTGTGACGCACCGGTGACGACAACAACCTTCTGTGACTTGTTCATGCTTTCTAAAGTTTCCCAACCTTAACGAAACGACCGCGGTACACGCTTGTTCGCGATTTCGACGACCATTGCCCTAGTCCCTCGGTGATTTTTTGTGTCGACGTTAATGACCCGCGAGACCCGCCAGATCGAAAGGGCAACGATGCTCGAGACGATCGCCACGATCCGAGAGGCGGCGATAAACCACGAAGAGAGCGGAACCGCTCGCCGTCCTCACAGACGAACTCGGATGACCGTCTTCCCGCTGATCCGCTTGGTCGGATTGAAAGCAGCGACGGCATCGTCGAGGGGCGCGATGTTGCCGATGTTCGTCCGCAGTCGTCCGTCCCGCACCCGCTGGACGATCTCACCCAGTTGGGCACGATCGGACACGAGAACAAAGTCGATCGTCAGGCCGTCAGCGGGCCTCGCCTCGGTCGGCCCGGCGATGGTCACCAGTGTTCCTCCGGCCCGGATCACGCCTGCGGACCGCTTCGCGATGTCGCCGCCAATGACATCGAACACCAGATCGACTGCGCCGACGTCTTCGACGGTGTCGTTCTCGAGGTCGACGAATTCCTGCGCGCCGAAGTCGAGCGCCTTCTGACGATCGGCGGCACGTCCGGTGCCGATGACGTAGGCGCCGGCCAATCGTGCGAGTTGCGTCACCATCGACCCGACTGCGCCGGCCGCGCCGTGCACGAGGACGCTCTGCCCCGCCTGAAGGCGGCCGTGCACGAACAGTCCCTGCCACGCGGTCAAGCCCGGCATCGCCACGCTCGCCCCCACCGTGAAGTCGACGTCGCCCGGCAGTGGCGCGAGGTTGCGTGCCTCGACGGCCACATACTCCGCCAAGGTGCCGCCGCGATACGAGTCCGCGAGGCCAAATACCCGCTGTCCCACCGACAGCCCCGTCGTGCCGTAGCCGAGAGCGGTGACCACTCCGGCCAGCTCCTGCCCGGGAATCGACGGTGTTCGGTCGCGATCGAGGCGATCGGTCCAGGTCGAGGGCCACGTCAGCTCACCCGAGGTGAATCCCGACGCGTGAACCCGAACGACAACGTCGTTGATCGCTGCCAACGGCTCGGGCCGCTCCACCAGCTTCATCCCGGCCGTTCCCGCAGCCGGGTCCGTTACCACGATCGCCTTCATGGTAATTTCTCTCCGCTTATCGGTTCAGGACCGGATAGCTGCGCGTGTAGATCCAGCCTGACTGTCGCGCTGGCACGATCGCAGCGTGAGACGAAAGTTTCCAATAGCCGGCATGTATAGTTTCCATAGCAGCGGGGAATATTGCTGCGAGTGTCCTCTCTGCGATTCGCAAATCAAGGCAAGTCGCGCAGGCATCACGCCGTGCAGCGAGGCAATAGCGATCGTCTATCGATTCTATGGCGAGAGGTGATTTCCCTCGTTGGGGTTCGACCGCCACAGTGTGAGACCGCTGTCAGACGCACCTGCAACCCAAAACGAGACTGCGAATGACCACTCCTACAAACCAGAGACGGCGAGCTTGTCGCCACTAGGTGCAGTCGCTTGTAGAGCAGTGCAGCCGCGGCGTTATCGATGCGGAACCCTGCCCGCGAGAGCTCGGGCGGGAAGCCTCGCCTCGGTGCCGGCGCATGGTGCTCACAGCCTGTGTGCTCGCGTCCTCGATGGCGTTCATCGATGCGACAGCGCTGCCCGTTGCGTTACCGAGATTGCGCGCTGATTTCGGTGCGGACCTCG
>Ga0153954_1001540_pt1 | contig 11983 bp, 11 predicted proteins | sample TSFL038MetaG_FD_102277 | JGI IMG/M metagenome (GOLD analysis project Ga0153954, IMG submission 102277) | Attine ant fungus gardens microbial communities from Florida, USA - TSFL038 MetaG | ecosystem: Host-associated > Fungi > Mycelium > Unclassified | place: USA: Florida, Wekiwa Springs State... | reverse complement strand
GCGGCCGCCGGCACCATCAGCCAAATGGCGCGGGGCTTTTGAAGCTTTTGGATCAACTCGGCGATGGACTTTGCGCCGAGCGCCTTTTCCTTGGCCAAATCTTCGACGGCCTGTGGCGACCTGTCAAAGACCACGCATTGATGACCGCCTTTGAGAAGCCGCCGCACCATATTGGCACCCATTCTTCCCAGACCAATCATTGCGAGCTGCATCACGACGTCTCCACATGTGCTGCCTTCCGCAGCCGATCGACTGCGATGGAAACAGCGTCGTCCTCGTTAAAAATGGCCGATCCCGCGACCAAAAGGTCGGCGCCCGCCGAAACCGCAGACGGCGTCGTATCCTGATCAACCCCGCCGTCGACCTCGAGATGACAGGCTCGCCCCCGTTGGTCGATCATTCGGCGAACACGCGCGATCTTGGTCAGCATGGCCGATAAAAATGCCTGATGCGAAAAGCCTGGGCTCACCGTCATCACGAGCACCTGGTCGATTTCGTTCAAAATCTCTTCAAGGACCGAGGCCGGCGTCGCGGGATTGAGCGCAACACCGGCTTGCCGGTCGAGAGATTTGATCCGATGCAGCGTGCGCAAGAGGTCGTAATTGCCCTCCCAATGCACGATGAGGCAATCGGCGCCAGCCTGCGCGAATTCCTCGACGAAGTTATCCGGCCTCTCAATCATGAAATGCACTTCGAGTGGCAAGCCTGTTACCTTTCGCAGCGAATTTACGATCGGCGCCCCCATGGAGAGGTTTGGCACGAAATGTCCGTCCATAACGTCGATATGGATTCGATCGACCCCAGCACGTTCTGCCTCCCAGACCTGCTCGCCGAGCCGGGCAAAATCGGCCGAGAGAATCGACGGCGCCAGTTGGACGCGCCTGCTCATGTCGCGTTCTTAAGCCGTCGATAGTTTTTGATGAGATTATTCGTCGAACTGTCGTGACCGGATTCGGACCCGGCGGCGCTGCTCAATTCGGCAATGAGCCGCTGCGCCAAAACCTTGCCAAGCTCAACGCCCCATTGATCGAAGGAATCAATGTTCCAGATGATTCCTTGCGTGAAGACGCTATGCTCGTAGAGCGCGATGAGCCTGCCCAGTGCGTTGGGCGTCAGCGTCTCCAGCAGAATCACATTCGATGGCCGGTTGCCTTCGAAGACCCGGTGCGGCACCAGCCGTTCCGATGTGCCTTCAGCCCTGACCTCGTCGGCGGTTTTGCCAAAGGCCAGCGCCTCGGCTTGCGCAAAAACATTGGCGATCAGCATATCATGGTGACGGTCGAGCGGATTGAGCGATTGAGCGAACGCGATGAAGTCGCAAGGAACCAGCCGGGTCCCTTGATGCAGCAATTGATAAAAAGAATGCTGGCCGTTGGTCCCCGGCTCGCCCCAATAGATGGGACCAGTGAGCCAATCGACAGGCTTACCCTCTAAGGTGACATGCTTGCCGTTGCTCTCCATCGTCAGTTGCTGGAGATACGCCGGAAAGCGCTTCAGATATTGCTCATAGGGCAAGACGGCGACGGTCTGCGCTTCAAAAAAGTTCGAATACCAGACCCCGAGAAGCCCCAATAGAACCGGCAAGTTCGATCTGAACGGCGCCGTGCGGAAATGTTCGTCGATCTCATGAAAGCCTGCGAGCATGTCTTCGAAGTTTTCCGGACCGATGGCGATCATCGTGGAAAGACCGATGGCCGAATCCATCGAATAGCGGCCGCCGACCCAATCCCAGAAAATAAACATGTTGGCGGTGTCGATGCCGAATTCTCCGACCTTTTCGGCATTGGTCGACACAGCGACGAAATGTTTGGCGATGATCTTCGAATCGCTGCCGAGGCCCCGCACGATCCATTCGCGCGCGCTATGCGCATTGGTCATCGTTTCCAGCGTCGTGAAGGTTTTCGAAGAAATGATGAACAAAGTCTCGGCCGGATCGAGATCGCGCGTCGCTTCGACAAAATCGGTTGCGTCAACGTTGGAGACGAAGCGGAATGTCATGGCGCGGTCGCTGTAATATTTGAGCGCCTCATAAGCCATGACCGGCCCAAGGTCCGAGCCGCCAATGCCGATGTTGATGACGTTTCTGACCGGCTTCCCGGTATGGCCTTTCCATTCGCCGCTGCGGACGCGTTTGGCAAAATCCACCATCTGGTCAAGGACGGCATGAACCTCCGGAACGACATTTTTTCCATCGACGACAATCGACGCATTTTTTGGTGCGCGGAGCGCCACGTGCAGAACCGCGCGATTTTCCGTCACGTTGATCTTTTCGCCGGAAAACATCGCTTCGATCCGGACGCGCAAGCCCGATTGTTCGGCGAGCAGGACCAGTAGTTCGAGGGTTTGGTCGGTGATGCGGTTCTTCGAATAATCAAGATGGATCCCTGCCGCTTCCGCGGTCATCCGCGATCCGCGATCCGGGTCGCGCGCGAACAAATCCCGCAAATGCAGCGGCCGTATTTCGTTGTAGTGCGCCGACAAACGTTCCCAGGCCGTGCGCCCCCTGGGTAGCGATTTCATTGATTTTTTGGTGGCGGCATTCGATGCATCGGCGGTGTCAGATTCGCATGGATGAATCTCCGGATGCGTGTCGGCGCGTTCTTCGTCCCAGAGCCGGAATCCGCCCGGAAATGCATTGGCGTTGTCGCCGGCCCGGGAATTTGGCGGCATCTCATCGAGCTTGGCAACGTTACCGCCGCCGATGACGATTTCATCCGGCTCCAAGGCGGCGACGAGCTTTTCGACAACGTCGGCGACATGCTGCTGCCATTTCTTTTTTCCGTGGGCCTCGAGCCCGGCATGACCGAGATAATCTTCGTAAGTCGCTTTTTTATACGGAAGATGGGCGAGTTCCATCGGCTGTACGATGCCATCGACGATCATGGCCGACCCGAGGCCAGTCCCAAGCCCAAGGAAGAGCATCCTGCCGCCCTGGTAGCTGCCAAGCGCCTGCATCGCCGCGTCGTTGATGACCTTCACGGGACAGCCGAACGCCGCGGCGAAATCGAAACCCGCCCATCCTTTCCCGAGATTGTAAGGTTCCGAGACCGGCCGGTTGTGGGCCACCGGCCCCGGATATCCGATCGAGATGACATCGTAAGACCAGCCTTCAACGAGCTTGCGCACGTCCGAGACAAATTGCTTCGCCGTCAGCGTGAGCCCGGATGGAAACGCGCGATGTTCGCTCTGGCCGCTGACAAGCGCCTTCACATGCGTGCCACCGACATCAAGAACCAAAATCTTTTTCGACGATGTTGAGCGGGTCGAGCTTGCGGGCATCGAACTTGCTTCGTCCGGCTCATCTTGTGCGGACGAGGATTTATGATCCATGGCGACGGCTCCCTTGTTGGAATGCCGTAGACTTCGACGCGATGACGCCGATCAGATCGTTCCAGGACTCCGTGAAGGAACGGGCACCGTCTTCCTGAAGTCGCGTGGCAAGCGCGCTGGTATCGATTCCCTCTTGCGCAAATTGCGCGAGAAGCTTCCGGTTATCGCCACTGTCGTGATGCAAGGGCGTCCGGACCGCGCCATGGTCGGCGATGGCTTTCAGCGTCGCCTCCGGCACGGTGTTCACCGTGAACGGCGCCGCGAGCGCCCCAATATAAAGAACGTCCGGTGCGCTAGGATCTTTTGTGCCGGTGCTGGCCCATAAGAGGCGCTGCGGACGCGCGCCAGCATTATAGGCGCGCATCCAGCGCGGCGAGCTTAACAGCTTCAGATAGACCTCATAGACATCCTTGGCGACCGCGATCCCGAGCTTGTTGCGCAGCGCCGGAGGCACCTTATCTGCGACCGCAACGTCCCAACGGGAGACGAAGATCGACGCGACGGACGCCACATCGGCCCTAAGCCCAGCGTCAATGCGACGCTCGATACCGCGCATGAAAGCATCGGCCGCCGCCGCATATTGCTCGGCGGAAAATAGAAGTGTGACATTGATCGGAACGCCGGCAAATATTGATTCTTCGATCGCCGGCAAGCCTTCCTTCGTCCCGGGAATTTTTATCAGCAGATTTGAGCATTGCGCGTGCTCATAGAGTCGCTTCGCCTCGGCAATCGTCGCTTTGGTATCATGCGCGATCAGCGGCGAGACCTCCAGCGACACCCAGCCATCGACGCCGGATGTCCGCTCATGGATCGGTCGTAAGAGCTCCGCCGCCTTGACGAGATCGTCCAGCGCCAAATCGAAGAACAGCCTTTCGCCTGTCGCCCCTTGCGAAATCCCCGCCTCGATCGCGTCGTCATAGCTTTTGCTGTTTCTGATGGCGTGATCGAAAATCGTCGGATTGGACGTCAATCCGCTTATGGACCATTCTTCAATGTAGCGGCGCAATTCGCCGGTTTTCAGTAGATCGCGCGTGATATTGTCCAGCCAGAGGCTCTGCCCCAGATCGTGAAACTCTCGCGTCGACATCTCTCAACCTCGACTTAATTTTGCCGCACGACCTTTGGCCGAACCACGGTGTGCGGATGCTCTGCCCGGATGGGCAGCCACGCGCGTCCATCACGCGCGAGCAGCCGTTCGGCAGCGTCAGGGCCGGCGCTTCCCGCCGCATAATTTGGAAAATCGCCCGGCGGATTGCGCGCCCAGGAATCGAGCAGGTCTTGTACGGCACACCACGACGCCTCGACCGTATCGGCGCGCTGGAACAAAGTCGCGTCGCCGACAAGACAATCATGAATAAGCGTTTCATACCCCACGGTCGCCAGCGGCGTGAAATAATCGCGATAGGCAAAGTCCATCGCGACGCCATCGATTTCAATTTCCGATCCAGGTCGTTTTGCGCTGAAACTGATCGACAGCCCTTCATCCGGCTGAATGCGAAGCGTCAGGATATTGGGCGGCAGCTTCTCGACCGGCGTATCGCGAAAAAGCGCGTAAGGCGCCTGGCGGAATTGCACGGCGATCTCCGTCGTGCGCGCCGAAAGCCGCTTGCCGGTGCGCAGATAGAATGGCACGCCCGCCCACCGCCAATTGTCGATCCCAAGCTTGAACGCCGCGTAGGTTTCCGTCAGCGAATGTGGGTCGACATTGGGCTCGTTTCGATAAGCGACAACATCGCGGCCGAGAACGGTGCCCGCATCATATTGACCGCGCACGGCATTCTCCGGCGAGATGGGCCGGATCGCCTGGAAGAGCTCGGTCTTCTTCGCGCGCACGGCATTCGCATCGAAGGAGATCGGCGGCTCCATGCCAATCATCGCGAGAAGCTGAAACAGATGATTGGGGACCATGTCGCGCAGGGCGCCGGTGCGTTCATAGAAACGGCCGCGCGCCTCGACACCGAGTGTTTCCGCTGCTGTGATCTGCACATGATCGATATGGTCGCGGCTCCAGATCGGCTCAAAGATGCCGTTCGCAAAGCGCAGGACGAGAATATTCTGGACTGTCTCTTTGCCAAGGAAGTGATCGATCCGATAGATCTGATCTTCCGAGAGTATCTTCAATATTTTGGCGTTGAGCGCCCGCGCCGATGCGAGGTCGTGACCGAACGGCTTTTCGATCACGACGCGTCGCCATGAATCGTCGGATTGCCGCGTGAGTTCGGCACAACCGAGTTGCTCGATGACCGAACCAAACAATTGATCGGAAATCGCCAGATAGAATATCGTATTCGTGCTTTTCAGCTCGTCCCATTGCCCGGCGAGAAGCTTCGCAAGCCGCGTGTAAGTCTCGGCATCCATGAGATCGCCGCGCAGATAGCGCATATTGGCGCTTAGCCGGGCCCACACTTGTTTGTCGATGCTGGCCGAAGTGGATGCAAACAGCGTCTTGCCGAGTTCGTCCCGCCATTCGTCATCTGTTTGATCGTGACGATCAACGCCGATGATGGTGAATTTGTCAGGGAGCTTATTGGCCTGAGACAGATGACAGAGGGCTGGAATAATGAGCCGTTTTGTCAAATCGCCGCCGGCGCCAAAGATAACAAGTGTCGCCGCGCGCGGCACCTGTTTCGAGGCCTTCGCTGGCGTCGCCTCCGGTGTGAGCGCCCTCGTCATCCGCTTGATCCGACCAATTGTGTCGCGCGAACGGTCTCGCGCTTGCGTCTGTGGCTGCGGTCAGGTGAAACGCATTCGGCGCGATTAAGTTCAACGTGCCCCTGGATTTGCCGACCTTCTCAGGGTCACAAAGATGTGCGCGACGCAGACGGCGCCGGTCAATCGGCTAATCTCACAGAAGATTTTTGGCGGGTCGCCACTGTTACATTGAAGAATGCAATAAAAGCCACCAACGAACAGTGCGCGTGCCCGGGAATGTTTCGATGTTTCTGGAAGTTGCTTCTAAATTAAAATCAATATTGTCGCGCTGCGCAGTCGGGCCTCTTGCCCAGGCAAAGCTGAGACACAGACCGTTTGCCTTATTTTTTTAAATTGAGTGAAAATCGCAGATTGATCGGTTGCAACATCTCTGGAGGGGGCGCCTCGCCCACATTGCCGCGCTTCAAAATGGTTTGGAAGTCCGCATCGGCTTGCGCATTGTCGAGCGTTGGAAACGCGATGCGCTCGACGGTGCCATCTGGATTGATCCATGCGCGCACGCGTATCACCCGCGGCGGCCCATCACCTCGCCCGGCCTCATTCTGAAGATAGGTGCGCAGACGCTTCGCCACTGGATCGTTCGCGGCAATCCAGCTTTCAAAGCGATATTTTACCAGTTTGGAAAATTGCCCCCAAGACGGTGGCGCAACGCTGGCCGGAAGATAGTCGGACCCGGTGCCCTGGCCGAGAACAGGCGACGAAACGATTGCAAGCGCTATGGCACATGACAATCCGAATTCGCGAAACCGGCGGCCTCGATCACCCGAGGAACCAATTCTTTCGGCACATCTGCTGAGCCAATGATCAGGGCGCATCGCGATCTCTTCGGTTCAATTCTGAAAACAAGTCACGGCGGCTGAGATCGAGGCGGCGCGGTGTGCGCGCGAGCCCAGTGCCGAAATCTGAGGCCGGTCGTCTTCCTCAATCTCTATTCCATTCGCGGCGAGGAAGGGCTTTACCGAATCCGCACTCACGGCGGCGACTTGGTTCTCTGGCGTCCGGCGGCTGACGACGCCTTGAACATGCGCGCCGCTATCAAGAACCGGCGCCCCGCTCGCACCGAAAGTGACGTCCGAGTCGATCGCCAAAATGCCGGAGCCCACGTCGCTCTTCACGACTGTCGCGTCGGCAAGCAGGCCGCCGCTCGCGATCAAGTTGGACAAATTGTCGTAAGCGGCCACGAAAACCATATCATTCGTGGACGGTTCGGCGCTACGCGGAAACACGGCGGCCAGTCCAAGCGTTTTTGGAACTTTGATGAGGGCAAGATCGGCCTGGTTTGAAAGTGCGACCACGCGTGCATTGAGCGCGACGCCTTCTTTCGTAACGACAACATTCCGACAATCATCGACCACATGGCGCGCCGTCAGCATATCGCCCATGTCGTCGACAAAAAACGCCGTGCCGCTCTTTTGCTGTACACCGGTCACGGGATCAGTGCCGCGTGCCAAAACCCGAGACGGACGATGTGGCGAGGTGGTCGAGACTCTGTGTCGCGCGTAAGCCGGCCCGACGCAAAAACAGCAAACGACAAGTGAGGCAATCCACCAAGGCTTTCTGCCGTGTCCGTGATATATTGAATCCATCATTCTCACTTCTAGTGCCGGCCTAGCGGTGATCCATAGACCAACGGCGGCGGCCGATAGGGGAAAATGGAATGGCCGTAATTCTGTCCGTATTGCTGCTGCACGGCCGGCAAATTCACGATGCCGATCTTTGTATCGGACGAGCCCGCGTTCAGCGGCGCTTCGATGGACGGCGGGTTGATTTGATCGACCTGCTGTTTGAGCTGCTGATTGAGGCACTTGAGGTTTTGGCTCGAACCGCTCGCCGCTTTACTGCAGCTCTCTGAATCCGTCGGCGGCCGCGGCCCGGGCACCTCGACCTGGGGGAGTTGCTCCGACTGCTGGGCATAGACCTGGCCGCACAAGAATGACGGGCTCGCAACCAAGATGCCCATGCCGAGAATGATCCTGCGCATATGGTATCCTCACGAGAACGACGCTTTCACGCGAACGGCTTGATTCCGTTGCCTCGACATCAATCTGGCGCGCTCAGCGCCTCACTTGCCGAACCTGACCTGGGCGACCAATGTACTGAGCTGCGCATTGAGCGCCGAAAGGTTGACGCCGCCAGCGCCGCCATCAAGACAATGACGGCGGCAGCCACCACCGCCGTGCAAATGAAGCGCGCCGGGACCATCTGACTCACCAAAAGTCGCCACCGGCACGTTCCCGGTCACGGGATAGCCGCGTGCAAACAGCCGACTGCGAACCGCCAAGCAATAGTCGACCGAGCGATAGGAAAACCGCGTTTCGCCGTGGCCGGCGCGGTATTTCATGACCGCCGTGCAGAGATCGCCGCCCGCGAGCGTCCAGGCTTCGGCCAGATAGTTCACGCCATAATGGATGTTCGTTTCAGGTACCGCGAGATCCGCGTCGGTGCCGGAAAAGCCGAGGACCCGTGCGGTTGACGGCAGGATTTGCATCAGGCCGATCTCGCCCGATGTGCCAATGGCGGCGGGATTGTAACCGCTTTCGACCGACATGACCGCGTCGGCGATTTCCCACGGCATGCTCGTCTGCTTTGCCTCGGATTTAACAAGCGCGCGGTAAGCGCCGACATCGCCTGCAAGCGGTGGCGTGGTGGCATTCGAGGTATCGGGAGTTGAAGGGGCGCCCTCGGCGCCGGCATAGGCCGTTTGTGTCAGAGCAGGATCGGCCCACGAAGCGGCAGGCGAGAAAATTAAGATCGCCAGGAAAAGGACAATCGCATGGGTCGCCCTCAATGTTCCCCCGCGCACCGTGCAATCCCCCATTTTTGACTATGCCGACACCTTTGCAAAAAGATGACCCTCCGCCGTGGTTGGAAGGTCTCCTTGGCCTAAAGCACCGCCGGGGCGGGGATTTCGCCGGACGTCGGCGTTGTCCCAGCCAGACGGGGCAGTTCGACCCGCAGATAAGCGATGAGGCCCTGCAGCAATTGATCCCAGATCACCGTCTGAGCCCGGAGACAATCCGCGCCAACGCCGCCGGCAACGGAAACATCCATGTCGAGCATGAGAAAACCCTGATCGACATGGAGGCGGCCGAACCGCCGTTGATTATTCCAGTTGTTGACGAGATTCGACGGCAGATCGCCGCCCTTGATCGCGAGCAGCGCAAGGAACGAGAAATCCGCGTAGCGGCCGCCCTCCCCAGCGAGCAAGTTGCCCGGACGGACGTCGAAAGTCATCCCGCCCGTCGCCGAGCGCAGAAAAACGTTATTTGTCGCCCCGCTCGCGACGGTTTCGACGCGATAGCCCGACTCCTGAAGATGCGCGCGAAGGCTATCGAGGGTAACGGCGTAAATGAGGTCGGTCGCTTTACGCTCAGCCATTTTGGACTCCTGCTTTAACATTGTTGCTAGGGCACGCGGGCGCGCGCGTAGGTTCGAAGGGGATGGACTTTCGGGGTTTCGACGAGGCCGGGTTTCCCTTGGCCTTGTGACGGGCCTGTGTCGATGCAAAAGACCTTGGAAAGCTCCGGCAATATGCTTTGCATGAGCCAGCCACACGCAACGCGGTTGGCCTCGCGATGCTCGCGGCTCATGGTTCTTTTCTCGCTAAACGAAAGGAAGCCGCTGCGGCCGACGAAGAGATCGCCGATGAGCCGGCATTCGAGCCGCAAGGGCGGCCCGGGCGCCTCCGATTGCGCGTCATAAACGAGCTGCCGCTTAAGCATCGTGTCGGCCTCCTCGAGGAGGGGCCGGAAATTTTTTTGAAACAGCTCGCCTTGGAGACACAGCAATTCCGCGGGGATCGTTGTCGCCACAAACAACTCGATTTCGAGACCAAGCCGCGTCCATTCGCACGCGATGGACCTGAAGGCGGACTTTTTCAACGTCCAGTGCGTGACCTTGCACTCCTCGAATGTGTCATAGGCGCCAATTTCGACACGGACACGCATTGTGAAATGCGGGCGGCCATCCCTGCCGGGTCTGATACGGTCGGAAAATTGTAACGACAAAGCGCAGCCAGCGCCAAGTCGCGGCGCGCCAACTGCGCCGTCACGCTGTAGCCTTGCGCTGTCAACAGCCGGTGAACCGGCTTGAGTGTCGAATACGCGATCGTCACGGTGATTGAGCAGCTTGGCCCGTTGCGCCAACGAGATTTTTCAGTTCTGTCGGATTAACGGAGATTGGGTTGGCTTTGAGCAGCGCGGCGATATAAGCGCGCTGCAATTGCGCAGCACGCTGCTGACGCAGCCGTTGCTTGAGCGCGCCGCGAACCTGATCGAGCGTCAATGTGGCGGCCGGGCGCGTATCCAGCAACTTGAGGATTTGCCAGCCATCGTCGAGGCGCAGCGGCTCCGAGACCTGGCCCTTGGCCAGACCAAGGATATGCGGCTTGATGTCCGGGCGCATCTGAGCCTCGGTCAGCCAGCCGATCTCGCCGCCGCGCGCTGCCGTCACCTTGGACTCGCTATTGGCTTTGGCAATCGCTGCGAAATCGCTCCCGGGTTGTCTGAGCTGGTGAGCGATGCTGAGGATCTTTTCGCGCGCTTTGTCTTCAGTGGCCTGATCGGCGCCGTCCTTGGCGGCCACGAAAATTTGAGCAACGTCGTATCCCGGCGGCGCGACGAGTGCTGCCTTGTTGGCGTTGTAGGCGGCCTCGATATCGGCCTCCGTCGGGAACTCCTCTGACGGCATCGCAACCGATTGAAGATAGCTTTGGACAATCGCATTATCGCGCAGGCGCGCCAATGCCGCCGCCACGGCCGGTTGGTCCTGCCAATGCTTGCCAAGCGCTTCATCGAGCAGAAACCGGTTGGCAAGCATCTCGCTCAGCGCGCGCGCCAGCACTTTGGGATCGCCGGTCAGGGCCGAACGGTCGGCGGCGCCGAGATTTGCAATGAGCTTTTGAACCTCGTCAGTGTGAATGGCAACATTGCCCATTCGCGCGACAATCGGGCTGCTGTCGGTCGCCGCCGGCTGGGCCTCCGGTTGCGCAACCGCCGTGTGGGTCACATGACCTCTATGCGCGTGGGCAAGCTTGCCGGGCGCAGCAAAAGCACAAGTCGACGTCAGCAATGCCGCAGCCAGAGCCGCGCCGACCAGGGCGCGGAAATCGACGATACAATCGCTTGCAGCGCGGTCGGCGCGGGTCGCGGCTTGAACGTTACGAGAAGGCATTACGGTTGAACCTTTTGATCGAGGATGCGGTCGAGATAGGCCTGGACTCGGTTCTCGTGATCGACGCCGACGAAACCGATCATTGGCTCGCGGATGGCGAGCACCTTCCACATGTTGATATCGCGATAACCAGCGAGGATATCGCTGCTCACCTTTACGAGTTGAGCGTTCTTGGCGCGGCAGACTTTATTGGCGGCCTGATAAGCTTCGGACTCGCCCTGGAATTTCGCGCGCTCGGCGTCTTTGGCACGCGCCACGTCAGCGGCGTCTTCATAGGCCGACTTCCACTTTTCGAGGATCTGGTTGCGTTCCTCGAGACGCTTGTTGAAGTCGGTGACCGCGGTGTTGTAATCTTTTTGAAGCGTTTTAATCCGCGCATAAGCCGCGTCCACATTGCGCGACAACCGGTCGCGGTCGCGCGTCATATCGGTAAGCTGTGCCTCCAGCGTCGTGCGCTGATCTTCCAAAGCCTGCTGCTGCTGGAGTGCCGCCCGCAGGGCATCGCGAAGACGATCGGTTTCGCTCTCCGTATCGTCCGCGCGGGCGATACCGGTGAAAAGCAAGAACAATCCGACCGTGAGACAGATCGCGGCGATGACCGCGATACGCGAAATTTGTTCGCGCGACGCCGCGACGGGCGCGTCATGCGCGCGCGCCGCAGCGATCGTGGCGGAAGGCGACGCGAGATCGCCGGTCTTGAGATCGATGATGAAATGTGGAGATGTGCGCATGTCAGTACTTCGCGTTAATGTCGACCATAAGGACATCG
>Ga0153954_1001539_pt1 | contig 11987 bp, 11 predicted proteins | sample TSFL038MetaG_FD_102277 | JGI IMG/M metagenome (GOLD analysis project Ga0153954, IMG submission 102277) | Attine ant fungus gardens microbial communities from Florida, USA - TSFL038 MetaG | ecosystem: Host-associated > Fungi > Mycelium > Unclassified | place: USA: Florida, Wekiwa Springs State... | reverse complement strand
TGCTGCAGGCGATGGCCTGAAGCCAGCCATCAACCCCAACCTTCCGCTCGGCTCGCAGCAGCCAATCCTTCGCGCAGAACCTGCTAAACTTGAAATAGGGTCACAGCCTCTCAGGATGAGGTCGGAGTGCGTGGCACAAAGGTCAGCCCCTCATGGTGAGGAGCGCAGCAACGCTGTGCGTCTCGAACCATGAGGCCGACGCTGGATCCAACGCGTCACTTCCTGTTCGCCATTTTCTCGATTCGCCGCGCAAGCACGGACCAGTAGGTGGCGGGGCGGAAGCGCTGCAGCAGGTCCATCATCCGCGCGTCGTTGCCGATCAGGATCCGGGGCTCGTTCTTCTCGATGCCGGCGATGATCCGGAGTGCTGCGGCCCGCGGCGAAGTCTTTGCCGCCTTGTCGAAGCGCTCGATCGCGATCGCGCGCCGCGCATTGTCGGAAACGCCGCTGCCGGTGCAGGGAACCGTCTTGAGCCGCTGCACTCTCTCAAATTGGAACCGAAACCATCCAGCGCCTTGGTCTTTAACATACGTTGCTTTTTCACCGCGCGATTTTTCGGGAGGCCAACATGGGACAGGCGAAACCCTCTCGCGCGACCGCTTTGGTGGTCACGGACGATCTGATGCAGCGGGAAATGATTTCGCTGCTGCTCGAAGAGAGCGAGTACGGACGTGGTCCAGTGCGAGAGCGCGGAAGCCGCCAAGCTTGTGCTGGATCGGCTGGGCAGCAGGCTCTTGCTGTTGATGACCGACGTCAATCTCGCCGGTCGGATGAGCGGTGTCGAACTCGCGGCGATCGCCAATGCGCGTCATCCGGAGCTCAATGTGATCGTCACCTCCGGCAAGCCGCCGGCCGAGCGGCCGCCCGACGGCGTGAAATTCTGGTCGAAGCCCTGGGCCGCGCTCGACATCCTGCGCGAGGCGGCGCTGGCGCAGGCAACGGCGCACCGGCCTCAGCACTGAGGAGGCCGGGCCAGTCGCCGGCGGTTTCGCCTGCGCGCGGCCAAGCTCGCCTTTGTCGAATGACAGGAATTGGAAACGATAGGAATCAAAAAGGCGCGCTCGAGCCCGCCGCTTTAAATCCTGAGAGAACCGGTTGCCCGGGCGGAGCTGAGCACTCCACCCGGGCAGAAGAACTACTTCTTCTTGGCTTTCTTGGCCTTCTTCGCCTTCTTCGCTTTCTTCGCTTTCTTAGCCATAGTATCCTCTCAGGGGTTAATGGATTGAAACGCGACACGAGAGGCATGCTCGGCAGAGGGCCAGCCTAGCAATATCCTCAAGGCTAAGCTCAGCAGATTCGCGGCGCGCTGCCCCGCACTGTCACGCCAGCGTCATGACGTTATCCACAGTTGTTATGCGTTTTGGTACGCCTTTTACGATATTTGCCGGTCTTGCGTCGCAAGGTCGGCATCACGCAAGCGGCTGTGCGAAAGCCTCAAGGCGACGCATCGGTGTGTCGGAGCCGGGTCGAAGATGTGTCGAAAACGGGCAAGCCGCCGGGTCGAAATCCAAATCGATCTTCATCAATTCAAAACCACGCCGCGGTTTCCGAAGGCCGATTGAGAGTCCGTTAAGCCGGGCGGCCGCATGCTATCCGTAAGAAAACGGGGACAGCGGTGGGCGTGCAGCCCGGCGAAGCAGGGGACAGAACGATGCGCGTATTGCGGTCGCGATCATGAACGTTCCGACGTTGTGGACGGCCTTCGTCATCAACTTCCTCGCGGTGGCCCTGATCTGGGCCTACGTCGCCTACACCTATCCCAAGCTCGAAGCCGCGCGGTTCTGGGCCGCTTCGTCGTTTACGGTGGCGTTCGGCAGCTTCCTCGCGATGCTGATCCTGTTTGACAACGGCTCGTTGCTGCCGCTGTTGGCCGGCGGCACGGTGACGGTTTTCGCCACCTGCCTTGCTGCCATGGGCATCGAACGGTTCTACGAGCAGCCGGTCTCCTGGCGCAGGTCCATCCTGATCACGGGCGCGACCTGCGCCGCCCTCATCTTCTTCATGACCGCCTATGACAGCTTGGCGATGCGGGTGCTGGTCTTTTCCGTTGGCCAGTCGCTGCCATTCGCCTTGAGTTTGAAGCACCTGTTCTCGCGCGGCGACGGAAGGATCAATCCGGGAGCCCGGCTTGCCGGCGTTGTGGCCTCGCTGATTATAGCCATCTATGCGATCAGGGGCCTCGGCAATCTGCTCGGCTTCGACCTCTCATTCATGCACTCGAACAGGTCGCAGGCGGGATTGACGCTGGCGATGATCTTCCTGTCGATGTCGTTCAATTTCGGCTTCCTGCTGATGGCGATCGACCGGCTGCGCAACGAGGTTGCCGATCTCGCGCTGCTCGACGACCTCACCGGCGTCGGCAACCGCCGCCAGCTGGTGCAGCGCCTGGCCGAGGAATGTGCGCGCTCCGAGCGCAGCGGCGAGCCCTTTGCGCTCCTGGTCATCGACCTCGACGGCTTCAAGCTGATCAACGATACCCATGGCCATGCGGCCGGCGACGCCTGCTTGCAGCATTTCACGCTGATGGCGCAGACGCGGCTGCGGCCCGGCGACCTTCTGGCGCGCACCGGCGGCGATGAGTTTTGTATCGTGCTGCCGTCCTCGACCTTGCGGGAAGGCGCGATCATTGCGCGGCGCGTGCTGGACGTGTGCCAGCAGGATGCGGAAGGCTGCGCCGGCAACGACATTCCGATCGCGGTCTCGATCGGGGTGGCGCAGTGGACCCGCGAGATCGGCGCATTCCCGGACCGGCTGATCGCGGCCGCGGATCACGCGCTCTATGCTGCCAAGAAAGCAGGCAAGAACCGCTACGCGACCCATGATCCTGCACCGCCCCAGGCGCCCGAGCCTGCGGTGCCGCCGATGCTCGCGTCGCGCAAACGCGCCTGAACCATGATAGCAAGAAGGTCCAACAGGACCTTCCGGCGATGATCTTTCGTTTCCTTGCGGTGTTGACCGGCATGCTTGCGCTCGCCGTTCCCGTCTTCGCCGAAACGCCTGATCTCAAAGCCATCGCCAAATCGTCAGGCACCCCTGACATCCCCGGCCTGAAGATGGTCTGGCTTTCGTCCTGGGGCGACGTCGCCAAGGCTCATCCCTGGAAAAACATCATCGTGCACCAGACCGAAGGCCCGGCGGGTTCGGCGCGCGGCGGCGCGCAGGAGCAGCACAGAAATCCGACGCGGCGCGGCGTCATGGTCTGGGTCGAAACCGATGGCACGGTCTATTGGGCGGTCGCGGATGATCTCGTCCCCACCCACACCGACGGCGCCGACCGCAACGACAACAAATATATCGACAACAGCAAGACCTATCACCGGGTGAACAAGGACACCTCGATCGGGGTCGAGTTCGCCGGCAACTATCCCGATGTGACGCGGCCAGCGACATCAGCGCAGATCGATGCGTGGCGGATCCTCGTGCAAGTCCTGCGCGCGCGCTACGACATCCCGCTCGATCACGTCTATGCGCACAACTGGATCGACTACAAGGATGCCCGCTATTGCGAAGGCTGCGCGCTGGCGACATTGGCGCGCGAGTGGGGGGAGTAGGCCGCCTTGTCTGGATTGCACGCGCCTTTTGCGCTATGGTTTAGACATGAAAACCCATACGATTGAGATCGATGATGACACTGCCGCGGCGCTGAAGCAGCGAGCCGAGGAACGCGGCGTGAGTGTCCCGGAACTGGTTGCGGAGTTAGCGGCGATTGAAATAGGCCCCGCTGAGGCCGACCGCGATGACATCGCTGAACTGGATCGACGCTGGCAGGCTTTCGAGGCCCAATCTGGGACGATTTCGAACGACGAGGTTATAAAGTGGCTTCGTACCTGGGGTACGCCGGCGTTTCGAAGCTGGCATAGGCGATGAAGATCGAGTGGTCGGATGCAGCGCTTGCCGACCTCGATCGATTCGTTGAATTCCTGAACCAGCAACATCCTTCACTTGCGGCCAGGGTCGCGGCCGAAATCATTTCCAAGGTTGAGGTTCTGAGCGAGCATCCTCGTCTCGGCAGGCCTATCGCCGGTCGCGAGGAATATCGCCAAATCGTCTTGCAGGTTCTCCGCGCCGCTTACGTCTTTCAATACCGTTTTGACGGCAAGCGCGTTGTCATGCTGCGGGTTTATCATGCCCGCGAGGCCCGCGACTGACATGACGTCTCACATCGGCTTGGGGTGAACAATCGCCTCACCGGCCGTGCCGCCAACAAAAAAGCCGGCGTCGCCGCCGGCTCTTCTGTTTCAATCCGCCAACTCGTTCTGGAGCGATCGCGCCGTTCAGTGCGCCGCTTCGAGCGCGGCCGCTTCCTGCTTTGCGATCGTGCCCTTGACCGCCGACTGCACCTTCTCGAAGGCGCGGACTTCGATCTGGCGCACGCGTTCGCGCGATACGCCGAACTCGGCCGCAAGGTCCTCGAGCGTCATCGGCTCGTCGGCGAGCCGCCGCGCCTCGAAGATGCGGCGTTCGCGCGGGTTGAGCACGCCCATGGCGCCGGTGAGGGCGCTACGGCGATGGTTATACTCCTCGCTCTCGGCCATCAAGGCTTCCTGGTTGGGCGAGTTGTCGACCAGCCAGTCCTGCCATTCGCCGGCTTCGCCGTCGTCGCGGATCGGCGCGTTGAGCGAGGCATCGCCGCCGAGCCGGCGGTTCATGTCGACCACGTCCTGATCCGTCACGCCGAGGCGCTTGGCGATGATCTTCACCTGGTCGGGGCGGAGATCGCCGTCGTCCAGCGCGTTGATCTTGCTCTTGGCCTTGCGCAGGTTGAAGAACAGCTTCTTCTGGTTCGCGGTGGTGCCCATCTTCACGAGCGACCAGGAACGCAGGATGTACTCTTGAATCGAGGCCTTGATCCACCACATGGCGTAGGTGGCAAGACGGAAGCCTTTTTCAGGCTCGAAACGCTTCACCGCCTGCATCAGGCCGACGTTGCCTTCCGAGACAACCTCGGAGATCGGCAAGCCGTAGCCGCGATAGCCCATGGCGATCTTGGCCACGAGCCGCAAGTGGCTGGTGACCAGTCTCTGTGCCGCGTCGCGATCGTCATGCTCACGCCAACGTTTGGCGAGCATGTATTCCTCCTGCGGTTCCAGCATGGGGAACTTGCGGATCTCGGCGAGGTAGCGTGAAAGACCGGATTCTCCGTTCAGAACCGGTAACGTAGCTGTACGGGCCATTCTTGCGCCCTCCAGGTGTTCAGGCCCCCGATAGCGGCGGGCCAGGCAGGCGGCCGCTGTGTTAAAGCCGGCCGGCTTGCGATGTTCCGCGTCGGATGTTTGACGCAGGTGCAACATACACCAAACGCGGGTCTTTTTGGAAGTTACGGTCCCGTCACCTTCCCGTGTGGCTGATATAACCTTCTGACATACCTAAACTTTTCAGGATACCCTGCGTCATAGCGCCGCTTCCAGGGCCTGCTCCAGGAGAATCAATTCCTCTGGCAGGGACGATTCCCAATGCATAATTTCTCCGGTATTAGGGTGCTCCAACACCAGAAGGTAGGCATGCAGCGCCTGCCGCCCCAGCGCTGACAGCGCCGCCTGGCCCTGACGCCCAAGCTGGCTCGCCTTGGTCTTGAAATGAGGGCCATAGACCGAATCCCCCATCAGAGGATGGCCGATGTGGGCGAGGTGGACCCGGATCTGGTGCGTCCGGCCGGTCTCGAGCTGGCAGGCAAGCAGCGAGGCGACCGGCTTGCCGTCGTGACCATTGAAGATTTCCCTTATTTCATAGTGGGTGACCGCCTCGCGGCCGCCCTCGCGGACCGCCATCTTCTCGCGCGCATGCGGATGCCGATCGATCGGCGCGTCGACCGTGCCGCGCGTGCGGTTCGGCACGCCCCAGGCGAAGGCGAGGTAGCCGCGCCGCATGTCGCCGGTGCGGCCGTGGTCGGCGAATTGCGCCGTCAGCGATTGGTGGGCGCGATCGTTCTTGGCCACCACCATCAGCCCCGAAGTGTCCTTGTCGAGCCGGTGCACGATGCCTGGCCGGCGCACCCCGCCGATGCCGGAAAGGCTCGTGCCGCAATGGGCGATCAGTGCGTTGACCAGCGTTCCCGTGGCGTGGCCCGCCGCCGGATGGACCACGAGGCCGGCCGGCTTGTCGATGACGATGATATCGTCGTCCTCATAGGTGATATCGAGCGCGATATTCTCGCCCCTAGGCTCCGGATCGGCCGCCGGCGGCACGTGGATTATGATCGTATCGCCCTTCGCGACATGATAAGCGGGGTCGCGGATGGGGGCGGTTCCGGCCGTGACTTCGCCGACCGAAACCTGGCCTGCCAGGATCAGCGCTTTCAGCCGTGAGCGCGACAGGTCGGGCAAGCGCGCGGCGAGCACCCGGTCGAGCCGGGGCGAACCTTCGCCGCCTTCCACCGTGACTTCCAGCCGTTCGGCGTCATCTGAAGACGAGCCTTGCATGAGCGAAACCGAATTCCCCGATCCGACCGCCGAGCAGGCGGCCTTGTTTGCCCGCGTGCGGCGGATGATGCTGATCGCGAGCGTCACCACGGCGGTCGCGATATCAGCCGTGCTTGTCGCTGTCGGCTATCGTCTTTTCAAGTCGGAGGGAAGCGCCTCCGGCGCCGTCGCCGACGTCACGGCAACGCTGCCCAAGGGCGCCCGCATCGCATCCACGGCGGTGGCCGGCGACAGGCTGATCCTGACGCTGGATATCGGCGGGACCACCGAAATCCGCACGTTTGACGCGCAAACGCTGAAACCCGCGGGCAGGCTGAAATTCGTTAATGAGCCGTAGGCGTTGCATTTTCTCGCCATGGCCGGGCTTGAGACACTTGTCCCGGCCATTCACGTCTTAAAATCAGCCTCCCTTGCGGGAAGGCCGGCGCCGCGGGCGCTTCGACCCCGATCTTTCCTTGATCTTTCCTTGCGCGAAGCGGCTTTCGAGGCTATTTCACATCCCTCGCGTGCTTTGCTCCCTTCGTCTAGCGGTTAGGACGCGGCCCTCTCAAGGCTGAAACAGGGGTTCGATTCCCCTAGGGAGCGCCAGCCGATCTCTCATCGCTTTGATCTCCCTTCCGTTTCTCGATCTTCCCCAAACTCTCAGATGCGGTTTGGGGAGTTTTGTTCTTTCGAAGTTCGTTGAGCTTCGTTACTGCGCGCTTGCCGCCGCGTCTGCGGTCAGCTTCGCGCGTGTATCTCTCGGCCTCAGCCAATGTCGTGTGACCAAGCGCGGCCAGGTAAGCGTCCGGACTGTCGGCCGCGATGAGGTTGATGCCGGCGTCGCGGAGATAGCGCCAACGATATGCTGCGCCTGTGCGAGATCGACATGAGGGCGAGGCTCGCTGGAGGCGTGCCTACAACTTGTGTAGCGGTTGGAGTTGTGGCCCGCTTGCACCCCGAAGGGCCGAATTGGGGAGGGGACATTGTCCGTTCAGGTTTGCAGCGAATGCGGATCGCAGGTCCCTTCGGCGGCGAGGTTTTGCGCCAGTTATAGAACGTCTGGCGAGGTCGTGAGGTGGTTGAAGGAGACGGCACCATCTCCGGTGAGGACTCGAGTGCCGAGCCATGCTGGCGTCACGATGGGAGTTTTCGCCTGCCTGTTTGGTATCCTTGGCATTGTAACATTTTTCCATTTGGCGCTCGTCTTCGTTTCCCTCGCGGCGCTTTTCAGCGTGATCGGGATGCTTCGCGGGCCAGTAGGGAGAAGCGGTTCGGGCTTCTCCGTTTCTTTGGTTGGCGCCTTCCTCACGGTGGTGGCCTTTATTGTTTCTCCGAGCGTGTCTATTGCGGCTGCCGGGCCTCTCGCTGCGTTTCAGGCTCCCCATTCGACGCAAGTCGTCAAATCCGAAAATGCGGAACAGGTCGTTACGGCCAAACCAGATTCAGCGTCCACGAGCCCGAGAGGCGCGACGGCAGCAGCAGATGATATTGGCGTCGTCAAACAAGTCCTTGTCAAACAAGTCCTTCTGAATCCGCCGACGTTCTTCGAAGGCACGTGGGCCAAGACAGTCGCCGAGTGCGACGATGAAGACGGACCGAGCAGTCAAACGATCATCGATCTTAGCAATACGATCGATGGCAAGAAGGCTCCACTTTTCGAGCAGTACGAGAATCATTGCCTGATTGATCGGACATCCATTTCCGGAAACGCCGCCGTCTTCAACGCGACCTGTTATGATTTCTGGGAGGACGTCAAAAAGAAAGTGAACGGTCGAAAGACGACGATCAAGGTGTCGTCGCTACTGAACGGCGGCTTGAACATCGACGGTAAGAATTTCACCAAATGCGAGCCGACACGGGCCACAGATCAAAGCAAGCACCCTTAGAGGGATGGCCCTGCGCATCCATAGCTGTCGCATCGCGGCCGGCATCGCATCACGCGGTATAAAAATCTGCCGCGGGCGCCGCGTGGGCGTGGGAGCCCTCCTGTGCAGGATTGCGACTGAAACACCCGTGCTGATCACGTGGGAGCGTTGGAGGAGAAGGCGGCGCGGCCCTTCACTTTCGGGACCGGCGTGCTTGCCAGCGCGGCGCGCAACACGAAGTCTGCGGGCGCGGGCGGCTGACCGGTCCGTATGGACCGCGGCAGGCGTGATGGCACGATCGCGGTCGGCGCAAAGCCATAATGGACGAGCAGCCGATTCGCCTCGTGAACGACGATCACCGCTGTGAAGCCCTTTTCCTGACTGGACAGCGCCCGCGTCTTGAGCCGCCGGTCGAGATATGGTTTGCCGCAGGAGAACTCGTCGAGACTATGAGCCCGCGTCACCGCGCTGGCGATGTGTTCGTCGATGCGCTTACAATCGGTCGGACCCATCCTTGGGGCCGATCAGGGGCCAATCATGGAAATGCATCAGATTCGCTACTTCCTCAAAGCAGGGGAGACGCTGAACTTCACGCGCGCCGCCGAGCAGTGCGGCGTGAGCGTGCCCTCGCTCAGCCGCGGAATTCGGCAGTTGGAAGAAGAACTGGGCGGGCAGCTCTTCCGGCGCGAGCGACACCTGACGCATCTGACGGATCTCGGCCGGCTGATGCTCGAACATTTTTCGATCATGAGCCGTGCCGCCGATGCGGCCAAGCGCGAGGCCGGCGACTATGCAAGGCTCGCCGGATCAAGGCTGAAGCTCGGGATATTCTCGTCGATCGGCGCCGACGTGCTGACCGGCTATCTCACAACCCTGCGAGATCAGGCGCCTGAATTGGAGCTCCACGTCTGGGAAGCCAATTGCGAAGAGCTGGAAGGCGCGTTGCTCGGCGGCGAGATCGATATCGCTCTGACCAGTTCGCCCGAACTCGATGAGCGAATCCGTATGACGCCGCTGTTTCGGGAGGCGTTCTACATCTCCTTTGCCCCCGGCCACCGCTTCGGGCAACTGGATGCGGTGCCGATGCGCGAGCTTGAGGGCGAGGATTACGTCAAGCGCCTGCACTGCGAATTTCCCTCAAACCTGATGCGACTCGGCGTCGCCAAGCCTTACGATGCAGTCAATGTCCGCTATGTGGGCGAGCGCGAAGACTGGATCCAGGCGCTGGTGCGGGCCGGGCTCGGCTGCGCGGTGATGCCAGAGAACCTGCCGCTGCTGCCAGGCCTCGAAATGCGCCCGCTGGTCGAGCCGGAAGTGTTTCGGCAGATAAGCCTGGCAACGGTCGCCGGCCGGCCGCACAGTCCGGCTTCTGCCGCGGCTGTTGCGGCCGCGCGCCGCTATCGATGGCCGAACGGCCGCGCGGGCCAGAGCCGGGTCTCCACCTGATTTGGCAGTCGTCGGTGTTGCGCGCAGGCTAACGGTTCGTTAGCCAAGCTGCGGCTGTCCCGGCGCGACAGAAAATCTCAATCTCCCCAATTGAGGTGCCGCATTCGGTTCGGCGAGCGTGGTGTGCGCGCGTGCGGCTCGCGCGAGGGGTGAAATGCGGGGAAAGGCAATCCTTTTTCGGGGAGGTGTCGGGCCGTCAAAAGGAGCGCTCTGGACAACGAACTCACGTTTCGTGCTTGCGGGGAGACTTTTCGGGAGACTTGCGGCCTTCGCGCTCGCCGTCGCTCTTGTGCTGCCGTCCGGTGCGGCGCGTGCGCAGGACGCGACCTGGACTGGCGGCGTATCCGGCGACCTCAGCGATCCTGCCAACTGGGTGGGCGGGGTCGTTCCGACCGGAATGGCTTATTTCGGCGCGTCGAGCAATACCAGCCTGTCTTCCTCGATCGATGGCATTCTTATCATGCGGGGCTGGACGTTCGAAGCCAGCGCGCCGAACTACTCTTACAACGTGACCTTTCCTGCCCTGACGCTTCTCGACGGTGTCGGCATCGTCAATAAGGGCGGCAGCACCGTTACCCTCAACAACGACTACTTCCTGACCTTTTCGAGGGCTGCAACGGCGGGAAATGCCGTCATCAACAACAGCGGCAACGGTTCTGTTTCTTTCGAGTCGGGGGCGATGGCCGATCACGCGACAATCAACAACCTGACATCCACGGGCGTGGTCAGCTTCAATAACAACAGCGGGCTTGGCAACGCCACGATTCTCAACAACGGCACCCTCGAAATTGCGGGCAGCAGCGCTGAGAATGCCGGCATCACCAACAACCACATCGTTAATTTTTTCGGCACGGGCACCGGTGGCAATGCGACGATCCAGAACAACGGGGGAGGTGTGGTCAATTTTGAAGGCTTCAGCACGGGGGGCAATGCCGTCATCGCGAACAATGCTGGAGCCGTGGTCGATTTTTCCGGGAGCAGTGGCCTGAACAACGATCACAAGCTCAGCATCGGCGCGATCCCCGGTGACGGAAACGTCTATCTGGGAAGCAACGAACTCTCCATCGGCGGCACCAATCAGGATATTACGCTGAGCAGTGTCTTCAGTGATTGCGGCGCGAGCGGGAACGATTGCCAGAACACCGGTGCGACCGGCGGATCGCTGGTCAAGGTTGGTGCGGGGACGCTGACGATCGCGAACACGAACACTTATACTGGCGGCACGACGGTCAGCGCGGGAAAGCTGCAAATCGGTAACGCGACGACGGCTGGCCGTATCGTCGGCGATATAACTGTCGGAAGCGGAACGAGGTTCAGTGCCGTCAACGGGAACCTGAGCGGAATCGAGCGTATCGATAATTCCGGTGTCACGGAATTTCACAACAACACGAATCCAACCAATGCGCTTATCACCAATAATGCGGGCGGCGTGGTGGACTTCTCCGGCAGCACAGGTCCTGCAGGTGACGGAAAACTCACTGCCGGAGAGATCGCGGGCGCCGGCGTTTTTTATCTCGGCAGCAATACCCTCACGCTCCATGGTGGCTTTAACACGACGGTCAGCGGCGTTATCAGCGATTGCGGCGCGGGTGGAACGGCTTGCAATACGCCAGGCGCGACCGGCGGCGCGCTGGTGAAATCGGCAGGCGGCACGCTGACACTGACCGGCGCCAACACATACACCGGCGGGACGACGGTTAATGCCGGCTTGTTGGTGCTGGGCGATGCCACGGCCAAGGGCAGCATTGTCGGCGACGTGACGGTCGGCTCAGGCGGCATATTTCAAATGATCAACACCGACCTGGGTGCGGTGACAACCATTAACAACGGGGGGCTGTCGTTTTTCAGAAACGGCACCAATGCCCGCGACATCACTCTGAATAACAATAACTACGTGGCGTTCGGGGATACGAGCAGCGCCGGTAACGCGACGATCACCAACAATAGCAGTCTGTTTTTCTTCACCGGAAACAGCACGGCCGGCAATGCGGCGATCACCAACAATCTGGGTGGTGTGATCGACTTCTCCGCCAGCAGCGGGTCGAACGGCGACCACAAGCTGAGCGCCGGTTCGATTGCGGGTGCCGGAGACTTTTATCTCGGCAGCAATATGCTGGCCGTCGGCAGCAATAATCAGAACACGGCCGTCAGCGGCACGATCAGCGATTGCGGGGTCGGCGGCAATTTGTGTTCCATTCCGGGGGCGACCGGCGGCATGCTCGTCAAGGAGGGTACCGGCGACCTGACACTATCAGGCGCCAATACCTATAGCGGT
>Ga0153954_1001538_pt1 | contig 11995 bp, 8 predicted proteins | sample TSFL038MetaG_FD_102277 | JGI IMG/M metagenome (GOLD analysis project Ga0153954, IMG submission 102277) | Attine ant fungus gardens microbial communities from Florida, USA - TSFL038 MetaG | ecosystem: Host-associated > Fungi > Mycelium > Unclassified | place: USA: Florida, Wekiwa Springs State... | reverse complement strand
GCAGGGGGATCTTGCCGAGGTCCTGGATGTCCGTGACCAGCGAGTTGGTCGGGACCATCGGCATCGAGTCCTTGATGTACAGGTTCCCCGCCGGGATCACGACGTTGCCGGTCATCAGGGCGTTGACGACGTCCTGCGGCGACAGGGAGTTGGCCTGCAGCGCCTGCATGTTGAGATCGACCTGCACCTGGCGGACCTTGCCGCCGTACGGCGATGGGATGGCGGCGCCGCGGACGGTGGCGAGCTGCGGGCGGATGAAGTTCTGCGCAAGGTCGAACAACTTGGTCTGCGAAACGGTCTTGCTCGACAAGGCAAGCTGCAGGATCGGCACGCTGGAGGCGTTATAGCTGAGCACGTAAGGCGGCGTGATGCCTGGCGGCAGCAGCTTCAGCACCGTCTGTGAAGCCGCGGTGACCTGTGCGAGTGCGGCACTGATGTTGACGTTCGGCTGGAAGAAGATCTTCACCACGCCGTAACCCGGCAACGACTGCGACTCGATGTGCTGGATGTCGGTGACCTGGGTGGTCAGTGTTCGCTCGTAATAATAGACCACCCGTCCGGACATATCGTCGGGCGGCAGGCCGTTATAGGTCCAGACCACACTGACGACCGGGATGCGGATCGCCGGAAAGATGTCGGTTGGGGTGGTGGTAGCGGCCAGCACGCCGGCGATGACGATCAGGATCGCCAGCACGACGAACGTGTAGGGTCGGCTTAGCGCAATGCGGACGATTGCCAGCATCGGGTCCCACTCCTTGGTGTAATCCGTTTCGCAGTCAGGCGCCGATGGCGGTTGCGTCGGCCTCACGACGCGGACGCCACCAGCCGTGCGGCGGCCATTTCAGACGTTTCTTCGCCGGCGCCGGCGAGAGGGTCACAGAGCCGCTGTTGGCGTTGACACAGCGGATTTCGAACAAGCAGCCTGGCGGATTGGCGCCGGGAGAAGCATCGGTCACGATGAAGTCGAAGTCGTGCAGCATGACGATGGCCAGGACGATGCTGAGACCCAGCCCGCTGCCCTGGACATGGCGGCTCTTGTCGAGCCGGTAGAAGCGCTTCACCACCGCCGCGCGTTCGGCCACTGGGATGCCCGGGCCGTTGTCGCCGACGCGGATCACCGGACCGTTGGGCGCGTGCGCCACCGACAGCCTGACCTCACCGCCTTCGGGGGCGAACTTGATCGCGTTGTCGATCAGATTGGCGACCAGTTCGATCAGCAGATCGCGGTCGCCATCGACGACGGCGGCGCTGCTGGCGTCGACGATCAGCTGGACGCGCTTTTCCTCCGCCATCGGGGCGTACAGCTCACCGGCCGCAATGGCAATCTCATCGAGTTCCACGCGACAGAACGCGGCTCGGCGCTGGCCACCCTCGATTTCGCCTATTCGCAACAGCGCCGTAATGATCGCCTGGGCCTGGTCGAGGCCGGCGATCGCACGATCGACCAGCGCCGCCATGTCAGCCGGCGTGCGCGCCTTCTCCCGCCCCCGCTCGAGCAGGGTGCGAACGCGAGCCAGCGGGGTGCGCAGATCGTGCGCGATGTTGTCGCTGACGCCCTGGACCTCAGCGATCAGCCGCTCGATCTCGGCTAGCATCCGATTGACGCTGTCGGCCAGCTGGTCGAAATCGTCGGCTATGCCATGGACGGGCAGGCGCTCATGCACCGCACCCTGCATGATCCGCTCGATACTCTGGTTGACGGCCTTGATGCGACGCTGGGCCTTGCGGTTGAGCCAAATGCCTGCGGCGAGAGCCGGGCCGATCGCCGGGATGACCCCCAGCAGCAGGGTGCCGGCAACGATCTCCTCCAGCGTGTTCAAGACCCCGACGCCGCGGGCAATCACCAGCACCTGCCCACTGGGCAAGCGGCGGGCGACGGCGATGACGGGCCGTGGCGTAGCGTCGCTGCCCCGACGGTGCAATGCGACCTGATGCGGATTTCCATCGATCGGCAGATCAGGCGGCAACTGCTGCAGATCGCCGGCGACCAGGCGGCCCGTCGGCGTGAACAATGCGGAGAATGTCATGTTGTGATACTTGTCATGATATTCATGTTCCGCATCGGTCTGGACCAGCCAGATGATCTCGTCGGGCGATCCTTGTGAGACCGCGATTGCCTCACCGGAGACGAAGGCAGCGATCCGCCTCATTTCGAATGCCTTCGTCCGCCAGTAGATGACCCCGAACAGCATCGCGCCGAACGCCACGCAGGCCACAGAGAATATGATTGATATCCGGAACGTACCGGTAGACTTAGCAAGGATCACGAAGAATGAACCCCATTCCGCGGACGCTCAGCAACAGCGGCTCGCCGCCGCAATTATCAACCTTGCGCCGCAGCCGGCCGATATGGACGTCGACCAGGTTCGTTTGGGGTAAAAAACGGTAGTGCCAGACATCCTCCAGCAGCATGTCGCGGGTCACGACCCGGTCGGGGCGGCGCATGAAGTATTCCAGCAACTTGAATTCACTCTTGGAGAGTTCGATGGCTGCGCCGCCACGGCGCGCCACCCGTTCGATCAGGTCGAGTTCGAGCGGGCCGACGCGCAGGACGGTGGCGCGGGTTTCCAACGGCCGGCGTAGCAGTGCCTCGACTCGAGCGGCGATTTCCGGCAAGGCAAATGGCTTGGTAACGTAATCGTCACCACCCAGCTTCAGGCCGCGGATCCGGTCATTGACTGCGCCGAGCGCGCTGACGACGAGCACAGGGGTGCGGATACCGTCGCGGCGCAGGCCTTGGATGATCGAGAGCCCATCGATCTCGGGCAACAGGAGATCGACGATCAGCAGGTCGTACGATCCGCGCCTGGCTTCCTCGGCGCCTTGCGACCCGGTGGCGGCATGAAACACGTCGTAGGCTCGGTCCAGAAGGTCATTCGCCACTTCGTCGGCGATTTCCTGATCGTCTTCAATGAGGAGAATTTTCGCTCGATAGCCCGACGGGGCAGGTTCGGAGATATTTACGGTGGAAATTTGCTCATCGGCATGGGGAGCGAAGTTCATCCCTTGGCACCTTCTTCAACTCTGGCGCCGATCTGGACCACTTCGTCGACAGATTCAATCCATCCTATGCTTAATTGTCGGCAAGGAATCGTGACGATAAAATATAACAAATTCATGTTGATATGACCCTTTCCGCAGTGCACGGTTGGAGTGCGCAGGCGTCGGCCAGCCACGCCGAAAGGGTTCACCCCTTCGCCTGGCCGATCAGACGCGCCTAATGGCGGCCGCCGATGTTGAAGTAAACGAGCGAAGCTACAAGTAGCCTTTGGCCGGCCTTACCATACTGACCGCTGGGACCGCGCCGGGTGGCGGAGCCAGATCATCGTTGATCGCCAGATTCACCGTTCCAACACTTCCACCTGTGCTGAACACACTCCAGTGCGGTTGCCGTCGACAACCGCTCCAGCTCTTTGTTTTCGCGAGCATCTTCACCCCACCCGATGATTCCATCAGGTCGGGAACTGCTCTAACCGCCACCGCCCCGAAGACGAGTTCACCCGGGCCGTTGCCAGTGGCGTCGTACGGCAGCGGATGACAGCCGTAGCACAAATAAGGTTTAACCTGTTCATGACAGCGACTCCTCTGGCTGGCACCACACCTGTCAGGAGACTGACGGGCATCGTCGCGGACCGTTCAGCCGCGCCTGGGCTCAATAAAGCGAGGGACAAGCCGGACCGCCACTAAAGGTCTGCTCCCAAAGTCTAAATAGTTTTTCAGACGACCGCGTCTGGCTTGGTTCATGCGACGCGGCGTGAACAATATCACCGCCAGTTAATCTTTCGGCCGAAGATTTTAATGAATAAAACTCGGAATTTTAGTTGCCGTCGCAACGGCCCCGTGCTGCTGTTCCAGCCGCGCCAAGGCATGCCCGCGTCTTGCTGCCGCCAGATAAATAGTAAAACTCCAGGGAGAGCGATAATGAAAACGCTGAGTGGAGGTGCCGGCTCGTCTGGCGCCGCGATCGTGGCCGCATGCCTGGCAATTGGTGTGCAGCCGGCTCTGGCGCAGTCAGCCGACGGGTCGCGTCCCGGTGATCTGTTCTCATTCGATCAGATCGGCAAGGACGCCGGGCAAGTGTTGAAGAACAGCGGCATCTATCTGCACGCCGGCTACGTCAACGACATTCTGGCTAACGTCAAAGGCGGCAATACCACCGGCGCGACCGCGACCGGCGACGCATTTGTCGGCGCCGACTTCGACATGAACACCATCGCCGGCATTCCCAATGCGGCCGTGCATGTCATTGTCGACGACCGCACCGGGAAGAGCATCAGTGAGCTGGCGGGAACCCAGTTCGGCCTTTCCGGGCAGAACGGACCGTCTGATACCATCCGGTTGTCGGAGTTCAGCTGGGACCAGTCGCTGTTCAACGACCATGTCCGCATTCTGCTTGGCCGCATCAACCCGACTGCCGAATTCGCCACATCGGATCTGTCCTGCAATTTCGTCAGCAACATTACCTGCGCCCAACCGTTCGCCTGGTATGTCAACAACAGCGGAGTCGCCTACCCGGTTTCGACCTGGGGTGGACGGATCACCCTGAAACCAAGTCTGCCGACGTATTTGCGAGTCGGGGTGTATCAGGACGATCAGACGTTCGGCAGTGTCGAAGATCATGGGTTCGACTGGGGCACCAATACTTCAGACGGTGTCTTCATTCCATTCGAGCTTGGATATCAGACCAACTTTTCCAACGCGCGCTACCCGTTCAAATATGACATCGGTGGCTACTACGATACCGGCAGCTACACGGTTCCGGCGGCGTCGGGCGCTACCGATCTCAACCGACGGGGCCGCACCGCGTTCTATGCCCAGATGCAACAGACGGTCTGGCGCCCCGACCTATCGACGAATCGCAGCCTGACAGTCATGGGGGGCGTTCTGGTCGACACCGGCGGTTATGGCGTCTACCCGCTGACGGTTTACACCGGCGCGCAGCTGCGGGGGCCGTTCACTGGCCGCCCGAATGACGCGGTCGGGTTCGAAGCGAGCTATCTGACGATCAACACGAGCGCGCAAGACCAGGTTACAGACACATTCGACTCACTTGGCCTGACCGCGCCAGATCACAGCAATGAGTGGATTTTCGAGATGAACTACAAGTTCGCCATCGCCCCCGGCGTTTCTCTGATGCCGGCTGCAGAGTATGTGATCCACCCGGATGAGATCGGGTTCAACGATCCCAGCCCGGGAGTTGATCACGCGTTCGTAGTCGGTGTCCAAGTGGCGGTAAACCTGGGCGAAATGTTCGGGATGCCCCAATACCTACGGGCGGATTGACCGCCACCGCGCGGCGCGGACGCCGCTAGTGCCTGGCGGTGTCCTGATTTGTGGCCGCACCATTCGGCTTCGGTTGAGCCATGCCGGCATGAAACACATTCATGTCGCGCCGTGCCGACTGATTGATACCCCAGGGCAGACTGGTGTCGTAATCCGACGAGAATGGCAGACCTTGCGCGAAAACAGCGCCAGAAGCCAACAGCCCAGCCATCAAGACGACGGGAAAAAGACGCTTATTCAAAACACATCTCCTGGCTTGATCGTCGCGCTGTCTGCGCGACGACCTACGTAAAGCGATTGAGCCGGATCCGTCTGGCGCAGCCCCAGCCGATTCCCTGTCGCCATGTTGGCATCGCCGCCGGCACGGCTATGGTGCGTCGCAGCATAACACCCATGCGGGATCAGCCAAAGTGGATAACAGTGTACCGCTTGTGGAACAGTGAATTCCGCACGGAAACGCCGGGCTCTGCGGCGCGCGAGGTCGGAGTGGCCAGCGTGCGGGTCTGTGCCAGGGCATGGTTCGCCGCCACGTACGATCTGCGCGGGTCCGGGAGCACAATGGCCTTCATCGAAGGAGCCATGCAAAGTCCAAAGGACATCAGCGGCCTTGGCAACGGTGCCCCACGGCCCAGCCGGCGCCTTGAGAACGTGGCGCTCTCCCGGCGTCAACGCGGCACTCGTCGCGGCGGGGATGGTCGTCATCCCAATGGCGACTCATCAGTCGCGCTTCAACGATAGTGGGATACGGATGTGGTGATCCCGAAGTCCACCACAGTGTGAACGAACGCGGTAGCGGACCTGCCGATCCACGCGGTGACGGACTCCCGAATCGGCACATGAGTCACGCTGGAAGCTCTGGAGCCGTTTCCGTTTGCACCGGCTCACGGCAATGGCTGCAGCTCGTTGTTTTCGCGAACATCTCCACCCGACCGATGCTTCCACCGGGTCGGGATCTGCCCTAGTCGTGCGATCCGAATTCCGGCGCGGAGGCGGGCGACAATCCTTCGTCGCGTAGCAAACTGCGATCGAGTTGCCGCAGGATATGATTGGCGGCTTCCCTGCGGGCGCCGTTCAGGCGCAGCCCCGCGGCAGCTTCCCGAGGACGGACTTCAGATGGTGTTGGCTGATAGCTGAAGCCATGTGCGCGATTGCCGATTTCGCTGGGTACGGCGGCGCCATGCGAATCGCCCGCGATCGCGGGATGGATGCAACAGACGGCGCAAATCAGCAGGCGGATGGATATGCGCATAGCACGTGACACAGGGATGGCGTGACGTGAAGACGGATGCGAACATTCGGCGCCGAAGCACCGGCCGACGAAGCTTGTTCATCGGCCGGGCGGCTGGAAGACTATTGCGGGCCCAAGGTGCCGGTCCGCTGTTCCTCTGTGGCGTTGGCGTCTCCGGCGATCGTGCTGTTGTCGCCAGGCACGATACTGCGGCCTGTGGCACCTGGAACATTGGGATTGGCCGCGCCGCTGAACATTGAAATCGAATTGGCGTAAAGGACGTGGGTGGACTGCTGGGCGGCTGGGTTGGCGGGAGACGCAGTCGACGCTGCGGGGTTCGACGGCGTGCCAGCGAACGCCGCGGCGCCCAGGGAGAACGTCAGGATGCTAACTGCTGTAACGAACTTGACCATGGAAAGTCTCCTGTTGATGTACAACGCACGCGGCACAGTCGACCAAAGTGCTATGTCAGTGTCTGCCGGATTACCGATGGCGACCGTGACCGCTTGCGGTTGTACGAGCAGACATGGCGGTCTTGAGGGCGCGGCGCCATTAACATTTGCAATTCAAATATTAAATCGATTCTTAGAGTTATTCGTCCAAGACAAATCCAGGCCGTTTTGATTTCGGCACTGTCAGTTGTCTATCAAGAAATTTAATCTTCTGCCAGGAGAAGCGGCGTCAATCTGCCACAAGCCGGCCATCCGCCTACGAGGACGCCAGAGATCCGGATCGCGACGGTGGACCGTCCGGGATGACTCCCGGACGGCGGAACGATGGTCAGACTACCAGTTCATGACGATGCCCATCTCCACGCCTTGCCCGTGAGCATCGACCGTGCGGCCGTTCAGGCCCAGGTTGCCCTGGTTGAAGTCAAAGCCGCCTTGGTGCCGGGATTCATACTGATACTCCCCGACCAGTGACAGACCGAGGTCAAGGCGATAGTTACCGCCGAAAGCGACGCCGGTTTCATGTCGCTGCGAGACGCCGACGAGGCGGGCGTCACCCTGCGAGTTGATCGACTCGAACATGGCACCCAGGATCCACGGCCCGTTGGCGTAGGTGACACCGGTGACGTAGGCATTCATTGGCGTGCCGCCGCTTGGATTGAGGCCCAACTGGCCGTCGACCTGCCCGCCCATATAGTCGAAGGCCAAGGTGAAATTCGCCAGCGTCACTGCGACGCCGGTCTGGTAGAAGCCGAGGTCATTATAGCGCAGGAACTGCGTATCGTTGGCGCCGGCACTGGCAAAAGCGGCTCGGGCAGCGGATGGGCTGACGTATTCCTGTGTCGTGAGGGTTTCGCGGCCGGAGGTTTCATAAACGCCGTATGTCTTGAAATCCACCGCCCCGAAATTGTACTGGTAGCGGAGCCCTACTCCAACCATGTTGATCCATCGCGTCGCGTCGTCCCCGGACGAGACGTTCAGACACTCCGGCCCAGCCTGGTTGCAAACGGAGTTCTGGAGGGGGCTTGAACCCGACTGGTCGCCGAAGATGTTGCCCCTGCTCGGGACATAGTTCACGCCGAAATCAAAGCCGTAGTATTGCGGCGACAGGTAGACAATCTTGTCGGTGGCATATTCGGCACCGGACTGCGACGAGAAAACCCAGGGGATACCCATCGCACCTTGTGGTGCCACGGCGTTCGGGCCACCGCCGTTGAGCGTACCCATACCGGCGTCCCAGCATTGCGAGCTGAAGATACAGGGATCCATCAGTCCGATGACGCCCTCGGCACCGCCAACGCGGAGAAGCCCCAGTTTGTCGGTCGCCAGGTAGGCGAATGCCTTGCGGACGAAGACGGTCTGACCCGAGCTGTTGCCGCTGCCGCTGTTTGCGATAGTGGAAGGATTGCTGTCGGCAGTGCCACCATAGAAGTTCTGCCACAGTTCCATGGCAGCGCCATATCGCACGCCATTCGCGGAGAGGCCATCGGCACCGAAGTATATGCGGATGTCACTGGCGACACCGACGGGATTGAGCTTGTAGCCGTTTGGCGTGCCGTTCGGATTGGTTCCCTTATCGACACTGGTAAAGTTGGCCGCGACGTCAGCTTCGATCCGGCCGTTCAAATGGATAACCAATGTGCCCGGAGTCGGCGTTGCATAGACATGCGGAGCCCGGATGGTGCTGAGGTAGCCTGCGGCGACACTGCCCGTCGGTGTATTGGCAATGCCCCAGGCGTTGTTGTTGTTGCTGGTGGCACCTGCCGCGCCGAATGTGCCGATGTATTGACCTTCCAGCGGACTGGGCGGGGGCAGCTGGGCGTGAGCGGATGATACTGCGCTTCCGACGGTGGCTACGCCGGCCAATAAAATACGACGCATTAGGATCTCCTGGCGGTCCGCGACCTGGACCGTTGTTGAGCGTTGCTGTTGTCAGGAAACGAAATCATCTCCCAGCGTTGGTCGCGCCTTGGCGTGTATGGGTGGATTTAATGAATGGAAAGTAAAAACAGACAATAGGATAGTTTCGCATCATCGCCGTCGTATAAATGCAACTCTACATTAAGTTTAGATATGTATTCATGATTTTCCGGCAGGTTTTCATAAACTCAGCGCGCATGAAACTAAAATTCGTGCACGCGGCAACATCACCGGTGTCCATTCGCAGGACGGCTGCGTCCTTGAGTCCACCCGACGCACGGTCGGAAGATTCAAGAAGGTTTTAATTTCCGATCTATCCTATTTAGTTTTGCGTCACGCCGGACGGCGTCGCAGCGATACGGGGCGGGGGCACGTATCACGGGCAGCGCGCTTCAAGAGGTCCGGGCGGCTGCCAGCGAGGAAACGACCATCATGCAGACGGGAAGGGTAGCGACCGAGTCAGTTAGCGCCGCGCTGAGTGTTGCCGGGTGCGCGACGGATCATGGGACGCTATTTGTCGCCACGGCATCTGGAGCGACCGCCGTATCGACAAACTATGGTGACGCGGTCGACGCGGCGAGTCCACGCATGCCGGGCGCGACCGGCACCAGCGTCGTCACGGTTGACACCAGCACGCTGGCTGGTGATGCGGCGGCCACCCGGATACAGCACGTCAATCCGGTGACCACGGATGGAGCGTCGTCAGAGTCGGGTCGCGTCCGCTGGGATGATGCGCGATCGCTGAGAGCCATTTCCGTTCGCATCGGCTCACGGCAAGGGCTCCAGCTCGCTGTTTTCGTGAGCATCTTCACCCGGCCTGATGATTCCACCGGGTCGGGATCTGCTCTGGATGGCGTTCTGCACGCCTGGTCGTCTCGGGCGCATAGGACGCCGGTACCGGCGGGCGGATTCAGGCTGCGAACGGCAGCATCCGGGGGACCCCGTCGTCATCGACCGCGACGAGGATGAACTCTCCCTCAGTTACAAGCACTTCCTCCTGCAGATAGCGCCGAAGCGCATAAGCTTCGACGCTGATGGTGAGTGAGGTGTGACCGACCTTTCTGATCCTTGTATAGACGGACACCACGTCACCCACACGCAGCGGGTGCCGGACGCTCAGGTTCGGGGCGGCGGCGGTCAGGACACGGCCTTTCGACCTGGCCTCCGCCCTGACGCCCGCGGCGGTTTCCATCAATGACACGACCCACTTGCGCAGGCCGCTATCAGCGGGCTTGAGGTCGGACTGCGCCACGACGACGCGCAAACAGAGATCGCTCCTGGGATCGCCATTCTTTCTTCGCGTGCGCTCCAGCCCAGCGAAAGCTGCCGCGCTGTTGTCATGGCGCAGGCGTGATCGCCCGGCGGTCATTTCGGTCATCTTTCTGACTCAACCACACCTTGTTTGGCCATCGATTGGCACAGTGCCATGCGAAATGAAATTAACGACCGTGAACGGATGGTAAAATTCGTGCGGCGGCGAGTTAACTATCTGTTAGTCTTGCCATGACCCGCAGGATAACTAAAGGGATCGAAATCTAACAGGCTTATTAAGCGTTTAAACTTCAGTTTATTAGGTAATTTGGCATACTGGTTGTACGTGAGATGACGCTGTCCTGATGACAAAGAATCAATGTTCGTACCACGCTGGGGTCGGATAGAGTTGCTGAACGTGATGGATGATTGTGCGGGGCTTCCGAGGATGGATCCGACCGCTGTTTCCGGCGCACCTGCTCCGGTTGCCTGTCTTCCCGAACCCCACTTGGCCTCTCCGCGCGCTCGGATTCTGGTGATCGACGACGATTGCGATCTGGCTGATGAGGTCGTCAAGGACCTGCAGCATCGGGGCTACGCAGCTACCGCTGCCTATACAAGAACGCAGGGAGCGGATGCAGTCAGGCGTGGTGTCTACGATCTTCTCATCATCGATCTCATTCTGCCGGAAGGTGATGGATTTTCGTTGATACGCGGTCTACGGCGGGATGGCTGCCGCGTTCCGATGCTGGTCGTCAGCGCGCTCAACGCTGTGAGCGACAAGGTGCGCGGACTGAGGTCTGGTGGTGACGACTATGTCACCAAACCCTTTGCTTTGTCCGAGATCGCGGCCCGGGTCGAAGCGCTGCTGCGGCGTCCGCAGGATGCGCAGACGACGATCCTGCGTGTGGGACCGCTGGAACTCGATCTGATCGAACGAGTGGCCAGGCGCGACGATCGCGTCATCAGCCTGTCGAAAAGCGAATTCAAGCTGCTGGAATACTTTATGCGTCGGCCTGACCAGGTGGTTCCCCGTGAAATGCTGCTGGAGGGTGTCTGGGCATGCCGCGCATCGTCACTGGTCAATCTTGTCGACGTCCACATCGGCCAGCTGCGACGCAAGATCGACAAGGCAAGCAGGGAGCCGATGCTGCTGAGCATCCGCGGCATGGGGTTTATTCTGCGTGATCCAAAGTAACTGCTGCGCGCCAGTGCGGTCCGGCGATTGGCGTTGTACTCGGGAACCTGCCCGCTGTCGGGTAGCTTCGTTCGGCTGGTTGTTGCTGGCAGCGCGGGCGGCGTAACGATTCGGGTTGTCGACAATGATCCCGGTATAGGCGGGAAGGAAATGAGCGGTCGTCATGGCAGGGTTTTATCGATCCGAGCGGACATGGCCTGTTCCAGGCAGCGGGTTGGAGCTGAGTATCGTGTCCACCGTCGTCATGCTGCCCGCATCCGACATCGTCGTGCAGTATGCCCGGCTGGGCTGCGCATTCGAAATCCGCTGCCAGCCACGCAGCCGCGCCCGCACATCGTCGCGCAGCGCGGGGAAGCTGGATCGCGCATGGTGGCTGCGGACACGCAGCAAGGCTGCCGCCGAAACTATAGCGTAATGGTCCCGGTTTCGTTCGGTCTTGACGCTCTGGAGCAGTTGCCGTTCGCACCGGCTCACGGCAACGGGTCCAGCGCTTTGTTGTCGCGAGCATCTTCACCTGACCCGCTGATTCCAGCGGGTCAGGATCTGCTCTCAGTCTCTGTTCAATAGTTCGATTCCGCCTCAGGTCATCGTGCTGCCATGCCTGAGGGACGCGTTCACAGGGAGGTCGATCATGCGGGTATTAGTCGTTGACAGCGACAAGAATTC
>Ga0153954_1001537_pt1 | contig 12009 bp, 11 predicted proteins | sample TSFL038MetaG_FD_102277 | JGI IMG/M metagenome (GOLD analysis project Ga0153954, IMG submission 102277) | Attine ant fungus gardens microbial communities from Florida, USA - TSFL038 MetaG | ecosystem: Host-associated > Fungi > Mycelium > Unclassified | place: USA: Florida, Wekiwa Springs State... | reverse complement strand
GGCCTTGCGCAAGGGCGAGGTCGACCTGCTGTTCGGGGACGCCATCACGCTCGCCTTCTGGCTCAACGGCACCGATTCGGAGAATTGCTGCAGCTTTCGCGGCGGCCCCTATATCGACAACCGTTATTTCGGCGAGGGTGTCGGCATCGCCGTGCGCAAGGGCAACGACACGGTACGGCTGGCGCTGAACTGGGCGCTGTTCCGGGTCTGGGAACAAGGCCGTTTCACCGACTTGTGGCTGCGCTATTTCCCGGTCAGCCCGTTCTGAGGCCGGCACTGCAATTCCGGCTCTGCAATTGACGGCGCCGGGTACGGTTCCTAAAGCAGTCTCGCTGAGACAGCCACGATGACCTCGCTCGGTCCGGTCTGTTCCGTCGCCCGCAGAAAGGGAGGGAGGAGACCGACCGGGCGGTGCCGGCGTAGAGTAAGGTGATAGAAACGATGGAAGGCACCGACGCGGCTTCGTTGCGTGAGCTTGCCGAAAACTCGAACGCGTGGCCGTTCGAGGAGGCGCGCAAGATCGTCGCGCGGCTGAAGAAGCGGCCCAAGGACGAGGTGATCTTCGAGACCGGCTACGGCCCGTCGGGCCTGCCGCATATCGGCACCTTCGGCGAGGTCGCGCGCACCACCATGGTGCGCCATGCCTTCCGCGTGCTGACCGAGGACAAGATCAAGACGCGGTTGATCGCGTTCTCCGACGACATGGACGGCCTGCGCAAGGTGCCGGACAACGTGCCGAACCGCGAGATGATGGCGACCCATCTGGGCAAGCCGCTCACGCGCGTGCCGGACCCGTTCTCCAACGAGTATCCGTCGTTCGGCGCCGCCAACAACGCGCGGCTGCGCGCCTTTCTCGACCGGTTCGGCTTCGAGTACGAGTTCATGTCCTCGACCGAGTGCTACACGTCGGGGCGTTTCGACGCTGCCCTCATCCGGGTGCTCGAGCGTTTCGACGAGGTCATGGCGATCATGCTGCCGTCCTTGCGGGAGGAACGCGCGCAGACCTATTCGCCCTTCCTGCCGATCTCGCCGCGCAGCGGCATCGTGCTGCAGGTGCCGATCCTGGCGCACGATGCCAAGGCTGGCACCATCACCTACGAAGACCCCGACACCCAGGAGCGGGTGACGACGCTCGTGACCGGCGGCCGCACCAAGCTGCAGTGGAAGCCGGACTGGGCGATGCGCTGGCTCGCGCTCGGGATCGACTACGAGATGGCCGGCAAGGACCTGATCGACTCGGTCAAGCTGTCGGGCGAGATCTGCCGGGCGCTTGGCGGCGCGCCGCCCGAGGGCTTCAACTACGAACTCTTCCTGGACGAGAAGGGCCAGAAGATTTCCAAGTCGAAGGGCAACGGGCTCACCATCGAGGAATGGCTGCGCTACGCCTCGCCGGAGTCCCTCTCGCTCTTCATGTATCGCGAACCGAAGGCGGCAAAGCGGCTCTATTTCGACGTGATCCCACGCCACGTCGACGAGTATCAGCAGTTCCTGGAGGGCTATCAGCGCCAGGATCTCAAGCAGCGGCTGTCGAACCCGGTCTGGCACATCCATTCGGGCGAGCCGCCCAAGCCCGACATGCCGATCTCGTTCTCGATGCTGCTGACGCTGGTGGCCTCGTCGAACGCGGAGGATGCGGACACGCTGTGGGGCTTCATCGGCCGCTACCGTCCCGGTGTGACGCCGCAGACGCATCCCAAGCTCAATGCGCTCGTCGGCTATGCCATCAACTACTTCCGCGACTTCGTGCTGCCGCACAAGAAGTACCGCGAGCCCGGCGAGGCGGAGCGGGCGGCCCTCACCGACCTGCGCGATGCGCTCTCGCAGGTGCCGGCCGACGCGCCGCCGGAGCGGATCCAGGACGTGGTCTACGAGATCGGCCGACGCGAGCCGTTCCTCGACAAGACGGGTAAGGTCAAGAGCAAGGACGGTAAGCCGGGCGTTTCGCTCGAATGGTTCAACATGCTCTACCAAGTCCTGCTCGGCCAGGAGAAAGGGCCGCGCTTCGGCTCGTTCGTGGCGGTCTACGGCCTCAAGAACACCGTCGACATGATCGACGGCGCGCTCGCGCGCTCGGCATAGCGCCCCCGCGCGCATCGCAACGCCCCTGACGCGATTTTCGGGCTAATGTCTGCCGCGAATGTCGCTCTCCGTCCTCGCCATCATCGGCGGCACCATCATTTTCTCCTCGTTTCTCTCCGGCGTGTTCGGCATGGCCGGCGGGATGGTGCTGCTCGGCGTGCTGCTGAATTATTTCGACGTCGCGATGGGGATGATCCTGTTCTCGATCATCCAGTTCTTCGCCAACGGCCTGCGCGTCGTGCAATGGCGGCAATATGTGCGCTGGTCGATCGTCGCCTGGTACGTGCTGGGGGCCCTGATCTCGTTCGCGCTCATGTGGGCGATCGCGTTCGTCCCGGACAAGGCGATGGTCTATGTCTCCCTCGGGCTGATGCCGTTCGCGATCGAGCTGCTGCCCAAGGGCTGGCGCCCCAATATCGAATGGCGCGGGGTGCCGTTCTTCACCGGCGTGCTGACGACCGTCATCCAGATCCTCGCCGGTGTGGGTGGGCTCTTTCTCGACATCTTCTTTCAGAAGAGCATGCTCGACCGTAAGACCACGAACGCGACCAAGGCGGTGGCGCAGACGTTCAGCCACGTCGTGCGCGCGCTCTATTTCGGCCTGCTGTCGGGCGTCAGCGGTCTGCCGTTCAAGGCGATCGGACCGGCGATCCTGCTGGCTGCGGCCGGCACCTCGTTTGCGCCCATGGTGATCGAGCGCATGACGGATCACGGCTTCCGGCAGTGGACGCGTGCGATCATCTTCACGATCAGCCTGATCTATCTGGTGCGCGGGGCGTTGCTGTTCTGGGCGCGATAAGAAGAACTAACTCGATCGCAGCACGAAGCGCCGGTTGGACTTCTGCACGGGGCGTGCGTTCATCGGATAGAGCTTGGCGAAGCGTGCGATGTCGGCTTCCGCCACCTGGATCGGGTCGGTGAGCAACAGCCAATCGACGGTCTCGCTGCAGGGTGGCGTGGTGAGTGATCCGGAATAGCGGTAATAGGTGCGCGCGGCCGGGAGCAAGCCGTTCGGGTTGATGGCGGGATCCGCCTTGACTGCGGGCCCCTCCTTCTCCGGCATGGTCGACACGATCTTGTTGAAGACCGCGTTGGGGCGGCCCGTGGTGATCAGCACACCGATGACGGCGAGGGCGTTGCGCACATTGGCGTGGACGAAATGGGCTTCCATCGGGAAGTTCTTGCCGTCGATGAGATGCTCGCTCGGGCGATGGAAGTGAAACTGCAGAAACCGGTAGTTCACGCTGTTGTATTCGAGGACGCTGCTGTCGCCGATATTGAGCTGGATCGTGTGTCCGTTGTTGACGATGGTGTCCGCCTGCTTGTCCCAGGTGATCTTGAGCGGCGCCAGTTGCGCCTTGATGGGATCGCGGATGTCGATCGGCGATTGCTGGTCTCCGACCGAGCACACACGATTGGCGGCGTCCAGGTCGCCCCATTTGGCCGGGCCGTCCGCGCCGGTATAGCTCCAGCCGGCATGGTCGTCGGCGCGTCCATGTCCTGCGCAGAGCGGACAGAGCGCGAGGCTGCCCAGCATTTTCAAAGCATGGCGACGATGCATCGTGTCCTCCCCGCCGAATCCAGCACCGGCGCCGCACGGTACCACGAGCTGCCGCAAAAACATGACGGGCTATTGGCTCGCCCACACGATGCGTGCCATCCACAGCACGTCGCGCACGGCCAAGGTCCGCTCGCCGTGGGATGATCCGATCGCCTGCAACTCGATGGTCTTGGCGGTGCGGCGCCTGAGCTCGTTGACGGTCACCGCGCGGTCGGTGGTCTTGACCACGACGCGATCGCCGCGCCGGATCGAGGCGGCGGGAGACACCAGCAGCAGCGTTCCTTCGTGATAGAGCGGCGCCAGCGTATTGCCGGAGACCTCGAGCGCGTAAGCGTGGCGGTCGTTGATGGCCGGAAACTGGATTTCCTCCCAGCCGCTTCCGTTCGGGAAGCCCGCCTCGTCGAAATAGCCGGTCTCGCCGGCCTGCGCCAAGCCGAGCAGCGGCAGCGTGTTCCTGACCGTGGACGGGCCGGTCGCCTCCATCATCTGCACGAATGTCTCGATCGATGTGCCGGTGGCGGCCAGAGCCTTTGCGATCGATTCGGTCGACGGCCAACGCTGGCGTCCGTCGGCGGCGGTGCGCTTGGACTTGTTGAAGGTCGTCGGATCGAGCCCGGACTTCTTGGCGAGGCCGGACGGCGAGAGGCCGGCGGCGGCGGCGAGCCGGTCGAGCGCCATCCAGATCTGGGCGTGGGTCAGCATGTCCGTCGCCCCGTCCACAAACCCCGTTCCGGGGAAATATCCGGAATTTTATCCAATTCTAGGAATTATAGCCTCCAGGCGTCCAGCGCTTTTTGCAACAACGGGAAAAGGCAATTGGTTGCAACGCTTTGATGTTGCACTGCAGCGCCAAAAAGACCCGACCCGGTCTACCGCATGGGCCTCGTCACCTGGCCGGGGTTGACGGACGGTCACGGTTCGGGGCAATGGCGGGCAGAGGAAAAACATTTCTCACGCCGGATCCGGGGCACGGTGTCGACCACGATATACAAGATCTGCGACCGTGTGCGGTGGCGGAAGGCCGAGCGCGACGGGCTGTTTGACGGCGCGCCGGGCGATCTGCGCGACGGTTTCATCCATTTCTCCACCGCCGTCCAGGTGCGCGAGACCGCGGAGAAGCATTTCGCCGGGGCGGACGATCTGATGTTGATTGCGGTCGACGCCGATTCGCTTGCCGATGCGTTGAAATGGGAGGTCTCGCGCGGTGGCGCGCTGTTCCCGCACCTCTACGGCATATTGCCGCTGACCGCGGTGCTGTGGGCTCGACCGCTGCCCCTCGGCCCCGACCGCCGCCACGTATTTCCGGAGCTGGCGCCATGATCGGCCTGCTCGAACCGTTCACCCGGCCGCTGCTGCGCATGCTCGATCCCGAGGATGCGCACCGGCTGGCGATCCGCGCGCTCAAAATCCCGCCCTTCCCCAAACTGGTCGTCGATGATCCGCGGCTTGCGGTGCGCGCGTTCGGGCTCAATTTCCGCAACCCGGTCGGCATGGCCGCGGGCTTCGACAAGCACGCCGAGGTGCCGGATGCGTTGCTGCGGCTCGGCTTTGGTTTCGTCGAAGTCGGCACCGTCACGCCGCTGCGGCAGATCGGCAACCCACGGCCGCGTGTCTTCCGCCTCAACCGCGACGAAGGCGTCATCAACCGCCTGGGCTTCAACAGCGAGGGCGCCGATGCGGTGCTGCGCCGGCTGGCGGGGCGCGCCAATGCCGGCGGCATCGTCGGGGTGAACATCGGCGCCAACAAGGATAGCCCCGATCGGATCGCCGATTATGTGCGCCTGATCGAGACCTTTGCGCCGGTGGTAAGCTATTTCTCAGTCAATATCTCCTCGCCCAACACGCCGGGTCTGCGCGACCTGCAACAGGCGAAAGTGTTCGAGGATCTGCTCGCCCGCGTCATGGAAGCACGCTCCCGCATGAGCCGCGAGGCGGGGACGACGCCGGTGCTGATCAAGATCGCGCCCGACCTCACCCTGAGCGAGCTGGATGATGTGGTAGGCGCGGCGCGCAGGCATCGCGTCGATGGAATGATCGTCGGCAACACCACCGTGAAGCGCGCGCCGACCTTGCGCGATCGATCGACCGCCCAGGAGGCCGGCGGCCTTTCTGGCCGCCCGCTGTTTGCGCTCGCCACCCGCATGTTGGCCGAGACCTATGTGCGGGTCGAGGGGGCGTTCCCGCTGGTTGGGGTGGGCGGCATCGATTCCGGGGCGACCGCGCTCGCGAAGATCAGGGCGGGCGCCTCGCTGGTCCAACTCTACAGCGCGCTCGTCTTCCACGGGCTGCGCCTCGTCGCCAGCATCAAGTCCGATCTGTCGAACGCGCTGCGCCGCAGCGGCCATGACAACCTCGACCCGTTGGTCGGCATGGATGCCGCAGCGATGACCGCCGAGAGGTGGCCGGAATAGCTCGGGTCAGTTGACGCGCGTCCACTGGACCTCGCCGAGGTCCTCGCGGAACGCAAACCGCTTGATGTGCTCGACCACGACCCGCTGCAGGCGCTCGAGCGATTCCATATCGGGTGCTTGCGCATGCATCGTGAGCACTTCGGGCGTGGCTTCCAAGTCGCAAACCCGGCCGTCGGAGAACGGGATGTGACCCTTTTCCGGCGTGAACTCGACGGCAAACTTGTGGCTCCAGTGCTTGCAAACCTGCTGCAAATAGCGGCTGGCCGAGGCGGTGGAAACTTGTGCTTGTGACGTAGGCATAAGACCTCCCATTTCCGCCAAGCATGTAAATCTCGCAACGGCTCCGCACCAGCCGTGGCCAGGGTGATCAGCTTAGAATTCCTCCAGTGCCCCGATCTTTCGGAAGAAGCGGGTTTCCACTTTTCGGGATCATATTCTACGAAAACGTGGCTGCCACGAGCCCTCGGTACCGCAGGGCCTGCAACACGCCGCGGGCGGCGAGAAAGATCAGCAGCGCGCTCCAGAGGCCGCCGTTGCCGTGGCTTTGCAGGGCCCACCACGTCCCCAGATAGATGGCGAGCGCCGCGACCATCAGGTTGCGCATGTCGCGCGCCCAGGTCGCGCCGATATAGATGCCGTCAAAGGCGTAGGCGGCGACACCCAGGGCGGGGGCCAGCGCAGCGAACAGCATGAACCGCCGCGCCGCTTCGCGCACCGGTTCGCTGGTCGTCATGAGATTGATCAGGGGCGCGCCGACCACGATGAAAAAGACCGTCGTCGCCACGCCGAACAGAAAGCCCCAGCCCAGCACGCGCGTGGTTGCTTCGAGGAAGCCCGCGCGGTCTTTGGCGCCGACGGTCCGGCCGCACAGCTGCTCGGCCGCGGTCGCGAGGCCATCCAGGAAGAAGCTGCCGACCAGGATGAAGTTGTGCAGCACCGCATTGGCGGCGAGCGCGATGTCGCCGGCGCGCGCGCCCTGCGCGGTGAAGAAGGCGAACGCCGCGATCAACGCCGCGGTGCGGATCATGATGTCGCGGTTGATCGCGAGCATGCGCACGAGCTTGTCGCGCTGGAGCACGACCCCCGTCTTCAGGCGACCACCGGCCAGCGACCATGCGATGGCGAGGCCGATCACGACACCGGCGGTCTCCGCCACCACCGCGGCCAGCGCGGCGCCGGTGATGCCGAAATCCAGCATGAGGACCAGCAGCACGGTGGCCGCGATATTGATGAGATTGATCGTGATCTGCAGGGCGAGCGCCGTGCCGGCGCGCGCGATCCCGACCAGCCAGCCGAGCACCGCGAAATTGGCGAGCGTGCAGGGCGCTGACCAGATCCGCACGAAGAAGTAGGCCTGCGCTGCCGTCCTCACCTGATCGCTGCCGCCCAGCGCGCGATAGACCACTGAGGCGAGCGGAACCTGCAGCGTGATGAGCAGCACGCCGACCAACGCGGCAATGAGCAGCGCGCGCACGAGCACCGCACGCTGCTCGACGGCGTCGCCGGCACCCAGCGCCTGGGCGGTGAGCGCGACCGTGCCCATGCGCAAGAACCCAAACAGCCAGTAGACGCCGTCGAACACCAGCGCCGACATCGCAATGCCGCCGAGCAGGGAGGGAATGCCAAGCCGGCCGATCGCCGCCGTGCCGACGATGCCGAGCAGTGGCGTGGTCAGGTTGGCAAGCATCGCCGGTCCGGCGATGGCGAACACCCGCGCGTTGGTGATGGGGACGCGCCGCGACGGGGGAGGCTCCAACGACCGCGCTCCGGCGCCTACATCAGCCTGGATGCGCGCAACAGCCGCGTGATCAGCCAGACCGGCACGACGATAGCCGCTCCGAGCAGCAGATAGCGCCAGAGCCATCGGATCGCGTCGAAACCCATGTCCCAGATGCGCTGGAACAGGGCGCGCAGGCTTTGGAGGATGTTCCAGGGATCGAGCCCGAGGACCTCCAGGATCACGCCGATCAGGATCGACAGCAGGGCGAGGCGGAAGATCACCGACAGCGGCGGCCCGCCGAAGAAACGGGTGACCGCATCATTGTTGCCGGAACGGCTCCTGTTCGGACTGCGCGTCCATTTGTCGGCCGGCGGCCGTTCGGAAGGCATGGTCATGGCACTACCTTATCAATCACACTGCACGATTCGCGACGGAAACAGCTCCCCGCCCGGTCTCGATCTTTTCCAACATGCCCTCGAGGGTCTCGAGCCGGTCGGCTTCGGCCGGCGGTTTGTCCCAGCGCAAGCGGCTGATGCGAGGGAACCGCATGGCGATGCCGGATTTATGGCGGGTCGAGCGCTGCAAGCCCTCAAAGGCCACTTCGAGCACGAGGCCCTGGTCTGGCGCATGCACCACTTCGCGCACCGGACCGAAGCGCTCGACCGTGTGGCGACGAACGAACCGGTCTATCCGGATCAACTCTTCGTCGGTGAAGCCGAAATAGGCCTTGCCGACCGGCACCAGCACGTCGCCCTCATCACTTTTGGTCCAGACCCCGAACGTATAGTCGGAGTAATAGGACGAGCGCTTGCCGTGGCCGCGCTGGGCGTACATCAGCACCGCGTCGACCACCAGCGGATCGCGCTTCCATTTCCACCACGGCCCCTTGGGGCGGCCCGGCACATAGGGGGCGTCGCGGCGCTTGAGCATGATGCCCTCGACCGCTTCGGCATCGGCGCCTGCGCCGGCGGATGCAGGGTCTCGCCGGGCGGCGATGAGCTCGTCCCAATTGGTGAACGGCACGAGTGGCGAGAGGTCGATGCGGGGATCGCCGGCACGTGCGATGAAGCGTTCGAGCCTTTCCCGACGTTCCGAGAACGGCAGTGCGCGCAGATCCTCCTCGCCGTCGACCAGCAAATCGTAGGCGCGAAGATGTGCCGGAAATTCGGACAGGAGCTTCGCGTTCACGGTCTTGCGGTTGAGACGCTGCTGCAAAACGTTGAAGCTCTGCACCCGGCGCTCGCGCAGGATCAAGAGCTCGCCATCGATTGCGCCCGGGAGCCGAAGGGCATCAAGAAGGTCGGGAAAAGCGCCGGAGATGTCCTCGCCGGTGCGCGAGTAGAGCCGCGCGGTCAGCGCGCCGTTCGGGTCGCGGCCGGCGACGGCCTGGACGCGGATCCCGTCCCATTTCCACTCGCCCAGGAAGTCCTGCGGGTCGAGCGCGGCGAGGTCGCCGTCCTCGAGCGCGTGTGCAAGCATCGGCGGACGGAATGGTGCGGGATCGAGGCTGGTGGGCTTCTCGGCGCGCCCCTCGAGCCACGCGAACAATTCCGCATAGGGCGGTTTGAGGCCCGGCCACAGAAGCTCGATCTCTTGCGCCTCCTTGTCGCCGAGGGCGGCCGCCGCGGTCTTGGCGAGGCGCGCGGAGACGCCGACGCGCAGTGCCCCGGTGACGAGCTTGAGCAAGGCCCAACGTCCGGTCTCGTCGAGCTGATCGAGCCAGCGCGCAAGCTGAGCAGGCAGTTCGGACTTGCCGAGGCTGGTCAGCGTGGTGACGACCGTCGAGAGCGTCGGTCCGTCCTGTGCTTGCGCCGCGTGGGCGGCGGCTGACGGCCACATCAAGGCGACGGTCTCGGAGAGGTCGCCGACGTAGTCGTAGGAGAGCGCGAACAGCAGGGGATCGGTGCGCTCGGCGATGAGCGCGCGGATCATCCCCGCCTTGGCGTGCTGAAAGCTGAGCGCGCCGGTGAGCGCCGCCAGCCCCCATCCGCGTTCGGGATCCGGCGCGTTGCGGAAATAGTCGGTCATCAGCCGCAGCTTGTTGTTGCGGCTCTGCTCGTAGGCGAGGCGATCGAGCAATCCGGCGAACCGCTTCATGGCGCCTCGCCAGGATTGGCGACCTCGGTTGCGCCGTCGCTCTCGTCCTCGTCGCCGTATCCCACGATATCGAGCGGCCGTGCTTTGAGCCCACGGGTCGCGCTCCAGTGCACGAGCGCATCTTCCTGGCCATGGGTAACCCAGACCTCGGCGGCGCCGGTCGCGCTGATGGTGGCGGTGAGGCCGTCCCAATCGGCGTGGTCCGAAATCACCAGTGGCAACTCGACCAGATGTTGGCGGGCGCGCGCCCGCACCCGCATCCAGCCCGAGGCGAAGCAGGTGACCGGATCCGGGAAACGCCGCGACCAGACATCCTTCAAGGTCGAGGGCGGGCAGAGCGTGATAGTGCCGGCGAACTCCGCCTTCTTGGCCTCGCGCGCGAGCGCCACGGTGCCGAGATCGATGCCGCGGCTCTCGTAGTAGCGTGTGATCTTCTCCATGCTGCCGTGAAGATAGATCGGCTTGTCATGGCCGGCCTTGCGCAAGAGCGCGATCACACGCTGCGCCTTGCCAAGCGAATAGGCGCCGACCAGGTGCGCGCGCTCGGGAAACAGCGCCACGGAGCGCAGCAGCTTTGCGATCTCCGCGTCCGGATCGCCATGACGGAATACCGGCAGACCGAAGGTCGCTTCCGTGATGAACACGTCGCACGGAACGAGCGCGAACGGCGCGCAGGTCGGATCGGCTACATTCTTGTAGTCGCCCGACGCGACGATGCGCAGGCCGTTCGCCTCGACCGCGACCTGCGCCGAGCCAAGCACATGGCCGGCCGGGTGAAGCGTCACCTTGGCTCCGCCGAGATCCAGCGTCTCGCCGTACCTGATCGCCTGCGTCGCGCGGGCGAAACTCTCGCCATAGCGTAGCCGCATCAGGTCGAGCGTCTCTGGTGTCGCGAGCACCGCGCCGTGGCCGGCGCGGGCATGATCGGAATGGCCGTGGGTGATCACGGCCTTGTCCACCGGCCGCGTCGGATCGATATGGAAGCCGCCGAGCTTGCAGCACACGCCGTCGGGCGTCGGCACCAGAATGTCTTCGGGACGCATGTGTTCAGGACGCATTGGGGCCTAGATAATCATTGCGCGAGGAGCCGGAAACCCGGTGCGGCTCGACCAACCGGCGTCGGGCCGCTAGCCTCAGGCCTGGAGGAAACAACCATGAAACACGGCCTGTCGATCGCTTTCGTGCTTCTGCTGTTGGTCTGCCCGACCTATGGACAGGATTTGACCTCTCCCAATGTGCGGCTCGTGGTCGGCGGGAAATCGGCGATCTTCTATCTGCCGATGTCCGTGACCGAGCGGCTCGGCTACTTCAAGCAGGGGGGGCTCGCGGTCGAGATCGCCGATGTGCAGAGCGGAGCGCGTGCACTGCAGTCGCTGATTGGCGGCAGCGCCGATATCGGTGTCGGAACGTTCGATCACACCATCCAGATGCAGGCCAAAGGCCAGCCGGTGGTGGCGATCGCGCAATTTGGCCGCTATCCCGGATTCGTGCTCGGCACGATTAAGTCGAGATCGATTCCGTATCATGGACCGCAAAGCCTGAAAGGGCTGAAGATCGGAGTCACCTCGCCCGGCTCCAGCACGCATTTCATGGCCGCCTACATGCTGGTGCGCAGCGGGCTCAAACCCGATGAGGCTTCCTTCATCGGCACCGGCGTGACGTCCACGGCCGTCGCGGCGGCCCGCCGGGGGGAAATCGATGCCATCGTCAGCTCGGACCCGATGGTAAGCCTCATGCAAAGCGAGGGGCTGGTCAACGTGGTCGCGGATACGCGCACCGAGGCAGGCACCCAAGCCGTTTATGGCGGCCCTTATCCCGGCGGCGTGGTCTATACGACGCCTGCCTTCATGGCGAAGAATCCCGGCGCGGTGCAGGCCGTCGTCACCGCTTTCGCTCGCGCGCTCAAGTGGATGGGCGCGCATTCGGCCGAGGACATCGCCAATGCCATGCCCGAGGACTATGCGCTCGGCAATCGCGACGTCTATGTGCGCGCGCTGGCGGCTAGCAGGGCGATGTATTCACCGGACGGGCGCTTTGTACCCGGGGCGGTCGAGACCGCCTACCAGGTGCTGAAGATTTTCGACCCTGCGGTTGCGGGCGCCACGGTCGATCTGTCGAAAACCCACACCGACCAGTTCGTG
>Ga0153954_1001536_pt1 | contig 12012 bp, 9 predicted proteins | sample TSFL038MetaG_FD_102277 | JGI IMG/M metagenome (GOLD analysis project Ga0153954, IMG submission 102277) | Attine ant fungus gardens microbial communities from Florida, USA - TSFL038 MetaG | ecosystem: Host-associated > Fungi > Mycelium > Unclassified | place: USA: Florida, Wekiwa Springs State... | reverse complement strand
CTTGAAGCCCGTCACCTGCAAATTCATCGTCGGCACGAATGAGGTCATCGGCCGCCCGGCAAAGTTCAGGCTGGACCCTTCGACGTTCAGGTCGAGCGTGCCGAACGGCAATGCAGACTGGCCGCTCTTGACGCTGATCGCGCCACCACCGTTGCTGAGCACCTGCGTCAGCGCCAGATTGTAGATGCTCGCGGCATGCTGGAATTGCCCGCTGAACGGGCTGGGAGTCGGCGCGCCGCCACCGGGAAACAGCACCGCATAGGCATAGAGCACCGCCGCGGACAGCATCGGCGTGGACTTCGTGCGGTCACCCTGCAGATAGCTCATCTCCGCCAGGGCGTACAGGTCGGGCCATTGCATGCCGGTGGCGGTGGCCTGGGCCCGCAACGCGGCAATCGCTGCGTCGGGATTGCTGTCGAAGGTGTCGAGCAGAGCGGCACTGCGCAGCACGGCGCGCGTATTTTCGCTCAGCTGGTCACTGGACAGCGCGGTGCGATTGACGTCCTCGTAGGCGGTGCGGAGGTCAACTCGCTCGACCTTCACCGGCGCGCTGCAGGCGGCAAGCACGACAGCCATCAGGCAACACGCAACCGAACCGAGCTGGCGGGCGGACGTCGGCAGGCACGGCATGCAGGGCGGCGCTTTCAGGCGGGTTCGGCTGCCGCGCGATATAGAGTGCGGACGCGGCTCGGACAAGTCGTTGTCTCACCGCAACCGCACCCTGCGCGCCTGGCTGGCGCTACATCGGCGGCGTCACGCCGCCCTTGCCGATCAACACCCGTCCGGTGGACAGCGATCCGTCCGTCGCCTCGGTCGCGATCACGAATACCTTCACGCCCGGCTTGAGGTCGGCGCGCTGCGCCGGGACGAAAGTGACGATCGGTGTCTGGGGTGGCACGACGAGGGTCTTGCTGCCCTCCTTGTACTGCACCGTCAGCTCGCGCCCTGCGGTCTTCGTCACCGCACCGGTCACCGTGCCGTTGGTCATCAGATCGCCAGGGGCCAGATCCCACGGGCGACTGCCTTCGCCGGCTCCGCGCATTGCCTCGGGGAAGACATGCACCTCGACGGCAATCAGGGAATCGTTCGGACCCGGCCGTGTGGTGACGCCAACGTACGAGTGTTCACCGATCGTCGCGAGGTCGGCCTTCGCGACGGCCTGGACGGCCACTGGATTGTTCAGCTTGATCGCCACCTCGTCGCCGCTCCGGGCGTGCACCGTCATTGAGTCGGCGCTAACCGCTTCGATCGTGCCGCGGACTCGGGTGGGGGTCGCGCTCTGCGCCAAGGCTGGGAGCGCGGTCCCACCAAGCATCAGCGCGGCCGCGAGGATTTGGCGTCGTACCATCAGGTTCTCCAGTCTGGCTGTGGGATCAGCGACGGGTCGCTGACCAAGGCGCAAGGCATGCACGCACCGCCGATCGGCGCGCAATCCCTGCCCGAGATGGACCGGCGAGGGGCGGCGGCTATTCCCGACCGATCGCGTTACGAAGCGTAAGCAGGGTCGCCGCGCGGCGCGTCAGGGCGTACGGTGGCGCGCTGACCCGGCAATCAGCTTCGGATTCGGCCGCACCACATCCCAGGCGAGACCGACCACCTCCAGCATCCACACGACGCTGAAGATCAGATCGATCTCGGCGGCGCGGTGGCCATGGCTCGCGGCACGCGGCTGGGCATGATGGTTGTTGTGCCACCCTTCCCCACTGCTCAGCAGCGCCACGACCCAGTTGTTGCGGCTTTGCTCGCCGGTCTCGTAGCTGCGATAGCCCCAAAGGTGCGCCGCCGAGTTGACCGACCAGGTGATGTGCCAGACAGCCACGGTGCGCACGAATACGCCCCAGACCAGCACGCTGGCTCCGAACTGCGCCGCTTCCGCCATGCTCTCGCCCAGCGCCAGGCCAGCGGCCACACCGCCGAGGAAGAACACAACCCAGGAGCCCAGGATGATCGCCGGATACAGCAACGTGCGCTCCAGCCGCCGGTAGAATGGATCGCGCAGAATGTCCTTGGCGTAGCGCTCGTAGATACCGAGCCCGGTGAGATCGCGGTTCTCGACGAGCATCCAGGCGAAGTGGGCCCAGAAGAAGCTGACCAGCGGGCTGTGCGGATCTTCGCGCCGGTCGGCATGCTCATGGTGGCGGCGATGCACGGCAACCCAGCGGGCCGGCGCATCCTGCATGCAGCACACGCCAATCACCACGAAACTGTGTTCGAGCCATTTCGGGCAGGCAAAGCCCCGGTGGGTCAACAGCCGGTGATAGCCCAGATTGATGCCGAGGCCGCCAGCGACGTAGACCCCGACGAACATCAGCACGACACCGGTCCAGCTGAACAGCCACGGTATCAGGGCCAGCAGCGCCAATAAGTGATACAGCCCGACGGTGATCGCATAGGGCCAGACGACGCGGTGCCGGTCGACGGATGCCGGCGGCAGCAGGCAGCCTCGTGCCGAGGGCGTTACAATCGGCGTGCTCAAATGCGGACCCTTCACGCGGTTTGATACCGAAGGGTCTGGCAAGGCGCCGTTTGCCGGCGTTCCTGAGCACTGCGGTGGCGCGCTTATGGACGATCGCAGGCTCGCTGCAAACAACTCGATCGAATCGCCCAATATTGTGAACACGTGGCACAGTGGCGCAGGACTGGAATACCGGAGGAACGTGATGCTCGCCGTACGCTGCCATGAGTGGATGCCCTACCAGCAACTGAAGCTGGAGGACGTCCCGCCCCCCGCGCTCGGGGCCGGCCAGGTGCGGATCGGCGTGCACTATGCCGGCGTGTCGTTTGCCACCTCGCTGGTGACGATGGGCCGGTATCAGCGTCGCCCACCTCGGCCGTTCACCCCCGGCACCGAGATCGCAGGTGTGGTGCTGGAGGTAGCGCCTGGCGTCACCCAGGTGGCGGTCGGGGACCGGGTCTGCGCGGTGATCGACTGGGGTGGCCACGCCGAGGAAGTGGTGACCGACCCCGCCACGGTGTTCCGCCTTCCCGATTCCCTGCCGTTCGATGTCGCGCCACAATTGCCGACCTCCTACGGCACCGCTTTCACCGCCCTGGACTGGCGCGGCCGGCTGCAGCAAGGCGAGACCCTGCTGGTTCATGGCGCGGCCGGCGCCGTCGGCCTCGCCGCGGTCGAGCTTGGCAAGGCCATGGGCGCACGGGTAATCGCGACCGCCTCGACGCCGGAAAAGCTGGCAGTCGCGCAGGCGCATGGCGCCGATGCGACGGTGCTGTTTCCGTCGGAGGGCGCCCTGGAGGCGATCAAGGCATTGGCGCCACAAGGCGTGGAGGTGGTGTTCGACCCGGTCGGCGGCGACGCCTTCGACCTGTCGCTGCGCGCCGTGGCACAAGGCGTGCGGATCCTGGTGATCGGCTTCGCCGCCGGACGCATCCATCAGATCCCGGCGAACATCTTGCTGGTCAAGAACGTCTCGGTGCTCGGCTTCAACTACGGGCGCTACGTCGGCTGGGGGCTGGTCGACGAACGGCACCAGCACGAGCCGGCGGTGCGAGCGGCATTCCGGACGATGTTCCAGTGGTACGAGGAGGGCAAACTGCACCCGACCACCTCGCACCGCTTCCCCCTGCGCGACTACGTCGCCGCCATGGACGCGGTGCTGTCCCGCCAGGGCATCGGCAAGGTGGTGCTGCGCATGCCCGCGGCCGGTGCGTGATGAAGGCCAGGGCTCTGCCCTGGACCCGCTAAGGGCGTAACGCCCTTAGAACCCATTTAAGGGGGTTTGTGAGAGAGGGGGCTACCCGGACCTTGCAACCGACTCGGTTGCCCCCTCTCTCCCAAACCCCTGGACGGGGATCCAAAGGGGCGTCAGCCCCTTTGCGGGGGTTCCGGGGGCGGAGCCCCGGTCCTACATCGGCGCTGCGGTCAGGCGGCGGCGCGCACCGGCTGCGATTTCTTGCGCAGCAAGTCCAGCTTCATCCGAGCGGTGTCGACGATGCGCCGCTGGGATTGGATCTGCTGCGCGGCCTGGCTGTGCGGCGGTGGCGCTCCTTTGTAGCGCGCCTTCATCAGGTTCAGCTGGGTGAGAGCGTCAACATACCCGCACTCGGCTTGCGACAGGGCGGATTCTGCGTGCGAGGTCACCGGCTCGACGGGTGGCTTTGTGGTCTGGGCGGGCAGGGTTTGCGCTGGCGCGGTCTGGGCTGGCCCGGTCGGCGCCGCCTGGGATTGCGCGGCGATCGATTGCGCCGCCACCGCAGGCGGCGCGGCGGCCCCACGTGGCGCCGGGTCAGACACCGTGATCGGCGGCATTGCCTGTGGCGGCGCGACGCCATCCGTGTCCGTGCCGCGCTGTCGCGCACGTTGCAGGGCGTCCAGGCGACGCTGCGCCTGGTGGCCGGTGCGGCTCAAGCTGCAGGCCCATCGCCGACAGACCACAACCCGCTCCGCCGGCAGACCCGGCTGCGCCGCCTCGGCCAGGGCATTGAGGCTGTCCAGCCCCAGGGAGATGATCTCGCCGGCAATGCCCAACTCGCGGATGGTCCGCGGCTGATACTCGGCCAGCATGGCGACGGCGAGAGACTTGGCGGCATCGGTGTCACCGGCCAGGGCCGGAAGCAGGAGGCGGACGAGGACCGCAACGACCAGATCGATGGCGGCTTGTGGAAGTGTGGGTGAGAGGGTCATGGGTTGAACCCGGATCGTGTTGCTAATTTGTTCTAATTAGGACTAAATACGACCGTAATCAAGTATTTTTTCCTTGTTCATCGGCACGAGGTATTCAGCGGAGGTCAGCGCGCGGTCCGGCGGCCGGCCGCCACCGCCCCATTGGGGTCCCGGACCGGTCGGCAACTTTGTTGTCATACAGCAACGTGACCGCTACGCCTTGTAACGACGACACGGACCCTGCTTCAGCGAACGGCGCCGACGCCCGGATCAGGCGTCAAGTGGCGTGGACCCGGCGCTGTTCCGTGTCGGCCGCGCACCGCGACAAGGTGCTGGCGACCCGCTTCCGGCGCAATGCGGCAACATCGGTCATCGTGCACCAGGCCGCGCTGGGGCAGACGGCGTCAGCCGACGACGGCCTAGCGGAGCGTGGCCAGGCTGCGGATCGCGCGGCAAACAATCATGTAGCACGCCTGCCCGGCCGGCCGGCGTCTGCCAACGCTTATTCACGCCGCCGCCGGTCGTGGCGGCGCGCGCCATCCCACTACGCCGCCCGGACGCCGGCAACGAACGTGCCGACCTCGGCTGATAGTCGCTCGGATTGCTGCGATAGCTCGCCCGCGGCGGAGAGCACTTGCGCCGCCGCGGAGCCGGTCTCACCCGCAGCCTGGTTGACACCGGAGATGTTGAAGGTGACGTCGCGCGCCGCCTGCGCGGTCTGCTGCACATTGCGCGCGATCTCAGAGGTGGCCGAACCCTGTTCCTCCACTGCCGCGGCGATCGCGGTGCCGATCGTGCTCACTTGCTCGATCGTCCCGGCAATGTCGCGAATGGCCTCCACCGCGTCCTTGGTGGCGGACTGGATCGCGGTGATCTGGCTGCCGATCTCGTCGGTGGCCTTGGCCGTCTGGCTCGCCAGGTTCTTCACTTCCGATGCCACCACCGCGAAGCCCTTGCCGGCATCGCCAGCCCGCGCCGCCTCAATCGTCGCGTTCAGCGCCAGCAGGTTGGTCTGGCCGGCGATGCTGGTGATCAGGCCGATGACATCGCCGATCTTCTGGGCGCTGTCCGCCAGAGTGCGAACCAGCAGATCGGTGCGCCTTGCATCCGCTACAGCCTTGTCCGTCACTCTGGACGACTGCGCCAGTTGCCGGCCGATCTCGGCGATGGATGAGGCCAGTTCCTCCGCCGCGGAGGCCACGGTCTGCACGCCGGTGCTGGCTTCCTCGGCCGCGGCGGAAACCGCCGTCGCCTGCTGGCTGGTCTGGCCGGCTGTCGTCGTCATCGACTTCGCCGTCGCTTCCATCTCGGTGGAGGAAGCCGACAGCACGGCGACCATCTGGCCAACGGTGGTTTCGAAGCCGTGCACAAGCTCTTCGAGACGCAGCGCACGCTGCGCTTTCGCCTGCCGTTCCACTTCCTCATTCTCGGCTCGTTGCCGGGCTTCCAGGGCGGTTTGCTTGAACACTTCCAAGCCCTTGGCGACGTCGCCGCACTCATCGCCGCGGTCCGTCCCGGTGATCGTCACCGTAAGGTCACCCGCGGCAAGTTTTGTGAGGTCGCCGACCGAGCGATTGAGCGGCAGGGAAATGCCGTACGTTGCCAGGAGATGACCGAAGACAATGCCGCCCAGTACGCCCACGCCCGCAACAGCACTCAGGATGACCACGGCTGCGCGGCCATTGTCCTCGGCTGCATCGCTGATCCCCTGCGCTTTGCGATCGAGGATATCCACGAAATTCTTGATGTCACCCTGTAGGACGTCGGCGTTCGCACGGCTGGCTTTCACCTTCTCGTTCAGTTGCTGCTGTGCCCCGGTCAGGGCGACGGTGCCCGCGATGGCGGCAACCTCGTCATAGGTCTTTTGCATGCTCGCGACGTACGCCTGATAGTGCTCGCTGATCTTGTCGAGCGTCGCGATCTCCTCCGGTCCGGCCTGCGCCCGGATCTTGGCGACGCGTTCCTCGAACAGCTTACGGTTTTCACTGAGGATCGCGGACGCCGCTTGCAGTGTAGCGGTGGACGGATCGGCAGCCACGCGGTACTCGGACCGGTTCATGATGATCAGGTTCTGGTTCATGCGCGCACCAAGCACCTGGACGTCGCTGATGCTGTCCACCTGACGCAGGCTGGCATTTGCCGCAAGCAACCGGGTGATTCCAACGGTCGCCACAATGCCGGTGACGACACTCAGTAGTCCGATCAACACAAGAAGCTTGGTTCTGATCCGCAGGTTCGCGAGACGCATGGGGGTATCCTGTGACGCGGCAGCTGGTTGGGAGAGCGCCTCGTTTTCCACAGGATAGGTAAAGAAGCCGTTAACAAAATGCGACGAAGCCGCCGGAATTTTGCAACTGCCGTTGCATTGTGATCCGCGCCCCGCTGCCACCATTGCCATGGTCTGCGATGGTGCGCCGTGGAACCATGCGGCCAATGCGAATGGTGCGCCCGGCAGGACTCGAACCTGCAACCGAGCGGTTATGAGCCGCCAGCTCTAACCAATTGAGCTACAGGCGCACGCGCGCTCTTCATGCCCCTTCCCGCCGTCGCGCGTCAACGACCCTGCACGCCGGACGGATGGCGCGCGACCGCGACGCCGAGCACGACGTTGGTGCCAAGCGCGAGGGCCGCGAGGAGCCAGGCGATCGGGAACCCCGCCGGGCTCGACAGGCCACCGAACCCGGTGATGACGGCGCCGAGGACAGCGATGCCGAGGACGTTGCCGACTTGCCGGCTCATGTTCAACACGCCGCCGGCGAGGCCGGAGCGATCCTGCGGCAGCGCCGTCAGCAGCGCCGCTGTCATTGGTGGCGAGGCCAGGCCGGCACCCATGCCGACCGCGGTCAGGCAGACGACCGTCAGCGCCGGCGGCGCGGCTTGCCAGAAAATCGCCGCGCCGACCATGCCGAGCGCGCCGGCGGCGGCGAGGGTGTGGCCGACGTTCATCGGGATGAACGGTCCGGCGCGGCTGATCCAGCGGCCGGACAAGAAGGCGCAGATCGCGATGCTGGCGGTCATCGGCAGCAGCATCAGCCCGGCGGCCAGCGGCGACTGCGCGAGGATGCGCTGCAGGAACAGCCCGGCCACGAATAGCTGGCCGTAAATGCCGACATTATGCAGCGCGCCGATGAACGCGATCGACAACGCCGCATTGCCGCGGAACAGGCTGAACGGCAGCATCGGCTGGGCGGACCGCGTCTCGGCGAGCACGAACCCGGCCGCCCCGGCGCCCGCCAGGACCATCGCGCAGAGCACCAACGGCGAATGCCAGCCCAGGTTCGGGCCCTCGATGATCGACCAGGTTGCCGCGCCCAGCGCCACAACGACGAGGCTCTGCCCGACCCAGTCGAGATGCAGGCCTTGGTTGCCATGGACACGCGGTACCCGGGTTTGGGTGAGCCAGATCAGCGTCAGGCCGATTGGCAGGTTGATGAGAAAGATCGCCCGCCAGGAGAAGAAGGTGATCACCAGCCCGCCCAGGCTGGGTCCGATGGCGTTGGCGAGGCCACCGGCACCGATCCAGATGCCGACGGCGTGCGCGCGCTCGCGCGTGTCGGGATAGGCGGTGCGCAGTAAGGTCAGCGAGGCCGGCAGCAACAATGCGCCGCCGATCCCCTGCAGCGTGCGTCCTGCCAGCAGCCAGCCCAGGGTTGGCGCCAGCCCGCACAGCGCCGAGGCGGCGGTGAACAGCGCGATGCCGAGCAGATAGAGCCGACTAGCGCCGTATTTGTCGGCCAGCGTGCCGCCGGTCAGCAGCAGGCTGGCGAAGACAAGTGCATAGAGGTCGACCACCCATTGCAGGCCGCCGAGATCGGTCCGCAGCGCCTGCTGCAGGCGCACGAGCGCGAGGTTGACGATCGAGTTGTCGAGCAGGATGACGAAGAAGGCCAGGCTCGCCACCAGCAGCGTTGTGCCGCGTCGGCCAAGCCCTCGCGCATCGATCGGCGTGGCGATGGTTTCGCTGCTGGCGGGCTGCATGGCGGTGCTACTTGCCGCCGTTGAGCTGGGCCTGGACCTTGGCGACGCCGGCCGCCGCGCAGACCTCATCCTTCTCCGCGCCGGGCGAGCCGCCGACGCCGAGGCCGCCGATGATCTCATCCCCCGCCTTGAAGGCAACGCCGCCGCCGAGCGCCATGATGTTCGGTGTGCTCATCAGCGACTGGGCGGCAAGCGGCGGATATTTCGACAGCCGGTCGAGCCACGCGCTCGTCGTGTCGACGTGGAAGATCGGCCCCATGGTGACAATTGTATAGGCTTTGCGGAACGCGGTGTCCTTGGTGTGTATGGTTGCGTGGTCGCCGCGCAGCACGACCTGCGGCGTGCCGGCGACATCGACGACGGTCGCGGTCACCTCGTAACCGTTGGCCTTGCAGGCGTTCACTGCTTCCAGCGCCGCCTCCATGGCGACACTGAGCGGCACCGCGCGGCCGCTGAGCGACACCTGGGCGCTGGCGCTCGGCGTGTGCATGAGGCTCGTCACCGCCAGCGCGGCGGCAAGCATGTAGGTGCGCATGAAACGATCTCCTTGACCGACCGCCTGCGGATGCGGCCGGGTGCGTCGGGTGGAAGCAGCTGGGCCGGATGATCGGGGTTTCCATAAACGACCGGCAGCCGCTACGATTGGGAGGCTGACTCTCGGGAACTGGAAGGCCGTGGATCGGATCGAGGCGATGTCGGTGCTGCTTGCCGCCGTCGAGAGCGGCAGTCTCTCCAAGGCCAGCCGCGCGCTCGGATTGCCGCTGGCGACGGTCAGCCGAAAGGTGTCAGAGCTGGAGAGCCACCTGAAGGCGACGTTGCTGATCCGCTCCGCGAAGGGGCTGGAGCTGACGCCGTCAGGACGATCGTATGTCGCGGCGGCCAAATCGATCCTCGAGCAACTGACGGAGGCGGAACGCGCGGCGGCCGGCGAATACACCGAACCGAAGGGTGAGCTGAACGTGACGGCGCCGATGATGTTCGGGCGGCTGCAGGTGCTGCCGGTGGTGATGCGGTTCCTGGAAACCTACCCGGCCGTGGCGGTCGGGCTGGATTTCACCGACCGGGTCACGCATTTCCTCGACGATCAGGTCGATGTCGCGCTCCGCATCGGTCCGCTGCCCGACAGCAGCCTGGTGGCGACACGATTGGGCTCAGTCCGCCATGTCGTCTGCGCGACCCCGGGTTACCTGGATGCGAAGGGCGTGCCGACGACGCTCGACGACCTCGAGTATCATGAGATCGTTTCATTGGACAGCGTGTCGGTCCTGAGCACCTGGGATTTTCGGGCAGATGGCGCCGACGTGGTGGCGTCGTTTCGCTCCCGGCTGAGTGTGAACAGTGTCGATGCGGCGATCGAGGCTGGGCTGGCCGGCGCGGGCCTGTTCCGGGCGGTGTCGTACCAGGTGGCGGACCATGTACGCGCCGGCCGGCTGCGGATCGTCCTCGACGCTTTTGCGCCACCGCCGCGGCCGGTGCACCTGGTCTATGCCGGACAGAGCCGGCAGCCGCTGAAGCTTCGGGCCTTCGTCGATTTCGTAGTGCCGCGGCTGCGTGAGAGCGTGAGCGCCACCGCGGTGTAGGCCATTGGCCAGCGGCGCTGGCCTGCAGCACATGCAGTACCCGGCTTGACAACCGCCCCATCTCGCCCGGCTATCCTGCATTGCAACAACCCCCGACCAGCCGGAGCACCTACCCCATGCCGAAGATCATCCCGGTCGCCGTCTTCGACTGCATCGTCTTCGGCGCCACCGGCGACCTGACGCTGCGCAAGCTGCTACCGGCGCTGTATTACCGGTTCCGCGATGGCCAGGTGCCGCCGGAAGCCCGCATCATCGGCGCCGCTCGATCCCGGCTCACCGACGAGGATTTTCGTGGCCGGGCCGAGAAGGCCCTGCAGCAGCATGTCGAGGCACGCGACCTCGACGATGCCACCAAGGCCCGGTTCCTGCAGACGCTGCACTACATCTCGATCGACGCCAGCGCGGCCGACGCTGACTGGCAGCCGTTCCACGACCTGCTCGATCCCAACCGCGTAAGGGTGTTCTACTTCGCCACTTCGCCCGACCTCTATGGCCCGGTCTGCCAGGCGCTTGGCAGCAACGGGCTGGTCACAGAGCAGTCCCGCGTCGTGCTGGAGAAGCCGATCGGCCACGATCTGGAGTCGGCGCTCGCCATCATCGAGGCGGTGGGAAAGGTCTTCACCGAGGCGCAGACCTTCCGCATCGACCACTATCTCGGCAAGGAGACGGTGCAGAACCTGCTAGCGCTGCGCTTCGCCAACACGATTTTCGAGCGGCTGTGGAGCTCCGACGTCATCGACCACGTGCAGATCACGGTGGCGGAGACGGTCGGGCTGGAGGGGCGCGCCGGCTATTACGACCACTCCGGCGCGCTGCGCGACATGCTGCAGAACCATATGCTGCAGCTGATGTGCCTGATTGCGATGGAGCCGCCGGTGTCGCTCGCCGCCGACCGGGTGCGCGACGAGAAGCTGAAGGTGCTGCGCGCGCTACGGCCGATGCAGCCGCATGAGGTGCCGGTGCTGACGGTGCGCGGGCAGTACACGCAGGGGGCGATCGACGGCAAGCCGGTGCCGGGGTATCTCCAGGACCTGGGCGGCAACGAGCCGTCACGGACCGAGTCCTTCGTCGCGCTGAAGGCTGAGATCTGCAGCTGGCGCTGGGCGAACGTGCCGTTCTACCTGCGCACCGGCAAGCGGCTGCCGGCGAAGACCTCGGAAATCGTCATCCAGTTCAAGGAGTTGCCGTTCTCCATTTTCCCGCCGGAGTCGGCCGAGTGGCAGCCCAACCGGCTGATCATCCGGCTGCAGCCCGAGGAGGGGATGCGGCTGGGCATGATGACGAAGGATCCGGGCCCTGGCGGGCTGCGGCTGTCGCCGACCGGGCTGGATATCAGATTCGAAAAGACCTTCGGCCAGCGTTTCCCCGACGCGTATGAGCGGCTGCTGATGGACACGGTCCGCGGCGATCCGACGCTGTTCATGCGCCGCGATGAGGTCGAGGCGGCGTGGACCTGGGTCGAGCCGATCCTGGAAGGCTGGGCGAGCCGGCCCGATCATCCGCGTCCCTACCCCGCCGGCAGCTGGGGTCCCACGGCAGCGATCGCGCTGATCGAGCGCGACGGGCGGACCTGGCACGAGGGGATGGAGTAGCGCCACTCCCATCACGAGTTGCCCGGGTCGGCAACCCGGGTAGCGCGGTGGCGTTGGACCTCCGATCATGGAGGTTCGACCGATGCGCTATTGGCTCAGCCGCTACGTTTTCCCTGCCCTGGTGGTTGCCGCGCCGCTGGCGGCCGGCGGATGTGTGGCGGGAGGCCCGGGACCCGGCTACGGCTACGCGCCCGGACCAGGCCCCGCCTATGCCTATGGTGGACCGGCGATGGCGCCGGTT
>Ga0153954_1001535_pt1 | contig 12018 bp, 8 predicted proteins | sample TSFL038MetaG_FD_102277 | JGI IMG/M metagenome (GOLD analysis project Ga0153954, IMG submission 102277) | Attine ant fungus gardens microbial communities from Florida, USA - TSFL038 MetaG | ecosystem: Host-associated > Fungi > Mycelium > Unclassified | place: USA: Florida, Wekiwa Springs State... | reverse complement strand
TGTGCCACAAGATCCCGGGCTTCATCGAGAAATCCAAGCGCGCCGGTGTCACGCGGGTGTTCATCGGGCTCGAGAACGTCAACCCCGACAATCTCGCCGCCGCCAAGAAGAAGCAGAACAAGATCGCCGAATATCGCAAGATGCTGCTGGCCTGGAAGGCGCAGGGCATCTTCGTCTATGCCGGCTACATCCTCGGCTTCCCCGGCGACACGCCGGCATCGATCCGGCGCGATATCGAGATCATCCAGCGCGAGCTGCCGCTCGATATGCTCGAGTTCAACATCCTCACCCCGCTGCCCGGCTCAGAAGACCATCAGGGGCTGTGGCGCAAGGGCGTCGACATGGACGCCGACCTCAACAAATACGACCTGGAGCACGCCGTCACCGATCATCCGAAGATGACGCGGGCGGAGCTCGAGGCGATCTATCAGGAAGCGTGGTCGATCTATTACACGCCCGCGCATATCGAGACGCTGCTGCGGCGTGCGCTGGTCACCAACATCCCGATGCTCAGTTTCGCCAAGGTGCTGGTGCAGTTCACCACGATGATGCAGTTCGAGAAGGTGCACCCGCTGCAGAGCGGGTTGTTCCGGCTCAAGCATCGCACCGAGCGCAGGCCCACCCTGCCGCCGGAATCGGCGTTCCGGTTCTATCGCAACTACCTCACCGCCATGGTCACCAACAACCTGGCGCTGCTCGCGACGATCTGGTGGATGTTCAAGCTCAAGCGCCGCATCGAGCGCGATCCCGAGCGTCACCGCTACATGGACCAGGCGCTCACGCCGGTGCGCGATGACGAGGAGGAGACGCTCGATCTCCTCACCAAGACCGCGGGCGCCAAGGCCGCGCTCGCCCACGAGAAGCGGGTGAAGGAACTCACCCGCATTATCGCCGCGGAGTGAGGCTATCGTCGGCGATCAGGCAAGACCGCGCCACTCGCCGCGCTCCGTTCCCCTCCCCCTTGTGGGGAGGGGTTAGGGGTGGGGGTAGTGGTTGTTGACGTACCTTGTGCAACAACTACGACCCCCTCCCCAACCCTCCCCCACAAGGGGGGAGGGAGCAGACCATCCGAGTCTCCTCACAGCTGCTTCAGCAGCGCGTCGCCGCCCGACACTTCGACCTTGCCCGGGCTTTCCTCGATGTTGAGCTTCTTCACCACGCCGTCCTCGACCAGCATCGAATAGCGCTTCGAGCGGGTGCCGAGGCCGTTGCCGGAACCGTCGAAGGCGAGGTCGATCGCTTTGGCGAATTCGCCGTTGCCGTCGGCCAGGAACTCGACCTTGTCCGCGAGCGTCGCCTTCTTCCACGCATCCATCACGAAGATGTCGTTGACCGAGGTGAGCGCGATGGTGTCGACGCCCTTGGCCTTGATGGCGTCGGCGTTGAGCTGGATCGAGGGCACATGCATCTTGTGACAGGTATTGGTGAACGCGCCCGGCACCGCGAACAGCGCGACCTTCTTGCCCTTGAACAGCTCGTCGGTGGTCTTCCACGCCGGCCCCTCCGACGTCATCACGCGGAACTTGGCCTCGGGCACTCGATCGCCGACCTTGATGGTCATGACTCTGTATCCTCTCGCTGACGATTGAAACTCTTGCAGTGAACTTTGCAGTGAACGCTTGTTGCAGTGAAGCCTTGTTGCAGTGAAGCCTTGTTGTAGTGAAGCCTTGCAGCCGCGCAACGGCGCCGCCCCAAGAGCCGCGCGGATGCGCCGGGCTCAAATTAGCGTCCCCGGCGGATTAGTCGAGATGGGTTGCGACTTCGATCGCGCGGTCCCCGGCGACTGCCGTGAAGGTGACGCGGGCGCCGTCATAGCTGGCGCCGGGCGGTGCGCCGTCGAGGTCGAAGGCGAAGCGCTTGAGGCCGGCCGGCGCTCCGTCGATGGCGGTGGGAACCGGCAGCGCCCAGTCCGGGCCCGGGCCTTCGACGAACAAGGCGACGTCGCTGCCCGCGGGCGCCGCCACGTCGACGAGGATGCGCGGCCGCGCCCCGCCGTTGTCGCGGCGGACGGCGCGGATCGACAGGGCACCGCCGTCACCCGCGCTTTCTTTGATACCGTCTGGTTTCGCGCCGTTTTGGGCGACAGCCCGCGCACCGTCTCCGAGCACGGATTTCTTCGGCACCTGTGCCTGGGCGCGGGCGAGCGCAGCATCGGCGCCGGCGGGTGCGCCGCCGAGCGCCAGCTCAGCCTTGCCTTCCGCCGGCACGCACAGCTTCTCGCACACCGCATAGTCGAGCTTCAGCCGCAGTGTCACGGGCTTGCCGCGCTCCTGCGGTACGATCGCCAATGGCCAGATCACGTTGCCGACATAGCCGATGGCGGTCATGCCCTGTTCCGTGATCTTGTGCGGTGCCGGCCACAAGACGGTGACATCGGCGACGTTTTGCGATGCGGAGAAGTCGAAGTGCGGCGGTACGCCGGCATCCCCGGGATAGCGCCAATAGGTGTGCCAGCCGGGCTGGAGCTTGAGCTCGATGCCGGCCTGCAGCGGCGCGTCGGCTGCGGCCGCGGCGCCCGTGATCAGGCGCACCGCACTGCGGGCGTCGCCATCCCATGGCGAGGCGTCGCCGGCCCTGGCCGCCGAGATGCTGCATATGATCGCAGCCAGCGTGGATGCTGTCACGATAATGACGGCCCCTGCGAGCCTTGCCGCGTGCGATCCGACGTTTGCCGGCAACCGATCAATCCCGGTCATCATGCTGGCGCATCTAGGAGGGAAACTTTTCGCGCGCCATTGAATTCATCGTGAGCGGCACTGTGGGATGGCGATCCCGCAAGGTGAGGAAGCTGGCACGTTACACCAACTGGGACGTTACACCAAAAGGTCACACGAAAAAGACACATATTGCGTCATCGTTGCACTTTGGGCCCAGCGGTCGACGGGTGCGGCGTCAAGGCACAGCGTGGGTGTGGCATAACGGATGCATGAATTCAGTCCAAGGTGGTGTTCGCAACCTTGGACCGGGCGTGTGAGACCCCAAATAAAGGTCAGGTAAGGCATCAAGTTAAAGGATCAAGCAAAGGAACATGGAGCACGCGTTCACGCTCCGAGGCTCGTGACCACGCGCAGTTCAAGATGCGGTTCTGAGAACGCCAGCCTTAGGATGTGCCTAAAGATGGATGAATATCGTGAACAGTTTCCATCGGGGGCGGCGTTTGCAATCGGCAGCCAATCAGGTAGCATTTCGCCATGAAGTTCAGTCGCAAGACCGGCATGAGCGACAGCGACGACAGCGATCCGCCAGCGCTCGGAACGGATCCCGAAGCGCCCGTGCGCGCGGTATCGGTCAAGTCTGGCAGATCGCGGTCGCGTAAGACGGTCAAGCGCGGCTATCTCGACGGTCAGATGCTGATCGCGATGCCGTCGATGGGCGACGAGCGCTTCGCTCGCAGCGTGATCTACGTCTGCGCCCATTCGACCGAAGGCGCCATGGGCATCATCGTCAATCAGCCCGCAGCCCATATCAGCTTCCCCGATCTCCTGGTGCAGCTCGAGGTCATTCCCGCGGCCGACCTGATCCAGCTTCCCTCGCGCGCCGGAGGCGTGAAGGTGCTCAAGGGCGGCCCGGTCGACACGCAGCGCGGTTTCGTGCTGCATTCGAGCGACTTCTTCGTCGAGAATTCGACCTTGCCGATCGATGAGGGCATCTGCCTGACGGCGACGCTCGACATCCTCAAGGCGATCGCGCGCGGCGACGGTCCCGAGAGCGCGATCCTGGCGCTCGGCTATTCCGGCTGGGCGCCCGGCCAGCTCGAGAACGAGATCCAGCATAACGGCTGGCTGCACTGTGCCGCCGACGCCGAGCTGATCTTCGGCGCCGATACCGGCGGCAAGTACGAGAAGGCCCTGCGTAAGATCGGCGTCGGCCTGGGCATGCTCTCGAGCGAAGCCGGTCACGCCTGATCTTGTAGGATGGGTTGAGCGCCCGCGCTTGCGGGCGCGATACCCATCATCTCGCCACGTGGCACGAAAAAATCGATGGGTTTCGCGCGCCATCGGCCGTTGTGCCGCGAGGACGGTGCGCGGCAGCGCCGCTCAACCCATCCTACTCTTGCGCAGCGGCTCGCTGTGCTCGCGTGCCGCTTCTGCTTGCAACAGCGCCTTGGCGTCCTCCGCGCTCATGGGCTCGCCGAAGTGGTAGCCTTGCGCGTATTCGCAGCCGAGCTGATAGAGCTCGACCGCGTCTGAATCCGTTTCCGCGCCTTCCGCCACCACCTCCATGCCGAGGTCGTGCGCCAGCGCCACGATCGAGCGCAGGATCACCGGGCGTGCGCCTTTGCCGTTGGCGCGCACGAAGGACTGGTCGATCTTGATGGTGTCGAATGGGAAGCGCTGCAGGTAGGCGAGCGAGGAGTGGCCGGTGCCGAAGTCGTCGAGCGCGAGGCCGGCGCCGAGCTCGCGGATGCGCTGCAGCATCTGTGCGGCGTGCTCCGGGTTCTCCATCACCAGCGATTCCGTCAGCTCGAGCTTGAGCGTGCCGCGGGCGAGCCCGGAGCGCGCGATCACGGTGCGCAGGTCGTGGATCAGGTCCTGCCGCAGCAATTGCCGCGACGAGACATTGACGCTGGCGAAGATCGCATCGCGCTGGCGCATCGTGCGCTGCCAGCTCGCGAGCTGGCGGGCGGTGCGCTCCAGCACGAACATGCCGAGATCGACGATCAGCCCGATCTCCTCCGCCACCGCGATGAACTCCGCCGGCGAGGTGCGGCCCATCTTGGGGTGGTCCCAGCGCGCCAGCGCCTCGAAGCCCGCCACCGAGCGGTCCTCGAGCCGCACGATCGGCTGGTAGACGATGGTGATCTCGTCGCGCTCGAGCGCGCGCCGCAGCTCGGATTCGAGCGTCAGCCGGTCGGTCTTGCGCGCCCGCATCGAGGGCTTGAACAATTCGAGCCGGTCGCCGCCGATGCGCTTGGCGTGATACATCGCGAGCTCGGCGTCCTTGAGCACCTCCTCGGTGCGGTTCGGCTGTCCGTCGGAGAGCGCGATCCCCATCGACGCGGTGAGGACGATCTCGCGATCGTTGAAGGTGATGGGCGCGCGCAGCGCCTTGCGCAGCGTCTCGGCGAAGGCGACGACGCGCTCGGATTCCTTCTCCGAGAGCACGATCAGCGCGAACTGGTCGCCGGAGAGCCGCGCCAGCGTGTCCTGGGGCTTGAGCAGCCGCCCCAGCCGCCGTGCCAAAGTCAGCAGGATCGAATCGCCGACCGCGATGCCGACGGAATCGTTGACCTGCTTGAAGCGGTCGAGGTCCACCACCATCACCGTCGGCTTGATCTGCGGATCGGCCTTGGCGAAGGCGAGCACGCCTTCAAGACGGTCGAGGAACAGCTCGCGGTTGGGGAGCCCGGTGAGGTTGTCGTGCACGGCGTCGTGCAGGAGGCGTTCCTCGGCGTTCTTGAACTCGGTCACGTCGGTGAGCGTGCCGACGAGCCGCACCACCTCGCCGTCCGATCCCACCACCGGACGCGCCTTCAAGGTGAACCAGAGATAGTGGCCGTCGGGCGTGCGCAGGCGGAAGTCCTGGGTCAGCCGGCCGCGGCGCTGCTCGAGGACGCTGTCGAGCACGGCCCGGAAGCGGTCGCGGTCGAGCGGATGCAGCACGTCGAGCCAGCCCGCGGCCGGGCCTTCCAGCGCGCCACGCTTGAGCCCGAGCAAGTGCTCGGTCTCCGGGCTGGTGAACACCTTGTCGGAGGAGACGTCCCAGTCCCAGATCATGTCGCCGGCGCCGGTCAGCGCAAGCGCGCGCCGTTCGACATCGGAGACGATGCCGGTGGTGATGCCGCCGGCGAAAGCGTGCTGCATGACGGTGAAGCCGATCAGCATCACGATCAGCACCAGGCCGCCCAGCAGCGCCGGGCCGACGATGTCGTTGGTGAGCACGCCCATCACGGCGAAGGCCGCCGCGATCACCCACACGACCAGCAGGAGCCAGGTCGGGATCAGCAGCACGGCGCGGTCGAAACCGTGGAACGAGAGATAGACCACGAGCGCGAAGCCCAGCACCGCGACCGCGAGCAGCGACACCCGCGCGATGCCGGAAGCGATGGGAGGCTCAAAGAGGGCGAGCGCCACCAGCGCGGCGAGGAAGGCGAGCCAGGCCACGGTGATGTGGGCGTAGCGCACGTGCCAGCGGTTGAGGTTGAGATAGGCGAACAGGAACACCACCAGCGTCGCCGCCAGGATCGCCTCGCCCGAGGCGCGCCACATCTGCTCCGAGTCGGGCGAGAGCGCGAACACCTTGCCCCAGAAGCCGAAGTCGACCCCGATATAGACCAGCACCGCCCAGCCGAGCGCGGCCGCGGCCGGGAACATGATCGAGCCCTTCACCACGAACAGGATGGTCAGGAACAGCGCCAGGAGGCCGGCGATGCCGATGACGATGCCGTGGTAGAGCGTGATGCTGTTGACCTTGTCCTTGTAGGTCTCCGGCTCCCAGAGATAGAGCTGGTTGAGCTTGTCGCCGCGCAGCTCGAGCACGTAGGTCATCACCGCGCCGGGATCGAGCGTGATGCGGAAGATGTCGGCGGTGGCGCTGTCCTGCCGGTCGGGCCGCTCGCCGCTCGACGTGATGTTGGCGACGCGTGAGCGGCCGAGATCGGGCCAGAACACGCCCGAACCCACCATGCGGTAGTGGGGCACGACGATCAGCCGCTCGAGCTGCTCGTCGCCGGAATTGACCAGCGCGAACACGGCCCAATTGGTGTTGCCCTCGCGCGCGCGCACGTCCATGCGGCGGATGATGCCGTCCGGGCCGGGCGCAGCGGACACCAGGAGCCGGTCGCCGTCGGTGCTGTGGCGCTCGACCGCGTCCGTGAGGTCGATGGCGGGGGCGTCCGTGCGGACGTTGATCGCTTCGACCGCCCGCACAGGCGTGAGGCCGGCAATGGCCAGCACGGCCAAGGTCAGCATTGCCGTCACCCAGGCGCGCACGAAATGCAACCGACGTCCTCCCAGCTCGACCCCCGTCGCCCCAGTACCGCCGGATTGACGCAGTTCCACGACCCAAAGTCGCGTCAGTTTGCGTCGATTTCGCGGCCCGGCGAGCCCGCAAAAGCGCATGAAAAGGGGCACCCGAGCGCCCCCTTCTGACTACCTGAGCGCGGGAGAAAGGGCAAGAATCTCAAGTCGTTGCGACCGCGAGCACGATCTTGCCGATATGCGCGCTGCTCTCCATCCTGGCGTGGGCGGCGGCGGCGTCGCGCAGCGGGAAAGTGCTGTCGATCAACGGCTTCACCGTGCCCGCAGCGACCAGCGGCAGTGCGTGCTCTTCGACCGCACGGGCGATGGCGCCTTTGTCCGCCACCGAGCGCGCCCGCAAGGTCGATCCGGTGTGAATGAGCCGCTTGAGCATGAGGCGCGTGAAGTCGACGGTCGCCTTGGGGCTTCCCTGGAAGGCGATCTGCACAATCCGGCCCTCGACCGCGGCGGCCTCGTAGTTGCGCCCGATGTAGTCGCCGCCCACCATGTCGAGCACCACGTCGGCGCCCTTGCCCGATGTCGCGGTCTTGGTCGCGGCGACGAAGTCCTCCGTGCGGTAGTTGATGGCGACGTCGGCGCCGAGCTTGCGGCAGGCATCGCACTTGTCCGCCGAGCCCGCCGTGGTGATCACCTTGGCGCCGAAGGCCTTGGCGAGTTGGATCGCGGTCGTGCCGATGCCCGAGGAGCCGCCGTGCACCAGGAGCGTCTCGCCGGCCTTGAGGGCGCCGCGCTGGAAGACGTTGTGCCACACCGTGAAGAATGTCTCCGGGATCGCCGCCGCCGTGACCATCGACAGGCCTGCAGGCACCGGCAGGCAGTGACTTTCGTGCGCCGGGCAGTATTCCGCGTAGCCGCCGCCCACCACCAGCGCCATCGCCTTGTCGCCGATCTTCCAGCGCGTGGCGCCGGGACCGAGCGCCACCACCTCGCCGGCAATCTCGAGGCCGGGAATGTCGGTCGCGCCCTTGGGCGGCGGATAGTGCCCCTGCCGCTGCACCACGTCCGGCCGGTTGACGCCGGCAGCCGCGACCTTCACCAGCACCTCGCCCGGCCCGGGCTGCGGCACCGGACATTGCTCCGGCACCAGCACCTCGGGTCCGCCTGGCGCGCGGATCTTGATGTAGGTCATCTGTGCGGGCAACGCGGGCATCGGAGCGGGTCCCTGCTGAAGTGAAGTATCGCCGCAGCGGCTTACAGACCGCGGTCTTAGTCGCCGCCGTAACGTGTGACAACCGCTGCGCCGCCGCGATTTCTCCGCTTTCGGGCGCAAACGGAGGTGCGCCGGTGCCGGCCGCCGGGACGTTCGTTCAGCCATCGCGTGGTGGGTGAGCGGGCTTCCTCTTCGACAATCGTGCCATCCACCGCTAACCTCGCGGCGCAAGCGAGCGGAGAAGGGACGATGCCGGCAATCGACGAGGACGACCGCCCGAAGAAGAAGATCGTGCATGAGATCGGGCAGGAGCTTGCGCTGCTCTCGGTCAAGGAGCTCGAGGAGCGCATCGCGCTCATGAAGGAAGAGATCGCGCGGCTGGAGGCCGACATTACCCGCAAGCAGGCGTCGCGCAGCGCGGCGGATCAGTTCTTCAAGAAGTGACGCTGTAGGATGGGTTGAGCGAGCGAAACCCATCATCTCTCATCCGCGGCACGGCCGTTGATGGGATTCGCTTTCCGCTCAACCCATTCTACGAAGCGGCATTAACCACGCTCGCGTTCCGCGCGTGTCGCGCGGAATTTGCTCCAACAAGATTCAAACTTTTAAGACCTTGTTAAGCTTTCTCGATCATTACTATGGGTGTCCATCTTCTGGACATCGAGTGGCTCCTGTCCACTCTGTTTGACGCCTCCCTGTTAAAACTTTTAGCCGCCGGCAACGGCGGCTTTTTTTTGTGCGGGCGTGGGTGCAAAGCTCCGGTGTTCTCTTTCTGTCCCAGGCTGCTGCGCCCTCCGGCGCGGCGGCAACTATGTCGAAAGCTTTATGACAAGGGCGCTGGACAGGAGGTCCCGGCCTGCGCGATGGTTAGCGGACCCGCCGACTTGGGGCTCACGCTTTGGGGGCTCAAGCTTCGGGGCTCAAGCTCCGGGAGCTAAAAGCTCTGGGGGCTAAAGGCTCGCTTGGGCTTAAGGCCCGCTGGGGGCGCAAAGAAAACAAACAATGTTCGCGTGGCGTGAGGCGTAAACCATGTCCGAAAAATCGGTCAACGAGGCCGTGTCGTTCGGCGCCAGGCTGGCGGGCTCCCAGGCCTTCGCCGATCTGTTCCGCGACGGCATGGCGTTGGTGGAGGAGACCGCGGCCTATCTCGATGGCCCGGGTCGGCAGGAATCCAAAAGGCTCGAGCGCAACGCCGCGCTTGCCTATGCGACCGAGAGCATGCGCCTGACCACGCGACTGATGCAGCTCGCGTCCTGGCTGCTGCTGCACCGTGCCGTGAAGGAGGGTGAGATGTCGCTCGCCCAGGCCAACAAGGAAAAGGCCAAGGTCAAGCTCACATCGGTCGAGCACAACGACGAGCACAATATCAGGTTGCTGCCTGAGAGCCTGCGCGCGCTGGTAGAGCGCTCGAAGGCGCTGCAGCTCTCGGTGCGGCGGCTCGATGCCACCATCCACGCCGCGCCGGCCCGCGTGGAGCGCGCCAACCCGGTCGGGCGCCAGCTCGGCCTGCTCAAGGCCGCCTTCGAGCGCGAGTAACGCAAACAGGCCCCGACGCGATCGCGTGGGGCCTGACTGTCGCCGATCGGCGAGGCGGCGCTGGTCTAGCGCGCTTACTTCTTGAGCCCGAGGCCCGCGAACTTCTTCTGGAACCGCGACAGCCGGCCGCCGCGGTCGAGCAACTGCTGCTGGCCGCCGGTCCAGGCCGGGTGCGACTTCGGGTCGATGTCGAGGCGAAGCACGTCGCCTTCCTGACCCCAGGTGCTGCGGGTGGCGAATTCGGTGCCGTCGGTCATCACTACCTTGATGGTGTGATAATCCGGGTGGGTATCGAGCTTCATGGCGTGTGGTTCCTGCGCGGCCTCGCGCGATCTGCGGCCTAAATCGATGAAAAGTTGCGGGCTCTATAGCCGAGGGCGGCCGCAGAGACAAGGCGCGGCCGCGGGCGCGCCTGCGGCAGCGCACCGCGATTGCCAGGGGCGGGCGGCAGGGGCATTGTCCCGCCGGCTTTGGCCTCCCTCGACCCAGGGCCTATAAGGCGTGCCGATGAACATTGTCGACCGAGATGCCGCGCGGGCCGCCGAAAGGCCCGCCGAGCCGCCAAAATCCAGTCCGGCTCCGATGCCGGCGCCCGAGCCGGCGGCTGCGGCCGAGCCGGCGGCGCGCCCCAAGCTGCGGCCGCTGCTCTCGCTGCTGCCCTATGTGGCGCGCTACCGCGGGAAGGCGGTGGCGGCGCTGGTCGCGCTGGTGATTGCGGCGATCACCACGCTGGTGGTGCCGGTCGCGGTGCGCCGCATGATCGATTTCGGCTTCTCGCGCGACAGCGCCAACCTGATCAACAGCTATTTCCTGGTGATGATCGGCGTCGCGGGCGTGCTGGCACTGTCGAGCGCGGCACGCTTCTATCTCGTCACCACCATCGGCGAGCGCATCGTGGCCGACCTGCGCGAGCAGGTGTTCGGGCATCTGGTATCGCTCTCGTCGAGCTATTTCGATCAGGCCAAGACCGGTGAGCTGGTCTCCCGACTGACCGCCGACACCACCCAGATCAAGGCCGCGGTCGGATCCTCGGTCTCGGTCGCTTTGCGTAACGTGGTGCTGTTCGTCGGCGCCGCCGCCATGATGGTGGTGACGAGCGCGCGCCTCTCCGCTTTCGTGCTCGCCGCCATCCCGGTGATCGTGCTGCCGCTGTTCGGCTTCGGGCGCGCGGTGCGGCGGCGCTCGCGCGCCGCGCAGGATACGCTGGCCGACGCCACCGCCTACGCCTCCGAGCTGATCGGCGCGGTGCGCGTGCTGCAGGCCTTCACCAACGAGACGCTCGCGCGCAGCCGCTTCGCGGCGGCGGTCGAGCGTGCGTTCCAGGCGGCGCGTGTCTCCATCAGCGCACGCGCGGCCCTCACCGCCATCGCCATCTTCCTGGTGTTCGGGAGCGTGGTGGTCGTGCTCTGGGTCGGCGCCCAGGACGTGCTCGCCGGCCGGGTCAGCCCGGGGCGGCTGTCGCAGTTCGTGCTCTATGCGGTGTTCGCCGCGAGCGCGCTCGGGCAATTGTCCGAGGTCTGGGGCGAGATCTCGCAGGCCGCCGGCGCGGCCGAGCGGCTGTTCGAGATCCTCAGCGTGCGGCCGGCAGTGGTCGTGCCGGCGCATCCGGTCGCGCTGCCCCAACCGCCGCGCGGCGAGGTCGCCTTCGCCGCCGTGCGCTTCGCCTATCCGTCACGGCCGCAAAGTCCGGTGCTCGACGGCGTGTCGTTCGCGGTGCGCCGCGGCGAGAAGCTCGCCATCGTCGGGCCCTCCGGCGCAGGCAAGAGCACGCTCTTTCATCTGATCCTGCGCTACTATGATCCGCTCTCGGGCGTGGTCAGCTTCGACGGCGTGCCGCTCACCGATGTCGATCCTGACGCCTTGCGGCGGCGTATTGCGCTGGTCCCGCAGGATTCCGTGATCTTCGCCGCGACCATCCGCGAGAACATCCGCTTCGGCCGGCCGGATGCGAGCGATGCCGAGGTCGAGCGCTCAGCCGAGCTCGCGCACGCGCTCGAGTTCATCCGCCGGCTGCCGCACGGCTTCGAGACGCCGGTCGGCGAGCGCGGCGTCACGCTCTCCGGCGGCCAGCGCCAGCGCATCGCCATCGCCCGCGCCATCCTGCGCGACGCGCCGCTCCTGCTGCTCGACGAGGCGACCTCGTCGCTCGACGCCGAGAGCGAAACGCTGGTCGCCGCGGCGCTCACGCAATTGATGCAGGAGCGCACCACCGTTGTGATCGCGCATCGGCTCGCGACCGTGCTGTCCTGCGACCGCATCCTGGTGCTCGACCAGGGCCGCATCGTCGAGGAGGGGACGCACCAGACCCTCGCCGCTGCCGGCGGCCTCTATGCGCGGCTGGCGAAGCTGCAG
>Ga0153954_1001534_pt1 | contig 12053 bp, 8 predicted proteins | sample TSFL038MetaG_FD_102277 | JGI IMG/M metagenome (GOLD analysis project Ga0153954, IMG submission 102277) | Attine ant fungus gardens microbial communities from Florida, USA - TSFL038 MetaG | ecosystem: Host-associated > Fungi > Mycelium > Unclassified | place: USA: Florida, Wekiwa Springs State... | reverse complement strand
CCCCATACCAACGGCTGGGCCTAAAACTCCCCACGCACGACTTCTGGGATTTGCTCAAGGCCGACTCCGCCCTCTTGACGCAACAACTGTCAACTCAGCCAAATACCGAGTGAGACAATCCCGTTCCATTCCTGTAGCATCAATGCGATCCTGCTGGATCATCACAAATTCGGCGAAAGGAGGTCGCATGGCCGATCACGGATTGATACTCGTAACCGGGGCCGCCAGCGCCGAGGTGGTGATCGGAGACCTACTCGACCGGCCGGCGTCTCGAGCGGATTGCGATGGGATCGCCTACAAAATCCCGGAAGACCGGAGTGAAATCCCTGGGATTTCTGTGTTGAACGCACCACCAACCAATGCTATGTAGATAGCCACACAGGGTAGCACTGATGGCTTGTCCACCAGTGAGCCCAGGCTGGCGCCACTAATGAACAGACCACCACTACCATCCCATCGGCCTCTTGACTTCTTTCAAGCCACAGGATCACTTTCTGGCTTGAGTGTAGGCAATCCAAGCGATAACCGCTCTGGCGGGTTGTCTGCGGCTGTCGGCGGGTCTACTTCGGCATGTCCGTGTCCTCCGGGTACCTGACAGCGGCCGTGACCACGGCGGCGGCCGCTCGCGAAGTCAGGGTGGACGCCCCAGTCAGCATGTCTCAGATGACCGCCTCCCCGATGAGCACGAACTCCACCCCGGGCCCTCAGCGGGGACAGCACAGGCTCAGCGAGCTGCGCGAATCGTTTCGGGCGCGTCGATAATATTTTTCCCCGCGCCGGTGTCCGAACGGTTTCAGCTTGTTCGTTGTACTCACGCAAGGCGGGGGACAGGCCTCCGCCCGCGTATGCGAAACCGTCGAGAGTACCGTCATGGCGAAGTTTCTGTTCATCTATCGCGAATCTACGGAGCGCCGCGCCCAGCCGTCTCCTGAGGAAATGCAGGCTTTGGCGGCGGCCTGGGGCAAATGGATGCAAAAGTTCAGCGCGGCGATTGTGCCCGGAGGCGATGGCTTGAAGCACTCCGGCCGAATCGTGAAGGATGGACTCGTCACCGACGGTCCTTATGTCGAGGCCAAGGAAATCGTCGTCAGCTTCACGATCATTCAGGCCGACGACTACAACGCAGCGCTTGTGATCGCCCGTGAATGTCCCCCCGGACACACGATCGAGATCCGCGAGCTGGCTGGCTACGCGTGAGCGAACCGCACGAGCTGGTGGAGCACTTTTTTCGCCACGAGTTCGGCCGGGTCGGCGCCTTGCTGACCCGGTCGCTCGGCGTGCGCCGGCTCGACCTCGTCGAGGACGTCGTTCAAGCCGCGCTCGTGCAGGCCCTGGAAACCTGGTCTCGGCGCGGCGTGCCGGAAGACCCGGCCGGCTGGCTCTACCGCACCGCCCGCAACCTGGCGATCGACGCGCTGCGGCGGGAGCGAGTCCACGCCCAGGCCTTGCCGCGCCTGGCCGAAGACGACGAGCGGGAATCGTCGCCGCTCGAAGCGCATTTCGCCGACGAGATCGGCGACGAACCGCTTCGCCTGCTCTTCGTCTGCTGCCACGAAGCGGTGCCGGCCGAATCCCGCGTCGCCCTTGCGCTGCGGATGCTCTGCGGTTTCAGCACCGCGGAGATCGCCCGCGCCTTGCTCACCACCGACGCCAACGTCCAGAAGCGGATCGAACGGGCGCGGGCTCGGCTGCGCGAGCTGGACATAGATTTTGACACGCCGGCCGCGACCCAGCTTTCCGCCCGGCTGGACGCGGTCCTCGCGGTCGTCTATCTTCTTTTCAGTCAGGGCTGCCACGTCACCCACGGCGACATGCCGATCCGACGCGACCTGTGCGATGAGGCCCGCCGGCTGGCGCGGATGCTCGCCGCCCATCCCGTCGGCGACGTCCCGGCGGTCCATGCCTTGCTCGCGCTGATGTGCTTCCACGGGGCCCGCTTCGACGCGCGCGTCGCTCTCGACGGCGCCATCGTTCTGCTTGAGGAACAGGATCGCTCCACCTGGAACTGGGGCGACGTGCGTGAAGGCATGGCGTGGCTCGCCAGGTCAGCCGCCGGCGACGAGTTGACACGTTATCACGTCGAAGCCGGCATCGCCTGGGAGCACTGCCGCGCGCCGACCTTCGCCGACACCGATTGGCAACGGATCGCCGAGTTGTATGACACGCTCGATCGCATCGCACCGTCCCCGCTGCACTCCCTCAACCGCGCGGTCGTCGAAGCTTACCTGCACAGCCCGCAAGCCGGCCTCGAGCGTTTGGCCGCCGTTCTTCCGGAAAACGTTCCCGCCCGTTATCCTGGTTGGCACGTGGTGATCGGCGAGCTCCATTTCCGCCTCGGCCGACACTCCGCCGCCGAGCGTGCCTGGCGGGAAGCCCTACGCTTGACCACAGCTCGCGCCGATCGAGAATTCTTGCAGAGCCGCCTCGCCGTATGCCGGCCCGATGGAGGCGAGCCCGCCACTGAGTAACGCCGACCCAAGGAAAAAGACGTCGACGAACGTGGCGAGCGAGCAGGCTCTCGCATGGCCCGGCTCGCCGGTCGTCACCATGCGGGGCAACCTGGTATAACCTAGATCGATTTGCGAGCATCTAACCTACAAATTCCGGAGGATCTTGGCAAATTCTTTGGTATCTACATATTGAATGCAGCACAAAATAAGGACATACAAACAAGCCAAGGTCTCCTTACCTCCATCAAGCAACGTGGTCACTCTCCTGCCTTCGTGGATGCTATCCGAGCGAAAACCGCTGTAGTCCGTCCTGTCGACGTGAAGCCCGCTCGCCGTTGTGTTCCCAAAAACCAGATTCCGTGACAAGGAGGAACCAATCCGATGGCTCAGGAATATATCGAAATTCGTGGCGCACGTGAGAACAACCTCAAAGACGTCTCTCTTCGGCTCCCCAAACGCAAGATCACCGTATTTACAGGAGTTTCCGGTTCGGGCAAATCCTCTCTGGTGTTTGACACCATCGCCTCTGAAGCCCAGCGCCGCCTGTACGAAAACTTTTCCATGTTCGTCCGCAACTTTCTCCCTCGGTATCCCCAGCCCGATGCGGATGCCATCGAAAACCTCAGCATGGCGGTCATCATCGACCAAAAACGGCTCGGGGGTGGTTCCCATTCCACGGTCGGCACCGTCACCGATATTGCCCCGATTCTTCGAGCCCTCTTTTCTCGTATTGGCAAGCCCTATGTCGGCTATTCCAATTCCTTTTCCTTTAACGACCCCGCAGGCATGTGTCCCGAATGTCACGGCATCGGACGCAAACTCAGCATCAGGGCAGAGACGTTTTTGGACATGTCCAAATCGTTGAACGAGGGTGCCGTGCAGGTTCCCTTTTTCTCGAAATGGGATAACTCGGCATATACGAGTTCGGGCTTTTTCGACAATGACAAAAAGTTGTCAAAATTTACCCAAGAAGAAATGGACGTGCTGCTCAACGGCAAGGACTTGAAATTCAAGCTCGCGATCGGCGAAAATACCATGAATGCCTCATATCAAGGCATCATGGAAAAAATCAACAAATCGTATATCCAGCGGGACATCAAAACCCTCTCGGCCCGCACGCGGAAAAATGTCGAACCCTACCTGACGATGATGACGTGCCCACCGTGCCAAGGCGCACGCCTCAGTGAGGCCGCGCTCAACTGTAAGGTCGCGGGTTATAACATTGCTCAACTCTCAGACATGCAAGTGGACGAGTTGATTCGCGTTCTTCAAACCATCAACATTCCCGAGGCCGCGCCCCTCCTACAAGCCCTCACCGAACGCCTGCAACAATTGGTCAATATCGGTCTCGAATACCTCTCGTTAAGCCGCGAAACCGACACCCTTTCGGGTGGCGAATCCCAACGCGTCAAAATCGTCAAACAGCTGACGAGCGGCCTGGTGGATGCGATTTACATTTTCGATGAACCCAGCGTCGGTCTCCACCCGCGCGACGTGCATCGCATGAACGAGCTGCTGCAATCACTCCGCGACAAAGGCAACACCGTCATCGTCGTCGAACACGACCCCGCCGTCATGACCGTCGCCGACAACATCGTGGACATGGGTCCCCGAGCAGGGACGCAAGGCGGCACGATCGTGTACGAAGGAACCTATCAAGGACTGACCCAGGCCAAAACACTCACCGCCCAGTTCCTCAACCGCAACGTCGCCATCAAGCCCGAATTTCGCAAACCGACCGGCAAACTCTCGGTTCACAAGGCAAACATCAACAATCTCAAAAACGTCAGCGTCGATATTCCCACGGGCGTCCTCACCGTCGTTACCGGTGTTGCAGGCTCGGGCAAAAGTTCACTCATCAACGAAGCCTTTCTCCAGCAACATCCCGAAGCCGTCGTCATTGACCAATCCCCCATCGGTGTCTCGAGCCGTTCCAACCCCGCCACCTATACGGGTATCATGGACGAGGTGCGCAAGGCCTTTGCCGCCACCAACAAAGTCGACGCGGGTCGATTCAGTTTCAACTCGAAAGGCGCGTGCGACAATTGCCAGGGGTTAGGCGTCACGTACACCGATCTCGCCTTCCTGGAAAGCGTTGCCCTGCCCTGCGAGATCTGTCAGGGCAAACGCTTTAAAGAAGACGTTCTCAAATACAAATACCAGGACAAATCCATTGCCGACATCTTGGAACTGACCGTCCGCGACGCGTTGGAATTCTTCAAAATCCGTAGCGTCGCCACCAAACTCCGGGCACTCAGCGACGTGGGTCTGGATTACCTCACCTTCGGTCAACCGTTGAGCACCCTCTCCGGTGGAGAATGTCAACGCATCAAACTTGCCAGTGAACTCCACAAACAGGGCAGCATCTATGTCCTGGACGAACCCACTACGGGTCTGCACATGTCCGACATTACCCACCTCGTCGAAATCATGAATCGGCTCGCCGAGGGGGGCAACACCGTCATCGTCATCGAACACAACCTGGACGTCATCAGCAGCGCCGATTGGATCATCGACATGGGTCCGGAAGGCGGCAACAAAGGCGGTCAAATCATTTTCGAAGGAACGCCGAAAGAGTTGCTGGGGGCGAAGCAATCGTTGACAAGTCAATATCTAAAGCAGTAAGAATTCAAAAAGACCTTCGACGGTTCGGCCATGGGACATGTTGAGGCGGAGACAGCCGATTCGACCAGAACGACGCATGTGGGCAAGATTGATGCGCTTCACGTGGTTCGGTTTTGTTAGAGTATCCGGGTCAGGGGGTTCTGGAGTTCGGCCAACGACGAGCTGTTCAAGATTGGGGTGTGCAATGAGATCCAGGACATTCGGCCTGCTTTCTGGTCGCATGCTCGTGACGTCCCTCATCGGCGCGTGTCTGCTGGCCTCGGTGCCCCGCCCTTGCGCGGCGGGCGACGTATCGGGCAACGGGGGCTGGTCGACCGGAGCGCCCCGCGACGAGATCCGCCCCGAGTTTGCCTGCGAGTCCGGCGATGGGCCGGGCCAACAGGCCGTACTGGTCATCAAAGCCGGCCAGCGTGACGGGCTGGACGGCTACTGGACGAAGACATTCCCTGTGACCGGGGGCCACCATTACCGGTTCGACGCACGCTACCAGGCGAAAGGCGTGGACCTCCCTCGGCGCAGTGTCGTGGCCGAGATCCACTGGAGAGGCGCGGAAGGCCGGCAGGTCCTGCTCGATGAGCCGGTGGTCAGCGGCTACCTGCGGGGGGTGATCCCGATGGCCGAGACCGAGTTCCCCGCAACGCGAGAGGACGACGGCTCGGGCTGGACCGAGGTCTCCGGCACCTACCGAGCCCCTTCGCGGGCCACCCGTGCGATCGTCGAGCTGCACCTGCGCTGGGCAAAAGGCGGCGAGGTACGCTGGCGCGGCGTGTCGCTGACCGAAGCGACGGCGCCACCGCCGCGCACGGTGCGCTTGGCCACCGTCCATTTCAGGCCGTCGGGCGGCAAGACTCCGGAGGACAACCGCCGGATGTACGAACCGCTCATCGCTGAGGCCGCGAAGCAGAAGGCCGACCTCGTGGTTCTCGGCGAGACACTGACCTATCCCGGTCTGGGTAAGAAATACCACGAGGTGGCCGAGTCCATCCCGGGCCCGTCCACTGAATACTTCGGCCGGCTCGCGAAACAGCATAATCTCTACATCGTGCCCGGCCTGCTGGAGCGCGACGGGGACCTGGTCTACAACGTCGCGGTCCTCATCGGCCCCGACGGCACCATCGTCGGCAAGTACCGCAAGACCTGCCTGCCGCGCGGCGAGGTCGAGGGAGGCATCACCCCTGGCTCGGAGTATCCGGTCTTCGCGACCCGCTTCGGCAAGGTCGGGATGATGGTCTGCTACGACGGCTTCTTCCCCGAAGTCGCCCGCGAGCTGACCAACCGAGGCGCCGAGGTGATCGCCTGGCCGGTCTGGGGCTGCAACCCGCTCCTGGCCCGCGCCCGGGCGTGCGAGAACCACGTCTATCTCGTCAGCAGCACGTACGAGGACACCTCCCGCAACTGGATGATCTCGGCCGTCTTCGACCATGCCGGCGATGTCATCGCCCAGGCCAAGGACTGGGGCAGCGTCTCGGTCGCGGAGGTGGACTTGGACCGCCGTCTAAAATGGGTCAGCCTCGGCGACTTCAAGGCTGAGATCCCCCGGCACCGACCGGTCACACCGGCCGGTGAATCCGACAGGTAGCCAGGTAGGATCCGCCGGCCGGAAGCAAGGGCCAGCATGAAGCGCCCGCGCGGGGTCTGGCTGCCCCGCCAGGTGTGTGCCCCCAGGAGAGGTTGGAGAGAAACACCCATGAGATCTGATCGAGACCGGTTTGCAGCCAATACGTGCTCACGTGCATTCATCCTGGCATTGGTTGCCCTGGCCGGCACCACCTCGGCAGAGGACGGGGCGAAGTCGCCCGCGACGTACAAAGACCTGCCGAGCGAGATCCCCGAGAAGTTCAAGCCGACCTACGACGGCTGGGACTACGTTCGGCGGGACGTCATGATCCCCATGCGGGACGGCGTGAAGCTCCACACGGTGATCCTGGTCCCGAAAGAGGCGAAGGGGGCGCCGATCCTGCTCACGCGGACGCCCTACGATGCCAACAAGCTCACGAGCCACGCCGAGAGCTCGCACCTCGGTCCAGTCCTGCAGGGTTACGACAACGCGACGGACGTGATCGTCGAGGGGGGCTACATCCGGGCCGTCCAGGACGTGCGCGGCAAGTATGGCTCGGAGGGGGATTACGTCGTGAACCGGCCGCTCCGCGGGCCGCTCAACCCGACGCCCGTCGACCACGCGACCGACACGTACGACACCATCGACTGGCTCGTGAAGAATGTGCCCGAGACCAACGGCAAGGTCGGCATCCTCGGGATCTCGTACGACGGTTTCCTGCCGCTGATGGCGCTCGTCGACCCGCACCCCGCACTCAAGGTCTCGGTGCCGATGAACCCGATGGTCGACGGCTGGGTGGGCGACGACTGGTTCCACAACGGCGCGTTCCGCCAGATCAACATGACCTGGATCTACGACCAGGTCGCGACGCGCAAGGGAGAGTCCAAGTGGTGGACGAGCCACTTCGACATCTACGACATGTACATGCAGGCGGTCTCGGCCGGCGAGTTGGGACGCCGGCGCGGCCTCGACCAACTCGGGTTCTGGAAGAAGCTCACCGAGCACCCCGCCTACGACGCTTTCTGGCGCGAGCAGGCGGTGGACAAGCTGCTCGCAGAGCGCCCGCTCAAGGTGCCGGTGATGCTCGTGCATAGCCTCTGGGACCAGGAGGACATCTACGGCGCCCCGGCCGTCTACAAGGCGATCGAGCCGAAGGACACCGACAACGACAAGGTCTTCCTGGTGATGGGTCCCTGGTACCACGGCCAGATGATCGCGAACGGCAGCACGTTGGGGGCGCTGAAATTCCACGCCGACACCGCGCGGGAGTTCCGCCGCAACGTCCTGGCCCCCTTCCTCGCACAGCACTTGAAGGACGGGTCTCCGAAGGCCGACATCGCCCCGGTGACGGCCTTCGAGACTGGGACGAACGCGTGGAGGCGCTTGCCCGCGTGGCCGCCCAAGCCTGGGCCGTCGGAGGGGAACGGGCCCAAACGGCTCTACTTGCGCTCGGGCCTGAAGCTGAGCTTCGACGCGCCGGATACCGGCGAGGCGGCGTTCGACGAGTACGTGTCCGATCCCGCCAAGCCGGTACCTTTCCGCGCGCGTCCGATCCAGCCCATGGGATACACCGAGGGGCAAACGTGGTCGCAATGGCTCGTCGACGACCAGCGCGAGGCCTCCGGGCGACCGGACGTCCTGGCGTTCGTCTCCGACGTCCTCACCGAGCCGGTGAAGATCGCCGGCGAACCCATCGCCCACCTCGTCGCCTCGACGAGCGGCACCGACTCCGACTGGGTCACAAAGCTCATCGACGTCTACCCCGACGAGGTCGCCGGCCAGGCGCCGATGGGCGGCTACCAACTCATGGTCTCCGCCGACATCCTCCGCGGCCGTTACCGCGAGAGCCGCGAAGTCGCGAAGGCCATCGCCCCCGACAAGCCTCTCTCCTACCGCTTCGCCCTCCCGACCGCAAACCACGTCTTCCTGCCGGGACACCGAATCATGGTACAAATCCAGTCGAGCTGGTTCCCACTCTACGACCGCAACCCCCAAACCTTCGTCCCCAACATCTTCTGGGCCCAGCCCAAAGACTACGCAAAGGCCACCCAGCGTGTCTTCCACGAGCCCGACCACCCGAGCTTCGTGGAGCTGCCCATCGTCCCAATGCCCTAAACTCTCGGACGTCCCAGCACCGCAGGAGCTCGACGGTCAAGAACCTTCGCCGTGAGCTCCTGGCGTCCCATCTGATGAAATCCTTCAGACTCGTCGGACGGAGCTGAAAGCGGATCATAGCAGAATCGCAGGCAATCTCAGACCATGTGGTTGGCGCCTTTGCCTATTGCGTCGAGCCACACACTGGAACGGCATAAAATCGTGTATGATTTAAACTCCTACTAGCCGGATAACGTGGAACACCGTGGCGACGATTCCAGAGCCTGCTTCGTTGTCTCTGTATCTGCAACGCGGGGACAGCAAAGGATCATCAAGGAGACACCATGTCAGAGCCTCTTCTTCGCATTCGCAACCACCATGTTGCTGGCTGTGGCGATCCTCCGATCATAAGCGGCGATGACCCAAACCTCTACATCGGCTACTTCGAGAACCCGTACGGTGAACAGTGGATCTTCACCTACCATAGGAAAACTCACACGGCCGAACTTCGGGGCGGTGACGTAGGCTGGAATACGGTCAACACAGTTGTGGATGGCAAAGTCCCCGGCCTGATTTTGGGGAGTGAGGAGGCCACTTGGCTTCAGGCGTGTTGGCGCGCGGCGGTTGACGGAAGTTGAGTTCCGCTTGGGGAAAGAGAAAAAGGATGTTCTGATATACAGATTTTACCAGAACGTCCCCTTTTCCCTCGCAGGGCGATCGTCACTCACGCAGACCCGCTGCCGCACGCAACTGACGCCGAAAAATTGCTCCTTTCGGATCTGCTCCGGAGCGCCTGGATGTCTATAAAGGCAAGGGTTCTTATGATCCCGGGCCCAGTATAGCTGATCAAAGTTGGACAAGGCGACGTGGTATTCCCAATGTCATCATCTCTGAAGTCGGCTTATTTTGTGCCGACCCACAGCAGCGAAAGGCACCTCTTTCGGGACCCACTGGCCCTGATGACTTTCCAAAATAGCGGTCCGAGTATGCGTCAATAAGAGTCAATTGCGACACCTATCAGGAGGCCTTCTCCGTGATCGATTGGTCGGTATTGTATGCGTCGTAAGGGGTCGATTTCCTTCCCGGCGCCGCTCGCCAGTGTACGTAGGATCGTGGCCATCGTGGCCGCTATCGCGATCCTTTTGTGGATCGCTTTAAAAGTAGAAAGATTGAATAAATTATCACAACGTTATTACATGATGGCAAAATACTGCGGGAAAGCTGAATCGACTTACAAAAAATACAGAAATGAATATCTTAACGAATTAAAATTATTTGAGTTCAACAACACTTCGAAACCATCGCTGAGTTTCCTGTCGCTGTCGCCGCCAGGCCAGGAGAGGGTCTTCGCTGAAGAAGGGGCCGCGCAGAATCAAAAGGTGGCTATTCATTATGAAAACCTAAAAAAATTTTACAAGAAAGCGTCCTGGTATCTTTGGATCGATGTTCCAGAAGAGCTTCAACATCCAATTTGGGAAGAAGAAGTGGATCCCCAAAGACGTGGAGATGGCGAATATTGACACAAGATGAGTCACAAAAGAAGGTATAGCCGACGAGGCCGAAACGAGCATTTCAATCTCGGCATAGAAAGCAGGAGAAGCGCGACCGTTTCCTGAAGCAGTTACCCTCACCACTACTCGCCGAGAATGCGCCGCATCGAGGTGCGACCGATCCCAAACCGCCGGGCGATCTCCGACTGGTTTAAGTGCTGGGCCTGAAGCTTTCGGATCGCCGCTAGGGTATCGAGAGCTTTGGCCAGTGACGTCGAGTCGCCGATCCGACCCTTCGTGGTTCGCGTCAACTCGTCGGCAGGAAGTTCGACCTTCGTATCACCTCTGCCTTTGAACAGTCGCGGGTATGGGACGCTCCCTAGACTCGAGTCGAAGGGAAAGAGAAAGGAGACATTCTGATATACAGACTTTACCAGGACGTCCCCTTTTCCCTTGCACCAAGAGGCCTGAAAGTTGAAGATTTAACTAAACTCGGGTCCAGGTTGACGACCCTTCACGTTGTCTTGTCCAAAAGTTGCCGAACCGGCTTCCAAGTGGGTTCGATAAGGTGAGCTAGAGATCATCGCTACTGTGAGTTGAGCTATCACATCGTTTTCGCAAAGCACGAAAGTGAACGGGCCCACATTGGCGATTTCCAACACCACATTGCCAACCCATCCGGCATGGATTGTCGGGGCGGTCAAGTGGACGAGGATGCCAGTCCTGGCCCTTGTGCTTTTTCCATCAATAAAACATATATACTGAGGATTATGTTTAGGAGTGCCGATTTTCTCTTTCGTCTGCCAGAGAAGAAAACCTCCCGGACGGATGATAATCTCTTCTCCTCGTCGACATACAGGATCATCTCGCTTTACCTTGTTATAGGCCGGAGGCGAGATGAGATATTCTTCGGAGAACTCGCCGTAGTTGAAGTCCCCGAGGCGCAGTTCCCCTTCTTTGATGCCGGTCTTGTTGTGAGAACGTTCAAGAGCGGCAAGGTCCCAGATTTTGGCTTCGTCAGCCTTATCAAGGCGGAGGTCGATCGAGGTTGGGTCGACTTTTGCTGGGGATTCACCTTCTGGCGGTTGGACGATAAGCGTCTTACGCTCAAGAGCCCACTGAAGATCACGATCCGAGAGGTACATAATTTGTTTCTTTCTGCCTGACAAAGGCAACCTGCTGCGATTGAATCCGGATCGTTTCACTACCAGGCATAATAACCTGAACAGTCGTGCCACCGTTAGCAACGACTTGAGCCTCTACTAGACCCGGAATTCGGTGACCTCGAGCCGGTTCATCACCGAGAGGGGTTTGATCGGGATGGCGGCAATAATCCACTGGCGCTACCCCAACGAATTCCGTTTGATCTGCGAGAGGAAGACGAATCACTCGCTCACCAGAGAAACCGCTACGTCCGATAAGGCAAGACAGCAAAACCGACTGGCCGCTGTGCATGTTCAAACTCCTTTTTACTGGCGCGCGACTAAGCAGACAAACCATACGTACACTATCAGAGTCAAAAATCCACAGCAAGACTCTTGACTTGATCCGCCTCGGTGTCTATTGAGTCGCCTTGCATCCATGCCGAAGGGCAAGGTCCTATGTTTAGACGCTCCGCGCGAACTCGTCAAGTCGGAAGGTGAGAACCATTTGCCATTTCGGCTATGATGAACCTTTCTTGCTGGCTCAGCCCGCATCCGTGCGGTCACAACACTAAGCAGGCGTTCAACAATAACTTCAGCATTTCCTGGAGTTGCGATGAGGCCAGATTGTGTAGTTCCACCTGGGCAACACCCGTCGGGGCCTCAACCGGACCCAAGCCTTCTCTCCCGGTGT
>Ga0153954_1001533_pt1 | contig 12054 bp, 13 predicted proteins | sample TSFL038MetaG_FD_102277 | JGI IMG/M metagenome (GOLD analysis project Ga0153954, IMG submission 102277) | Attine ant fungus gardens microbial communities from Florida, USA - TSFL038 MetaG | ecosystem: Host-associated > Fungi > Mycelium > Unclassified | place: USA: Florida, Wekiwa Springs State... | reverse complement strand
GCGCCCGGCGTCGCCGCCGGGCCCGCAACACTCGCTTCCAGGCGACCCGCTAAGTCTTACCTGGGCTGGACTTTCACCAGCTGATCTCGCCAGCTTCTCCTGGCGCACCTCGACCCAACCTACCTCGTCGCTCTCTCCAAGAACTTCACCAGCGCAGCGCGGTCCTCGGCGGTGCCGATGCGCTGCTCCGGCATCTTGGTGCCGGGCGTGTAGGCCGCGGGGCCGAGCTCAAACAGCTTCGCGACCGTCTCCGGCGTCCAGGTGATGTCGAGGGTCTTGAGCGCGGGAGAGAAATTGTAGCCGGGCAGGGTCGCGATCTTGCGGCCGAAGATGCCTGCAAGCGTCGGGCCCGCACGCACGCCGTCGTTCGCATGCAAGGTGTGGCAGGCGACACAGGCGCGAAACACCTCGGCGCCGTGATCGCCGGCATAGGCCGCGAGTGGATCCTCGGCTGCGCCCACGACCGAAGCGCCGACGGGCTCGCCGGTGGCGGCGTCCCAGCGCCGAATCATGCGATCGGCGCCGCCGGTGAGCAGCGTGTGGCCGTCCGGAAGGAAGGCGACGGACCAGACCGGCATGCCGGGCCCGATCAACGTGCGGACGATCCGGCGTACCGCGCGATCGACGATGGTGACGGAGCCGCGGATTCCAGCGGCCGCGATCAACGCGCCATCCCGAGAAAGCGCAAGCGCGATGATCGGCGTCGGCGCCGCCTCGATCTCACCCGTGACGTCGCCTGCGCCGGAAACGAAATAGATCTTGCCATCGGCGCCGGTGGTGACGATCTCGCCGTCCGGGGCGACCGCAACCGCATTGAGCGGCGTCGGCAACGTGACCGTGGCGGGCGTTCCACCGGTAAGCGGCGTGATCCGCAAGGTTGAATCGTAGCCCACGCTGACCAGCGCCCGGCCGTCGGGCGTGAAGGCGACGCCGTTGACGTTCTGCTGATGGCCCTCGATCACGTGGGCGGCGCCGCCACGGAGCGGCCACAGCCGCACGGTGTGGTCCCAGGAGGCGGAAGCCAAGGTCGCGCCGTCGGGCGACACCGCGAGCGCCACCACCGGAGCGCTATGCCCCGCGAGCACCGTCGACGGCTGCGGAATGCCCGGCGTCCAGATCGCGACGCGCGCATCCTCGCCGCTGGTGACGACGCGACCATCGGGCAGGAAAGCTACCGCATTGACGGCGCCATCGTGGAATCGCAGCACCTCGATGGCCGCATTCTTCTGCAGCGACCAGCGGATCGCCGACGTGTCGAAGCTGCCGGAGACCGCCTGCGTGCCGTCTGCCGAGATCGCAAGCGCCCGCACCGGTCCGCCATGGCCGCGCAACTGCGCATGGGCAGTGACGGACGCACTCAGCAGAGCAGCGAGCAATGCAACAAGACGCAGCATCAGATCTCGGCCGGACGCATGCCGAGTGCGCAGATCTTCTCGCGCACGGCCTCGTCGCGCAGCGCATCGAGGAACGCCTGCACCGCCGGACGATGACGGCGATGCTCGACCAGCAGGAAGTCGTAATCCTCCGGAGCGATGGGAAGGAAGGCCAGGCCGTAGAGCCTCGCCACCGGCGCGATCGCGATGCCCCAATCGGCACGGCCCTGCGCCACTGCAGCGGCGACCGCATTGTGTGAGCGCGGCTGATTGCTGTAGCCGGCCGGCTTGACGCCGGCGAGCAGCTTGTCGATCAGCACGCGCGTGCCCGCGCCCGCATTGCGGTTGACCATGAGACAGCGTGGATCGGCGAGCGCGGCCTTGATCGCCTCGTCGGCGTCCTTGTCGACAAAGCGCGTGTCGTCCGCCCGGTGGACGAAGCCCTGCATGCGCTGCCAGCCCTTCACCAGCGCAAGGCCGCCGCGTACCAGGTGCGCGTTGTAGACGCCGCTCGCGGGGTCGACGAGATGCACCGGCGCCAGGTCACATTCGCCGCGCCCCGCCGCAATGACGCCGCCCTGGCTGCCCACCGCGATCGAGCGCGCGTTGAAGCCGCGGTCGGCGAGCGCGCCAAGGACGATGTCGAGCGCAATGTCGTGGCTGCCCATGATCACCAGATCGGGCATATCGACGCTCTGGCCGATCAAGGTGACGCGCGCGCGCGTGCCGGCATCGAGCGTGGCCGCGAGCGCATCGATCTCCAGAAAGCCGTCGGCCTGGGAGAAGCTCGTGACCGCGCCGGAGCCTTTGGCGGTGGGAAATGCCACCGGACCCTCGTCGCCCGCGACCAGCGCGACCAGCACGAATTCCTTTCGACCAAGCTCGGAGGTGATGCGCATGGGCACCTCCGCCTCGATCGTGCGCGCGGCTTCCGGCGGCAGCCCGGCGCGCGCGCGGATCACCGGCGCCACGAAGGCATGGAAGGTGAAGATGGCCGAGGTCGGAAAGCCCGGCAGAACCGCCAGGGGCTTGCCGTCGATCACCGCGAGGCAGAGCGGTTTGCCGGGCTTGAGCGCGACCCCGTGCACCAGGATGCCGGGCTTGCCGAGCTTCGACACGATGCGGTGCGACAGGTCGCCCGCGCCCTTCGAAGTGCCGCCGGACAGAACCACGAGGTCGCAGGATTCGAGCGCCGTGCGCATGGCGCGCGCGAGCGCACTCTCCTCGTCCGGGAACGCACCGAAGGCGACCGGATCGCCGCCGGCTTCCACGATCGCCGCCGCGATAATCGCCCCATTACTGTCGTAGACGTGCGCCGGCGCAAGAGCGTCGCCCGGCGCCACCAGCTCGTCTCCGGTCGAGAGCACCGCGACGCGCGGCTTGCGCACGACGTCGACCGCGGCGATGCCGCAGGCCGCGAGCATGCCGATCTCGCGCGAGGAGATGTGCGTGCCACGCCGCAGCACGACCTCACCACGCGCAAGATCGGAGCCGGCGTAAGATATGAACTGGCCGGGCGCGACCGCACGGCGCAGATCGATCGCCGGCACCTGCTCGTCCTCGCTCAGCTCGGTGTGCTCGATCATGACCACGGCATCGGCGCCGCGCGGAACCACGCCACCGGTGGCGATCGTGGTCGCGGTGCCCGGCTCGACCTCGAGCGCCGGCGGATGCCCGCAGACGATCACCTCGCCGTTGAGACGAAAGCGGCGCGTCGCGGTGTCGCTGGCGCCCGTGGTCTCCGCCGAGCGCAGCGCAAAACCATCGACATTGGCGCGATCGAATGGAGGCACATCGATAGGCGCAACGATGTCCTGAGCGACCACACGGCCGAGCGCATCCGCAAGCGCGACGCTCTCGGGCGGCAACGGCGCAAGCGAGATATGACGCGCAAAACGTTTGCGCGCCTCCTCGGCCGACACCACTTCCAGGAACTGCTCCTGACGCGCCGCGCGGCGGACCGCTGCGATCAGATCGCGTTCGGACGGAGTAGGTTCGGCGCGTGCGGTCATGGCCAAGCTCTTATCACGATCAAGTCCTGATCACGACCAAGCTCTGATCACGACCATGCCCTGATCACGACCATGCGTGTATCACGACCTCGGCGCCGGGCGGATGACCCTCGCTGTCCGCCGGAACCAGGATCCAGCCGTCGGCCTGCGCGAGCGCCGACAACGGCAGATAACCCGAGGCTATGGGTTCCGCCGCGCCGGCGCGCAGCCGCACCGGAATCACCTCGGCAAGCCCAAGCGCCGAGGCGACTTTGCGGCCGAGCCTGGCCGTGATTGTCGGCTCCTCCTCTCGGGCGGCCGTGAGCTGCGCCATGAGCCTGCGTCCCAGCACGAGCCAAACGGCAAGCGCAGCATCAAGGCGGCCGGGAAGGAAGAGCACCGGCCGCGGCCCCACGAACCCGAACGCCGCGGTCTCGCCCGGCGCCAGGGCAATCCCGTGCACCTCGACGCGCCCACGGCGCCCGAGAGTGGCGACGCAAGAATCGTTGCGGCCGCAGCCAGTACCGCCGAAAGCAATGATCGCGTCGGCGGTCTCGTCGTCGAGCACCTCCTCGAGGTGCGTCGGGCCGGCGCTGGCGGTCTTGTCGCGCACCGCCCGGCCGCCGGCGGCCGCGACCTCGCCGGCGACCAGCTCCATCGCCGCCTCGATGATCGGATCACCCGCCGGCCGGCCACGCACCAGACGCACCGACGGCTCGCTGACGAGCACACGCTCGATCCCGCAGGCGGCGAGAACCGATGCCTGCACGCGGCGCAAGCGCTGGCCATTGCGCGCCAGCGGCGCCCCCCGATTGGCGTCCGCGCCAGCGGGCAGCACGCCTTCGCCGGAGCCGACCGGAGCGATGATCTCCACCTGGCCATGGCGATGAGTCACAGCATCGAGCGGCGCTATCGCGTCTGCGCCCTCAGGCATGGGCTGACCGGCATCGATGCGAGCTGCGGCGGGCAAGGGCACCGGCGCATAGGCACTGGCATCGGTCGTGAACTCGGCGCTTACCGCCCAGCCGTCGCGCAATGCCAGCGCCACGCGCGGGGTGGGCATCGCCGTCACGTCGCCGGCAAGCACCCGACCCACGGCCGCCGCCGTCGCGAGCTCGCGCGGCCAGACCGGCTTGACCAGTGCATCGATGCGCGCGACCACCTCGATGAGCGGAGTCAGCCGGCTGATGCGCTGCGGCGATGTGGTATCCAGGGTCATATGGCCCCCATTATAGGATGACGCGCAGGACAATGCGGGAGCGACTTTGCTCAAAACAATCTGGCTCAAATGGCTGAAAAGACCATCAATCTGCGGGGGCTGAAATGCCCCCTCCCTGCGTTGCGCGCCCGCAAGGCGCTAGGCGCGATGAAGACGGGCGATGTGCTGGTCGCGGAATGCACCGATCCGCTGGCCGCCATCGATATCCCGAACCTCGTCAACCAGACCGGCGACACCCTCCTGTCGAGCGAAAAGGAGAACGGCGCGCTGGTGTTCCGCATCAGGAAGACATGATTACCGCTCGATCAGGTCGACCCGATCGATCACCGGCTTCCAGCGCACGCCTTCATCGCCGATGAACTTGCGGAATTGGGTTGCGTCCATGGGCTGCACCAGCATGCCGTCCTCGCGCATGCGCTGCTGCGTCTCGGGCTTGGCCATCGCGACATTGACCTCGCGATTGACCGCACGGACGATGTCGGGCGGCAGGCCGGCCGGACCGGCGAGACCGAACCAGTTGGTGGCGACGAGATCGTAACCGAGCTCGCGGAAGGTCGGTACGTTGGGATAATCCGCAAGTCGTTGGTCGGCCGACACCGCAAGCGCGGTGATCGCGTCGCCGCGCAATTGCGCCGATGCCGAAGTCACGGTCGGGGTCGCGAAATCGATGTTGTTGGCGATCACATCGAGCATGCTGTGCGCCGCACCCTTGTAGGGAATGACCTCGAACCGCAGATCGGCCTGCATGGCGAAGGATTGGGCTACCATGTGGCCGGCCGCTTGCAGGCCGGACGAGCCGTAGGTGAGCGGCATCGCGCTCGCCTTCGAGCGCGCGACGAAATCCTTGAGCGTCTTCACGTCACTCTTCGCACTCACGACGAACAGGATCGGCGAGCCCGCGATGTACGCGATATGGGTCAGATCCTTGAACGGATCGTAACCGATGTGCGGATTCATGGCGGGCCCGATGATGGCGAGCGACAGCGTGGTGATGACGAAGCTGTAGCCGTCAGGCTCCGAATTGGCGACCGTCTGTACGCCGATGGCGCCGCCGGCGCCGGCATGCGTCTCCACGTAAAACTGCTGCTTGAAGACCCCCGAAAGATGATTGGCGACGATGCGCGCGAGGATGTCGGCGGCGCCGCCGGGCGCGAACGTGTTCACGATGCGGACAGGACGCGACGGCCATTCATCTGCGCGCGCCCTGGGGGCGGCGCCAAAGGCCGTACCAAGAATACCAAGAGCGAGAAGTGCGCCAGTGAGCCGCTTCATCTGCTGCGCGTCCGGGACAAGTCGGCCATTGGTTGTTCTTGACGAGGTGATGAGCCCCGCCCCGATTATCCGCCCGGCGTGGCCAATATCACGGGCGGTGCAGCCCCCGCAAACGAGCCATGCGCCCCGGTATCCCTGCAGCGCGCAGGGCTCACATCGTCAGCACGATCTTGCCGAAATGCTTGTTGGCCCGCATGTGCGCCTGCGCCTCCACGGCCGCAGCGAGCGGAAAGCGGCGGTCGATCGGCAGGCTCAGCTTACCGGACGTGACCGCGTCCCAGAGGTCCGCGCGCATCCGCCGGCCGATCTCACGCACCTCGTCGAGGCTGCGGGTACGGAAGGTGACGCCGATGTAGTCGATGCGGCGCAGGGCGTGGAGGTCGAAATCGAACTCCGCCTTGGTGCCTGCGAGGCGGCCGACATTGACGATGCGGCCCAGGATCGCGGTCGCCTTCATGGTCTGCGCGACCACCGGCCCCGAAAGCATGTCGACCACGACGTCGACGCCGCGGCCATCCGTTGCGGCCAGCACCTGATCGGGCCAGGCAGGATCGCGGGTATCGACTGCGAGGTCGGCGCCGAAGTCCTTGAGCTTGCCGCGGCGCTCGTCATTGGTGGCGGAGCCGATCACAGGCCTGGCCCCGAGAAACTTGGCGATCTGCAGGCCCATCAATCCGACCCCGGAGCTCGCGCCCTGGATCAGCACGCTCTCGCCGGCCTTGAGTCGGCCCGCGGTTGCCAGGGCATTGTGCAAGGTCGCGAGCGCGACGGGCAGCACCGCTGCCTGCTCGAAGCTCATGCCGGCAGGGATGGGTTGGACACGTCCCCAATCAGCCACCGCGTACTCGGCATAGCCGCCATTCCCGGAGCACATCACGCACTCACCGACTGCCAGACCAGGAACCTGACGAGCCGGGACCTCGGAGCCGATCTCCACCACCTCGCCCGCCCATTCGAGGCCGACCGCGGCGCCGACGCCGCCGTGGCTGCCGTGCGGAAGGCCGCGCGCAGTGGTGAGGTCGGCGCGGTTCAGCGCCGCGGCCTTGACCTTCACCAGCACCTCGTTCGGCTCAGGCTTCGGCTGCGGAATGTCCCGCACCACCAAGCCGTCCTTGCTCGCTACGCCTGCCAACATTGCATCTCCTCCCGCGCGCGCCGCGATCGTTCAGTCAACCGACACATGCGCCGCCTGCGGATATCTCGCGATTGCCGTCACGTGCTTGTCGCATGCTTGGACGGAGCGCAGGCACCCATTCTACCTGATAATGTTCGGCGAGGACCACCGCGCGCGGGCGGCGGCCGGCACGAAAAAGAATGGGACGCAGAGAATAATGGGACGCACATGACCAGCAATCGCAGCCTGGAAGACCGCATTCGCGCCATCGAGGACCGGCTCGAGATCTACAATCTCATCGCCAGTCATCCGCCCAGCGCCGACACCGGCGGCAGCGAGCACATCGCGGCGAGCTGGGTCGAGGACGGCGTGTTCGATCGCGGCGAGAACCTTTCGAGCCCGCGCGGGCGCGAGACCATCGCCTCCCACGTTCTGAGCGACGGGCATCAGGCCGCCATTGCCGGCGGCCTCGCACACTTCACCGGGCTGCCGCATGTGGCGATCGACGGCGATACCGCCGTGGTCACGTCCTATCTGCAGATCCTGGTGCCGCAGACCCAGGGCGATCCGGTCGACGTGCCCAACCACGGCAGCGGCAAAGGCTTCCGCATCCACCGCATGACCGCAAACCGTTGGGAGCTCGTGCGCACGGCGCAAGGCTGGAAGTTCAAGCACCGGACCTTGCGCCAGCTCGATGGCTCCGAGCCGGCCCGGAGGATCCTGCGCGGCGCGCTCGACCGGTCAGCCGCCAAGTGAGGGGACGAAGATAAGACGGCGGCCAGCCGCTGGACGTCGGCCTCGGTGAGTTAGATCGCGGTCGTGCCGCTTCACTCGTGCACGCTGCCGTCGGGCATCAGCGTACCCTTGAGGTTGGCGCCCTCGAGATTGGCGCCGGTGAGGATCGCGCGCGACAGCCGCGCTTCCGAGAGGTTGGCGCCGGCGAGATTGGCGCCGCTGAGATCGGCGCCGAACAGATCCGCCTCCGACAGGTTGGCATTCCGGAGATTGGCCTCGCGCAACACGGCATCGACGAAGCCCGCATTGTTGAGGTCGGCGCCTTCGAGGTCGGCGCGTCGTAGCGTGGCCTCGACCAGATTCGCGGCGGCGAGGCTCGCGCCGCGCAGGGACGCGTCGTCGAGCCGCGCTCCCGTGAGGATCGCCTCCCGCAGACCGGCCCCGTCGAGCTTGGCGCGGACGAGCCGTGCCTTCTGGAGCTTGGCTTCGCCGAGATCGGCGCCGCTCAGGTCCGCTGCACTCAGGTCGGCCTCGTAGAACATGGCGCGCGCGAGCTTGGCGCCGGCGAGCGAGGCATTCTTCAGGTCGGCCTTGTTGAGATTGGCGTCGTTCATCGTAGCGCCCGCAAACTTTGCGCGCGCAAGCCGGGCCCGATGCAGGATTGCGCCGGTGAGATCAGCGCCCGAAAAGTTCGCCTCTGAAAGATCGCGCCGCTTGAGCGCCGCGTGCTCGAGGATGCAGTCGGGGCACGATTTGGTATTGCCGGCCAGGAAATCGCCGGCGCTTTGCGCGAACGAGGTTCCGACGAGCGGACCCAACGCAAGGCTTGCGGCAATGGCGATGAAAATGTTGCAACGGCCAAGCACGATCTTGCTATGATTTTTGTGTGGGCGTTTCCGGGACGATCTCACCATGCAGCGCTGTCGCCTTGCAAGAGCCGTTGCACGCCTTGTTGCGGCCGCCCTTGCGTGCGCAGCGCCAACAGCAATAGCGGCGCCGGCCGATAGCAGCCGGCCCGCACGGCTCGAGATCTGGGACCTCAAGCTCGGAACGCCGGTCGCGCAGCTGCCGGACGACTTCGTCGACTATGCTTGCGGCACCAATGGCGGCCCACCGGCGACGCCGCTCACGGGCTGGCGCGATTTTGCGCGCTGCCGGGCCGAGCCGGGCGGGTTGCACGAGATCTACTTCCGCTACGACGACGAGCTCGAATACTGGGCGAAGGCCAACCATCTGGTGGCGCAGATGGAGCAATATGCGGGCACCAAGACCTACGGCTTCCCGATCACGACCTCGGCGCTGATCGGCGATGACGGCGTGCTGCGCGGCATCCGGGTGGTGAGCGATCCGCGCGGCGATCCGCAGAAGCGCGACGAGGCCTATCTCCTGCGCAATTTCCTCAATGCCCGGTTCGGGCGCGACGGCTGGACCTGCGAGCGCCTGCCGCCGGAGGAGGGCGAAACAGCCGTGATGGGCATCTTCATCAAGGAGCAGTGCCGCAAGGAGATCGACGCCGACACCGTCGCATCGCTCGCAACCCGCCACCTGCGCAAAGCCGGCCAGAGCCAGTTCGATCCGCACACCGGCCGCGAGACGACGGGCCAGTTCGAGAGCGGCGTGCGGTTCGAGCTGGTGCGAAAGTAGGATGGGTTGAGTGAAACGAAACCCATCACCTTCTTCGTGCCTGCTGATCCGATGATGGGTTTCGCTCCGCTCAACCCATCCTACGTCATCTTCATCGGGATCTGGCCGACGAAGTCGCGCTTGCCGAGCTCGACGCCACAATGGCGCAAGATGTCGTAGGCGGTGGCGCAATGGAAATAGAAATTCGGCAACACGAAGTGGTTGAGATAGTCGTCGCCCTTCATGTGCCCTTTATTGGTCGGGCCGAGGGGGAAGGTGATTTCGCGGTCACCCGCCCCATCGATCGTCTTGGCATCGAGCGTCTTCAGGTAGGCCAGCGTCTTCGCGATGCGCGCCTTCAGCTGCTCGAACGTCGTCTCGGTATCCTCGAAGCGCGGCGGCTCGACCCCCGCAAGCCGCCCCGCGCCGTTCTTGGCCTGGTCGGTCGCGATCTGCACCTGGCGGGTCAGCGCGAACATGTCGGGGAACAGGCGGAAGTTGAGCAGCACGGCGGGGTCGATCTTCCTGGCGGCGGCATAGGCCTCCGCCTTCTCGAGAACCGACGACAGGGCGTTGAGCCCGATCTCGAAGGCCGGCAGCGACGCTTTCGACAGCGACATGGCAGTCTCCCGTTGTGAAACGTAGCGGCATCCGCGTTACCGAGAGGGCGAACGCGCGATGGAAACCGTCAGTAGCCGCGCCGGCGCACCTTCTTGGCGGCCTTGCGAGCGGCATAGCGGGCGTCGCGGGCGGCCTTCTGCTCGGCCTTCAGCGCGGCCTCGCGTTCCGCTTCCTCGGCCGCAAGCTGCGCCGCGGCTTCCTCTTCCTCGCGCCGCGCTTTGGCCGCAGCCTCGGCGGCGATCCGCTCCTGCTCGGCAATCACCGCAGCACGCGCGCGCTCGGCAGCCTCGCGTTCCGCGATGCGCGCCTGTCGGGCCTCGTGGATGGCCGTCCGCTCAGCGCGGCGCTCGGCGAGGCGGGGATCCTGGGCTGCCGCCCGGAATCTCTCCAATGCGGCCTTCTTTGCTGAGTTAGCCTCATCGAGACGTTCCTGCAAAGCGGGGCTCTTGTAGCTCATTCAATCTCCCAAAAAGCGACTGTGGATCGGGGGTGGGATGGCAGCGTGACCGGCGATTGGAAAAAGGATGCCGCCCAAAGCCCCGTTGAGGCATGAGCGGTTAAGGCCCGATGTATATTGTTGCGATGGCGCCTTCTGCAACCCCCGATTCAGCGTCTTGCACCGCGCCGGGGCTTACTTCCCTACGAACGTCGCCACCACGTAGTCGACGACCGCCGCGATCTCGCGCTTGGTGAGGCTGGTCGAGTGCGGCTCGGGAGGGATGCTGTTGCCGAGCTCGGCGGCGGCGAGCCCATAACAACCCTTGTCGTCATAGGCATATTTGTCGAAATGCGGCATCTCCGAGCCGGGCCGGCCGCAGGTGACCACCTCGATCAGCTGGTCGCGATCGAGGCGGGTCTTGTGCAGATCGGGGGCCTTGCCGGGCGAGCGCGGATCGCCACGGCCGTCGCCCTTGATACCGTGACAGAACTGGCAATCCGCCTTGTCCTGGTAGAGCCGCTCACCGAAGGACACGTCCTGCGCGCGCGCCGCCCCCAAGACCGGCCACAAGACCGGCCCCAAGACAAGCAGCAGCGCCGCCGAGACGACGACGCTGCCGCGACAGGTCCGGTACACAGTACCGACCATGCCCGCCGCGAGGCTCACTCGTCGGCGGAGAGGACGCCGCCTTTCCGGAACAGGAGGCCGGCGATGCCGGCACCGATCAGCGGCGCGACGATGAACAGCCAGACCTGGGCCAGCGCGGTCGGATTGCTGCCCGCCCCGACGATCGCCGGACCAAGGGAGCGCGCCGGATTGACCGATGTGCCGGTGATGTTGATGCCGACCAGATGGATGGCGACGAGCGTGAAGCCGATGGCAAGACCGGCGAGACCGGCAATGTGTGTCGGCGAGCTCTTGGCGGTCACACCAAGAATGCAGACCAGGAACAGGAAGGTCGCGACCACCTCGAACACGAAAGCGGAGACCAAGTTGTATTCGCCGAGATAGCCCGGACCCCAGCCGTTCTGGCCCAGTCCACCAGTCCAACCGGCGGCCTTGCCGCTGAGGATGAGGTAGAGCACGCCGGCCCCGGCGAGGGCGCCGAGCACCTGGGCGATGACATAGGAGATGAACTCGCCCACCGACATGCGGCCGGCCATCAGTACGCCGAAGCTGACCGCAGGGTTGACGTGGCAGCCTGAGATCGGCCCGATGCCGTAGGCCATGGCGACGATCGCGAGGCCGAAGGCCATCGCGATGCCGAGCACGTTGACCGCGGTCGGACCGGTCCCCATGCCGGCGACGACCGCCGTGCCACACCCGAAGAACACCAGCGCAAATGTGCCGATGAACTCGGCGACGGACTTCTTCATGGCTGTCTCCTTAGCGAATGCCCCTGCGCGCAATCCCCATGTGACACCGCGACGCGCGGGCATGAGGTCGCGGCGCGCGATCCTGTTCAGAGTCGCGCCGCCCGGTCAATTGACGGTAATGCAGGGGGGCCATTCGGTCCCACCACGGACAAAGATGCGTGCGCCGCACGAGCGTGCCGCGCGCAAGCTCCGATCGAAGTCCCGATCATGACAGTCGGGCGTCGCCGCCCGGCGGTTACACCTGCCGCTCGACCATCATGCGCTTGATCTCGGCGATCGCCTTCGCCGGGT
>Ga0153954_1001532_pt1 | contig 12058 bp, 14 predicted proteins | sample TSFL038MetaG_FD_102277 | JGI IMG/M metagenome (GOLD analysis project Ga0153954, IMG submission 102277) | Attine ant fungus gardens microbial communities from Florida, USA - TSFL038 MetaG | ecosystem: Host-associated > Fungi > Mycelium > Unclassified | place: USA: Florida, Wekiwa Springs State... | reverse complement strand
GCATTGCCGAGCAGACCAACCTGCTCGCCCTCAACGCCACCATCGAGGCCGCGCGCGCCGGCGAGGCTGGCCGTGGATTTTCCGTGGTGGCCTCCGAGGTCAAGGCGCTGGCCAGCCAGACGACCAAGGCGACCGAAGATATCAGCAAAAACATCGAGGCCGTGCGCGACGCGACGCGAGAGGCCGTCGATGCGGTGCGCGCCATCTCCAGCTCGATCAACGGGCTCGACGAGTCCGCCGGCACCATCGCGGCCGCGGTCGAGGAGCAGAACGCGGCGACGTCCGAAATCAGCCGCAACACCAACTTCACGGCGGAGCAGACCCGCGCCATCACGCAGAGCATCACCGAGGTCGCGAAGTCGGTGAGCGGCACCGATCAGGCAGCCCGTCAGGTCGCCGAATATTCCACCGCCATGCGCGGCCGGTTTGAGGACGTGCGGCGCGAAGTCCGCGCCTTCGTTGGACGGATCCGCGCCGCCTGAGGCGCGGACGGGCTATTTCCCGTCGTCGAGGCTGACGATGACGGCGGCGTTGGCGATGATGATGGGGTCGCCGGCCGGATCGGACGGGATTTCCATTCCGCCCTTGACCGCCGTGACGGTCACGGTGCCGTATGGCAGTTCCTTGGCCACCGCCGACGTGTCGACGCCGCTCGGGTCCGGCACGGCGATGGTGACATCGACGAACATGTCCTTGGCGGTCTTGCCGAGCATGCGGAAGAAGCCGAGGCTCGAATGCCTGATCGCATCAGACACGGCGCGCTTGGCCGCCTTGGTGCCGTCCTTGCCGTGAACGTCGATGCCCATGCCCATTTCGGTGATACAGCGCACACGTGCCATTGAGATTACCTGCAATTGCGGGGGTTTGAGGGAGATTGTCAGCCGCGACGGAACGTCACTCGGCGGCTTCCCGGTGAGGAACGCCCTGTTCGATATCGAACTGGAGGATGTCATTGAAGCGATTGAATGCGCCGCACAGCGCGATGCGCCAGGTCAGCTCAACGATCTGCGCTTCCGAGAAATGCTGGCGAAGGCGCGTGAAGATCTCGTCGCGGGTCTTGTTCCAGTTGTTGGTGACGGCGATGGAATATTCGACCACGAGCTTGTCGACGGCATCGAGCTCGGGATGATCCTTGTAGTCGAGCAGGCGCTCGGCGCCCTGTTCCGACACGCCCTGGACCGCCAGCTTCGGCGCGTGGTGCGACACGCAGTATTCGCACTTGTTCAGGAGCGAGACCGTGACCAGCGCGAGCTCGAGATGACGCTTGGACAGCAGCGCCTCGTCGGCGAGATCAACCAGCAGCGACCACATATGTTTGAAAATCGGCGGCCGATGCGCCATGACGCCCGCCTGTTTCTCGAACGCGCCATAGGTCGTCATCTTGTCCCAGAGCGGCCGCAGCTCGGGGGGCAGATCGTTCCCGGTCTTGATGGATATGCGTGACATCGGTTCATCCCCTGATCCGACACATGCTGCCACAACCGGCCCGGTTTAGCACCACGCGACGAGAATGGCAGGGCTGCCGGCATGCGGTCTTGTTCTTCGGGGCGCCCGCGCATACCGTTCTCATGCATAGACGTCAGTGTAGAGTTCGGACGGATCAGGCAACGGGCTGGTCTTGGCAAAATCGACAGCCTCGGCGACGATCTCCTTGACCTCCTTTTCGATCAGCTTGATGTCATCCTCCGCGGCGTGACCGTCTTCGAGGATACGAGCGCGCGAACGGTCGATCGGGTCGTTCTCGTTCTTGACCTTCTGCACCTCCTCGCGGGAGCGATATTTTGCCGGGTCCGACATCGAATGCCCGCGATAGCGATAGGTCAGCATTTCGAGGATGAAAGGCCCATTGCCCGACCGCGCATGCTCGACCGCGCGTACGCCGGCGGCGCGGACCGCTCGAACGTCCATCGCATCGACCTGTTCGCCGGGAATGTCGAAAGACAAGCCTCGCTCGGAAAGGTTGAGATTGGCGGATGCGCGCTCAACGCTGGTGCCCATGCCGTAGTGGTTGTTTTCGATGACGTAGACGACCGGCAGACTCCAGATCTTGGCCATGTTGAAACTTTCATAGACCTGCCCCTGGTTCGAGGCACCGTCGCCGAAATAGGTCAGGCAGACGCGGTCATTGCCACGATATCTGTTGGCGAATGCGAGACCTGTGCCAAGCGAGGCCTGCGCGCCCACAATGCCATGGCCGCCATAGAAGCCCTTTTTCGGCGCGAACATATGCATGGAGCCGCCCTTGCCCTTCGAGGCGCCGGCCATGCGGCCGGTCAACTCCGCCAGCACCACCTTCGGGTCCATTCCCGACATCAACGCATGACCATGATCGCGATAGGCGGTGATGACCTGATCACCTTCACCGATCGTCATCTGCATGCCGACAACGACGGCCTCCTGGCCGATGTAAAGATGGCAGAAACCAGCAATCAGGCCCTCGCCGTACATCTGGCCGCAGCGCTCCTCGAAGCGCCGGATCAGCAGCATGCCGCGGAAGGCTTTCAGTTCCTCGTCCTTGGAGAAGACAAAATTTTGGTCGGCATTGCGCTTGGCCATGGTGTTTCCTTCATTTTGAAATGAGCAGCCGGCACCGGGGCTCAACTACTCGTCAGCTTGAGACCGACGATCCCGCTGAGCGTGATGGCGATCCAGAAGAGGCGGACGAAGGTCGCGGGCTCGCGGAAAATCACCATACCGACGACGATTGATCCGATCGCGCCAGTGCCGGTCCAGACCGCATAGGCTGTGCCGAGCGGCAGCACCTGCAACGCTTTGCCGAGCGTGTAGATGAAAGCCGCGAGAAGAACGAAGGACAGGACAGACCAGGCTGGACGGCTATAGCCGTCTGCCATCTTCACACTCATCGCCCATGCGACGTCGATGAGGCCGGACAGGACGAGAAGTCCCCATGCCATCGCCGATCCCATTCGCGTCTTCCTTCCTTCAGCAACTCGCAATGCCTTGCGAACACGGACTGCGTTGGCTCGGGCACGAGGCTGGATGATAGGAATACGGTGGCAGAATGCGCGTTGTGGTTTGGCAAGCCGGCATTTCCGGCCGGCAACCGGCTTGTCAGTGCCATCCGAAAGTCAACATCTGACGCGGAGCATAGGGACGAGGCCTTGTCCTTGTGACAGACGACCTGGCCATTTGCCGTTCGGCAAGCGCCACTTGCCCAATTGCAATGACAAGTGATTACTTTGAAAAATAAATTAGGAGGTCGCGCGGCGCGGCTGATCGGCCATCGTGCGACATCCCGCTTGCCGATTGGCTAGGACAGGTATCGGAACCCTGAATGGATTTGCGAGGCAGCAAGGCGTGAGTGATTGGAACGAATTCAAGATCGCGCTGGCGATTGCACGCTCCGGATCTCTGGTTGGCGCAGGAAAGGATCTGGGCCACGATCATTCAACGATCTTTCGGTGGCTCAATGCGATGGAGAAACGCCGAGGAGTCCAGCTCTTCGACCGGACGTCGGGCCAATATGTTCCAACCGAGGCCGGCTCGCAGATGGTGACCTCCGCGGAGCGGCTGGAAGCTGAAATCATGGCGTTTGATCGGTCGATCACCGGCCAGGACACCAGGCTCTCCGGCAAGCTCAAGATCACCTCGTCCGAGACGCTGGCCTATCGCATTCTCAACGAGGTGCTGGCGGACTTCCGGCGCAAACACGACGGGATCGAGATCGAATTGCTGGTCGACAACCGACAACTCGATCTCCTGCGGCGCGAGGCCGATATCGCCATTCGAGCGACACGTCCTCACGAAGGCGAATTGTTCGGACGCAAGATCGCGTCGACGCCTTGGACGTTCTATGGAAGCAGCGCCTATCTCGCCGATCGCGGTCGCCCGACCGACCTGGCGTCGCTTTCGGGACACGCCGTCGTCGGCTGGGATAGCAGCGCGGTGGCCGCCGCATCCGAATGGTTGACGAAGAATATCTCGCCGCACGCCTTCGCCTACCGCTCAAGCAGCCTCATCAATCAGCTCATGGCGGTGAAGGCAGGTTTGGGGTTGGCGCTCCTGCCTTGCTACCTGGGGGACCTCGAACCCGACATCGAGCGGGTCCTGGAGCCGCTCGACGAACTCACCAGGGAATTGTGGCTGATCACGCACAAGGATTTGCGCAACACAGCACGCGTGCGGGCTTTCGTCGATCATGTCGGTGGTGGGTTGCTGGCACGTCGCAGTCTGTTGGAGGGTGAGCTTGCCGCAAATTTCGCGGCGGCTGATTGAGCGAAGCGCTCAGCCGCCGCCTCTTCGGCTGATTGTCGCGCATCACTTGGCAACCGCGAGCGTGTCCTATTTGCGTAGCCCCTCTGCTACGAGCGTCTCGCGCACGCTCGGGCGCTCAGCAATTCTCGACTGATAGCGCACCAGGTTCGGCCATGGCGTGAGATCGATGCCTCGGCCCTTTGACCAGTTCACGATGGTAAAACAATAGGCGTCGGCAATGCCGAAGCGGTCGCCCACGAGATAGTCGTGGCTGGCCAGATGGGTTTCGAGCAAATCAAAGCGCTCGCGAAGCCTGTGTTTTGCGACCTCCGCAGCCTGATCACCATATTCAGGATGAAATAGCCACGGACTGAAAGTCTTGTGCAACTCGGAACTGATGAAGGTCAGCCATTCCTGCAAACGATAGCGGTCGAAGCTGTCCTGCGCGGGCACCAGCGCCGCGTCTGGTTTCTGCTCCCCCAGATACAGGAGGATGGCGACGCCCTCTGTCAGGACCTGACCACCGTCGAGTGCAAGGATCGGCACGACGCCCTTTGGACTGACATGCTTGAGGTCGCGACCGTCTTCGACGCGGTGCGGCTCGCTGCGGATGTCGACCTTTGCGAGATCAAGGGCAATGCCGGCTTCGATCGCCGTGATATGGGCAGCCATCGAACAGACGCCCGGCGCGTAATAGAGTTTCATTCCATGTGTTCCTGTTAACGTTGCGCCGGCGCAAGGATAATCGGATCGGAGCTGGACCGCTGATCGTAGCCGGTCTGCTGGAACGGATGCGCGTCGGCGAACGCCGGGAGCTCGAAGCAGCGCTTCCCCAGCGTCGCCACCCTGGGGAACGCCGCAAAGTCGAGCTTGTAAAGTTCAGCAGTTACGATCTGGCCGACGATGCAGATGTCGGCGATCGTCGGCGCGGTCCCCAGCGCAAATGGAGCGGCTGGGCGTCGCGTAAGCAGCCGCTCGTAGATCGCAAGGCCTTCCCCCGCCCAATGCCTGCACCATGACTCGATTGCAGCCACGTCGGCGCCGAACACCTCGCCGAGATGCTTGCGGACGCGCGGCACGACAAGAGGATGAGCATCGGCAACCGAAACCAATGCAAGCGATCGGGCATAGGCTCGCTCCTTTGCATCGGCCGGCAGCAGCCTCGGCTCCGGCTGGATGTCATCGACATATTCCATGATCGCCAGCGATTGAAAAATGCGATGGCCGTCGTGAACGAAGGTGGGCACCACATGCTCCGCGTTCACTTCGGCATAACCGGCATCGAACTGGCGTCCGGATAGAATGTCGATTTCGATTTCCTCGAAGGGAAGCTTCTTCAACGCAAGTGCGACGCGGACGCGGAATGCCGCATTCGAGCGCCAAAAGCCGTAGAGCTGAATTGTCAATGGATCGTTCCTTTCCGGATTTTCTCACCAGAACGATAACCGAACCGGCCTCGTGAGCCTCATTGCGAACCGGCAAGCGAGCCTTGCGGAGCGGCAAATACGCTTGCCTCGGCCTTCGGAAATGGCCTGAAGGTCAGCGCGATCGCGAAGGCGCCGAGCCCGAAGGCCCACGAGCCGATATAGAGCCAAGCATAGCTCGCGAAAGTGTCATAGATCAGGCCGCCCGCCACCGGCCCCGTCGCCATGCCGAGACTGCCGGCCATCGCCGTTCCGCCGATCACGGTGCCCATCATCCTGAGCGGAAAGTTTTCGCGGATGATCACCGAGTAGAGCGGCATGGTGCCGGCATAGACGAAGCCGAACAGTGCCGCCACGGCATAGAACCCGGCGAGCTCTCGCACGAAGACATAGCCCAGCGCACCAAAGGCTTGAATCAACAGGCCCGCCACCAGCACGCGCTTGGCTCCCAAGCGGTCGCCGAGCAGCCCGAAGGCGATGCGGCCCCCCATTCCGGCCAGGCCCTCCACACTGTAGATCGTGACCGCGGCAATCATCGGAATCCCGCAACTGACCGCATAGCTCACGGTGTGAATGATCGGCCCCGAATGCGTCGCGCAACAGAAGAAGTTGGTCGCGATCAGGATGATGAATTGCGGTGAGCGCAGCGCCTGCTTGAGCGACATCTCCGTCGACGGCGCGGCGCTATCGGCCGGCGCTGGCGGCGTCCCATCAAGCGCCGGCGGGCGACGCACCAGAAGCGAAACCGGGATCATGATGGCGGCGACCACGCCGGCTACGATCAGCATCGAGGTCCGCCAATCATGGTGCGAGACGAGCCATGCGACCAGCGGCGACATGGTCATCGGCGCCATGCCCATGCCAGCCGAGACCAGCGACACTGCCAGGCTGCGATGGGTGTCGAACCAGCCCGTGACGGCCGCCATCATCGGCGCAAAGATTGCGGCCGTGGCGCCACCGACCAGCACGCCGAAGATGAATTGGAATGCGAGCAGCGATGTCGCCCGGCTTGCAAGCGCAAGGCTCGCGGCGATCACGATCGAGCCCGTCAGCACCACCGGCAGCGGTCCGAAGCGGTCGGACAAGGTGCCCCAGATCATGCTGGTCAGCGCCATCGCGAGAAAGCCGATGGTCATGGCGCTGGACACGCCTGTGACTGACCAGCCGGTATCCCGCGCGATGGGCTGGAGGAGAACCGGCAGCGAAAACATGCCGCCGACCGCGACACAGCCCAGCAGGCCCCCGGCGGCAACGATCACCCAGCGATAGCGGGAATTTTCCATTCCTTTTCTCCGATAATGGCTCTCACTGGCTGGAAGACGAACGGAATCGGCTGGAACCGACAGGCTGACGGGCCTGCCGGTCGTTTTTTGGCCCGAGATAAGGCCGCCGTATCATCGACGAGAGAGCAGCCTCAGCCAGGGCGCCAGATGAAAGGCGCTCATCAATGCGTACATCGGCACCATTCCGGTCAGCGGCGATCCGTCTGCAGAACAGATCATGTCCGGCATGCTGCCGTCATGGACGGCAGTCAGCAGCGCCATGATCGCAAAGGTCGGCGTGGCCGCGAGCGACAGCAAACGGGCCGTGCTTGCTTCACCCCGTTTGCGACCTCGCGCGATATCAGAGCCAACCAGCTCGGTCATGTCGCGTCGCGCTTTCGGAAGGCGGCTTCTCCGGCGTCCGATACCGCGACCCATTTCGGGTCGGGCGCGGCATTGGCAACGTAGCTCTCGTGCCAGTTCCACCACTTGTAGGGCCGGCTCCGGGGGTAGCCCTCCGGCGAATCCTCCCACTCCTCCTGACGCCCGAGCGCGGTCATGTCGAGATAGCTCCAGACCGTGCCCATCGCCTCGTCGCCGCGGCTATTGATGAAGTAGGTGCGGAAGATGCGATCGCCGTCACGGATGAACGCGTTGTGGCCGTGCCATTCATCCACCCCGAAGTCGGCATCGAAGCTGTCGGTGATGGTGTACCAGGGGATTTCTTCCCAACCCATCCGTGCCTTCAGGCGCGCGATGTCGGCCTGCGGCGCGCGCGAGGCGTACACGAGCGTCGTGTCGCGCGCGTTCAGATGGGCCAGGTGGCCGACCTGGTCGGCTCCCAGGGAACAGCCGATGCAGGCATGCTCCGGCCAACCGTGCACGCCCGGCTCGAAGAAGGCGCGGTAGATGATCAGTTGATGGCGGCCCTCGAACAAATCGAGCAGGCTGACTTTTCCCTTGGGGCCGTCAAACGTATAGGCCTTTTCCACCGCAAGCCACGGCATCCGCCGCCGCTCGGCGGCGAGCGCGTCACGGGCGCGGGTATGGGCCTTCTCCTTGACGAGAAGCTGTTGGCGCGCGGCTTCCCATTCCTGCGATGATACAATCGATGGCGTCTTCATGCTGTTCTCTCCTTTGATGCTTTGATGTTTTGATGTTTTGATGTTTTGATGCTGCGTCCGGATTCGTGGCGGTCACTGCGCAACCTGTGCGTAGCTGTCGTGGTGACACAGCCAGACGCCATTTTCGTTGCGCCCCTTGGGAGCGCGGTCGAGCCACTGATACATGCCCCAAAGCCCGTCCAGTCCGCGGGCATAGGTCGAATAGACGTGATAGACGACGCCCTCCTCCAGAACGAAGGTGCTCAGCCCCGGCCGTTCGCGCACATATGCCTGGGGCTCGGCGCCAGCCATGGCCGCGTGCTGGACGACGACCGGCGGAAGCGTCGTCTCTGACATCGCGTGCCCGCCGCGACGATAATTGTATTCAATGCCGCCGCTCCGCTGCTGTTCCTCGGTGATGGAGACATTGAAGTCGTAGTTAAAGTCGCCGCCTTGCGCAGACGCCCAGGGGAAGGTCCAGCCCATCCGCTGCTTGAATGCCTTAAGTTTCGGAAGCGGCGCGCGCGAGGTTGCCCAGAGCATCACATCATGGTTGGCAAGATGCACGGCGATGCCGTTGAAGCCGTCGGCGATCGACGAGCAGGACGCGCAGCCCGCCTTGTAGTCCGGCCCGAGCATGAAGTGATAGACGAGGAGCTGCGAGCGGCCCCGGAAGAGGTCCGCGAGCGAGGCTTCCCCCTCCTCGGTCTCGAACCGGTAGTCCTTGTCTACGCGGACCCAGGGCAATTCCTGGCGTCGCCGCGCGAGCTCATCGCTTTGCCGCGTCAGCGCCTTTTCCGCATCGAGCAGATCGAGCCGCGCAGCAAGCCATTGTTGACGTGTTGCAATGTTGTGCGAAGTCATCGCCGGTCTCCGTTATTCGTTCCGTTGTGAGGTAGACTAGGACCGGACGAGGTTCTCCTGGGAGTGACAAGTGTGACGGGATTTCGATGGACTCGCTGATCACGGCGGCGGCACGGGCACTTGCAATCGGCGATCCCCTCGGCGCGCTGAACCGGGTGGCGCTGCGCGATGACGCCCCGGCGCTGGCGCTTCGCGGCATCGCCATGGCCCAGCTCGGCGATCTCGACCGCGCCAAAGCATTGGTGCGGCGAGCGGCCCGCGCCTTCGGCCCGAGAGAGGCCGTGGCGCGCGCGCGATGCGTCGTCATCGAGGCCGAGATCGCGCTCGCGTCGCGCGACCTCGCCTGGCCTGCCAAGATGCTCGCCGCGGCAGCGGATATCCTGGAGGCGCATGGCGACGGGACGAACGCTGCGCACGCGCGCTATCTCGAAGCCCGGCGCCTGGTCCTGATCGGGCGCCTCGACGAGGCCGAGCGCGAGCTTGCGCGGCTCGATCTCTCGTCTCTTGCGCCTGCCCAGCGCGCGATCCATGAGCTCGCGGTCGCCGGGATCGCCATGCGGCGCGTCCACGCCAGAAAAGCCCATGCAGCGCTGGCCCGCGCCGAGGAAGCCGCGCGCTGGGCGCGCATCCCGGCGCTCGCCGCGGAGGTCGAACAGGCATTCACCGTGCTCGACACGCCCGTGGCGCGGCTGATCGCGCGCGGCAAGGAGCGCCCTCTCCTGCTGGAGGACGTCGAGACGCTGCTCGCCTCGAAGGCCCTCGTCATCGACGCCTGCCGCAATGTGGTGCGCGAGCGGAACGTTCTCGTACCGCTCGCAAGGCGCCCGGTGCTGTTCGCGCTGGCGCGCGCGCTCGCGGAGGCATGGCCCGCCGACGTGCCGCGGGATGTGCTGCTCGCCTGCGCATTCGGCGCGAAGCACGCCGACGAATCCCATCGTGCGCGGTTGCGGGTCGAGATCGGGCGGCTGCGCCGGCTGCTGCGGAAAATCGCCCGGGTCAGCGCGACCAAACAGGGTTTCGCGCTCTCGCCACGCGGCGCACGCGAGGTCGTCGTGCTGGCGCGGCCGGTGGAAGAGCGGCACGCGGCGGTGCTCGCCTTTCTGGCGGATGGCGAGTCCTGGTCGGGTTCGGCATTGGCGCTTGCGCTCGGCGCGAGCCAGCGTACCGTGCAGCGCGCGCTGAAGCAGCTCGCGGCCGCAGGCAAGGTGCAATCCTATGGTCGCGGCCGGGCCCGGCGCTGGATGACGCCGCCACTCCCCGGATTCGCGACGACCTTGTTACTCACAGCTCCGCTTCCAGTCGGCTAGAGCAGCGACACCCGGGAAAGTCCCCGCATATCGCTTGCGCTCATGCGGGCTACGACAGCCGCAAACTCGGTATGTGTACGAACCTGAAATCATCACGCTCTAGGATTGGACCCATGAAGACATCACAGGCAGAAATCATCCGCGAATACGGGCCCTTCGACGAGGCCGAGCACATCGGCGGCGTCTCGTTCGACGGCAGGCATGTGTGGTTCGCGTCCGGCAACGGGCTGAACGCTTTCGATCCCGAAAGCGGCGACAGGCTGCGCACGCTCGACGTCGCGGGCCATGCCGGTACCGCGTTCGACGGCGAGCATCTGTACCAGATCGCCGAGAGCCGCATCCAGAAGATCGACCCGAAGACCGGGCGCGTGCTCGCCTCGATCCCGGCGCCGGGCGGCGGCGGCGACTCCGGCCTCGCGTGGGCGGAAGGCACGCTCTGGGTCGGCCACCACCGCGAGCGCAAGATCCACCAGATCGACCCCGAAACCGGCAAGGTGCTGCGCACCATCCAGTCCAACCGCTTCGTCACCGGCGTCACCTGGGTCGATGGCGAACTGTGGCACGGCACCTGGGAAGGCGACGACAGCGATATCAGGCGCATCGATCCGCAAACCGGAGACGTGCTGGAGAAGATCGAGATGCCGAGCGGCGTCAACGTGTCGGGACTTGAGTTCAACGGCAGCGATCGCTTCTTCTGCGGCGGCGGCAACAGCGGCAAGGTGCGAGCCGTGCGGCGGCCGAAGTGAGAGGCCGCACGGCTTGAGGACGATTTGTGCCTCACCGCCACGTCCGCGAACCGCTTGAACTCCGCCACAAAGCCGATGCCGAGTTGACCCATTTCGTCCGCATGGCCCGAGTGATATGAGAGTCTGGCGAAGGAACCGCGAAACTCATGTGGCGACAGCTCTGGAAGAAGTGGACCATCGATAGGCCGGCGGCTTTCGGCGACTGGCTTTGGGATGTGTTTGTGGTGCAGTTGGCTGCTTTTCTGGACCGCTTGACGTGGAGACGAATTATCGCGATCCTCCCGTTTGTCCTTCTTGTCCTTGCCTACTCCCACCAAATTCCTGTTCCGCCTGAATTGGCGCTGGTCGGAGATTTCCTGGCCTATATCGATGTCTTTTCGGTCCTGTTCCTGCTCGGTGTTCTGAGCCGAGTCACAACGATCTGTTACCTCGTGAAACAAGCAGCCTCGCATGTACTGAAACTGGCCTCTCACGTGCAGCTCGTGCTGCACCGACTCGGCGCCCTGCACCGGCGAGAGGGCGGCGCCCAGAACCGGCCGCGCCCAGGTAGCCGAGCCCGGAAATCTGACGATGACCCTGCCGTCATTCAAGGCTTCGCATGGGCTTGATTCCGGAGCCTGGAGCACCCGATACAGCATTTCCTGATTCAACATTTCAAACAGCGTGAGGGCAAGGGTTAGGGCAAGCGTCCGCATTCTCGCGACGTCAATCGCCCGAGCTTTGCGTCACGTTGCACCCTCCTGAAGTGGTGAGGGCGCAGGGAAGACCGGGTGCCGATCGCACCCATGGGTCCCGTGCAACAAAAAGCACGGGGGTAGGACCACAGGTGAAACCGGAAACAACCCGGCCTTCCCTGCGCAGTGGTTTACCGGCTTATACGCGCTCTCCCCGGTGTCCGGGCTCTTTAGCCACCGTCGCCTCTCGCGAACCGTTCCGCGAGAAGCTTGATCCCAGCGTCGGGAGATCAGGACCACGCGCCTTCGCCGTCCGCCTTGCGCGCGCTCGTCAGTCGCGCGCATCGCGTCCACCGCATCTCACCGCAACGTTCGTGACGATCGCGAGCCGCCCCTCATCCGCGTGAGACGCGCCGATTCAAATCATTGATTTGCCCGACGGGTTAAGGGAAATATTTTTGCG
>Ga0153954_1001531_pt1 | contig 12089 bp, 12 predicted proteins | sample TSFL038MetaG_FD_102277 | JGI IMG/M metagenome (GOLD analysis project Ga0153954, IMG submission 102277) | Attine ant fungus gardens microbial communities from Florida, USA - TSFL038 MetaG | ecosystem: Host-associated > Fungi > Mycelium > Unclassified | place: USA: Florida, Wekiwa Springs State... | reverse complement strand
GCGGGAGCGCAAAGCTGAATGCCGCCCCTTGCGCGGTGCTTTTCTCCAGCCATATGCGTCCCCCGTGCGCAGCGATTATCTTGCGGGAGATTGAAAGGCCGAGGCCGAGGCCTTCGCTTTTGGTCGTGTAGAGAGATTCAAACAGGCGGAGCTCGCTTGCAGGGTCGATACCGACGCCAGTATCGGTGATCGTCACCAAGACGCTGTCGCCAGTGACCTTCGTCGAGGCTGTCAGGATACGGGCGTTTTTCTTAACACCGTCCATGGCGTCGATGGCGTTGCGCACGAGATTCAAAACGACCTGCTGGAGCTGTATTCGATCGCCCTCGATCTGCGGCAGCGATGGATCGAAGTCAGTTTTCAGCGTCACGCCATTGCGCTCAAAATCCCGCTGCGAGAGATGAAGAACCTCTTCGACGATCTCGTTGATCTGAACGGGCGCGCATTTCAGTGGCGCGGCGCGCACCAGGAACCTGAGACCGGCGACGACATGGCTCACCCGGTGGCCAAGCTCGACGACACGCGTCGCGGAATTTTTCGCCCTGTCATTGTCCGCCGGGTGCTGCTCCAGCCACCTTATGCAGGCCTCTGCGCTCATCACGACGCCGGTCAAAGGCTGGTTAACCTCATGAATAATCGAGCCGGCGAGTTCGCCCAATGACGCCAGATGCGTGGTCCGCGCAAGTTCGAGCCGCGCGTCGATGAGAGCCTGTTCGGCCGCCTTTTGCTCGGTGACATCGGTGATGATGCCCTCGAGTTCGACGTCGCCTGAGGGGCTGAGGTCAAATTGCCCCACAACGGCGACGTGCAAAGTCGTGCCATCCCGATGGACGACACGATATTCGTAGTGGAACGGGGATTTGGTGCTGACGGCTTCGGTAAGCGCCCGCTCAAAGGCCACGAGATCGTCGGGGTGTATGCGCGCCCGAAAGACCTCGTAAGGGACCGGATTGATTTCCAGATCGATGTCGATGATTCGATAACATTCGCGGGACGCACGAGAGAATAATGTCCGCGTATTCCATCGATAGCTGCCCATGCGTCCGATCTGCTGGCCCTTGACCATCCACCTGTTGGTCTCGCGAAGCGCCTCGAAAAGCTGTGCCGTTTCAAGCGACGCCGCGGTCTGTGATGCCAGCATCTCCATGATCGTGATGCATTCGGGCGTGAACGCGTTTTGGTCGCGCGCAGATTCGAGATAGAGAACCCCGATCGTCTGACCCTGATGGATCAGGGGCAGGCACAGGATGGTTATATCGTCGCGCCCCGAGACGACGTCCGCCGAACCGGAAAAGGCCGTGCCTTTGTAGCTGTCATGCCTGATGACGGGGTCTTGCCGTGTAAGCACCTTCTCGTTCAGGTCTTCCGGCAACCGGAATTCGGCGACAGGTGGATGGGAAACCAATACTTTCGCCCGTTCACGCGGAAAGCTCGCGTCGGCCTTAGCGAGCAAAGGGCCTTCCTCACTCAGGAGCACCGCGCCGCGCGTGGCTTCCGAATATTCCAGCGCCACGGCGAGGAGGGCCCTTGCCAAGCCCGCGTAGCTCACCTCCTTCGAAATGGCGCGAAAGGCTCTCGCGACCAGCTCTAATTCGGATTTTTTTCTCTCATGGGTCATCGCAGCCGGCTCTACTGCCTCGACAGGCAGGCACGCTATAGAGCCTTCCGCGCGAGCGAAAATATCCTTTGGCTAGTGGATCGATAGCCTGCCGCTATGCACGGCTCCGCATCACCGGCCGGCCTTTGGCGGCCTCATACGGCCGACGCGAAAATTTCACTGCCCCCTGCAAATCGGGATTGGCCGCGGTGGCGGCCGCGGATGATCCCTCTCGTATTGCGCGAGGATCGGTTCGAGGGTTTCCCTTGACCAGTATCTTGGAGCGCGGATGTCCCGCAGACAGGAGGCATTCCAATACAAGCCGGCGCCCGCTAGCGAACGCCCGGCCATTGCCGCGCGCGCGACAGCATGGACATCGGCGGCGCTGGGATAGATGTAAAGCGTCGTCGGATCGTCGCGCGTCATCGCAATGATTTGCCGAGCGTCGGACGGCGACCAACTGGTGCAGCCATCGCTGCGCCCTCCCGAATATTCGACGAGATTCCCAAACGGAACGTACCCGTTCGGATTCGCGTAGGCGCTGTTCGGATCCTTCAGAAGGCATATGCCTTTCAACGTCGCGGCCGCATGGCCGCCAATCTTGCGCTCGCGGGCGTTCGCGGTCTCGCCTTCGCCCTCGAACTGAAGGAACGTGCGTGTGAAAACCGCATTTTGTCCTGGCGAAGCGCGGTAATAGCCTTTGAAAGACGTTTTGGTTTCGCCCGTTACATAGGCCCCGCCGGCCGTCAGGTCGGAATCCATCGCATTGCCGAAATTCTTCACGCAGCGTCGGCCGTTTGCGAAATCCGCCGCGCTTCCCAAATCGCGGCCGCCGCCGTGACCCGCCGGAATCGCACGGAACGACTGCCTCGATTCGCAAATCACATAAAACCGGCGTCCCGAACCGCCGCCCAAATCGTTGGGGCGCGTTGCATCCATCGCAAAATAGCAGGGATTTCTGACCGCCCCATCCCGCTCTTTCTGCAGGTAAAGCGCGCGCGCCCTTTCCAGGACGACCGGTGCAATCTGGCCGTCGCCATCGCCAATATGGGCGGTTAGCCAGGACGGAAAGTCTCCCGAGCCAGCCATGGCGAAAGACGACATTAAGCTCGCAACGACGACGAGGCAGAAGACGCAGAGGACATCGGGGAGAATAGGTCTCAATCGCATTGGACGAAGGCTCTCGCTTCTCACTTAGGACCGTTCACTTAGGACCGTTCACTTGGGACCGTTCACTTGGGACCATCGCAGATGGCCTCGACATGGCGCCGCAGTTTATGACTGTCAGAATGATCGCCGCGGTTCAATTCAGCCGCCATTTGCCTGCTGAACATCCTATCACCATGCATGGCCGATCACGACCCGAAACGCGCACTTAGGCATTTCCGCAGGGACGCATGCGGCCTGATCTTCGACTTTCAGGTTTCTTCCTGATATCCGCTGCGGCGGGAAGGGCACGGGTTCAATTTGAGCGAAGAGCTGGCAGTCCGGAAGCAGCCCGCTCCGTCGTCCCGAATGCGCCTTTATTCTCAACGTGGCGCCAAGAATTTCAAAGACTTAATGTGATTTCTTGCGATGGTGTCCAATGGGTGCGGGGTGCGAGTTCGACGGGCGCCCGCGCGCGAAGGAGTGCTATGATGGTTTTCGAGCCATCTTGCAGGGAGCAATCCGATGCGGCGGTATATCGTGACCCTTCGGCGGACGTTTGAAGCCATAGTGGAAGTGAATGCCCCCGACGAAACAGCGGCCATGGCGGAGGCACAGGCACATTTGTCGGATGAATGGCCATCATGGATGGTACGCCCCGCGCCGCGGCCCTCAGCGCCGCACATACAGAATCAAGTCGATGGCGGGTGGAAAGCTGTCAACGCCAACGAGATGTGAGATGTGCGGCCGCTCCACCGAGCATGACACGTGACAGCGGGGCTGCCGCCCCTCATTCTGGCCAAGTCCTGGCCAAGTCTATGTCAAAGGCATAGATCGCGACATGGCCAACGTCCGCAATGCGTTCGCAATGTTGGTGGCATTGACGAGGGCTTGTTCATCGTTGCGGTCGACCTGCCGAGCAATCGCGACGGGCGCCCCGGATTCGTAATGGGCGCGGATCTCAGCGACTGTCTCGGCGACGATGTCTTCAACCCACCATAGCGATTTCGAGCGGGCCGCGTTGACTTCGGCCCTGACGTCGTAAGCGCGATCGAGGTTGGCGCCAACGGCTCTGCCAAGTGCCGGGGGCGCAACGTCAGGACATAGCTCGAGCAGCGTTGCCAAGGCATAGAGCCGGGCTTGTTTTTCCTCGAGTCGAAATGCGCTCAGCACACCAAGGGGGATGGCACCACTACGCCGAGCGGTGCCTACGACGGCGCGCGCGACGAGTTCGGCGGTGGGGAAAACTTCGGGCATTCTTGGATCCAGATCTAGGGAGATCGAGCGGTGGGCCTTTGCTCGATCCATCAGGCAATAGAAAGCCCCGCTTGGGCCGGGTATGCGGGCCAAGCAGGGCTCTCAGGGGAACGCAGCCATTGGGCTAGGCTGCAGGAGGATAACCTCCGCGGCTTCTGCCAGTTCCCGCATCAAATTTTTTTGCAACGAAAGCCCCGCGAGAGCCTGATGCAAAAATCAGCGCACTAAGGCTTATGCCGGTCTTGATGTCGTTCAAAATCAATCGCCGGCGCAAGATAGCCGGGTGGTTCAATCGCGCGATCGATCAGCAAGATATGAGGATCGCTTGCCTCTATGTCAGCGATGACCAATTTACCCGGCTCGATGGCAACGCACTGCCCATAAAACATCTGCTGCATCAATTCTGTCTGGAATGCTTTTTGGTCCGGCCTGAGATGCTGCAACCTAGAAACCTCATCCAGCGAACTGCAGCCGAAAGTGGCAATCTTGGCCGCGAACAGCACGTGCGCGACAATTGCAACCGTGGCAGGAGATGACATGCGATCCTCAATCTATGGCGGCCGTCTGTTGCTCACTCGCCCTTAAAGGCGCCCAGGGCCGCCGCGCACATGGCCGATGATCCAGCGAATGATGACATCCGCGACTTGCAGATTATTGCGATCGAGCATCATCATATGGCTATTGCCATGCAAGCCGTAATTCGGGAGCGATATGAATGTCATGTCGCCGCCGGCGGAATTGATCTGCTGCATCTCCGTAACGCAGGCCGTCGGCGGGTTGGGGGCCGGATAATGATCGGCCACCACGATGAGAATCGGAATCTTCTTAAGAACGTTGATGTCCGCGCTCGTAAGATTGGCGAAGCAACCGACTTCGAGCTGGATGATGCCCCGTACGCCACGCGAACCCGGTTGGAGCGCGGCCATCGTCGGATAGCCGGATGATTGCGAATGGCCCATGAGGATGGCGCCGCCGAGATCGTTGGCGAGCTGCGCCATGGCGGCCGGCGTGCTGAAATAAGAATTTGGATCAGCCGGGGTGCAAGTGCCGTCGGCGCAGCCGGGCGCGACATTCGGCAATGTGGAATTCAAATCCGGTATCACCTGATTATAGAAGCTCAGATTTGCGTGTTGTCCGACGCCGACGGTGTTCATCGGAAATTGCTCGTCTGAATAAGGCGTCAGCGTGCTGAAATTTCCCCAACGAAACACGTTCCAAGCAAAGGCGTCTGTCGCGATGAGAATAGGCGGGTTCGAACTCGCCGGTGCGTCCCCAGTCAAGACTTTCTGATATTGAAGAGCGTTGAATCCGGAACGTGCGCGTCCGACTTGCTCGGCTAAATATGTATCGAAGCCTTGCCGCACAAAATATTCATCCCAGCCCATGCGCCCGTCGGGCGTTGTCTGCCACGATTTTGAACTCAAACAACAGCCGTGAACGATGACCAGCGGAAACCGCCCGTTCTTTGCAATCGGCTTTTGGTATTGCACGTACATCTGATTGACCATCGAGTTTCCGGCATCTGCCGCGAAAGCCGAGGGTGAGATGTATTTGGCATCGATATGCTGGGTGTAGCCGTCGATGAAGAAACTGCCTTCGCCCGCGAGGAAGAGCGGTGGCGACGGCTGGAGATCTTGAAACTCCTGCGCAACGGCAAGTTTTGGTCCGCAGGTAATTGCGATGGACGCCGTAGCCGCCGCCATCCAATGCAAATATTTTTTTGATTTCATCGCCGGTCCCTCCCTTTTTGATAGCGGGTAGGCGACGCAATCCAATCTGTCTTCCAGGAAATTCAGCCCGATATCAGAATCTGGCTGCAATTTTATGCTGCTCGTGCGCTCAAGCGTTGCCGGTGATGCACTTTTCACGATGTATACTGTTGGCCCGCGAGAACGGTCGCAAGCCGCCGGCATGACGCCAGCAACGGCCTGATCACGCCGAGCACCATCGAGGCACGCTCGATAACGCACTGCACCCAAGCATTCAACGCTCTTGAGTTATACCATTCATCTCAAATTTCCGTGGAAATTGTCTGAGAACGATCGAATTTATTGCCGGACCTTGGCGGGACGCCTTACGATCCCGAAGAATATTGAACCAATATATTTTTGGAGGAAATCTATGGCCTGGCTTTGCCGGCGACTTATTATTTTTTTCGCTATTCCGGCTGCGCTTTTATCGATCGCTTTTGCGGTGTCATATGCCGGCCCCTACAAATATTCCCGCGGCATTTACGAATTTCTCGCTTTCCTGCTCTTGGTAGACCTCGCTTTCGGTCTTTGCGGCCATTGGCGTAACATTGCGATCGTCTTTGCATCGACAATCTTCGGGCTTTCGACGATTGAGATTGCCAGCGCCGCCATGGAACCAGGGCAGGAGGTCTACGCGCGTGGCTTCTCCGTGTCACGGCCGATCGTCGGTTGGGGGCCCGCAGCGGCGGGCACGTATCATTCCGTCAAGACGGCCGCCGGGAAGCTGATATTTGATGTCACCTACACGATCGATGAAAATCTAATTCGTAAAACCCTCTCCGGTAAGGGTGATTCATCCATCGCTTTCTTCGGAGACTCGTTCACGTTCGGCGAGGGATTGCAGGATTCGGAGACGCTTCCACAATATTACGCCGATCTGACCGGCCGAAAACAAAAGGTCTATAACTTTGGCTTCCCGGGTTACGGCCCGCAGCAGTTCCTTCATGTCATCGAATCTGGAATTTTTGATCGGCTTTTGAGCGAGACCAAAATTTTCGTCTATGAGACTGCGGCATGGCACGCCGAGCGTGCGGCGTGCGTCCCTGAGTTTGTCTCCCGTGCCCCGCGTTACCTGCTGCGCGACGGCATCCCGATCTATGCCGGATCCTGTAAGCAGGGTGCATGGCGGGCGGTATGCGATTTTGTCGTCGGGAGTGCGTTGTTCCGTCGTTTCGTCAGGCCGATCGTGAATCGCGCGACGGCGGCGGATGTCGAATTGTATCTTGCTGAACTGAAGCAGATCAATGAACTCGTTAACGAGAAGTACGGAGCACGTTTGGTCATCCTCTATATTGCGGGAAATGACAGCTACTTATCCAAGTCCAAATTCACCGACGCTAAAATTGAGAAAACTCTTAAGGCAGGTGACATAGAATTTATCGATGCCACACTGTCACGGCAAAATTTTCCTACGAACGCTTCGCGAATCATCCCTGGCGATGGTCATCCGAGCGCATTGGCCAATCGGGTACGGGCGAAAATATTGGCGGACTACCTGAGCTCGGGCGCGGCTGCGTGGCACATGGCAAATCCGTAAGGGATTCGCATCGGCGAAGCGCCGTCTTAGAAGAGCGGCGCCCTGCAAATCAGCTTGAAACAAACTTTAGGACTGTGACGGTGCGCGCGCAAAGTGAAAGCGAGGTCGCCGGGACCGAACGCTAGTCTTCGCCACTAAAGATGCCGCTAGGAACGTATCTCGCAATGTTGGGGCGCCGAGCGAAGGCAAGGCCCAGAAGTTCGTAGAATCCTCGAGAAATCGCTTGCGCCAGCCAGCATTTCGTTCGGTCGTTTGAGGCGTCGGCAGAAATTTCGACGAATCGATAATGGCATCTTCTACATCGACAAGTTGCGCGATCCTGGAAATTTCTTTTTGCGGATCATGAAGGAGCTGATTGTAGGACATTTCGAGCGGGCTTATCGCATTTGCCGCAAAGAACATGCGCCAACGCGCTTCGCCGACTGCAATAAAGCGCAGACAGTTCAGGATTTGATCGCAATCATAAACTGGCTCCGCGCGTTCAGGCGTCTCCTTCATATAGCTGCCGGTCTGCCTTGCTATCGCGAGAGAAATCGCCTGGTCCACAATATCCTCTCTGGCCAAGTAGACATAACGAAGGTCAGGCAGAGAGGTCGCCCAGCCCTTGGTCCGCTGATCGAAATGTTCGGGGAACATTTTCAGGCTGTAGACGCCATTGGGCGTCCTCCCCTCCGTCAGGACGCGCCGAACCTGTTCGGATTCACTTTGTGGATAATGTTCGTAGTCCGAGCTGGCCGTGCCGCCATCGCCGCGCAGCCATTCATAGGGGATGCCGAGCTTCCCCGTGCTTTTCGCAAGATAAATCAGATAGGTGCTGCCTGATCTCGGATTGCTGCAGACAACAAAGCCGCGCGTTCTGTTCGATGATTTTCCGTCGGTGATTTTAAACATCATGCAAAGAGTTATCGTGGATGTGAATTGATCTGTGAAACTTCCACATCTACGTTCAATTACAATTGGATTAATTGCATAACCCAATAACAATATTGCGAGCCGCGATAAGCTTTATCGCGCTGCGTGACTGCATTTTGGGTCGGCGTTGGCGCCGGGCGGCGATAACCAGTGCTTGCCCGATGGCGTCGCGCAACGGCGCCAGTCTGCCAAGCACTGCCGGAGACTTGATCGAGTCATTCCCGCCTATTCTGGCGGTCTAGAATTCTTGAACTCTAGAATTCCTGCACAGAGGAAATGAGTATCGACCCGTCGCAATTTTTGCCGGCGCGCAAGAATTCCCAAGCGGCATCTTCGAAGCAGTCGAGCGTCGTTTGGTCGACAATGAACAACAGCGCCTCTTTTGGCCGCGTTTCCTGGACCGCCTTGATCAAATCCCGGAGGCTGCCGCAGTCAATCGGCGCGTCGACGTATTTGATGTCGGCGAACCAATGGCCTTCCGTATAAGCGACATCGACTCTTCGAAGCTCGTTCATGATGAAACCTCAAACCGGCTCATCATGAGCCAGCCGCCAAGCCCATGTTAGAAAGCCGTAGTTTCGGAGAGGTGGATGGCGATGGTCGAATTTTAGCGATGCGCGGCCGTTTTACACAGGATTGCGCAGGGCGCTGGATCCGCGAATTTTGAGAGCGTGATTGTGCGCCGCAGAATCAGCAGAGTCGCGGCTCAGCGCATACATCCTTCGTCGGTCAAATGACCGCCTCGCGGACAATAAATCCGCTCACATGCCGCTTCGATATAGAGAGAGCGCCGGATGTCCGCTTCCGACGGCGCGCATTGGCCCTTCTTCCCGACGCAGGGATCAGAACTGAGACATTGAGAAAAGGCCTCGGCTTTCGCTTTCGCCTCCGGCTTTGTCGCGTCAATCCATTCCTTGAGACGCGTGGCCTGCATGACTTCTTGCGGCGCGCGCAGCGCGGGAAGCGTCAGTGAATAGAGCGCGCCGATCGCGAGAACCATCAAGGCCGGCACGCGCAAGTCTCTAGGGATCATGCGCCTTGCTATAGCGCGAAGCGATTAAGGAAGCGAAAGGGGCCATTTCTGTAAAGCGCCCACATTCTGTAACCTCTCATAAACCATAAATCGATCGCTGCCGGAACCTTTGGTTTTCTCGTTCGTCGAGCTTGGCAGGCGTAGCGAGTTGTTATGATTGAACTCCGTGTCCCGGCCATCGCGAGCGCGAAGATAGACGTGATCGGTCGCTCTAAGCGCGTTCTCACCGTCTACACGCCGCTCGCCACCGAAATGGGCTCCCCGGATTGGGATGAGTTCTACCGCTTGCGCACTTGGCTTCAGATATTGGTCGAACCTCTGCTTGGGGGATATGACGAGGTCAGAATCGAGCCTCTCGATGCGACGGAGAAGAGTGAGCGGTCTCTGGTGGTTAATTCTCTTGGCGATCCGGTTTTGTGAGCCCTCGAGCCCGGGTGACCCGAATGCGTAAAATCGTTTTAAAGAAATTTATGCAACAAGAGATTTTTGGGACTACCTGAGTGAGTCACGAGGTCGTCCCATCATCATTTGCAAGTTTGGGGCCGGCCGGCAGCGTCGCTCCAATTCGGCGGATCGGCATGGAGAACGTCACAAGCCGAAGGAGCAGCGGGAAGGGCGATGAGCTGGGCCCGTTGGCGATTCAGCTCTTTCAGCAGCTCGCGACGCCGGCTTTCGCCCTCGACAGATCATGCCGGGTTCTTTTCTGGAACGGCGCCTGCGAGAGGCTCACGGGCATATCTTCGTTCGAAATGCTTGGCACGCGCGATCATTGGCGGGCCTTTTATGATTCGGAGCGCCCTTGCCTTGCCGATTTGATCATCCAAGGACGAACCGATCAGCTCAGTCAGCTCTATGTAGAGCAAATCCGCTACGACGCGTCGCAGGGCAGTTTCCACTGCGAAAACTGGTGCGTGCTCCAAAGGACAGGCAAGCGCCTTTATCTCGGGTTTGATTCGGGGCCTATCTACGACAACGATGGGCAGATTGTTGCGGCCGTGGAAGTCTTCAGAAATATGACTTCCGATAAGGTTCGCCAGAGCCGCCTGCAACAGCTCGCCTCCATGGATGCCCTGACCGGAATCGCAAACCGACGCCGCTTTGATGAAGCGCTTCAGGAAGCCTGGGACCGCGCGATCACCGGCACGGATCCGATTTCCCTTTTGATGATCGATATCGATCATTTCAAAGCTTATAACGACACCCACGGTCATCTTGAGGGAGACAGATGCATCCGGGCGGTCGCAGATGTGATTTCGGATCATATGTTCCGGACTTCGAACATCTCGGCGCGCTACGGCGGTGAGGAGTTTGCCGTCATTCTGCCGTCGACTCCCTTGAAAGGCGCTGCCGCTCTTGCCGAACGCATTCGGCGGGCGCTTTGTGCGGTTAGAAGCCGGGATGAATTATTGAGGCCCATCACGGGCATGGTGACGGTCAGCGTCGGCGTCGCGAGCTGCGTACCGGAGCCGGGCAGCGATTTATATGGTTTCATCGCCTGTGCCGACAGCGCCCTTTATCAAGCCAAACGGGCGGGGCGAAACCGGGTCGTTTGCTACGACGTGCCCAATCGGCAGATTGCCTGAGCGAGATTCGTCGCCGGCTCTAATAGTCGGGTTATACGCGCCCCTCTAAGGGCATGGCGCGGACGCCGACAAACGCAATCACCTGGCAGGCATTCAAGAGATCGCGCGTATCGACATCCGATCGCCATATCGCACTAGACACACAACACGGTACAGCCCCCTACGCGACAAGAAGATAGCTATCGAACCTATCGCTCACTCCATTCTTCCACGCCCATAGCCATAAGACACGAGAACCATTGCTCGGTCGCGCGCAGCCTCCAAACAGGAAACTGTCTGCATCAAGGATCGAATGGCGGCGCGCACGTCGCCGCCATGCTCTGCAATGATTTCTTCGACGCCTTCGCGCATGAGAGTGTCATCTATTGCCCCAATTTCCGGTCCCGAGTGTGCTTGCATTTTGCCTCCAGTGTTCATGTTATGTTCTAAACGCAAATTGCAGCCTGTAAAACAGGACTCGGCTCTGTTTTTAAAGGGAACAAAGATTGAGAATTGAATCATCCCGCAATGTCCAATTGAGAGATGATCAGCTTACGCTTTCTTTTCAGCTTTAGCGGCGCTTCTCGGGCAGCGAAATCAGCGGGCTGAAAAGACCCGCGCCCCTCGGGAGCAAGGCTTGTTGTCGAACGCAGGCGACGCCAAAACGATCCGAACAATTCGTGAAGAAATTGACGCAGCGTCGCCTGCCTACAACAGGCGAATCTTTGACTTGAGTATACGCCCCATGTGGATCTGTTGCGTGATCATTCGTACAAGATCGGGCAGTGTGAATCCAAGCTTGGCCGCTGGATAAGCAAACCCCACTTAGGCCGGGGGTAAATCTGGCCTAAGCGGGGCGCCGTTTGCAACGCAGTCCCATTGGGGCAGACTGCAGAGCATTAATCGGTGGTTGCTTCTCCCGGTTCCATGATGAGGCCCAGAATTCACCACGCGGGATCGAAATAAATCTTTAGGTGCGGGGATGCGAACGCCAGCGTCATGCCGGAGTCCGCTTTCGTTCAGGCGTGGCGGCGCGGTTCGAGCCTCGAAACTATGCCATTTTTATTTTTCCGGCCCTTCGACACCAATCGCATTTTTATGCGCCGGCCTCCACCTGTGAGTGGTCATTCCAGAGTTGGAGGCAAAAATGAAATCGGTTCTGACAATGTCTGGGGGCCACTCTCACGAGGTTTCCTCTCAGACGCTTTTCGCCGCAGTTGTTGCGGGTTTCGTGATGTTGATCGCGCTCGCCAATTTTACGGCGCCGGTCGTGGATCACTCATGCCCGTCAACG
>Ga0153954_1001530_pt1 | contig 12102 bp, 11 predicted proteins | sample TSFL038MetaG_FD_102277 | JGI IMG/M metagenome (GOLD analysis project Ga0153954, IMG submission 102277) | Attine ant fungus gardens microbial communities from Florida, USA - TSFL038 MetaG | ecosystem: Host-associated > Fungi > Mycelium > Unclassified | place: USA: Florida, Wekiwa Springs State... | reverse complement strand
CTGGAATAGACGGCGGATCGAAGCTCAACGCGAACGCGTCCGGAATCATGAGCAGCTTGCCACGGACCGCCGCCACCAGGTTCGACGCGCTCTGCTCAGGCGGACGCTCGTTCCACGGTTTCAAAATCGCGAACTCGACGGCCGAATTGGATTGCGCCGCATTCGTCAGGAAGTTGAGACCGCTGATCGAGCCGACGATATCGACGCCGGGCGTGCTCTCCAGAATGTCACGCACCTGCTTCGCAACCGCGTCCGTTCTTTCGAGCGATGCGCCGTCTGGAAGCTGAACGACGACGAAAAAGTAGCCCTGGTCCTCGACGGGAAGGAAGGTCGACGGAATGCGCTGAGAGATGAAATACGTCGCCGCGAGCACGGCGGCGAAGAGCATCAGCATCACCCAGCGGATGCGAATGAGAAAATGCACGAGATGGGAATATCCGTGCGATAGCCGCTCGAATCCGTTGTTGAACCACCGGAAAAAGAAGAACGTCGATGGAGGTCTATGGCGCAGGAATGCTGCGGCCAACGCCGGACTGAGCGTCAATGAGTTGAACGCCGAAAGGCCGACCGAAATCGCGACAGTGAGCGCGAACTGGTTATAGAGCCGGCCGGAAACGCCGGGAATAAAGGCGACAGGAATAAACACGGCCATAAGCACGCCCGTCGTGGCGATGATCGGACCTGTCACCTCCGACATCGCCTTGAGAGTAGCCTCCATCGGCTTCAGCCCGTTCTCAAGCTGGCGCTCCACGTTCTCGACGACGACGATCGCATCGTCGACCACAAGGCCGATCGCCAAAACCATGCCGAGAAGGCTCAGCATATTGAGAGAGAATCCGAGCGTCTCCATAATCACGAGCGTCGCAATCAGCGACACCGGAATGGCAATCGTCGGAATGATCGTTGTTCGCCAGCTTTGCAGGAAGACGTAAACGACGAGAACGACCAGGAACAACGCTTCGAGCAGCGTAAAGACGACGTCATGCATCGCTGCCGACACAAACCGCGTCGTATCGTAGTGCATGGCGTAGGCGATGCCCTTCGGGAACCGTTTCGACAGTTCGTCCATCTTTTTGAGCACGCGCTCTTGCAGCTCGAGCGCGTTGGACCCCGGCATCTGGAAGACGGCGAGCACCACCGAGGGGTCCTTGCCGAAGAATGCACTCGAGGAATATTGCAGCGCGCCGAGTTCGATACGGGCGACATCGCGAAGCCGAACGATCGCGCCGGTCGACGGATTGGCGCGCAAGACGATATTGCCGAATTCCTCGGGACTACTGAGGCGTCCGGTGGCGTTCACTTGCATTTCGAACGGCGTACCGGGAGGCGCAGGCGACTGACCGATCTTTCCGGCGGCGACCTGGATGTTCTGTTCGGCAACGGCGTTCTGAACGTCAACGGCGGTGATGCCAAGCTGCGAGAGCCTGTCGGGATCGAGCCAAAGGCGCATCGAATAGCGACGCTCGCCGAAGATCTGCACGTCGCCGACGCCGGCAAGGCGCTTCAGCGGATCTACGATCTGAAGATAAGCGTAGTTGCTGAGCGTGACCGGATCGACCGAATGATCGGGCGACGTCAGGTTCACGATCAGCACGAAATTCGGGTTCTGCTTGCGGATCGTGATGCCGGCTTGATTGACGATCGGCGGCAGCGATGACGCGGCTTCCGACACGCGGTTCTGCACGTCAACAGCGGCGATGCTGAGCGGGTATCCGACATCGAAGGTAATCGTGATCGTCGATGAGCCGTCGTTCGAACTCGACGACGACATGTAGGTCATGCCTTCGACGCCGTTGATCTGCTGTTCGAGCGGCGTCGTCACTGTATCAGCAACAACCTGCGCGCTGGCGCCAGGGTAAATGGCACTCACGACGACTTGCGGCGGCGTAACGTCGGGCAGCTGCGAAACGGGCAGCAGGAAGTAGCAGATGGCGCCCGCAAGCACCATGATGACGGCGATAGCCGATGCAAAGATTGGCCGGTGAATGAAGAAATTGACCATGCGTCATCCGTGCTAAAGCGCGGGAGCAACCATTCGCCGGCGGTGCGGCCCCCTCCCCGAGCGCAACACCACTTAAAGACCTAAGCGAGCCCTACCTCAAGTGCCGTATTGAGCCGATCTTGAGGCGAGTTACGCTAAGGAAACTATGGGTTTAGTAAAATTACGGAGGCAAGCTCCGGATTTCTTTCGTGTTCTCCTAGGACGTGAGACCGAGGCGCTGTCCGACATACATTGGACGTGGCGAAATGTCCCATCCGGCCTAATCACCCCAGCCGTTCGTCCGATGACAAATCTCCAATCGGAGCTTTTCGGAACGCGCGAGGCGAGCGGAATTTCTCCGCAAACGGGTCGAGACTTTATCCCGGGAAATTTGATCCAGACTCGTTAGTGGACGTCAGACATCCCATTGTGAGCCCGTGCGATCTCTTTTTCGAGATCGGCGAGATCCAGGAATTGGTCGGCCTGACGGCGCAACTCATCGGCGACCATCGGAGGCTGCGTCTGCAAAGTCGAAACGACGCTGACGCGCTTGCCCATCTGTTGAAGCGCCGCGACGAGACTCCGGAAATCCCCGTCTCCGGAAAAAATCACGATGTGATCGAGGGTCTCCGCCAGCCGCATCGCGTCGACGGCCAGCTCGATATCCATATTGCCTTTGACTTTTCGCCTTCCGGAGCCGTCCACGAATTCCTTGGAAGGCTTGGTGACCATCGAAAATCCATTGTAGTCGAGCCAGTCGACCAAAGGACGTATCGAGGAATACTCCTGATCGTCGGCAAGCGCAGTGTAGTAAAGCGCGCGAACGAGGAAAACTTTCCCGCGGAAAAGGCGAAGCAGCCTTTTGTAGTCGATATCAAATCCCAACGACTTTGCCGTCGCATAGAGATTTGCACCATCAATAAATAAAGCTACCCGTTCCGTCGGATAGAAATTCATTTGCGCGATCCAGAAGGCAGCAATCGGCTGAAAATCAGCTAGCTGATATTTTGAGTGACGTTTCCTAAAGTCAATCCATCTCTGGTCGCAATCCACGCTGCTTAGTAGCGATGCGATACTTCTTTTGACCAATGTTGTTTGGACGCTATTGCCTGGCGGATTGCCAGCACCCGTATTTGAAATCCGGTTTTCGCAAATTCCGAAATCGCGCTCGCATGAGTCTGAGCATAATGGATACGAATGCTTTGGGATATTGACCGGAAATCGGGTCCGTCATTTCGGCGGCGAAGATCGCATATCGCGTCGCCGTCAAAATGACGTGGTGCCGAGCCGGTGCAAGCACGCAAAAGTAAATCTTGGCGACATTGCCTTTCCTCATGCATGCTATCGTGCTAACCACCGCCCGCTCGCGCGTTCAGGCCGATGCCGCATTTTCGCGCCGCCTCGGGCCCTAGGACGCCGATCTTCCCAGCCCGGGAACAATTGCTTCAGGATAACCGATGCCCATTTCAGAGCGTGGAGCGCTGGCGCCGCGCCCGGACGAACCGTCCGAGCCGATTTCGATCTCGTTTGTAGAATTCGTCTGTCTTTGCGCATGCCTCATGGCTCTGACGGCGCTCGCCGTCGACATCATGCTGCCGGCGTTGCCCGCCATGGCCTCGACATTCGGCGTCCCCAACGAGAACGATCAGCAGCTCATCATCGTCCTTTATATGGCTGGGTTTGCGGCGGGTCAGATCCTGTTTGGACCGTTGTCGGACCACTTTGGGCGAAAGCCCATTCTTATGGTGGGCCTTGGTGTCTTTATCGTGAGCACGATTGGTGCGCTTTGCGCCGGATCGTTCGAAGGTCTGCTGATCGCACGCTTCGCCCAGGGCCTCGGCGCAGCTTCGCCGCGGATTATCGCCGTCGCTGTGGTTCGCGATCTCTATGCCGGCCGACAAATGGCGCGCGTGATGTCGTTCGCCATGATGATCTTCATCACTGTCCCCATTCTCGCGCCGTCGCTCGGCCAAGCGCTGATTCATATCGGCGACTGGCACTGGGTCTTTACGGTTCTCTTGGCGATGGCATCGGTCGCCGCTGTCTGGTCGAGCCTTCGGCTGCCCGAAACGGCGCGCCCCGCGCTGGGCGTCGAACGTCCGTTGACGCTCGGCCAATCCTTCTCGACCGCAATTCTGAACCCTCAGACCGCGGGTTATGGTGCTGCAGGCGGATTCATGTTCGGCTGCGTGCTCGCGTATGTGGCCAGCGCCCAGCAGGTCTATGTCGAAGTCTTTCGTATCGGCGACGTCTTTCCAGTCGTCTTCGGCGCGATCGCATCGGCCATTTCGCTGGCCTCCTTCTTGAACGCCCGGCTCGTCGGCCGCCTCGGCATGCGCCGGGTGTCCCACACCGCGCTCCTGCTCTCGATCATCCTGTCCGTTCTCTTGGCAGCGGCCGCGTCACAGGGAATGGTTGGTTTCGCGACCTTTGCGGTCGCTGTCGCGTTGAACTTTTTCCTGTTTGGTTTGATTGCGCCGAACTTCAATTCGCTCGCGATGGAACCGCAAGGCCATAACGCCGGCATGGCCTCATCGGTCACGGGCTCCATGGGCACGGCGATCGCCGCCGTTGTCGGCGGACTGGTGGCAAGGGCCTTCGACGGCACGATTTTTCCGCTCACGGCAGGCTTCGCGGCGTGTAGCCTGATTGCGGGAGCCATCGTTCTCAGCGTCGAGGGGAAATCGAGCCTCTTCGGCCGTAACCACCCGGTCTGAGCGGCAGTCTAAAATTTTGGTAACGCGGATTAGGAGACCTGGCTGGGCTTGGCCTCAAGCATCGTCCTATATTACATCCTGCCGCAAGTGACGTTGAGGCTGGCTGCGAGGCGAGACACGCATGAGAATTTTGCTGCTCGAACACGACCTGAACACCGCAGCATACATTTTGAAGGGTCTCGAAGAGGAAGGCCACACCGTCGATCACTTGGCGGATGGACGGGACGCGGTCGCCCAAGCCGTCGCTGAAAACTACGACGTCATCATTCTGGATCGCATGCTGCCAAGCCTCGATGGCCTCGCCATCATCAAGACGATCCGCAGCGCAGGCCGCGGCGTCCCGGTCCTGTTCTTGACGGCGCTCGGCGGCGTCGACGACCGTGTCGAAGGTCTCGATGCCGGGGCCGATGATTATCTCGTCAAGCCCTTCGCCTTTTCGGAGCTTCTTGCACGCGTCAACGCGCTTGCGCGCCGCCCGCACACGAAGGGTGAAGAAACCCGTCTGAAGGTTGGCGACCTCGAGATCGATCTCGTGAGCCGCAAGGTCACCAGAGGCGGCGACGTCATCGATCTCCAGCCGCGAGAGTTCCGTCTGCTCGAAGTTCTGATGCGCAATCGCGGCCGCGTGGTCACGCGCACGATGCTTCTGGAGCGAGTCTGGAGCTTTCACTTCGACCCCAAGACAAGCGTCGTCGAAACACATATTTCGCGCCTTCGCGCCAAGATCGACAAGCCGTACCGCAAGGAGTTGATTCACACCATTCGCGGGAGCGGATACACGGTCCATGACGGCTCGTGATCTTCTGAAGCGCACGCCATTTCGCTTGGCGGCGACATTCTCCATTTTCTTTATTACGACGATCTTGGCGCTCTTTACGGTCGTCTATCTCGTCGCCAGCGCGCGGCTTGTTGCCGACATTCGCGATCGCGTCGAGACGACGCTCGATTCGCTCGCCGCCCTCGATGGCGAGCGCACGTTCGACGATCTCGTCGGCCTCGTGGCAAGCGAAAGTGAATCGGTCCGCGACCCCGACTTCATCATGGAGCTGGTCGACAAGAACGGAAACTTTCTCGCAGGCAATGTCCGTGGCGTGAAAGATTCCAATCAATGGATGACGCTGAAGCGGTCCGATCTCTTCCTCACGCTCGATCGCGGTGAGCCGGACGACGAATTCCTGGCGATCTGGAGGCCGCTCGTCAAAGGCAAGCTGCTCGTCGGGAGCGACAACAGCGAAGTCAAGCAGATGAAGTCGTTCCTGCAAAGATTGCTCGGCTACGGCTTGCTCGGCGCCATCCTCGCGATCGCGCTATGCGCTGCTTATTTCGCCCGCGAAACACAGCACCGCATCGATGCCTTTGCCCGCCCGCTCGCGCGGGTGTCACAGGGAGAAATCACCGCGCGCGTACCGACCTCGGGTCAGCAGGACGACATCGATCAGGTCGCATCGCAGGTGAATGGCATGCTCGGCAACTTGCAGCGCTTGATCGAGAACGTGAATCAATCGTCGTCAGACATTGCCCACGACTTGAAAAAGCCGCTGGGGCGGTTGCGTCAACGCCTCGACGATGCCCGTCGTGGCGCCAAGGACAAGGAAGAATTTCAAGGCGCCATCGACGGCGCGCTGAGTGATCTCGATTCGATATCCGAAACATTCGACGCGCTTCTGCGTATCACGCAAATCGAAGCGGGCGCCCGCAAGTCTCGGTTTGTAACCGTCGATTTGGCGATGTTGCTTGCGGATGTAAGAGACGTCTACGACATCGTCGCTGAGGATGCCGGCGATCGGTTGACCTACACATCTGCGCTCACCGGCTCGGCTCATGTTCGTGGCGATCCGGAGCTGCTCGTCCAACTTTTCGCGAACCTTGTCGAGAATTCGATCCGGCATTGTCCGGCAAACACGGAAATCGCGATCTCCATAGCCGTCGAGCCCGGAACTTACGTCGTCAATGTCCGAGATTCGGGTCCAGGAATTCCCGATCACGAACGGCAAAATGTTTTCCGCCGGCTCTACAGAATTGAACGTGCCCGATCGACGGACGGCAGCGGCCTCGGCCTGAGCCTCGTCGCTGCCATCGTGGAGCTTCATGGCGCGAAAATCGCACTTCTGGATAACGCGCCCGGGCTGAACGCAGAGGTGAGATTTCCGTCCACGTGAGAGACGCGGCCCGCACCAGCGCACGAAGGCGGGAGGATTAGCTGGCCAAGCGCGTCTTGAGTTCGTCGAAAAGCTTAACCTGCTCGCTGATCAATTCTCGCTTTTCGTCGCGACGAACGAAAATCTTGAACATCGCTTCGCCGCTCGCATTGAAGAATTGAATGGAACGAGATTCGCGTCCCATGAACGGCCGCATGACAAACGCGATCGATGCGCAGTTTTCCGCCTTAATGTGCCCACCGATAGGACTGTCGCCGTGAAGGTTGAAATAGCCACGGGCGGATGCGCCCGGAGGAATCGGGCCTTCACATTCGAGCACGATGTCAGGCGTGTGCACGATGAAGACGATCGACCCCCAAGACGCCAACGCGCCGAGAATATTTTCGAACGCGCTGCCGTGGACGATAGCGCGATGAGTTGCCGGAAGCGCCTCGACGACCTCGAACGTGCTAACGCCGTATTCCCGTGCGACTTGCTCCAGGATGCCGTCAGCGTTGTTCGCAAGCCTCTCACGCAGCGACGGGCGAACTGGAGCTTCGGATGTCGCGGCTTTGCTCATGGAACTCACTCGGCCGCCGCTAGAACCGATTGCTTGCCGTCCGGACCGACTTCCTGAATCACCTCGAAGCCTTCAAATTCCGGATGACCGAGATAGAGCTTCTTGGAAGTGCCAGCACCGGAGTGCGATTTGCGGAACGAATCCGATTTCGTCCACGCGTCGAAATCCGCGTGCGAACGCCAGACCGTGTGCGACGAATAAAGAACGTGATCGTCCTTCTTCGGACCTCTCAGCAAATGAAACGTGATGAAGCCCGGCTCGTTGTGAAGGTTGATCTCGCGCGAGAGCCAGACGTTCTCGAAATCTTTCTCCGCCCCAAGCTCAACTTTGAAACGGTTCATAGCGATATACATTTGGATACCTTCTCCATGGCATGAAGACAGCGGGTCGGGAGCTGGGGTTTCTGGCGAACCGACCCGCTGTTTATGATCTCAGAGCAGCGAGACGGGAAGTCAGTGGGCTCTAAGACGCATTCTAAGTGAAAATCTGCGCCGCGCGCTAAAAAGCATCTCGGATGCGCATTCGAGATGCCTCATCGCGCACGGTGCGCGAACGCTAAGATTGTTCACATAAAAAGTCAACATTATCGCAAATACATTCAGGCGTTAAACGCAACATGCTCGGGCAGCATCTGTCCGATATTGAGAAGATTGCCGTCATCGTCGATGAAATGAAATTCGCGCATGCCCCAAGGCTTATCTTCGACACCAGACAGACGTTTGGCGTGCCCGTTTTTAAATGCCGCATGCCACTCATCGACATCGCTCACGCGAATGTAAGCCGAAACGCAATGCGGTTCGGGAATGATGGTCACGCCTGACATGTGAAGTTCAACCGTGTGCCGGCGCAAAATGAGATAATTGTGTGCGGCGTTCACGACGGCAAAACCCTTGCTGCCATACGTTTCCGCAGCGCGTTTGATGTCCGTCGATATCAATACAGGAATAGCCAGCGGCACGATGACACCGGCGCGTTGAAGCTCGTCGGGCAAGGTCATCATTCGGCTACTGCTCCCTTGCTTAACCTGTCTGTGATGGCGGAAGGAAAAACCAATCGCCTGCCGTCGATGCCCGTCTCAATTCGCAACCGACATCCGTAGGTGTGGCTGAGAAGGTCCTCATTCAAGACGTCGTCGGGCATACCTCGCCCGACAATCCGGCCATCGGCCATCAGCACGATGTCATCGGCGAAAGCTGCGGCAAGATTGAGATCGTGAATGACGAGGAGAACCGCACGTCCATTCTTTGATTGCTCTTTGATGACGGCAAGCACGTCCGCTTGATGCTTGAGATCGAGGCTCGCGGTAGGTTCGTCGAGCAGAAGCGCAGCCGTCTCGCTGGAGGGTCGCGGTGCCGCACTCAATTGACACAACGCTCTTGCGATATGAACGCGCTGCCGCTCTCCGCCCGAGAGCTCGTTGATCGTGCGCGCTTCAAATGATGATAAGCCGACAGCGCGAAGCGCTTGACGCGCCGAGGTCGCAGCCTCCAACTCTCGAACGCCAAAACCCGGCACGGTCGCTCCGAGCATAACGACTTCGAGAACCGTGAACGGAAAAGAAAGATTGATCGATTGTGCGACGACGGAGCGCCGTGTTGCGAGGCGTGCGGCAGAAATGCTCCGAATATCTTCGCCATCGAGATGTACGGAGCCTTCCGTCGGACGAAATTCTCCGGCCATCACGCGCAGCAATGTCGATTTACCGGCGCCGTTAGGACCTATGAGCGCTGTCAATCGGCCAGGAACAATCGCGACGGATGCTTCGCTCAGAAGCACCTTTGATCCGCGCTTCACAGTGATGTTGCGCGCTTCGAGCATGCGCTTATTCCGATCCGCCGATGCCGCGTTTCAAGATGAGGTGAAGAAAAACGGGTGCGCCGACGAGTGCTAGCACGATGCCGATAGGAAGCTCGGCGGGCCGTAGCGCCATGCGCGCGACGATATCGGCGAAAATGACGAGCGAAGCTCCGAGAATTGCGCTGCCGGGCAAAACGACTCGATGGTCCGGTCCGGAAATCAAACGCATGATGTGCGGCACGACAAGCCCGACAAATCCAATGATGCCGGCAACCGCGACCGCTGCCCCAACCGCTGCTGCAGTCGTCGCAATGGCGATGCGCTTGATGCGCTCCGTATCGATACCGAGGTGCATCGCCTCGGCTTCCCCGAGGAGCAACCCGTTCAAGCCGCGCGTCAGGCGTGGCGCCAAAAGTGCGATGGCGATCGCAAACGGAACGATGGCGAAAACTTTTTGCCAGCTCGCACCCGAAAGAGATCCCATTTGCCAGAGTGTCAAGTCGCGAAGCTGGCGATCATCGCTCGCGGTTACGATCACGCTGCTGATCGCACCCGCGAGCGCGCCGATTGCGAGGCCCGCCAGCAACAACGTTCCGACAGCAAGCTGGCCCTGACGCGCCGCGATGGAGACGAGAAGAAGCGTCATGATCAGCCCGCCGCCAAATGCTGCAATCGGCAGCGCGTAAATGCCGAGCGGCGCGATGAGCGGAGCGCCAATGCCCTGTCCGAGAACGATCGTCGCGACTGCGGCGAGGGCCGCTCCGGACGAGACGCCGACGAGGCCCGGATCGGCGAGCGGATTACGAAAAAGCCCTTGCATGATCGCGCCCGACGTCGCGAGTGCAGCCCCGACGAACGCAGCCAATAATGTTCTCGGGAGTCTCAGATCGATCAGCACGAGCCGGTCACGTGCCGCCGCCAAATCATCCGTATATCCAAGGGAAACTGCAATAGCGCGTGGCAGCGCTTGCAATGAGATTCCTGTCGGTCCGATAGCGAGAGATAGTACCGCCGAGGCAATCAAGAGGAATGTCAGCGCGACAAAAACCTTCCGTCGAGACGGTCTGACCGCCGTCCCGGCCGACGCGAGCTTGGCATCAAGTGTCGTCACGGCGTCGTCGCGGCAGTGTTAGCGCCCTCGGCATAGATCGATTTCATAAGTTCACGCGCAGCCAACGGCGCGCGCGGACCGAAGCCAAGTAGGTACAAGCCATCCATCGCGATTAGGCTCTTTGTTTTGGCGGCCGGAGATTGGCTGAGGCCAGCCAATGTCAAAGCCTGCCCGGCCATATGCGGATCGCCGCCGCCGCGATGCATGACGACGACGACATCCGGCGCGAACTCGGTCAATTGCTCGTCGCTGACGGGCTTATAACCATTGAGCGAGGCTGCGACATTGTCTCCGCCCGCGAGCTTTAGAATGGCATCGGCCGACGTCTCGGCTCCGGCGACAGTCGCTTTGCCGTTCTGGACAGCCAGGATAAACAGCACGCGCTTGCGGCTCTTGATCTGCTTGCGATCGTTTTCGAGTGCTGCGAAATCCGCCTCAACCTTTGCCGCGAGCGTCTTAGCGGCATCGTCTGCTCCCACGACGCTCCCGATGTGGCGGATCTTGTTTGGAACGCCCTCAGCGGAAGGTTTGTCGTCGATATCGACGTAACGGACGCCGCTGGACTTTAAGGCGCTGACGACTTCAGGCGGCCCTGCCTCGTCGGATGCGATGATCAAAGTAGGATTGACCGACAACGCACCTTCCGCAGATAAGGCACGCATGTAGCCGACGGACTTTTTGTCCTTGAGGGCTTCAGGCGGAAACATGCTCGTGACGTCGACAGCAACGATTTTATCCTGCTGGCCGAGATCGTAGAGAATCTCCGTAATATCTCCGCCGATGGAAAGAATGCGCGGAGCAGCGCCGCTCGAATCTGCTGCGCGTGCATCAGCCGACGCCACGGCGAACGCGAAAGCCGCGCTGGCAAGAGCGAAAAAACGTGTCCCGACACGCATGTGAATCAAGTCCTGTGTTTGCCGCCGATAAAGTTATTTCGTCAGAATGAGCTTGCCGGTTGATGTGATCCGCAGGCGATATTCCTGACCGCGGTGAACGAGGACGACTTCTCGTCCTCCTTTCATGAGATCATCGACGCGATAGCGGATATTGCATCCAGTCATCCCGTGAGGCTGGTTCTCAGGCGCTGGCGTAAAGGCGTGAGAGCCCGGCGTACTTTGACGCAAACCTGGCGCGACAAACGGCTTTTTGGGCGGCATTCTCTCATTCGACGAGAAACGCGACGCAGACATGAAAATCTACGCCTTTCAATGAAGGTATAAGGCTTGGACGGTTTGCTCCTGGAACTCATGCGCCTCAGCGTCGCCGACGTGATGCGCAGCCGAGAGCTGCAACTGTAGCGCAGCAAGCGCCCGAGCTGCTGATTGCGTCCGCGTCGAAATCTGTGGCTTGTCGAGCGCCAATAGGAGGCCGCGCTGAATGCCGTGCTCGTCACGGGATCTCGCGGCTTTGAGCAATCCAGCAACGGCGAGCTCATCTGGAGAGACGTGTTGGCAGCCGATGCTGAGATAGGAAAAGCCGATTTTGCGCTCCGATCGAAGCGCTCGCAGCAACGCCGTGATGCGCGCAACGAGAATGGGACCTTCGCCAGAACCGAGATTTTCCTCGGAAATCTTGAATGCGACTTCCCATGGCTGGGCCGAGCCGCTTGTGTAAATTTCGCAAACCGCACGGAAGACATCGAGCGTGACGTTTTCGATCGGCGAGAAGCCAAGCTCCGTCCGCAGCGGGAATCCCAGAGCATGCCCGGCGCATACGTCTTCGCCTTCCGGGGCACCATCAGTCGGTTTAGGAGTCTTGTTGCGCATAGAGTTCATCCG
>Ga0153954_1001529_pt1 | contig 12113 bp, 12 predicted proteins | sample TSFL038MetaG_FD_102277 | JGI IMG/M metagenome (GOLD analysis project Ga0153954, IMG submission 102277) | Attine ant fungus gardens microbial communities from Florida, USA - TSFL038 MetaG | ecosystem: Host-associated > Fungi > Mycelium > Unclassified | place: USA: Florida, Wekiwa Springs State... | reverse complement strand
TATACACAGTTGATCCAGATGAGAATGATAGCCGATCAGATTTTCCTGATTTTCATTTTTCTTGTGAATGATTTAGTTGTAAACATCTCTGAAGCAAAAACTTCAAAATCGAGCTCAGGTTAAAGAATCGACAATCACTAAAATTGAAAATTTGCTGGCCTTATATATATCCCAGGTTATATGCATAGGCAAAATGTCGAAGTTAGCGTTAATCTTCCTATGTTTAGTTTCTTCAATCAATTATCTTTTTTCTCACGAGAACTCTGACGTGAGTTCTTCTTTTTTAAATGAGCAGTTAAAAAATGATATTGATGACATTATCAACCGGGCTTTAAATGTCTTTCAAGTTCCAGGTGCGGCTGTTGGAATTGTCGCGCACGGAAAATTGATCTATGCAAAGGGATTTGGTTATCGCGATATAGAGAAAAAACTTCCTGTGAATTCTGAAACTTTATTTCCCATAGGGTCTTGTTCCAAAGCCTTTACAACATTTGTCTTGGGGACTTTGGTCGATGAGGGCTTGATAAAATGGGATGATCCTGTCATCAAGCATTTGCCCGACTTTCGTGTGCATAATGACTATGCTACCCAAAACCTAACGATAAAAGACCTAGCGACCCATCGTTCCGGTTTGCCGAGTCACGATTTTGTGTGGTACAATTCAAACATCACCCCTACAGAAATGTATCGTCGATTGAGATATCTGGAATTTGCCAACAGTCTGCGCGAGACATTCCACTATAATAATTTAATGTACGTTGTTCTAGGCCTGCTGATTAATAAAGTCACAGGTAAATCGTGGGAACAAAACGTTCAAGAAAAGATATTTGCTCCATTGGGGATGAAACAGTCGAATTTCTCAGTAGAGGAATCACAACGTAGTGATAATTTTGCACTCCCGTACTCTGAGAGAAACGAAAGGGTTGTACAGATTCCATTTCGAAACATTTCTCATATGGGGCCAGCCGGTTCAATCAATTCTACTTTGGCCAATATGTCAGAATGGCTCCAGTTTCAGCTCTCTAACGGCACTTTTGGTAAAAAACAACTGATTCAAGAAAACACTTTAAACGAGATGCATACCCTTCAATTTGCCAAAGCCGAATTCCCGAAAGAAAGAATGTATTATTTAGGTCTTGGACTTGGGTGGGTTATTGGAATCTACGGTGGACATTATTTGGTAGCACATGGCGGTGGCATTGATGGATTTAGAGCCGATGTTTCTCTGATGCCTGTGGAACAAATAGGTGTCATTATTTTGACCAATAACGATATTGGTGGGGGATTCTTTCTGACGAGTGTGAGCAGATCCATTTTTGATCGACTTTTAGGATTGGAACAGATCGATTGGATAAAAAAAATGATCGAGATGCAAAAAGAGGAAAAATCTAAAAAAGAGGCTGAGCAGGCAAAACCCCATTTTGAGACAAAGCTTTCCCACAAATTAGAAGATTATGTAGGAGAGTACGAAAATCCAGGGTATGACCCTATAAAAATTTCTCTTGTGGATGGGAATCTTGTGGCATTTTTTAGTCAAGCCAAGATTCCGTTAGTACACAAAATCTATGATACCTTCTCTGTGTCAAAAGATGTAAGAGATCCCCTATTTCTTCAGACTCATTTTTGTTTCCAAACAAATTGCGGTGGGGACATTACAGAACTAAAGTTTAATTTCGAATCGCAATCCATCATATTCAAGAAAAAAGTAGTTAACGTGGGAAAAAACCTAAAAAAATCTTCAGATTCGAATTCTGTCCAGTAGTGGTTTGCATAATTAGCTGATTTAACTATGGCTTATTGGTTCAAGTTGTATCATGGAGTCGTAATTTTTCATGAATGTCCCAAATGGGCTCGTTAAAGCTTCCAAGTTAGGCATTTTTTTCTGATTATAGACTAAATTAAAGCGATGGTAACGCGCTATCGCTAGCATAAACCATTCACCAATCGCTGCGCTGCCTCTGAGATGGGGAGTTGTGTGGGAAAATTTGTATTCAAAGCAAGCCATGAGGAATTTAAGTTGAGTGACATTTTGGCTGTCGCATTCAATTGCTTGTTTAAAAATGTTGGCAATATGATCGAGCATCGGTTGAATTAAGAAAGGATCCTGATGCATGATATAAACAATAGAGTAGTCTTTCATGTGATCTACAGGATCTTCTGTGAAATCACGGTACATCCAGGTGATATATTGAGAAATAGCATACATTTGTTTTCCTAACGTCTCGCCCATTTGTAAACGTAAGGTGACAACCACCCAATCTGATTTTTTAGGTTTGGGTGAAAGCTCTCTGATTTTTAATATAGCTAGGACTGTTCTAAATTTTTTGTAAGCCTCAAGATTATTTTGCTTCAATTTTTCCATAGCCTTTAGGTTCCGCACCAATTGTTCCCAACGGCTTAGAGGATTGTTCAAAATCTCAAGAGGGTTACAAGTTATCTCACATAAACTGCAATAGTGTTGATATTCCTCCCATGAATGATCTAGTACCCACTTGGAAGCGTTTTCCATCGTCAAAACTTCTATTTCAGTATTAAAAGCGGTTCCTTGGTAAGGTTCTTCCTTGAAGGATAGTGTGGTCGCTGGAAAAGTTTTAAGCGAATGGGGAATTTTGCTTAAATGTCCTTGAAGAACGGACAGTAGTCTTTCTCCATATTCATCATAAGGTGGATACATTGGTGTTAAGAGGAATGGACTGTCGGTATGGTTACCATCACGTCTGATCCCGAAGCTTTCATGGTTCTGCGTTTGAGATTGTTGTGCAATTGCAAGCCGTGTTTTCTCAAAATGAGAGAGAGTTTCATGAAAAAGAGCAGTCAGACCGTCTTTTTTTTCTACTGCTTCGTGAAAAGAATTTACAGCTGTTGAAACGGCTATTTCTCTTTGTTGCTCAAAGTAAGGTTGATCTCCATAAGGCGTATGAGGACGTTCGATTACATAAGTTGACATGATAACTCCATAGAAAAGCGAAAAATCTAACACAATCCAAGAATTATTTTCGATTCTTGCAATTTTAATTTTTGCCTAATTCTATAGCTCTAGCTTTGGCTGCAACGAAAGCTTCGATGAGGGCGTGGCGCATCCCATTTTTTTCGAGGGCGAGGATGCCGGCAATGGTTGTGCCTGATGGAGAACAGACTTGGCGGCGTAGATCGGAAGGGGATTCGGGGGATTCATAAAGCATAGTCAGGGCGCCGCCGACCATTTGTTTGACAAGCTCATAACCAGTTTCTGCAGAAAATCCCAGTTGAATCGAGGCATCAACCATGGCTTCTATCACGGCAAAGACAAAAGCGGGGCCTGAGCCAGTGAGCGAAGTGACCGCATCAAATAAAGATTCAGGAAGCCACTTCAAAAGACCGAGAGAAGAGAACATCTCTTCAATGACTTTTTGATAGGGGGCAAGTGAAGGATCTTCTGCTAGTGCGACGATGCCATCACCATAGCGAACAGCTAGGTTAGGCATCATGCGGAGCACTGTACTGCCGGGAAAATGTTTCTTTAAACGGTGCGTGTCAATTCCGGTCAAAACGCTGGCAATCAGACCTCCTTCAAAACCAGAAAAATCTTTTGTGACAGCTTCAAAATCTTGCGGTTTGACGGCTAAAAGAGCGCAGTCACCGGGAAAAAGATCAGACCAAGCTGAATCGGCTTGTGTGACACCTATTGAGCGAGCCAGCGCTTCGACGCGCTCTCTATGCTTATCATAAATGGAAATCTCTTGGCCATTTTCTTTAAGTGTCTGCGCAATCGCAGAACCCATTGTTCCACACCCAATAATCCTGATTTGCATATGATTCAATCCCTGCTGTGATAATTACCTTGTACGATCCATTTATAGGTTGTGAGCTCTTTGAGGCCCATAGGTCCTCTCGCATGCAGCTTTTGTGTGCTGACAGCTACTTCTGCACCCAATCCAAATTGCCCCCCATCTGTGAAACGTGTTGAGGCATTGATATAGACGGCCGCAGAATCAACCATTTCTACAAACATCTGTGCGTGCGCTTGCTTTTCAGTTAAAATCCCATCACTATGTCCTCTGCTGTATTTTTCGATATGAGCCATCGCCTCTTCTATCGATTCAACCACTTTAATGCCGAGGATTAAACTGATCCATTCTGTCTGCCAATCTTGTTCTTTTGCATGACGAAATAGAGACAAGTTTTCAGGTTTTAGAATATCCCAAGCCTTTTGGTCTAAATAAAAATGGACTCCTTTACTTTCCAAGATTTTGGTGATGGAAGGAAGAAAGGATGCCGCAACAGCTTGATGGACTAAAAGAGTGTCTAGTGCATTGCATGCGCTCGGTCTCTGCGTTTTTGCGTTCACAATCACATCGATCGCTTTATGCAGGTTTGCAGACTCATCCACAAAAAGATGGCAAATACCCATACCTCCGGTAATCACAGGAATGGTGCTTTCTTCCCTACAAAACCGGTGAAGCCCCTCGCCACCGCGAGGAATGATCATATCGATATACTGATCGAGTTTGATGAATTGCTTCACTTGCGATCGTTGAGCACTTTTAATGAGTTGTATAGCCTCTTTAGGGATTCCTGAGTAGGCTAAAGCTTTTTGGATCGACTTCATCAAGGCTTTGTTTGTGTTTAAAGTCTCTTTTCCACCACGAAGGATGGCGCAATTGCCTGTTTTGAGGCACAAGCTTGCAATATCGACTGTGACATTGGGTCTTGCTTCATAAATCACCCCAATCACCCCAAGCGGAACCCGTTTTTTTTGTAGAAGCAAACCATTAGGCAAACGAGTTGTTTCAAATATTTCTCCAACAGGATCAGGGAGGGAGGCAACGGAGCGCACATCATCGGCAATTGCCTGAAGGCGGTTGTGGCTTAAGCTCAGACGATCTTTTAAAGCATCTGAAAGGTCGCTGGTTGCTAAATCAATCGCATTTGCTTTTAAAATGGCTGCCTGATCCTTCTCAAGAGCATCTGCTAGCTTAAGTAAAGCTTGATTTTTTTGATCAGTAGAAACGGTTCTTAAAAGAGGGGCTGTTTTGTGGGCGTTTTCAGCAAGTTCTAATAAATTTTTGGCAATTTTCATGTCAGCGATGCTAAAGAGTTTTAAAGGTCGTGCCAATTTTTTTGCCAGCGAGTAACTCAACCAAAACATTGGGCTCTTTAGCAGAGGCAATGGTCACTGAAGTGCCAGATCCCGTGGCAATACGAGCCGCTTCCACTTTGGTCGCCATCCCACCCGTTCCAATCCCATGAGGGTTAGAACTCTCTCCCGCACAGTCTTTGATGGCATCATCAACATGGTCGATAAAATCAATCAATTGTGCATCGGGATGAAACCTTGGGTCGGCCGTATAAAGCCCTTCTTGATCTGTCAGCAAAACAAGAAGATCAGCTCCTATTAACTGAGAAACAAGGCCTGAAAGGGTATCATTGTCTCCAAAACGGATTTCTTCAGTTGAGACTGTATCATTTTCATTAACAATAGGAATCACCCGGTGGGACAAAAGTGTATGAAAAGTTGTTTTAGCATTTTCAGCTCGTTTTTCGTCAGAGATGTCTTCCCTTGTTAAAAGGACTTGCCCTATCATCACACCATAAATGGCAAAGAGCTCACTCCAGGTATGCATGAGGCGGACCTGGCCAATGGCGGCCATCATCTGTTTTGTAGGCATACATGAGGAAGCTGTAGAGATAGTGAGGGCCTCTCTGCCTGCTGCAATGGCCCCTGAAGAGACTAAAACCACAGCATGTCCCGCAGCGTGGAGATGGCATAATTGTCTGACAATTTCGATCATTTGAGGGCGGCAGAGTTGCTTACTTCCGTTGGTAAGGGAGCTAGAGCCGATTTTGACAACAATTTTTTTCGTCATAACAGTGATTATACCATAACTTTCCATTGACGTCTATTCCCTCTGTTCGCTATAGTTACCTAATCATTATTAATGAAAATATTTTTGGAAAGAAAATGACTAAATTCGCAATCATCAGATCTGGTAGCAAGCAGTATAATGTCTCCGAAGGGGATGTGCTCGATATCGACTTGTTAGAGGGTGAAAAAGGGAGCAAAATTCAGTTTCAGGATGTCTTATTTGTCCAAAATGACAATGGGTCTAAGATAGGCGCTCCCTTGGTTTCTGGTGCAGTTGTGCATGCAGAAGTAATCGATCATGTGCGCGGCCCGAAAGTGATCGCTTATAAATATAAAAAGCGCAAAAGAAGCACCCGCCGCAAAGTGGGGCACCGTCAACATTACACACGCGTAAGGATTACTGAGGTATAGCATGGCACATAAAAAAGGTCAGGGATCAACCCGAAACGGTCGTGATTCCCATTCTAAAAGACTTGGCGTCAAAGTAGCATCTGGGGAATTTGTCAAGGCGGGCAGCATTTTGGTCCGTCAGCGTGGTACACGATGGCACCCAGCAAAAAATGTCAGCAGAGGAAGCGATGACACCCTTTTCTCGATGATCGATGGGGTAGTTTCTTTCCGTAAGGCAGATCGCACATTTATTTCTGTCCAACCTGCTTAAACTAACGAGCAAAATCTCATCAAAGGGATTTTGCTCTATTTTCAATAGTACTTTATTATGTTTACAGATCGGGTCACGCTGGAGTTGCAAGCCGGAAAAGGGGGCAATGGGGTTGTGTCATGGCGTCGAGAAAAGTTCATTCCTAAAGGTGGTCCCTATGGGGGTGATGGAGGCGATGGTGGTTCCATTATTTTGGAAGCAGACCCTCAAGTCTATTCCCTAGAATCTTACCGAAACAGGCGTATTCTAAAAGCCCCTAATGGTGTTCAAGGAGCTACAAATAACCGGAAAGGGAAAGATGGTGAAGATTTGGTATTAAAAATCCCATGCGGCACCTTGGTTAAAGATGCTGAATCGCATGAGATTTTATATGATGTCACAGAGCCTTTTACCCGTATCACGCTTTGTCATGGCGGAAAAGGGGGAAAGGGCAATTCGAGATTTAAAACCCCCACAAACCGAGCTCCTAATTATTGCACACCTGGCAAGCCAGGAGAAATAGCTAATATCGAGCTAGAGCTTAAACTGATTGCCGATGTAGGACTCGTCGGATTTCCAAATGCGGGTAAATCGACACTCGTGTCTAGCGTCACAAACATAGCAGTGAAAATAGCTCCTTATCCGTTTACAACTTTGCGACCCAACCTGGGGTATCACATTGAACCAGATGGTTCCCGTATTCTGATTGCCGACATTCCAGGGATTATTGCGGGGGCGCATGAAAACCGCGGGTTAGGGCTTGAGTTTCTAAGACACATTGAAAGAACACACCTTCTCCTTTTTGTTTTAGATGTTTCCGGATTTGAAGGGAGAGATCCTATAGATGATTTTTCGGTTCTAAGGCAGGAAGTTGCGCTCTATAATCCAGAACTTGCCCAAAAACCCTTTGCTGTTCTTTTGAATAAAATGGACATAGCAGAAGCTGCTGAGCATGCCAAAGCCTTTCGGAAAGCTTACTCAAGCCATGACATTTTTGAAGTTTCTGCGGAAACTGGCTATGGTCTGGATGAGGTAATCGGGTTTTTAAAGCGCAAACTCAACAAATAAATGACCCCTGAAAAAAGAGCTATTGTAGCACCTGCAGGCCAATCTAGACGGTAAGCAATAGCCATTCCTCCTATCGAAAATGCGATATTGAGCAATACAGCTATTCCCATCATGCGCGAGAGACGGTGTGTAAATGACCCTGCAATGGAAGCCGGCAAAGCTAGCATGCTTAAGACTAATATGATTCCAACAACATAAATCAAAAGCACAACAGAAACAGCAATCAGCGATAGCAAAAGAAGATAAAGCCGTCCTACAGGAAGCCCCTGTAGCTGAGCTTGTTTTTCATCAAAACAAAGAGCCAAAAAGCGCTTGTGATAGACAAAAACGACTCCTATGATGAGTCCATCTAAAAGAAAAAGCACCCCTAAATCCCAAGAGCTTACCCAAAGGACATTGCCTAATAAAAAATTCATCAGCTCAACATTATAGCCAGGAATTTGAGAAACGAAAATGACCCCTGTAGCCATTCCAACAGACCAAATCATGGCAATGATCGCATCTTCTCTTTCTCGATAATAAAGATGGACCCATCCAATAATTAAAGAAGATAAAATCCCCGCTGCAAAAGCTCCATAAATGGGGTGCAGCCAATGCAAGCCATGCACCCTTTGCAACCAAAGGGCTGCTCCCAGACCACTCAAAACTGAATGTGCAATACTTCCACTCATTGAAACGATCCTTTTCACGACTACATATGAGCCAATAATTCCGCTTGCAAATGATGCCCCAATTGCAGCAAGAACAGCCATACGGAGGACAGGAGACGAAAGAAAAGCTTCGATAAAGTTCATGACAGCTCCTTGCCAATTTTTAAAGGAGCATGATAAAGACCCATGGCGAAATGCTCACAAACTTTTTCAGGAGCCATAGGAATTAAATTTTTTTGAACACAAAATACTTTGTCTACATGTTTGACGGCAGCATGAAGATCGTGAGTAACCATCACGACAGTGATTTCCTTTTTGAGAGAAGTTAAAAGACGATAGATTTCAGCTTGAGCCGCATAATCTACACTCGCTGTCGGTTCATCCAAAAGAAGAAGAGAAGGGTTGCTTGCTAATGCTCTGGCAATCAATACCCTTTGAGCCTGGCCACCTGACAAAATAGAAAAAGGTGCCTCTTTGTAATTTTCCATCCCCACCCGTTCCAAAGAAGCTGAGACAGCGGCAGAATCGCTCTTTCCAAAGCGACCCATCCAAGAAAGCTTAGAAAGACGCCCCCCTAAAACAACTTCTTCAACAGAAATGGGAAAATGGCGGTCAAAATGAAATGTCTGGGGAACCCATGCCATTTGAGAACGAGCTTGAATAGGAGATTGCTCAAAAATTCTTATAGACCCTTTCTTAGGCTTTAAAAAACCCATTAAGAGGGCAAGCAGAGTGGATTTACCACCACCATTTGGGCCAAAAAGGCCCACAAATTCTCCAGCTTCAATTTTGAAAGAAATGTCAGTCAAAACATCATCCATGCTATAGGCAAAGAACAGATTTTCAACTATAATGACACTCATGCTTCCGAAAAATTTTGGGCAATACTTCGCAGATTTTCGAGCACATTTTCTACATAAGGGTCGAGATAAACAGTACGGGCCCGCAGTTCTTTAGCAATCCGTTTACCCCCTTTGGGATTATGCTGCAATTGTAGAAAAACGATTTTCACTCCAAGTGAACGAGCTCTTGTAATAAGTTCTGTCACATATCTAGGAGTAGGTTCACGCCCTTCCATTTCAATCGAAAGTTGCTTTAAACCATAATCTCGGCATAAATAGCCAAAAGCAGGGTGAGAGACTAATATAACTGTTGATTTTGCAAGCATTAAAGCACATTCCTGATCGAGCAAGGAGCACTCCTCAACTAGTTTTGACAGATTGTTCATAAAAAAATCTGCATGGTCATGATCATACTCACATAACATTTCAGCAATTTGCTCGGCCTGCACTTTGAGAAGTCGTGGACTGAGCCAAATATGGGGATCATGCGCATCATGTGTGCAGCAACCACATCCCGCCTGAATGAGATCGAGCCCTTGGCGTTGGTCAACCACACGTGTATGACGCATCATAGCCAGCATGCGATTTTCAAAACTTTCCCCAATACGAAACCAAATATCCCCCTTTTGAGCTGCCAACACCTGTTTTGTTGAGGGCTCATACGTGTGGGAATTAGCTCCTTGTGGAACAATCACGGTGACTGAAACATGATCGCCGCCTATCCGTTCGACTAGGTATTTTTGCGGCGCAATGCTAACCAGAACCTGTATTTGTGCTTGTAATCCGCCAGCACACAGCAAAAGAAAAATAAAAAATTTACGCATTTGACCATTGATTTTAACCACTCTCCGCTTTTCAACAAAGCTATTTTAGGCTAGCATGGCTCCATTCCTTTGGAGGAGTGTCCGAGCGGCCGAAGGAGCACGCTTGGAAAGCGTGTATACGCTAACCCCGTATCGTGGGTTCGAATCCCACCTCCTCCAAATAAAAAAACCCAGCAAAGCTGGGTTTTTTTATTTGGAGGAGAGGGAGTGAACAGTTTCACTCCCGTGTGGGATTCGAAGGGTTTTGCGATGCCGAGTAGGCAGCAAAACCCAGGTCCTGAGAGCAGCCGTTAGGCTGCCGTAGGAGAATCCCACCATTAAGCCCGGCAGTTTGGACACGTTTTTGAGTGCAAAGCGCTCCCAGGGAGCGCTTCGCGCTCAAAAGGGAGATTTCAAAGCAATTTTTAAGGAATACGGCCAAAAAGTGGCCGTATTTTGCCGATTACGGCCAAAATTCTTGAAAAATGGCCGTATTTCCCATAAAATTGGCCGTAATGACAAAAAGGGACAAAAAATTAACCGTTCTTCACCAATTAAGCCTGGAATCAGAACCCATAAGCTTACCCGAGCTCTTAAAAAAAATACCCGAATATAGCGAGCGCTCTGTGAGGCGCTGGTTAAATGAATTAGAGTGGGAAGGATTAGTCGAAAAGACAGGTAAGAAAAAAGCCACCCAATACCAGGCAAGATCGGGAAATGGGAATCAGGAAAATCGTGCAGTAAGTAGCTGTTTTAGTTCAATCAGTGCTAAAGTAATAGAGCAAGTTAATAAGCCAATTTATGAAAAAGAGCCCACTTCTTACCATTTTGAATGGTTTGATAGCTATCAGCCTAACGTGAGTTTTTACTTTCCAACTTCGATTCGAAAGCATCTTCTGAATGCGGGTCAGCGTGGGGAAAGCAAAGAACCTGCTGGAACTTATGCACATCATATCTTTAATCGACTGCTCATAGATCTGTCTTATAATTCCTCCCGTCTTGAAGGAAACACCTATTCTCTTTTGGATACCGAACGTCTTTTGCTCCAAGGTACCAGTGCTGAGGGGAAGCTCGATGAAGAAAAGGTCATGATCCTCAATCATAAAGAAGCTATCCGGTATTTGGTCGATCAAGCACCTCAACTCAATGTAAACTTCCAAACAATCTGTACGCTTCACTATTTGTTGTCAGATGGTCTTCTGGATCCCACATATACAGGAAAAGTGAGGGATCATGCTGTGAAAATCGGCGGATCCATTTATCTTCCTCTAGAACAAGCTAAACAGATACAAAATCAATTAGAAAAGATTGCTAAAAAAGCATCTTTTATTGAGGATCCATTTGAGCAAAGCCTTTTTCTGCTTGTACACATCAGTTATTTGCAAGCCTTTGCGGATGTAAATAAACGCACAGCGCGCCTCGCTTCAAACATTCCTCTCATCACTAAAAATTTGGTTCCGCTTTCCTTTAATGATGTAGAAAGGGCCGATTATACTTCTGCAATGATCGCCGTCTACGAATTGCAAGATATCCGACCTCTTCTCGATTTATATGTTTTTTCTTATCTCAGAACCTGTGCGACTTATACAGCCACTATCAAAGCCATGGGATTTGATCAGGTGCGCGTCCTCTATCGACAACAAAGACGTACATTCATTCGAAATATTGTTCTCAATCAATTGATTGGAGAGAAACTAGAAGCTTATATTCAATCAAACTCAAAGATTATTCCCGAGTCAGATAGAGTTGCTTTTATGGAGGATTTAAGAGAAGACTTAGCACTTCTTGATCAAAGCCGTCTTGCAGGTCTTGGCGTCACTACAGATGAGCTTACAGCTTGGATTAATTTAACCTTGAGACTGTAACCTTGCTCGAAAGTGATTTAGCATTTCAAAATGGCTGCCACACTGCACAGTGGATCTTTGCCAGAACCAACGCAGCTAATCTCAAGAGGAGCGGAACCAAAACCTTGAATAGCAGTATAATAGTTGCCTAAAGGGGTGGAATAACGCACTAACCTTTGTGGTATTGTTTTTAATTGTTCTTCACCTGAAGAAACATACTCCATCGAGAGACAGATTGCCAATTGCAAAACGGTAGGGATCTGGTATCCATATTGGGCCACATAACTTTCTTGTTCTTGATATGTCATGTTTGCACATTGTGATATCGCGTATTTTGGCATCAATACCCAATGAGATTGCTCAACTTTCGTTTCACCATATTTTTGTTTGGTTGGGGCACCAAAAAGGCCGTAATCTCTTT
>Ga0153954_1001528_pt1 | contig 12117 bp, 7 predicted proteins | sample TSFL038MetaG_FD_102277 | JGI IMG/M metagenome (GOLD analysis project Ga0153954, IMG submission 102277) | Attine ant fungus gardens microbial communities from Florida, USA - TSFL038 MetaG | ecosystem: Host-associated > Fungi > Mycelium > Unclassified | place: USA: Florida, Wekiwa Springs State... | reverse complement strand
CGGAACCGTCGCACGATTATGAGGAAGGCGCGCTCCAAGAAAAATCGGCCGTTACTCCTGGCCGAGTTGGAGCGGCGCTATCGGGAATCGCCGGAATCTTAGCTCTTTCGCGGACCGTTGAAATTTTTCACGCACCCCGGTACGTTCGGCCGGATGGCGTACCACCGGGGCGCCACTGGGCCTCGGCGCCCCCCCCCGAGCACGTGCTGAGCCAGCGCGTGGAGGAATCGCGGGAGAAGGCGCGTCGTCCGGATCGATGGTGAGGATCGACGCTCCGCGAAGTGATTCGCGCGAGGCGAAACGGCCTCGGAGTGACCGTCGAGTGCGCGTGATGCGACGTCGCCTCGAGGCGACCGTGGTCGCCGACGCGACGGCAAACCGGGCCGGCGCGAAGTCCGACGGCCCTTGCTATCTCGAGCGCTTACATCAGGGGGCGGTGTCGCCACGGCTGATCGCCGCTGGCCGCAGTCCTCCTCCGGTGTCGACTGCCGCGAGGCCCTCTTCAACTCGACCGATCTCGTGGAGGATCGTTTGGCGAGGCGCCTGATCCCGGATCACCTGTTTCACCCGATCGTCACGCAGTACGAAGGACAGCTTGGACATGAGGTGCAGGTGAGCGCGTGTCGTCGGGCTGATTATCGTGAAGAGGGTGTCTACCGGCTTGCCATCGAGGGCGCCGTACTCGATCGAGTTCTCGAGGAAGCAAAGCGACAGCGAAGGCCGTCCGATGTGGAGCACGACCGGATTCCGGACGTGCGGCACGGCGATCCCGTCGCCGACCGCCGTCGGGGCGATCGCCTCGCGGGCCAGCAGGACGCGAAGGAGGAAATCCCGGTCGACTTCCTCCGGCAGACGCAGAAGTTCGACCACCTCGCGTAACACGGATTCCTTGTCCGAGCCGGAGACCCGGTAGAACACACCCCCCGCCTCCATCGAGGCAAGAAGCGACGGCACGGGCTGCCCCTCGGCCTCGGGCTCGGAGAAGATCTCGGTCGCGACGTTCAGGCGGTGTGAAGTTGCCCATTCGAGGATCTCGGCCCGGTTGAATCGGTACTGATCCTGGACCCGATAGGCCGGTATGGATTGCTGCTTCACCCAGCGATAGATCGTCTTTTCCGAGACCTTGAGTAGGGCGGCGGTGTCGCGGACGGAGAGGTTCATGAGACGCCTGTCTCTCTCAAGGAGGGAGGCTCCGGCAGAGATTTTCATCGCCCTTCGACAGGGGAATTGACGGCAGAGTCTCAGCCGGGAGATATGCCATTCGTACCGACGTCAAGAGGGGCTGCCGATGGCGAAGACGTCGTGTCGACCCGCCCTCCCTGACGCGTGGCGTTAGCTTCCACCAACATGGATACGACCAAAGCGTTAAGTGAAATCTTAGCCTCGCGGGCATGACTCGCCAACCGCTCGTGCAATGCGGGTGGCATGCGGATCTGGAAATGAACCACGGTCTCCGGCATCGCCTCGCCTCCCGTACCTTAACACAGCTTCGATCCTGGGCGACAAATCGAGGGGACGTTCTTGACGTTGGTGTGACATCTGTGGACAATCCTAATCCGAAAGGCGTAAATGTCAACGGTGCGGGGGATTTGACATTCTCTGTACAGATATCCAGGAATCGAAGGGTCAACGAGTCGGCTCGCGATAACCGTGCGGCCTTTCCCCTCCAACCGACACCGCCATTTTGGATGGCTTCGTCGGCGGGTCGCACCTTGGCCGTCGTTCTGCACAACGCGTTGAGCCCGGACAGGGGAACTCGAATCCGATGGGTCGGCTTCTTGGAGGAGGCTGTCTAATGAGGAGGGGAGGCCGTTTGCTGCTCGCAGTGTCCGTCAGTGCGACCATGGCGGCGCTGTTCATTGGCCGAGTCTTTGCCGACGATGTCGTCGGGATCGTCCGTTCGGTCGACACCGAAAAACGTATGATCGTCGTGCGGCCGAACGGAAGCGACTCGGACATTCCCATCTCGTTTGGGCCTCAGACTACGGTCGTGGGGTCGAAGGGGGCGCCCATAGGCATGGCCGCCTTGCGACCAGGGATGTCGGTGGTCGTCATCGAACACAAGGTTGCCGGCCACATCTCCGTTGCAGAGGAGTTACGCGGAACGATCGAGTCCGTCACTGCGGAGGGACACGAGTTCGTCCTCTCCGAGGAAACGGGACGTCGCCCGATCTCGTTGAGAACCGACGAACGCACATCCGTCGCAGCCGGCAAATCGCGTGGGGCCGCCATCGATCTCGTCGACCTGGAGGCTGGGACGCCGCTCTCGGTTGTCCATGCCGGAGGGCTTGCGACGACGATCACGGTTCGGCCGACGACGATGTCTATCATCCGGGAGTTCTGGGAGAACTTCCGACATAATCTCTTCAAACCTCTCCTTATGTTCTTTTACGCGGGATTCTTGATCCCGCTCCTCAAAATCAAATTTGAGTTCCCCTACGTGATCTACCAGGGGCTAACCCTTTATCTTCTGGTTGCCATCGGGTGGCACGGCGGGGAGGAATTAGCGACGCTTCCGGCGAAGGCGCTAGGCCAGGCCATCGGATTCATGGGTGTTGGTTTCGCGACCAATTTCGCGATCGGGATCCTCACCTATCTGCTGTTACGGGCGTTCACCAATTTGCGGCGGGTCGACGCCGCCACGGTGGGAGGGTACTACGGCTCCGACTCTGCTGGGACCTTTGTGACTTGCCTGGGCGTACTGACCACGATCGGCATCACCTATCAGGCCTACATGCCGGTGCTCTTGGCGGTTATGGAGATTCCGGGCTGTCTTGTGGCGATCTTCATCGTCTCGCGTCTTAGGCAACGAGGAATGGATCCCGCCGGGACCATGCCGGACGAGCCTGGCTTCGACCCGGGGGCAAGGTCTCCTCTGGCTGCCGGGCTGGAAGATGGAACGCTCGCCGACGAAGTTCACGGCGAGATATCGCGGGCACGCGCCGAGGCCGTCGAGAGCGAGAGGGAGCTCGCGCTGGAGAAGCGGACCCGACCCACCAAGTTCGGCCCTCGCCCTGTGAAAACCTTCAGCCCGCAGCTTCTCCACGAGGTCTTCCTGAACCCGGGCATCTACTTGCTATTCGTGGGGATCGTTATCGGCTTCGTCAGCCGGAGGCAGGGCGCGAAGGTAACGGCGGTCGACGATCCGTTATTCCTGAATATGTTCCAAGGGCTGCTCTGCCTGTTCCTGCTCGAGATGGGGATGACGGCTTCGGCGAGGCTCAAGGACCTCCGGTCGGCAGGATGGCGGTTCGTCGCGTTCGGCCTCGCGGCCCCGAACCTGTTCGCGGCGATCGGGATCTCGGTCGTTCTTGCCTATAGCCATGCGATCGGCCAGCCGTTCGACCTGGGCACCTACGTTCTCTTCTCGGTCCTCTGTGCCGCGGCGTCTTACATCGCCGTGCCCGCGATCCAGCGGCTGGCAATACCCGAGGCGAGTCCGACCTTGCCGCTCGCCGCCTCGCTTGGGCTGACCTTCTCCTACAACGTTACCATCGGCATTCCGCTCTATATCCAGGTCGCAAAGATGGCCATGCAAGCGTTCCCGCTCTGACGATCCGGCGTGGTCGTCGATGCGAATTTCCCCCCCCTTTTTTCGCTCCCAGACGAGACGCAGAGTCCTCCTGGCGCAAGCGGATCGCCTGGCGAAGGCACCAGGGCAGGTTTGCCGGCCGGCTCTTTCCTAAAAGGTGCTCGCTCCACTCGGTCATCATTTGTTTGATCAACAAAAATTTTTATGGAAACGATGAATTCTCAGAAGAGCCCGACGGATGTACGTGAAAGCCGGCGTCCTCGGGCGGCTTCCCTGGAGGCGGTCATCGAGCACGCGGCACACCTGCTGCCGGCCCAGGGTCCGATCGCCGTCTTCATCCACCACAACACGTTGCATGCCTTCGAACATCTCCCCTTCCACGAAGGCGTTAAGAAGGGGGGGCAGATCTTCGGGTGCCACCCCTATCAATCCGAAGACTTCTATCGCCACGCGCTGCGGAGAGGGCGGATCCGGTTCTCGGAGCTCCAGGAAGTCCTCGAACAGGACCTTGGCGAAGGTGCGGGGGCGGCGGTTCCCGGCTTCAAGAGCCGGTACGACTTGCGGCTGGCGATGCTCCAGTATCCGCTCTGGACCGGTCCGACCGAGGAGCTGATCTGGTACGTCGCCCAGGTGAACGCCATGCGCCGGGTGCGGCAAGAGGCCTCTTCGGCGGTCCGCGCCCGTATGATCGCGGAGACCCGTCGGTGGGTGATGCGGGACCTCCGCAAGTGGAACGGCTCAACGCGAAACGGAGTGACGGCGGAGGGCATGTCGGACAGCCTCGTCGAGCTCCTCGGCCGATTCAACGCTGGGACGATTGAGAACTGGAGCGACGCGCAATGGGAGGAATTCACGCTCCAGGCGCTCTGGCGGGTCTGCTGCGACGGGGTGCGCGACCTGCCGCCGTTCACTCCACCGCCGTTGGCACCGATCCGGCACCGCGACCTGCTTCTGGAGGCCTCGGGGGCGGACGCCGACTCGCCCGTGAACGAGCTGCTGATCCGGTTCTGCGCCTCGTTCCTCGACCAGGGGTTCTCGCACTGGCCGATGCCGAAGCGTGAAGAGGGGTTTTATCGATCCTTTTGTGCGTTATACCGTCAGCCCCAGGGGCCGCCGGATCGATGGCGACGCGGCCTCGACCGCGAGCTTGGCCGGTTGCAGGACCAAGGCATAGGCCCTCTCGATTCGATCCGGGAATCGCTCGAGGTTCTTGGCGTCGCCGAGGAGGAGTGGGATCGTTTCATCTCGGAGACCCTGCTGGCGCTGCGGGGGTGGGCCGGGATGATCCGTCAGGTGGAGATCCGGAGCGACCAGGCCGTCCACCCCATCCCTGCGGGGAGCCTCGTCGATTTTCTCGCCGTCCGCCTGCTCCTCGACCGCTTCTCGTTGGCCGCGACGGCTGCCGACGCGCTGGGATACACAGGGCCGCTGGCTGACTTGCGGGAGGCGGCCCGGCAGCAGATCCATGTGCATTGGCCACCGAGCGTCGAACAGCGGGCCTTCCTTGTCTTTCAGCTCGCGCAGGTCGTCGGGCTTTCTCCCGATGTCCTCCGTCGCCTGGACAGCCTCGAGTGGGCGAGCCTCGTCAAGGAGATCGAGGGCTTCTCCGGACTCGAGCGGCGGCGGCTCTTCCATCTGGCCTACGAGCGCCGGTTTTGCACCCAGGCGCTCGACGCGATCAGCCTCCACGATCGCCGGACGCAGAAGCGTCCTCGAGAATCCTTCTTTCAGCTCGTCTGTTGCCTCGACGAGCGTGAGGAGTCGTTCCGTCGCCACCTGGAGGAGGTAGCACCCGGGGTCGAGACGTTCGGCGTGGCTGGTTTCTACGGCGTGGCGATGTACTACCGGGGGGCGTCCGACGCCCACTTCGTCCCGCTCTGCCCGGGAGTGATGCGGCCCAAGAACTGGGTGGTCGAGGAGGTCGGCGACGAGCAGGGCCGGTCCCACCGGCGCCGAGCGAGGACCCGGAGGACGCTCGGGACCGCCTCGCACCAGTTCCACATCGGGAGCCGGAGCTTTGCACTCGGTGCATTGCTAACGGGGGCGGTCGGCGTTCTCGCCTCGTTCCCGCTGGTCGCCCGGATTTTCTTCCCACGGCTGACCGCGCGGATTCGGCTGGTCCTCGGGAGCTTTGTCCAGGCCCCTCCGCATACCCAACTGCGACTCGAACGGTCCGAGGTCGGCCCTGGCCCGGCGAACGGTGCGCTGGGATTCACGATTGCAGAAATGGTCGACATCGGCGAAAGGGTACTCCAAGACATCGGGATGACGTCCGGCTTTGCCCGAATCGTGATCCTGCTCGGCCACGGCTCGAACAGCCAGAACAATCCCCACAACTCGGCATACAACTGTGGTGCCTGCGGCGGGGCGGCCGGCGGACCGAACGCCCGGGCCCTCGTGCAAATCCTGAACGACCCTCGGGTCCGCGAAGGCATGGCCGGCCGGGGGCTCATCGTGCCGAAAGAGACGGTCTTCGTCGGGGGAATCCACAATACCTGCGCCGAATCGGTGATCTTTTACGACCTCTCGCGGATCCCGCAATCCCATCGCGCCGAGTTTGAGGCGGCCCGCAGGGCGGTGGAGACGGCCTGCGACCGCAACGCTCACGAGCGTAGCCGACGCTTCATGTCGGCCCCCTTGTCGCTCTCGTTCTCAGCCGCCCGTAGGCATGTCGAGGAGCGGTCCGAAGACCTGGCGCAGACCCGGCCGGAGCTGGGCCACGCCACGAATGCCATCACGATCGTCGGGCGCCGGGAGTGGTCCCGCGGCCTGTTCCTCGACCGTCGAGCCTTCCTCACGTCGTACGACCCGACCCAGGACGGCGAGGGGTCGCCGATCCTGACGAGGATCCTCCAGGCCGTCATCCCCGTCTGCGCGGGCATCAGTCTGGAATACTACTTCTCGAACGTCGACAACGTCGGCTTCGGAGCAGGCACGAAGCTGCCCCACAACCTCGCGTCGCTCCTGGGGGTCATGGACGGGTCGGCGAGCGACCTGAGGACCGGGCTCCCCTGGCAGATGGTCGAAATCCACGAACCCGTCCGGTCCCTCTTCATCATCGAGACCACTCCGGCGGCGATGCTCGGGATCATGGAACGGAACGAGGGCATCGCCCAACTTTGCCGGAACGAGTGGATCCTGCTCGCCATCCTCGACCCGGAGACCCGGGCGATCCACGTTTTCCGAGGCGACGCGTTCCGCCCGTACCAGCCGCAGGCTTCCGTTCTGCCCAGGGCGTCTTCCTCGTTCGATTGGTATCGCGGCTGGCGCGACCATTTGGAATTCGCGGAGATCGACCAGTGATGTCGAACGCCTCTCCTGGTTCGGAAGGATGGCCATGCCAGATTATTCGTATGCGATGAGCCTTCTCGGCCTCGTCGTCGTCGGTAGTCCGCTCATACTCACGTTCATCCTCGGCGTCTCGTCGCTCCTGGAGCAGAAGCTGGATGAGGATACGACGTCGCTGATGGTCTACGTCGCGATCGTCTCGGGTCTATCGGCGGCCGTGGCGATCCTGGCGCTGATGTTGATCACCGGGGTCCGGCACGTCCCGATCGTGCTCGGCGACTGGGTCGTCATCCCGCACCATTACCACTTCTCGGTGAAGTTCGTTTTCGACCGGCTCTCGGTCCCGTTCGTGATCCTTTCGTACGTCCTCTCCGGGACGATCGGCGTGTTCGCATCGAAGTATATGCATCGCGAGCGGGGTTTCAATCGCTTCTTCGTGCTCTACACGCTCTTCGTGCTGGGGATGGTCATGACCTCGCTGGCGGGGACGATCGAGACGCTGTTCACCGGCTGGGAACTGGTGGGCCTCTCCTCGGCGCTCCTGGTTGCGTTCTTCCATGAGCGGCCGGCGCCGTCGAGAAACGGCCTATGGGTTTGGACGGTCTACCGGGTGTCGGATGCGGCCCTGCTTCTCGCCGCCGTGACGGTCCACCATTTCCAGGGCGAGGGGGATTTCGACCTGCTCCTGGGCGCGGACCTCTGGCCATACGGGCACGCGTCGATCACGTCGGGCCAGGCCCTCTGGGCGGGTCTGCTCCTCCTGGCGGCGGCCGCGGGGAAGTCGGCGCTGGTGCCGTTCTCCGGGTGGTTGCCACGGGCGATGGAAGGGCCAACCCCCTCAAGCGCCGTCTTCTACGGGGCCCTCTCGGTGCACCTCGGGGCGTTCCTGCTGCTTCGGGTGAGTCCGCTGCTCGAATGCTCGGGAGTGCTCTGTGCCGCGGTCGTCCTGCTCGGCCTGTCGACCGCTGTCTTCGCCTACGTCGCGGGGAGCGTCCAGACGGACATCAAGTCGGCCTTGTCGTTTGCGTCGCTCTCACAGGTGGGGATCATTGTCGCCGAGATCGGGATCGGTCTGCGGTATGTCGCGCTCGTTCACCTGCTCGGGCACGCCTGCCTGCGCACACTCCAGTTCGTCCGCGCGCCTTCGCTGATGCAGGACTATCGGACGCTCGAGAACGCCATCGGCGAACGCCTTCCGAGGATGGGATTCCCCTTGCGACGGATTTCGAACTCTGGCTACTACGCCTGGCTCTACCGCTTCGCGCTCGAGCGGGGTTACCTCGACGTGCTCTTGCGCGACTACGTTGTTGTCCCGTTCGTCAGGGCGTTCCGCTGGTGCGATGCGCTGGAGCGTCGCTGGACCGACTTCCTCATCGGCGAGTCCTCCCGCGAGTCAGATCGCATCAAACTCCACCTTGAACCCATCGAAGATACCGTATGAACATTCTTCAGTTGCCCTGGCTCGAACTGGCGATCGGCGTCGCGTTCGTCGGCTCACTGGTCGTGAGCCGGCTACGCGACCCCTTCCGGGCGCACCGCTGGGGGATGGCGTTCACGGGGACGGCCTTCGCCTCCGCCTGCCTGGCCTGCCTAGCGTTCTATCTCGGCATGGTGCCACGATGGAGCGTGCAACCGTACCTGTTCGGCCACACGGTCCTCGGCCTCGACGAGCTGAACGCCCCGCTCTTGCCTGCGGTCGCACTGCTGCACTTCCTGACCACGATGGCCACGGCGCGGAACCATATGCGGCGGTTCTCCTTCTCCTGGTCGTTGACCGCCGAGGTGATCCGGCTCGCCATGTTCAGTTGCAAGGAACCCTGGGCGTTGATCGGCCTGCTGTCCGTCTCGACCTTACCACCTTACGTCGAGCTGCGGATCCGCAAGCGCTCGACCCGGGTGTACGTCCTCCACATGCTCCTGTTCGTCGGCCTGCTCGTGCTCGGGTGGTGGGGCGTCGAGTCCCACATGCTCGCCTCGACGCAGGCCCCGTGGTGGGCGACCATCGCACTCCTGGCCGCAATCCTCGTGCGATGCGGGACCGTCCCTGCACATTGCTGGGTGACCGATTGGTTCGAACACGCCTCGATTGGCATCGCCTTGCTGTACGTGATTCCGCTCAGCGGCGTCTATGCGGCTGTCCGCCTTGTCATCCCGTTCGGCCCGGATTGGGTCCTGAAGAGTCTCGGGATCGTTTCGCTCACCACGGCCGTCTATGCCGCCGGTATGGCCACGATCCAGAGCGAGACTCGTCGTTTCTTCGCCCACCTCTTCCTCAGCCATGCCTCGCTCGTGCTCGTCGGACTCGAGCTGCACAATGAGCTGTCCCTAACGGGGGCGCTCTGCCTCTGGTCCGCGGTGATCCTCTCGCTCGGGGGCTTCGGCTTGACCCTCCGCTGCTTGGAGAGCCGCTTCGGCCGCCTCTCTCTGACATGCTACCACGGGCTCTACGAGAGCAGTCCCGCCCTCGCCGTCTGCTTTCTGCTAACCGGCCTGGCGAGCGTCGGGTTCCCCGGGACGATCGGCTTCATCTCGACCGAACTGCTCGTCGATGGCGCGGTTGAGGTCAGCCTCTATGTCGGGGTCGGGGTGGTCGTCGCGGCCGCCCTGAACGGAATCGCCGTTCTTCGAGCCTATTTCCTGCTCTTCACCGGCGCCCGACATTCGTCGACCGTTTCCTTGAAGATCGGCCAACGCGAGCGAGTGGCCCTCCTGACGTTCTCGACCCTGATCCTGGGCGGCGGGTTCTTTCCACAACCTGGGGTTTCTTCGAGGCAGCGTGCGACCGAGGAGATCCTGAAGGAACGCTTCCAGCGCGGGGAGCCCGAGTCGAAGCCGATCACCGGACCAACGGAGGCCGCCGCTCCCTCGGCGAAGGATCGCCCATCGGCAGCTTCGCGAAGCCTGGTCGCCGAGAAACCCTCGGCCCGTTGAAGGCTTTCCGGTCCGGTGCGCTGATCTCACCAAGAAAGTCCATAGCCGGCATGCGGTCCCAGAGCCTCCCGACGCAGTCGCTGCCGAGGGGCATGGGTGATCAAGTTATCGGAACGACGGTAGAGAATCCTCACGCCCTTCGCCGCATGGTCCCTCGGGCTTGAGATCATCGAGGTCGGGAACCAGTGAGGATCCGTGCTGGGGGACGCTGGGCGACGTCGCCAAGGATCACCGTGTCGATCGCTAGCGTGGGCACTACAAATGGCGTAACGAATGACGTCAATCTGATCGGAAGGGGCCACAGGGGAGGATCTGTTCGAAACGCAAAAAGCCCTGATTTCTCAGGGCCTTGCGTCTTCAGAGGCGCCGCCCGGATTCGAACCGGGGGTGGAGGTTTTGCAGACCTCTGCCTTACCACTTGGCTACGGCGCCAGTCAGGCGAGCGAACAATACTAGCGGGTATGTCCCGTCCAAACAAGAGCGATTCGGCCAGATTTTTGAAAGCCTGGGGGGCCGCCAGGTTGCGCCGAACCAATTAAGGGTATCGATTCCGTAGTGGGAGTAATGCTCCATGATCCGGGGATTGGGGCGGGTTCGTTTTTTTGAATTATGTCTTGCAAAAGGCTTGGCATGGCTGATAATACTATCGTTGCTGGTCGAGATTCACCTTATCTTGGCTCGAAACTATTTTGCTCATGGCGCCGTTCTATAACCTTATCTCCTGCGTTGTGCTACTACTACCCGGACTGGGTACGTGGGAGATGGACGTCCCCTTGGGCACTGCTCCTTCTTTGTTTCGGCTTGCGTCATCTCCCTTGGGAAGTGATCTTCTCTATTGCCCTGTCGAGTATCCATCTCCGTCGACTCCGTTCGTCAAGTCAATCGATGAAACGGCGTTCGAGGGGGAAGACACTGACGGGGAAGAAGACTCAACCCGTTTTGGTAGTGTCGCGCTCTTGCCTTACCTTTTTGCAGCCTTTCCACTCTACGTCTCTGATCCTCCCTATGTTCCGTTCTCTCTCGGAACGCGCCCTCAGCAGCGGGTTACCACGCCCATTCTTCGCTGCTGAAATTCCCTCTTTCAATCGCAAACCGCTCCCCTGTGAGCCGTGCTCACGGTCTAGATCGTGAGGGCTGGTTGTCAAGGCAAGAGGTCCCGACGTTCATACGCGGGCATGTGTGAGCGGTCTACTCTGCCTACATATGGATAAGCCTCTGTGGAGTTATCGAATGCGGTCGAGCGATCGCCAATTCGGGACACTCCGGCGCGGAACGGTTTTAGATTGCGTCTTCACCGCGAACCAACGGAAACCCGTGGTAGATGTCGATGGGTTTTTGGCGATCTGAGGATCCCAGCCTAGGTGTAGACCTATGTTCCCGGGGGGGAAGGCATCGGCCTGCTTTAGGTTGGGATCCCCGGGTCGCCGGGACCAATCAAACGAGGGCGTTTCTTCGCGGCAAACGTGGGATCCGAGGATCCCGGCCTACTGTTGGCTTTGTGTTCCCGGGGGGGAAGACACGAATCGAGCGTGGGCCGGGATCCCCGGATCCCCTCAAGAACGGTCGCGGTGATGTGATCAACGTAACCCTTATGAGAACAAGCGGTCTGAGGATCCCGGCCTGTGGCGGGTTCATGTTCCCGGGGGGGAAGGCATAAGCCCTCTGCGGGACGGGATCCCTGGACCGCTGTTCTCAAGGAGCCAACTCTCGACCATGAGAAGTAAGTCGGTCCGAGGATCCCGGCCTACAACACGTTCCACGCCCCCGGGGGGGAAGGCGTGGGGTTTGTGTGGGCCGGGATCCCCGGACCGCCCTTCTCAAGGAGCCGAGGTTTAATTATGAGAGGCAAGTCGGTTCGAGGATCCCGGCCTACGACAGGTTCCACGCCCCCGGGGGGGAAGGCGTGGGGTTTGTGTGGGCCGGGATCTCCGGACCGACGAATCTGCCCCTCGTGTGTAGGGTTGCATATAACCAGATGGCTTGAGGACCCCCACTCTAGGTGAATGTTGATGCCCCCGGGGGGGAAGGCGCCAATTTTCCTTAGATGGGGATCCTCGAGCCATCTCTGGCATTCCTTTCCTTTCCGTTTCAGGACTTTCCGAGGGTTGCGAAGGCACTCAACCCTCGGAGGTAGGGAGACTTTTGCGGCCCGAGGTTCCCGGCCTACATGTAGGTTCATGCCCCCGGGGGGGAAGGCATGAGTTTACTGTAGGCCGGGATCCCCGGGCCGCTTTGTCTTCGAAACTAGTGCTTTGTCCACGTTCGATTGACGGGTAAGCGATTCCTTTTGGTAGGGTGGGCATTGCCCACCAAACTGTTGGCCTCAGCGAAGATCGGTGGGCAATGCCCACCCTACGGCAGGCCGT
>Ga0153954_1001527_pt1 | contig 12130 bp, 10 predicted proteins | sample TSFL038MetaG_FD_102277 | JGI IMG/M metagenome (GOLD analysis project Ga0153954, IMG submission 102277) | Attine ant fungus gardens microbial communities from Florida, USA - TSFL038 MetaG | ecosystem: Host-associated > Fungi > Mycelium > Unclassified | place: USA: Florida, Wekiwa Springs State... | reverse complement strand
GAGTACTCCAGCCGCGAAACTTTCGAATCCAATTGTCCTCCCGGACGCACGTTTCGAATCCAAAATTTCCACATGCGATTCCCCTGCCCACAAGGGGGAGGGGAACAGACCTCCCGTATTGAACCGGTGTGCATCAATTTCATCGGGATGCGCGCGCGTCCCGTCGCCGCATTCGAGAGCGTCAAGGCCGCATGCTGCTGATCTCCGCGATCGTCACCGGGCTTGCCGTCGGCAGCATGTATGGCCTGATCGCGCTCGGCTATCACGTCACCTACGTGGTCTCCAACACCGTGAATTTCGCACAAGGCTCCGCGATGATGCTCGGGGCTGTGCTGGGCTACACCTTTGCGGTCCGCTTGGGCTGGCCGCTTCCGCTCGGGGCGGCGGCGGCGCTGATCCTGTGTGCGCTGTTCGGCCTCGTGATCGAGCGCACGCTGGTGCGGCCGTTCGCGGAACGCGGGTCGAACGGATGGCTGATGGCCACCGTCGCCGGCGGCATCGTTCTCGACAACATCGTGCTCTTCACCTTCGGCAAGGAGCCGCGCGCCTTTCCGTCGATCCTGGCGCAGAAGCCGATCGCGCTTTTCGGCACCGGGGTGTTCCCGCTGCAGCTCGTCATTCCGCTGGTGGGGATCGGCATTACGGTGGCGCTGCAGCTTGCTTTTCACCGCACGCGGCTCGGCAAGGCCTTGCTGGCGGTGGTGCAGAACAAGGATGCCGCGCGCTTGATGGGCATCGATGTGCGCGCCGCGGTCGCCTTCTCGTTCGCGCTCTCGACTGCGCTCGCCGCGCTCGCGGGGCTGCTGATCGCGCCGCTGTTCAGCGTGCAATCCGACATGGGCACGCTGTTCGGCATCAAGGCATTCGCGGTCGCGATCCTCGGCGGCATCACCTCGGCCTCGGGCGTCATGCTCGCGGGCTTTTTGTATGGCCTGATCGAGGCCCTGGTGACCGCTTTCGCCGGCTCGACCTACACGCAGATCGTCGCCTTCTCGGTCGTCATCGTGGCGCTCGCGGTGATGCCCAACGGCCTCTTGGGCCGCGCCGCGATCAAGAAGGTCTAGCGATGCGGCCCCGCGCGCCAGCACCGGCACCGACGACGCTCGCGGTCCTCGCCGTGACGGCGGTCGCCGTCGCAATCGCGTTTAACGCCGAGGGCTACAGCCATTTCATCCTGGCGCTGGTGGCCTTGACCACGGTGGTCGGGGTGGGACTGAATATCCTCCTTGGATTGAGCGGGCAGGTGTCGCTCGGCCACGTCGGCTTCTACGCCATCGGAGCCTATGCGGCGGCGATCCTTACGCTCAAGGGCGTGAGCTTCTGGATCGCGTTCCCGATCGCGGGGCTGATCGCCGGCGCGGTCGGCGCCGTGCTCGCGATGCCGGCGCTGCGGGTCTCAGGGGCGTATCTGGCGATGATCACCATCGCCTTCGCATTCATCGTGCAGCACGGCACCATCGAATGGAAAACGCTGACGGGCGGCCAGAACGGTCTGATGGGGCTGACGCCGCCCTCGCTCGCCGGCTATCCCTTCGCCGAGCGCGAGATGGCGCTCATGGCGATCCTGCTGGCGGGCCTCTCGCTCTATCTGTTCCACCGCCTTGCGGAGAGCGCCTGGGGCAAGGCGATGGTCGCGGTGCGCGATAGCGAAACGGCGGCACGCTCGATCGGGCTCAATCCGGTGACGATCAAGACCGCGGCCTTCGCGCTCTCAGCCGTGTTCGCAGGCCTCGCCGGCGCGATCTTCTCGCCGCTGATGATGTTCGTCGCGCCGGATTCGTTTCCGTTCTCGCAGTCGATCCTGTTTCTCCTGGCCGTGATCGTCGGTGGCGCCGGCTGGACGCTCGGTCCGGTCGTCGGCGCGATCGTTACCGTGATGTTGCCGGAGCTGTTGTCGTTCCTCGCCGAGTACCGGCTGCTGTTCGTGGGCGTGCTGCTGCTCGTCGTGCTTTGGATGGCGCCCGAGGGCGTTATCGGCACGTTCGCGCGTCGCTTCCGCAGGAGCGACCCGGCCGGCCCCGATAGCCGCGGCTTCGATCTCGCGGCCTTCCTCGCGGCGGGCGCGTCGCGTCGTGACCTCGTCGTCGACGGCATCGGCATTGCGTTCGGGGGCATCAAGGCGGCATCGGGCGTCGGCTTCACCGCCGCTCCCGGGCGCATCACCAGCGTGATCGGGCCGAACGGCGCCGGCAAGACGACGGCGCTGAACATGATCGGCGGCTTCTATCGGCCGGATGCGGGGAGCATCCGCCTCGGGGAGGTGGAGCTCGCCGGTGCGCCCGCCTGGCGCGTCGCCCGCTCGGGCATCGCGCGCACCTACCAGACCACGCAGCTGTTCGGCGCCATGAGCGTGATCGACAACGTCCTGGTCGCGCTGCGCCGGGGCCGGCTCGGCAATCCGGTGGCGGATCTCGCGGCCGCCGGCGACCGCGCGGCGGCGGAGGCTTTGCTCGCCTTTGTCGGCTATCACGGCGCGCTCGCGACGGCGGCAGGTGACCTGCCGCATGTCGACCGCCGCCTGATCGAGATCGCGCGCGCATTGGCCACGCGACCGCAGGTATTGCTGCTCGACGAGCCCGCGGCCGGGCTGATGCGCGCCGACAAGGACGCGCTGAGCAAGCTCATCCGTCGCATTGCCGATCTCGTCGTCGCGGTGGTGCTGGTCGAGCACGACATGGCGCTGGTCATGGGCATCTCGGATCACATCGTGGTTCTGGATGCCGGCGCGGTGATCGCGGCCGGCGCGCCCGCTGAGGTGCGTCGTGATACGCGCGTGTTGAAAGCCTATCTGGGTGATGGCGAGATGCGGGCGCGGCCGCGCGCGGTGGCATGGGCGGGCTCCCACGATGCGACCCTGTCGTGCCTCAAGCTCAGCGCCGGCTATGGCGCGGCCCCGGTGCTCGAAGAGGTCTCGCTGGAGGTGAGGCCCGGCGAGATGGTGGCGCTGCTCGGCGCCAACGGCGCCGGCAAGTCCACGGCCATGCGCGCGGTCGCGGGCCTGCTGCGCCCGGTCACCGGCACAATCGTCCTCGACGACAAGCGGGTCGAAGAGATGCCGGCGCACCGCATCGCCGCAAGCGGCGTCGCGCTGGTGCCGGAGGGCCGGCAGGTGTTCCCTGAGCTGACCGTGCTCGACAACATCCTGCTCGGCGCCCATACGCGCAAAGCCTTCGATCGCAGCAAGGAGCTCGAGCCGCTGCTGCGGCGGTTCCCACGCCTGCGTGAGCGGCTGTCGAGCCGCGCCGGTCTTCTGTCCGGCGGCGAGCAGCAGATGCTGGCGATCGCCCGCGGGCTGATGGCGAAGCCGCGCATCCTGCTGCTCGACGAGCCCTCCCTCGGTCTCGCGCCGGGGATGATCAATGAGCTGTTCGACGTGCTGGCGGAGCTGCGCGGCGAGGGCGTCACCATCCTGTTGGTCGATCAGATGGCGGCGCTGGCGCTGACTGTCGCCGATCGCGGCTATGTTCTGGAATCGGGGCGGATCGTCCGGTCCGATACGGCGGAGGCGCTGGCGCACGATCCGGCGCTCGAGGCGGCCTATCTCGGCCGCGCCGAGGCGGCGCAGTAATGGCGCTCGATCTCACGTTCCGCAACGCGCGCATCGCCGGCCGTGGCGGCGCGACCTGCGACATCGGCGTTGCGAAGGGCCGCATTGCCGAGATCGCGGAAGCGATCGCGTCGGAGGGGCCATCGGAAGATCTTGCCGGGCGGCTGGTCACGCCGGGTTTCGTCGAGACGCATATCCACCTCGACAAGTCCTGCATCCTCGACCGCTGCCTGGCCGAAGGCCCGTTGCACGAGGCGATCGCCCAGGTCGCGGAGGCCAAGCGTGCCTTCACCGAGGACGATGTCTATGCCCGCGCCAGCCGCACGCTGGAGAAAGCGATCGTGCAGGGCACGACGCGGATGCGGACCCATGTCGAGGTCGATCCGCGCATCGCGATGCGCAGCTTCGAGGCGATCCGTCGCCTCAAGCGCGACTATGCCTGGGCGATCGACATCGAGATCTGCGTGTTCCCGCAGGAGGGGCTCTCCAACGATCCGGGCGCGGAGGAGCTCCTGATCGCCGCCTGCGAGCAGGGCGCCGACGTGATCGGCGGCTGCCCCTACACCGACAGCGATTCGCATGGCCAGATCAGGCGCATCTTCGAGATCGCCACGCGCTTCGACATCGACATCGATTTCCACCTCGATTTCGATCTCGATTCCTCGCGCATGGATATCGAGGAGGTGTGCCGGCAGGCGCAGGCGTTCCGCTATGGCGGCCGGGTCGCGGTCGGGCACGTCACCAAGTTGTCGGCGTTGTCGTCGGAGCGGCTCGACGCGGTGGCGCAGCGCTTGGCGGATGCGGGCGTCGCGGTCACGATACTGCCCGCGACCGACCTGTTCCTGATGGGGCGGGCGCACGACCACAACATTCCGCGCGGCGTCACCCCGGCGCATCGCCTGCTGCGGCATGGCGTGACGTGCTCGCTCGCCACCAACAACGTGCTCAACCCGTTCACGCCGTTCGGCGACTGCTCGCTCGTGCGGATGGCCAACCTCTACGCCAACGTCGCGCATGTCGGGCACGCCGCGGGCCTGGCGCAATGCTTCGGCATGGTCACGAGCGGGCCGGCGAAGCTGATGAACCTCGCCAACTACGGCATCGCGGTCGGCAACCCCGCCGACCTGATCGTGCTCGACAACCGCGACGAAGCCATGACCGTGGCCGAGCTGTCCCAGCCTCTGCTCGGACTGAAGCACGGCCGACGCACGTTCACGCGCGAATTGCCGCGGCTCCACCGGCCTTGAGCGTCAAGCACGTCGCTGAACGGCCGGGCTAAACTCCCGGGCGGGCCGGTGGTATTGACTTAGTGCACCCCAGAGTCGATGAAAGGGCAGGTAACATAATGGGGCTTTGCCACATGGTCGCAACGGTTAATCCGCTGCCGGGCGTGCCGCTTATCGATAATCCATTTTTTGACCGGCTCGTTTCCAGCCTGCCTTCGGACGTTCAACGCATCGCTCGCGCGCTGCACGACAACGGCTATGCCGTCATCGATTTTCCCGACGACAAGTTCGAGGAGCTCAGCTCATCCATAAGGTCTCGATACGCCCCGCGCGCGGATGAGCTTGATGCGTGGAGGTTGAAGGGAAAGGACTTGCGCTCGTTGGATTGCTGGCCGTCCGATCCGGAGGTCAGGCGAATAGCGTCAAACGCAAAAATCATGAGGCTGCTGGAGCAGTTGTACGGGAAGCGTGCCGTGCCCTTTCAGACTTTGGTCTTCCCGGTCGGATCTCAGCAGCGTGCGCACAGCGATGCGGCACATTTCGATTCTTCGCCGCAAGGCTTCATGTGCGGCGTATGGCTCGCCTTGGAGGACATCGACTACGACAACGGCCCGTTGATCTATTATCCCGGCAGCCACAGATGGCCACATTTCTCGAATGAGCACCTCGGGATCAATGCTTGGCACCTGCCAAGCCGCCTCGCACACGGCGACGATTACGAGCGCTTGTGGCAGGACATGATCGACCTGTATGGCGCCAAGCCCGAGCGCTTCACAGCCAAGAAAGGACAAGCCATCCTTTGGCATGCACGCCTGCTCCACGGTGGAGACAAGCAGCACGACCAGACGCGTACGCGCTTCAGCCAGGTGACCCACTATTTCTTCGAAGGCTGCGCCTACTATACTCCGTTCTATTCAGACCCGTTCTACGGCAACATCTTCTTCCGCCACCCCGTGAACATCGCGACCGGTGAACCCATCGAGAACTTTGTCAGCGGCAGAAAAGTGCCGTCTTGGTTCATCGTACAAGCGAAGTATCATGGGCCGATCGGAGCCACCAAGCATACGCTGTCGCGCTGGAAACAGAGCCTCCTCGGTGCGCGGCGTGGTCAGGGCGCATAAGGGGGCGGCGTGGCAAAGCCGAATGGTGGTCCTTCGCGTGCCGGCTTTGCCGATCATATCGACGTAGGCGCCTTTCGGCGTGATGGACGCCGCTGCCAAGGTCTTTTGGCGAGCCGGATTGAACGGCTCCGGTCCCCGCCAACGGTTCCGATCCGATCGACTGCGCTGGCAATTCTTCTTCTGCTCATGCTTGGAAATTCTTTCCGATCCGATTGGGAGATGGTCCGGGTGGAGGAGGTGGATTACGTGACGTTTGCCAGCGCGGCCGCATCTTATGGGCTCGCGATATCGGCGCGTCCCGGGGACGGTGAGTTGCGTGCGACCGGGGGATCCTCGTCGCTCACGGTACGGGCCGACAGCCGGCAGGCTCTCATCAATGGCGTGCGTCATTGGCTCTCGTTTCCGGTGCGACAGGTCGAAGGCGACCTCGCCATTTCACGGCTGGACGTGGCGCGAACGCTCGAGCCGGCGTTGCGGCCAGAGGCGGTTTCCGGCTTCGCGCCGGTCACGACGGTGGTGCTCGACGCCGGCCATGGCGGCCATGACCGCGGCGCGCTGAGCTCGTTCGGCGATGAGAAGGATCTTGCGCTCGATATGCTGCCTCGGGTGCGGAGAGAGTTGGAAACGGCAGGGCTGAATGTCGTGCAAACCCGCGACGCGGATGTCTTTATTCCTCTCGAAGCCCGTCCGGCGCTGGCCAGGCAATATCCGAACGCGATCTTCGTCAGCATTCATTTCAATGCCGCCAGTCGGCGTGAAGCCGCCGGGGTGGAAATCTTCGCCATCACACCGCCGGGCGCGCCATCGACCGGACAACGGCAGCCTGACGCCCGCGACGGCCAGCGCGAAAACGGCCATGCCCTGGAACCGGTCAATCTGGTGCTGGCAACGACGCTCTATCAGGCGGTGCTGGGCCGGCTTTCCTCGTTTGATCGTGGGGTGAAGCGTGCCCGCTTTGCGGTCCTGAGAGAAGCTACTGTGCCCGCGGTTCTGATCGAAGGCGGATTCCTCACCGATCCGGCCGAGGCGGCCCGGATCGCCTCTGCCGACTGGCGGCAACAATATGCGGAGGCGATTGCAGCCGGAATCCGGGACTACAAGACGCTCGCTGAACAGCAGGTGCTGCCGCGCCGGGTGACCGACTATGGCCGCGCGCCCACCACCGAATTCGTGCCGGAGGATTAGGGCGTCTCCCGATCAGATAGACGCACAACGGCGCAACGCGAACGGTCGGACTCCCTCTCCCCAAGTGGGGAGAGGGGGCGCACCGTCTTCGCGGCGATACTGCGCGTCTAAGCTGTCGGCTCGAGGAGGAGACGTCCGGGCTCAGCTCCGTTTAGGAGCTGTTTGCAGAATCCTATCCGCCATGACGGCCACCTTCCGCCTCGCGGAAGGCGCGTCCCATGCCCGCGAGCCAGGTCGTGACTTCATCGAGCGTCGCCGGACCTATGCCGGATTCTTGCGCGAACTCGTCCCGGCTGTAGGCGCACGCGATCACCACGAGGTTTCGGGCTCGCTGCGCGAGTGTGGTTCCGCCCCTCGCACCGTGACGGCCTCGTAATAAGGCGTTTCGGGCGCGGCGCGACAATGAAACGGACGAACCTGCTGCTTCCAGATCCATTTACAAACCAGACGCCCTTGCGTCAGACGAACACAGAAATCCTGCCATGCAGCGAGTCCAAGGTGATCCGCCGCCGGTTGATGGCGCTGCGCGCCCGCAAGCAAATCTCCATGATGGCATGGTCGAGATCGATGTCGCTCACCACGATAGCGACCATCCGCCTCGGTGACGGTTCACCGCTGTAGTGCTGCTGCATCATGACGCCGCCTGAAGAGCGCGGCCATGGGCAGGATGGCTCGACGACATGAGATGTCCTCCCGAAAACTGAATGCTTCGATAAGACAGAGTCGTTCAGCACAGCGGCGTCTCGACGCCGAAAGCTTTCAGCAGCTCCGCGAGCCGCTTGCGGGCGTAGTACATCCGGGTCTTGACGGTCGCCGGGGGCACTCCGAGGATCGCGGAGACCTCATCAACCGACTTCTTGTAATAGTAGACGAGGTCGACGATCTCGCGATGCGTCACCGACAGCTGGCCGAGGCATGTGCGCAGCGCCGTGCTCCGCCAGTTGGCGTCGGAGATGTCCTCGGCCGAGATCGCGGGGGTCGCAACGGCGGGGTCTTCGAGCGGCTGATCGATCCGGCCGCGCATGGCGGCGAGCGCCTTGTTGCGGGCGGCCGCCATCACCCAGGTGGGGAACTGAGCGCGGCGCTCGAAACTCGCCGGGTGCCGCCACAGGTCGATGAAGACATCGCTGACGATGTCCTCTGCCGTCGCGTTGTTCGACACCAGCCGCAGCGCGAGGCGGTACACGCGTTGCTGATGGCGGACGAACAGCCGTGCAAGGGCGCGCCGGTCACCTTCGGCGACCCGCGCGATCAGGGCTTCGTCCGAAGTGTCGTCGCTCGAGATCGTTCGTCCGCACGGCGTCCAATTGGCCGCCGGTGCAGCACTCAGCACGCGGGAATCAACGCTCGTCATACAATACATCCTTTCGCCGACCCTGCTGTTGCTCTCGTTCTTCTTTTGCTCTCACTTGTCGCCCGCGATGGCTTGTTGCCGATGCCGGTCAAACGACATGACACGACCAAGCGGGCTCTCGACGTGTACGCGACTACGTCGTGGCCGGCCGGTACAGTTCAGTTCGTCACGATCTGCAGTGACCAAAGTAACGGCGAAGAGGACGGAACCGGCGGAGGCCAGCCCGGAGCGTCGGGATGCATTCTCTTCAAGAGGCCGCGGATTCGGTTGGCGACATCTCACCCGTCCTGTCGCCCGTCCTGCGCTCCGCAGGCATGTATCTTTCGTCACAATCCGCGGTGAAAAAAGTAAAGCCGTTATCGTGGCCGGCGGCGCGTGGCCTTCACGGCGAGCTCCGTTCTGGATTGCACGTTGAGCTTCTCCATGATGCGGCTCACGTAGTTTTTTACCGTCCCCTCGGCCAGGAAAACGGTCTCGGCAATGCTCCTGTTGGTGCGTCCTTCGGCGACGAGCGCGAGAATCGCTTCTTCACGGGCGGTCAACGGCTCGACGGGTTGGTCGTCGCCGGGCTCTTCAGTTGCCGGGTGCAGGCTGCGCAGGCGATCCAGCACGGTACGAGCGATTTTGGGCGAAAGACCTGACTCGCCACGCCTTACAGCACGGACGGTCGCAAGGATTTCCTGTTCGGTTGCTTCCTTCAGGAGATAGGCGTGGGCTCCGGCGGAGATCGCTTCGAAGACAAGCTCGTCGTTGTCAAAAGTCGTGAGCACAATGACCCTGGTATCGGAATGCTCTGCGACAATGCGCCTTATCGCAGCGATCCCGCCGCCGCGCGGCATTCGAAGATCCATCAGTACGATATCGGGCTGCCAAGCCCGAACCATTTCGATTGCTTCAACGCCATCCGCCGCCTGGCCGACAACGTCAATATCGGGTTCCAGCGACAACATCGCTGCAAATGCCCTCCGGATCACTTGCTGATCTTCAGCAACGACGACGCGGATGGGATCGGCGGCGCTGGTTTCTTGCGGCGGCATGTCAAAGACGCAGGTTGACGGTTATTTGCGTTCCACGTTGCAGCGCGCTTTCGATCCGGACAGTTCCACCAATCATCTCGACCTGCTCGCGCATACCGGTAATACCGTAATGGCCCATCGCCCCGTCCGCTGGATCGAACCCTTTACCCTCGTCGCGCACAACGACCTCAAGACAGCCGTTCGCGGGGTCGGGCTTGACCCTCGCAACAATGAAACCGCGTTCGACGCCCGCATGTTGCTCGATATTGTGGACGGCCTCTTCGACAATCCGGAACACAGTCTCTGCGCGTTCATCCGCCAGCACGAAAGCACGAGAATCCACATTCAAGTCGATGTCGATGCCTTTGCGGTGCCGCAACTGCTTGGTCAGCCGCCCCAATGCCGCTCCGAGCCCATCGTCGCGCACCGCCTGGTAGCGCATGCGCGTGACGGCGGACCGCGCCTCGCGCAGCCCGGCGAGTGCTGCTTCTTCGGCTCTTTCGAGCTCTTCGGTCAGGCGTTCCGGTGCGACCGTTGCAAGCTTCCTGATAAGCCGAATCTGGGTCAACATCGCGGCCATGGAATTGGCGAGCGTGTCGTGCAGGTCTCGAGCGATCCTCAGCCGCTCTCGCAAGACCGCGGCATGTCGATTCTCCTCTCCCATGCGAACGATGTCACGTCGGCGCGCCTGGAGCTTTGCATCCACCGCAGCAACACGGACAGCGATCAATGCGGTGGCGGAACCGACGATAAGGTTCGCCGAAATGACCGCGAGAAGCGGTTGAAGGCCGAGCAACACAGAGATGCCGCCGGCAATGATGAAGCCGCCGAGCACAACCGAAATGAGCCTTATCGGCGGGCCAGACGTTCGATCAAGAAATCGAAACAGTCTGCCAGGCGACGCCATTGCTGTCTTCCTGCTGAATCCAAGAGCGGAAATATACTGCTCCTTGCAAGGCATCGGGAGACGCAGTTGATGCGGGAGGGTTGATGCTAAACGGCGCTCGCTTGGCGAGCAAGGATGCCGGTCGCGGCGGCCGGATTTGTGGTGCGAGTTCCCGGGCCGAGACGTTGGCAGCGGGAACTCACATGAGGCGGACGCGGAAACGGCATGGGCCCGAGCAGAAAGCGCAGGCCGTTCGATGGAACCGAGCCGGAACCTTGACGGGCCAATAGAGATTAGGCCTACAATTGTGCGAAGCCACACGCGTTTATGCCGCCGCCCCTGCACACCAGGGGGTCCACGACCCAAGACTTGCATGACCCAAGAGGAGTCTCGCTGGATGACGAAATCGGTCGGCCTTTTGCGGCCAGAGCAAGCCCCCGAAGATGCGTCGGCAAACACGATCGATAAGGTTCGCGATCTGCTGTTCGGAGAGGCTAAGCGCGAGCAGGAGAAGCGCGTCGCAGACCTCGACGCCGCGATGAAGGCGATGAACGACCGCGTCGCCGAGCAGTTCAAGGCGATGGAAGCGAAGATGGATGCGATGTCGCGGGCATTGTCCTCCAGGCATGATGAGAGCGTGCGCCAGATCGGTGAAGCCATCGTCTCGGTTGGCCGCCAGATCTCATCACTGGGAAGCGCACGTGAGCATGATCGCGACCGCAAAGCCTGAGCGTCAGGCTGAGCTGGAGACATTGAGGCGCATTCTGCTCGCTGATGAGCGGATCAGCATTGAGACATTGCGCCGGACGCTGAGCACGCTCGAGGACCGTGTCGGCGACGATGACCGTTTCCGCGACTCCATGACAAAGGGTCTGGTTGCGGCCTTCCGCGCTGCGGAGGTGGCGCAACACCGCGAGCTTGCGGAAGCGCTTTCCCCGCTTGTGCTCGCCGGCATCAGGCGAGAGATCGTCGCATCGCGGGATCTGATGGTGGAAGCGCTCTACCCGATCACGGGGAGGCTTGTCACGACGGCGGTCGCGCGCGCGTTCCGGAGCTTCGTTGCTGAAATCAATGCGAAGCTGGAAGCGGCAGTCAGCCCACTCAATTGGCGGCGGCGAGCAAAATCGCTTTTGACCGGCCGACCGCTTGCGGAGATTATTCTATCCGAAGCTGCGGGTTTTCAGCTTGAGCGTATCCTTCTGATAGACCGCGCGTCCGGCGTGCTGTTGGCGACCTGGACGGCGCGCGCGGATGAAGCAGGGAAAGAGGCTCAGGCGGCACTGATGGGAGGGCTCCTTTCGGCCATCGTGGGCTTCTCCCGGGACGCCTTCGAGGGAGATGGTCACGACCTGAGGGCGCTTGATCTGGGCGATCGTGTCGTGATGCTGCGATCGTCGGCGCGTCGCATCGTTGCGGCCGTCGGACGCGGTGTGGTCGACAGCGAGCTGGAAGCCCGCGCCGACCGGGCGTTCTTGAACCTGCTTGAGTCAAGCCCCGAGACAGACGATGACGCCGGCTCGCATGCGCTTCTTGCACCGCTTGCATCAGCGCTCACGCCAGCGCTGGCCCAGGTGCGTGGCAAAGCATCGCCCGTTCCGCTCCTCATCGCCGCAACGATCCTGGTTGCTGCATTGGGCTACTGGGGGTTACGCGTCTTTGAGGCCCACCGCTCGGAACAACGGCTCGACGCCGCCATCGTTGCCCTGAACGAAAGGATCGGGACGAGCGGGGGCGCACTCACGCTGACGAGGGATGCGCCGGCCCGCAGTGTCAGAGCCGTCGGCTTTTTGCCGAG
>Ga0153954_1001526_pt1 | contig 12137 bp, 5 predicted proteins | sample TSFL038MetaG_FD_102277 | JGI IMG/M metagenome (GOLD analysis project Ga0153954, IMG submission 102277) | Attine ant fungus gardens microbial communities from Florida, USA - TSFL038 MetaG | ecosystem: Host-associated > Fungi > Mycelium > Unclassified | place: USA: Florida, Wekiwa Springs State... | reverse complement strand
GCGGGCGAGCTGGGAGCCCCCGGTCGACGTGTTCGCGAGCGAGCGGGAGCTCCTGATCGTCATTGCGCTTCCCGGTGTCGAGGCTCCCGACATTGAAGTCTCCGCGCAGGCGGACACGTTGCTCGTGGCCGGTGTGCGGCGATCGCCCCCGGTACCCCGCGGCACCGCCATCCACCGTCTTGAAATTCCGTACGGGCGCTTCGAGCGCCGCATCCGGCTCCCGGCCGCGCGCTGGGAGCTCAGCCGATCGACGCTGACCAACGGCTGCCTTCTCCTGAGCCTGACCAAGCAGGCGTGACATCCATGACCGATGCGAAGTCCAACGCGATGACAGACCAGACGCAACAACAACAATCCAATCCCGAAGCCAATGCGGCGCAGGGTGGGGCGCATCCGGCGATCCCCGCCGACGCCATGATCATCCTGCCGGTGCGGCAGACGGTGCTGTTTCCCGGCATGGTGCTGCCGCTCGCGATCGGCCGGCAGTCCTCGATCGCGGCCGCCCAGGAGGCGGTGCGCACGCAGCGTCCGCTCGGCGTCGTCCTGCAGCGCGACCCGTCCGCCGAGAATCCGACGCCCGCGCAGCTCCATACGCTCGGCACCGCCGCGCAGGTCTTGCGCTACGTCACCGCGCCCGACGGCACGCATCATGCGATCGCCCAGGGCATGCGGCGCATCCGCGTGCTCGAGTTCCTGTCCGGCTATCCGTTCCTGGTGGCGCGGGTCGAGGAGATCGGCACGTCCGAGGTGATCACGCCCGATCTCGAGGCGCGCGCCGGGCTGGTGCGCGAGCGCGCCCGCGAGGCCGTGGAGCTGTTGCCGAATGCGCCGCCCGAGCTGGTCGCGACCATCGCCAACCTGGAGTCACCGTCCGCGCTCGCGGATTTCGTCGGCGGCGTCATGGACGCCAAGCCGACGGAGAAGCAGGACGTGCTCGAGGCGATCGACACCAGGGAGCGCCTCGACAAGGTGCTGTCGCTGCTGTCGCAGCGTATCGAGGTCCTCAAGCTCTCCAAGCAGATCGGGGAGCAGACGCAGCAGAGCCTGTCGTCGCAGCAGCGCGAGCACATCCTGCGCGAGCAGCTGCGCGCCATCCAGAAGGAGCTCGGCGAAGGCGATGAGAAGTCGGTCGAGCTCGCGGAGCTGCGCGAGTCCATCGAGAAGGCCGGCATGTCGAAGGAGGCGGAGGACCAGGCCAAGAAGGAGCTCAAGCGGCTCGAGCGCATGCCCGATGCCTCCCCGGAATTCGGGATGATCCGGTCGTATCTCGACTGGCTGATCGGGCTGCCGTGGTCGAAGCTCGACCCCGATACGATCGACATCGCGGAGGCGCGACGGATCCTCGACGAGGACCACTACGGCCTGCCCAAGATCAAGCGCCGGATCCTGGAGTATCTGGCCGTGCGCAAGCTCAATCCCGAGGGGCGCAGCCCCATCCTGTGCTTCGTCGGCCCGCCCGGCGTGGGCAAGACCTCGCTCGGCCAGAGCATCGCCAAGGCCACCGGCCGCAAGTTCGTGCGGCTGAGCCTGGGCGGCGTGCACGACGAGGCCGAGATCCGCGGCCATCGGCGCACCTATATCGGGGCGCTGCCGGGCAACATCATCCAGTCGATCCGCAAGGCCGACGCCCGCAATCCCGTGATGATGCTCGACGAGGTCGACAAGCTCGGCGGCGGCAGCTTCCAGGGCGATCCGTCGTCGGCGCTGCTCGAGGTGCTCGATCCCGAGCAGAACTCGACCTTTCGCGACAACTATCTCGGCGTGACCTTCGACCTGTCGAAGGTCATGTTCATCGCGACCGCGAACGTGCTCGACACGATCCCCGGTCCGGTCCGAGACCGCATGGAGGTGATCGAGCTCCCCGGCTACACCGAGGACGAGAAGGTCGAGATTGCCAAGCGCTACCTGCTCAAGCGGCAGCTCACCGCCAACGGCCTCAAGCCCGAACAGTGCGAGATCACCGAAGCCGCCATCCGCGCGATCATCGCCTACTACACGCGGGAAGCGGGGGTGCGCAATCTCGAACGGCTGATCGGCGCCGTCTGCCGGAACGTCGCCATGCGCATCGCCGAGGGCGATGTCCAGCGCATGCGCATCGACGAGGCGGAGCTCGCCGCGATCCTCGGGCCGCGGCGCTTCGAGAACGAGGTTGCCATGCGCACCAGCGTCCCCGGCGTCGCCACCGGCCTCGCCTGGACGCCGACCGGCGGCGACATCCTCTTCATCGAGGCGACGCGCGTGCCAGGCGGCGGCCGGCTGATCCTCACCGGCCAGCTCGGCGACGTGATGAAGGAGAGCGCGCAGGCCGCGCTCACCCTGGTCAAGGCTCGCGCCGGCAGCATCGGCGTCGACCCCGCCTTGTTCGAGAGGTCAGACGTGCACATTCACGTGCCGGCCGGTGCCATCCCCAAGGACGGCCCGAGCGCGGGTGTGGCGATGTATGTCGCGCTGGTCTCGCTCTTCACCGGGCGCCTCGCCCGCAATGATGTCGCGATGACCGGCGAGATCTCGCTGCGCGGCCTGGTGCTGCCGATCGGCGGCGTGAAGGAGAAGGTGCTCGCGGCGGCGCGTGCCGGCATCACCACGGTCATGCTGCCCGCGCGCAACCGCAAGGACCTCGAAGACGTGCCGGAGGCGGCGCGCAAGACGGTGAAGTTTGTCTGGCTCGAGACGGTGGAGGACGCGGTTGCGACCGCGCTCCATCCGCCGGGCGAGAACGACGAGACTGCGCTTGCCGCCCACAGCGGCCCGGACCGCAAGGCCGCGCGTTCGCACTAAAGCGCGATGATTTTTGGTCGAATCATCATCGCGCTTTAGCCTCTTGTTTGAGCATGATCTTTTCGGAAAACCGCTGCACACTTTTCCGGATCATGCTCTAGCAGCGAACTGTCTTGTTGATAAGCGAACAGTGTCGGTCAGTCCTTGATTGCTGTCCGATATCGTCGTGCGTAAACAGCGGACCAGCGGAGGGAGGGAACCGACCCTTGGCTGGTCGGCACGACGTCCGCAGGGCCGTCCGGCCGTGAGCTCCCGGACGGCCTTTGATATCTCACGTCCAGGCGAAGGTCGGGCTCATCCGCGCACCAGTGTCCTGACAACGGGGCGTTCGGCTTTCGCCGGCGCGTACTGCGCGCGCAGCAATGCCACGGGCAGCGCCTCGAACAACCTCGATACAGCGACGATCGGTCCGGCGATCGTGTCGCCGGGCGCAAGCGCAGTGCGAATGTCGACAAAGCCCGCGAGCGCGACATTCGCGTCCCAGGCGTCGCCCAATGGCCATCGTCGTCCGCCGGCGGTCGCGCGACCAAACAACCGACCGCAGATCACGATCACCGCATCTCGACCGCTGATCCGTGCGAAGGCGATGATCTCGTTGCTGTCTGGACCGGAAACGTCGAGCGGCCGATAGGCGCCGCTCGCGAAGACCTCCGTGAGAAGCGCGCGCAACGCCAGATGATGGCGCGTGAGGGCAAATTTGATGCGGCCGTCCGGCCAGCTGGCGGCCAAAGCGCGCCAGTCCGGCTGCTCGCCGATCGATGCAAGCAAGGACTCTCGCGTGCCCAGGTCGACCGGCCGCCGGTTGTCGGGATCGACCAGCGACAGGTCCCACAGCTCCGTGCCCTGGTAGAAATCGGGGACGCCGGGCATGGCGCTTTTCAAGGTCACTTGCGTCAAGCTGTTCAGCGCACCGATCAAGGCCACTCGGCGCGTGAACGCGTCGAAACCATCAATGAACGGCCGCGAGTGAGCCGGATCGAGCGATCGAACGAGAAACTGTTGGAGACCGGCCTCGTAGCTTTCGTCAGGGGCGATCCAGCTGGTCTGCTCCTTGCCTTCACGCGCCGCCTTGATGGCAAAGGCTGCCATCCGTCCGGTGAAGCCTTCGTCCAGCCCGGTCAGGGGCCAGGCCCCGAGCAGTGCTTGATAGAGCATGTATTCATGCGCGGCGGACGGGGCGCGCACCGAGCCAGCGGAGCCGGTCAAATGCGCGTTGAGCGCGCGCCATTCCTGGACGTTCTGCGTCCATTCGTCGGCGAGTTCGGCAAGGGCAATCAGGCGAGCGCGTGCATCCTCTCCGCGCTTGGTGTCGTGCGTTGCGGTTGCGGTCAGGCCACGCGAAGCGCTGTCGGCGCGCTCCTTCATGCGCTGGTGGAAGTCCGCGACCGACAATGCGCCGGCGGCGGGATCGCCGCCGACTTCATTGAGCGCCAGAAGCCGGTGATAGCGGTAGAACGCGGTGTCCTCCAGCGATTTGGCCATCATCGGACCGGTGAACTGCTGCACCTTGAACGCGAAACGGCGGACGCGGGCGCTGCTGTACCCGGCGCGGCCGGGCGCAATGAGGTCGAGCGTCAGCGCGTCACGCAGGAAGTCGAAGATGCCGACATCGGCCCCGAACCAATCGGCCCGAGCCTTGGCAAGGGCGGCGTCGATGATGGCGCGATCGTCCCGGCTGGGGCCGGAGGCCGTGAGATAAGTGCGGTAGATCGGGAAATGCAGGATGAACAGCTCGAACGCGGTGCGCAATCGGTCGCGCGCATAGTCGCGGGTGGCGTAGTGCCCTGCCGCGATCCGCGCGAGCAGGCGGATCAACACGGTGAACTCGCTCGCCAGAATGTTCGCAACGACCCGTCGCTTGGCCTCGATCAGGATCTCGTCGAAGCTGCGTCGATCGCCGCTCAGCTCGTGCCAGGTTCGCTCGAGCCGGCCAAGACCGTGATCGTCGACAAGGACACGCGTTATCACGTTGAGCCATTCGTAACCTGTGGTGCCGGCGACGCCGGCGAAGCGCGGCAGGCGTTCCCGGTCGGCGAGGATCTTTTCGATGACCAGGTAGAGATCGCCGCTGTGCGGGGAGAGATTTGCGTCGGTCAAGCGCTGCAGTCGGCGAAGGTACTGTTGCGGATCGCGCAACCCGTCGACGTGATCGATGCGCAAACCATGCAGGCGCCCCTGCGCGATCAGCCGACGCACGAGGGCGTGAATCGCGTCGAAGGTGGCGCGGTCTTCGACCCGCAGTCCCGCCAGCGAGTTGATGTCGAAGAATCGCCGATAGTTGATCTCGCTGCCCGCGAGCCGCCAATCGGCCAAGCGATAATGTTGCCGCTCCAGCAGATAGTGCAGGGCGGCGGTGGCACCGGGTGCCCCCGAATTCGGCCGGTAGGCTCGCAACCCCCGCTCGATCACGTCCTTGCCGGCGACGATCGCGGCAAGCTCGGCCTTGAAGGCTTGTGCCTGATCGCGCCCCGGATTGTGCGGGCCCCAATAGCGCGTCGCCAGTTCCAGAAGCCTGTGGGCCGCAGCCACGTCGTGCGCGCCGGCTTCGGTCACTGCTTTTTGCAGGATCTCGCCGTAGCGGTTCGGACCAATCGGCAGTCGATGCTCGTAGTACCAGGCGGAGAAGCTGCCTTCCGCCGCATCATACCGCAGCTCGATTTCACTGCGTTCGAGCGCTTCGCCATACGAGCTTCCGAGGATCGGAACGAGGACGCCGGCCTGCGGATGTCCTGGAAGCGATTGCCAATCGATGTCGAACGAGGATGCATAGGGCGATCTCGGTCCCCATTCCAGGACGTCGAGCCACCAGGGATTGTCGGCAAAGTGGACGCCCATGTGATTGGGCACAAAATCGAGAATGAGCCCGATATCCGCCTCGGCGAGCATCCGGGACAGCCTATCGAAGGCCGCTTCGCCACCCAGCTCGGGATTGAATGCATTGTGGTCCACGACGTCATAGCCGTGGCTGCTGCCCGAACGCGCCTTGAGGAATGGCGATGCGTAGAGATGGCTGATGCCGAGCGCCTTGAGGTAGGGAATTGCGGCGGCCGCATCGTCAAATCCGAAGCGCGGCGTGAATTGCAGGCGATACGTTGCGACGGGGATGGAGGGCGGCATCAGACCGCTCCGATGCCCCAGAATACCGCCCAAGGCGCAAGATTGCGGCCGAGGTTGCTGCCCCAGATCAGCCGCCCCGACTGAAATCCCCGCGGCAGATCGGAGTCTGCATTCGACAGATTGGCGAGCAAGATGAGCGTCGAGCCGTCGCCCAGCCGCCAATTCGCGGTCAGCACCGGCTCATCATATTGTGCTGAACCGAACGCCGACGTTGGAAGGCGCGGCACGATCTCCCGGCGCCGCATGGCCAGCAAATTGCGGACAAGGTCCAGCCGACGCCGGCCTTGTGGCGACGAGCGCGCTGACCAATCGAGCACTGCCGAGCGAAAGGTCTCCTCCGCCAGCGGATCGGGGATCTGGTCTTCCAACCCGGCATGGGACGCCTTGAATTCTGCGCGTCGGCCTTTGCGGACTGCTGACGCCAACGGCTCGGGGAAATCGCAGAAGAATGGAAACGGCTCTCTCGCGCCCCATTCATCGCCCATGAACAAGAGCGGCGGCATCGGCGCAAGCAGCGTGATGGCAAGCGCAGCGGCAAGGGGAGGTTCGTCTACTTGCGTCGTCAGGCGGTCGCCGAACGGCCGGTTGCCGATCTGATCGTGATTCTGCAGGAAATCGACGAAGGCGAGCGGCGACAGCGATCCGCTGGCCTCGCCGCGGCGCCGACCTTGGCGGAACGGGGAATGCTCGCCTTGAAACGCGAAACCCGAAGACAAGGTTCGCGCAAGGTGCCGGCCGGGTCCTCCGGCATAGTCCTGATAATAGCCGGTGGTCTCACCGGTCAGGAGGGCGTGCCAGGCATGGTGATAGTCGTCATTCCACTGTGCGCGGAATTTGCCCTGCGGGGGGTCTATCAGCGGGTCAAGCAGGGTCGCGCGGTTATCGTCGTTCTCGAGCACAAGGTGGATGTTGCGTCTGGTCGCGGCGGCAAGGTGCCCGACGACCCAGCTCAGATCATGCAGGATCGAGGGTTGCCCGGGCTCGACGATCGCCTGGACGGCATCGAGCCGAAGGCCGTCGAAGCGATACCGTTCCAGCCAATGCAGCGCGTTTCCGATGGCGAAAGCGCGCACCTGCGACACGCGATAGTCGATTGCCGCTCCCCACGGGGTGTGCGCGGGTACGAAGAACGCAGGGGCATAGCGGTTGAGGTAGTTACCTTCGGGGCCGAAATGATTGTACACGACGTCGAGCAGAACCATGAGCCCGCGCAGATGCGCTGCGTCGATCAGCGCGCGCAGATCGTCCGGACGTCCGTAAGCACTGTCGGGCGCGTAGAGCAGCACACCGTCGTAACCCCAGTTTCGCCGGCCCGCGAAGTCGGCGACCGGCATCAGCTCGATGGCGCTCATTCCCGCATCGACGATGTCATCAAGGCGTTCGATGGCGGACCGAAACGTGCCGCCTGGCGTGAAGGTGCCGACGTGGAGCTCGAGGGTGACCGCATCTTGCCAAGGCCGGCCGCGCCAATCGCGCGCCTTCCATTCGAACCGCGCGTGATCGATGACCTCGCTCGGGCCGGATACGTCGCGTGGCTGAAAGTGCGAGGCCGGATCGGGGACCTCGATCTCGCCGTCAATCCGGTACTTGTAGAGGGCGCCCGCGCCGAGCCCCGGGGCCATGATCTCGTACCAGCCCGGCGCCGACCGTTGCATTGGATAAGGGCGATCGAGCATCAGATCGATCCGTCTGGCGGCCGGCGCCCACAGCCGGAAGGTCACTCCGCCGCCCGCGTGCAGCTCCGCGCCGAAGCGTTCGCCCGGCGTCATGCCGCCCCCGCAAACGCCAGGACCGAACGCGCCGGCGCCTGCAAGACCGAGCCGGTCCCGAACTCCTTGCCGAGACGCGGCGCACTGGTCGTTTCAACAAGAACGCTCCAGCGATCGAAGCGGGGCACGGCCGGAAGAGTGAACGCGATCGCCTCAGCGGCGGCGTTGAGCACGATGTAAAGCGGCGGTTGCCCGTCCTCGATAGAATTGAGGACGTAGGACAGAAATCGTCCCGCAGGGAAGTTCCAGTCCTGCTCCGTCATCTCCGTGGCCTGAGGTGTCAGCCAGAGAACGCCGAACGAGCCGTCCGGGTGTCGCCCCTTGATCCACTGCCGCGGACGAAGCCGCCCGATGTGCCGGCGCAACGCTGCCAGCTGCGCCACCAGGGGGCTCATGTCGTCGGTTTCATGTCCAAGTGCAGACCAGTCCACCCATCCGATGGGGTTGTCCTGGCAGTAGGCGTTGTTGTTGCCGTTCTGACTGTTGCCGACTTCGTCGCCCGCCAGCAGCAGAGGAACGCCTTGCGCCAACATGAGGCTCGCGAGGAGATTGCGTCGCAATTGCCGTCTCAGCGCGAGAATGTCAGGATCTGTCGTCGGTCCTTCCACGCCGCAATTGGTGCTGTGATTGTCGTCGGAGCCGTCGCGGTTGTCTTCGCCGTTGGCTTCGTTGTGCTTTTGCTCGTAGCTGACGAGATCGGCGAGGGTGAAGCCATCATGGACCGTGATGTGGTTGATGCTCGCGCGCGGGCTGCGCCCGTCGTGGTCGAACAGATCGGAGGACGCGGTCATGCGGCCGGCGAGGTCGCCGATGATTTTGGCGGTGCCGGACCAATAGCGTCGCAATGTGCCCCGGAAATGGTCGTTCCACTCCGACCAGCCCGGCGGAAAGGCGCCGACCTGATAGCCGCCGGGGCCTATGTCCCAGGGCTCGGCGATCAATTTCGTTCCCGCCAAGACAGGATCCTGCCGGATCGCAGCAAAGAACGCAGCGCCCCGATCGAAGCCGGCCGGCACGCGCCCAAGTGTGCTGGCGAGGTCGAAACGGAAGCCGTCGACGTGGCAGACCTCGACCCAATAGCGCAGTGAATCCATCACCATCTGCAGCACGCGCGGGTGACTGAGATTGAGCGCGTTGCCGCAGCCGGTAAAGTCTTCGTAGTAGCGGGGCTGATCGGGCAGGAGCCAGTAGTACGACGTATTGTCGATGCCCCGGAAGCTCAGCGTCGGGCCGAGGTGATTGCCTTCACAGGTATGGTTGTAGACCACGTCGAGGATGATCTCGATGCCGGCGTCGTGGAGCCGCGATACCGTGGCGCGGAATTCATCGAGCGGACCGTTCAAGGCGTAGCGCGGCTCCGGCGCAAAAAAGCCAAGCGTATTGTAGCCCCAATAATTGGTGAGCCCACGCGCGACCAGATGCCGGTCATCGATAAAGGCGTGGATTGGCAGCAGCTCGATCGCCGTCACGCCGAGACGTTTGAGGTGATCTATCACGGCCGGCGCCGTGAGCCCGCGAAAGGTGCCGCGCCAGGCGGGAGGAACGTCCTCGCGCTGTTGGGTCAGCCCTTTGACATGCGCCTCATAGATGAGGGTGTCCTCCCACGGTATCGTGGGCCTGTCTTGCTGGCCCCAGGTGAAAGCTTCGTCGATGACCACACTCTTCGGCATCCCACGCGCATTGTCGCGGCGATCGAAAGAGAGGTCGGCGCGCGCGCTGCCGGCGCGATAGCCGAAATGCGCATCGCTCCAGATCAAGCGCCCGACGAACTGCTTTGCATAGGGATCGACCAGCAGCTTGTTCGCGTTGAAGCGCAATCCGCGCTCTGGATTGTAAGGTCCGTATACCCGGTAACCATAGGGCTGTCCGGGGACCACGTCGTTGAGATAGCCGTGCCAGACATTTTCGGTTCGTTCCGGCAACACGAGCCGTTCGATCTCCCGACGCCCGGGGCGGTCGAAAAGGCACAGCTGGACCTTCTCAGCGTTGGCCGAAAACAGCGCGAAATTCGTTCCGAGGCCGTCCCAGGTCGCCCCGAGCGGATAGGGCGCGCCGGCCGAAAGGCGCGCGCTAGCGCTCCGGGACGAGGAAAATTGCCGAAAGGGGCGGAACAACAAGGTTGACCTCGGGAACCATGCCCTCGTCCAACGTATCGACGGCTCCGCTGTTCCCGACATTGCTGCCGCCATACACAGCGGAATCCGTGTTGAGGACTTCGCGCCACACGCCGGGGAATGGAACCTTGATCCGGTAGTCGCGGTAGACTTCAGGTGTGAAATTGACCACGACCAGGCAGCGCTCGCGGGTCTCGCGCCCCTTGCGCAGCCACGCGAAGACGCTGCGGTCGGCATCGTGTGTGACCAGCCATTCGAAGCCCTCGGCATCGCAATCAAGCTCGTGCAAAGCGGGCATGGTCCGGTAGAGATGGTTGAGATCGCGCACCAGGGCCCGGACGCCCGCATGATGTGGCCGCTCGATCAGGTGCCAATCAAGCGAATGGTCGTGGCTCCATTCGTCCTGCTGACCGAACTCGTTCCCCATGAACAGCAGCTTCTTGCCCGGATGCCCGAACATAAAGCCGTAGTATGCGCGGAGGTTTGCGAAGCGTTGCCATTCGTCGCCGGGCATGCGGCCGAGGATCGAACGCTTTCCGTGCACGACCTCGTCATGCGAGAGCGGCAGGATGAAGTTCTCGGAAAACGCATAGTGCAGCCCGAACAGGATCTGGCCGTGATGGTGCTTGCGGTAGATGGGATCCTTGCCGATGTAATCGAGCGTATCGTGCATCCACCCCATGTTCCATTTGTAGCCGAAGCCGAGACCGCCCCAGTCGACCGGCCTCGAGACCATCGGCCAAGCGGTCGATTCCTCGGCCGCGCTCGTCGCATTGGGGTACCGTGCGAACAGCTCGGTATTCAGGCGGCGCAGGAAGCTGATCGCGTCGAGATTCTCACGACCGCCATGTTTGTTCGGGATCCAGCCGCCCGGTGGCCGGCTATAGTCGAGGTAGAGCATCGACGCGACCGCGTCGACGCGCAGCCCGTCGATGCGATACCGGTCGAGCCAGAACAAACCGCTCGCGAGGAGGAAGTTGGCAACTTCGGTGCGCCCATAGTTGTAGATGAGCGTATTCCAATCGAGATGACGACCCTGCATCGGGTCGGCGTGCTCGTACAATGGCGTTCCGTCGAACTGACCTAGTCCGTGCGCGTCGTCCGGAAAATGTCCGGGCACCCAATCGAGTATCACGGCCAGTCCGGCGCGGTGGCAGGCCTCCACCAGGGCGGCAAAGTCGGCCGGCGTGCCGAACCGGCTGGTCGGGGCAAACAGACCCGTGGGCTGATATCCCCAGGACCCGTCGAAGGGATGCTCGCTGACCGGCAGAAACTCGACATGCGTGAAGCCCATATCACTCACATAGGCCGGCAATTCCTCCGCAAGCTCGCGATAGCTCAGCCAGCGGTCGCCCTCCCGGCGTCGCCATGAGCCGAGATGCACCTCGTAAATGGAGACCGGCGCATCCTGGGCGTTGACCTTGGCAGGCGCGGGCTGCGGCCGCGGCCTCGCATCGAGATCGGCCACGATCGATGCCGTCTGCGGTCGCAACTCGGCGGCGAACGCCAGTGGGTCCGATTTCAACGGCAGCATGCGGCCGTCAGGTCCGATGACTTCGTACTTGTATTTGTGGCCCGGTCTGGCCTCGGGAACGAAGATCTCCCAGAAGCCGTTGCCGCGCACGCGCATGGCGTGCCGCCGGCCGTCCCATCCGTTGAAGTCGCCGACGACGCTGACCCGCTTGGCGTTCGGTGCAAACGTCGCGAATGCGACGCCTGCGACCCGGTCCAGGACCATTGGATGCGCCCCCAGCTTCTCGTAGAGGTGCATGTGCGTGCCCTCGCCGAGAAGGTGGAGATCCAAGTCGGATAGGACCGTGGGGAAGCGGTAGGGATCTTCGATCTCCACCTGCCGCTCGCCATAGCGTGCGCGAAGCCGGTAGTGATGCGGGTCATTCGCCAGCCTGCCTTCGAACAGGCCGGCGTCGTGAATGCGCTCGAGGCCGCGCTCGCGGCCCTGCGCATCGACGACGGCGACCCCTTCGGCCTCCGGGAGAAAGACACGGACGAGGGACACTCCGCCTTCGACATGGGGCCCCAGATAGTGGAACGGGTCGGAATGCCGACCCTCGATCACGGCATAGGCCTCCGGCGAGAGCGCGCTCATTCTGGCTTGGCCTCCGACCGTATGAGAATGCGACAGGTTCCGGCGAGCGGCACCCGCAGCCATTCCGGACGATGCGCAAGCTCGTATTCGATTTCATAGAATGCCTTCTCGAGCAGGAAGAAGTCGAGCAGCCGATCGCAGTTCTCTGGAGATCGTGGCCAAAGCCTCGCATCGCTCATCGACTGACGATAGGCCGCGAGAAATGCGGCCGCCGAGTGCTCGCGCCAACCGTCGAGCGCGAGCGCGAGCTTG
>Ga0153954_1001524_pt1 | contig 12148 bp, 10 predicted proteins | sample TSFL038MetaG_FD_102277 | JGI IMG/M metagenome (GOLD analysis project Ga0153954, IMG submission 102277) | Attine ant fungus gardens microbial communities from Florida, USA - TSFL038 MetaG | ecosystem: Host-associated > Fungi > Mycelium > Unclassified | place: USA: Florida, Wekiwa Springs State... | reverse complement strand
TGCAGGATCGCTCCGTGACGGCTCTGCAATTCAGATAGGTCTGCCGCCGTCTGCGCCTTCATTGTGTTCGACCACGGTTTTGCGGCTATGGAATAAATTTCGACGGAAAGCTCGTTAATAATCTCGCTGTGCCAGAAAATCGCGTCCTCGATCGTGTGTGCATCCAGAGCCCGTTCACAACACGTCTGAAGATGAGTCTGATTGTTGATGTGGACGGCCGGCAACGCTGATTCAGCGTCGGCCGTGCCATGCGGGCGAGCATTTCGCTTTGCGAGAATGCTCAATAGCTTTCTAAGTTTTAGGGCACGTTCTCTCCATGCGCTGACGGATTTCGCGCCAGCGCTGCCGGATTTCGAGGCGCGTGACCTCTCAGATGCCGACATTGGGTAACCTCCCATCGCCTAAGGTACGTAAGACGCCCATCGAGCAATGTTGGTTCCACGTCCCGGTTAATATCTTACGCGTTGCATAGGCGAAAGATGCATGGCCGCAGGCCGACCCTAGCTACCGGTAATTCAACTCTCGGGCGCAACCACCCGATCTATGATGGCATTCGATATGCCAACACTGATCGCCTTGTTCCCGGGCGGGCTAATTCTGGGGCGGGAAGTCTCTCAATTCATTCGGCCTTTTTGTGTTCGCCTTCCGTCAAGTATCTCCGGTCTATGCGAGCGTTCCAACTTCTGGGAATAATTGCTTAATGCTCGCGTGCGACGAAACGATCCCAGCCATTCCCGTCCTTGCACGGTAAATAGCGGCGACGTCATACTCGATGACTATAAAAGACTACTCGCTTCCCCCACGGCCATTGAGTGCCAAGCAACTTTAAACGCTGGGGAGAGTTGCCGACCACAAGCCGATAGAGGGCCGCATGCAGGACGCATCTTCCAAGGTGCCGCAAGGACAAAAGAATTTCAAAGTGCAGCAAGAGCAGAGAAAGCCGGTCAAAACCAACGGCGCGAATGATACCGCGGCGGTTCAGACAAAAACTGGCTTTCTTCAAAGCTGGCCGACGATCGCCGGCCTTGCGGCGCTCCTCGTGCTCGTCATCGCAGGCTACACTTATTGGAACTACGCGACGCTCTATCCCTCAACAGATAACGCCTACGTCCAAGCCAACATCGTACAAATTGCTCCTTTGACCTCCGGCCTCGTCACCGACGTCGATGCCAAGGAATTTACGCACGTCAAGTCCGGCGACGTTCTTGCAAAGCTCGATCCGGCACCATTCGAAGCCGCCCTAAAGGCTGCAGAAGCTCGCCTCACACTTGCAAAGCAACAAGCGACGGGCGCCGCTGCGCAATCTCCCGCCGCCAAAGCAAACGTCGATCAGGCTCAAGCGGGAGTCGATCAGGCACGTCTTGAGCTTGAGCACGCGACAATAAAAGCCCCCGTCGATGGCATCATCGGTAAAGTGCGCGTACGTCCCGGCTCGATCGCCAAGGCCGGAGTGCCGCTTTTTCCTCTCATCGATACCTCGAAGTGGTGGGTGGATGCCAACTTCAAGGAGACGGATCTATCGCGTATCGAACCCGGCCAGAAGGCGACGATAACAGTCGACATTTTTCCGTCGCATGAATTCAACGGCGAAGTAGAATCCGTTAGCCCAGCAAGTGGTGCTGCCTTTTCTCTTTTGCCTGCCGAGAATTCGACGGGAAGTTGGGTGAAGACAACACAGCGCTTCCCGGTTCGCGTCTCGCTTACATTAAAACCCGATGATCCCGAAATGCGCATCGGAGCGTCGGCGACCGTCACCGTGGACACGACGAACAAGGGCTCCGGCAGTGGCGCTCAGTGATCCTGCGCCAATGACCACTGCCAGTAAGATTCTAACTGCGACTGCTGTGCTGCTCGCGGTCATGATGGTCATCCTTGATATGACCGTCGTGAACGTAGCGTTGCCTCACATGATGGGCGCGCTCGGCGCCACGCCCGATCAGATCACCTGGGTTTTGACATCCTATATCGTCGCCGAGGCCGTCATCATACCAACGAGTGGCTTCTTCGCCGAACGGTTCGGAAGAAAGCGCGTCATCCTCGTCAGCGTCACAGGCTTCGTGATCGCATCGATGCTTTGCGGCCAAGCCACATCGCTCGCCGAGATGGTGATATTCCGGCTGCTGCAGGGCGCGTTCGGCGCGAGCGTCGTTCCGCTTTCGCAAGCCATCATGGTCGATACCTTCGAAGCGAAAAACCGTGGCAAGGCCATGGCTATCTGGGGAATCGGCATCCTGCTCGGTCCAATCATGGGCCCAACCGTCGGCGGCTTCATTACAGACCATCTCGGCTGGCAGTGGGTGTTCTACATCAACGTGCCCATTGGCATAATCAATCTGGCGCTGATCGTAGCCTACCTTAAGCAGACACCGATATTTCCGGCGTCGGCAGATTGGGTCGGCGCTTTGTTACTTGCGACGGGCGTCGGCAGCCTGCAGATGCTTCTCGACCGGGGCAATGGCGATGGGTGGCTCGCATCCAATTTCATCGTTGCGCTCATCATCATTTCAGTGGCCTGCCTCACGGCGTTTGCCGTCCGAAGCTTCAGAAGGCCGGATGCCATTCTTCGTCTCAACCTGTTGAAGGATCATAATCTCGCAACAGCGACGTTCATGATCATGGCGTTCGGCGTCGGCATGCTCAGCACCATCGCGTTGCAGCCGCTGTTCCTCGAACACTTGCTTGGATATCCTGCAAGCACGGCCGGTCTTGTTATGGCTCCGCGCGGCATCGCCGTCGCGTTTGGAATGGTCTTTGTGGCGACGACTATCAACCGTTTCGAGCCGCGCTGGCTTGTACTCATAGGCCTATCGCTCGCGGCGATCGGCACCTACGCCACGACATGGTACAATCTTGACGTCGATAAGTTCTGGATCATCGCTCCGGGCGTGGTGCAAGGGCTCGGCATGGGAATGATCTTCGTTCCGTTGTCGACGCTCGCCTATCAGACCTTGCCGAAAGAGGCATCGGATCAGGCTGCAGGCATTTTCAACCTCGCGCGCACGATCGGAGGTTCGATTGGCATAGCGATCGCCGCTACCGTTTTAACGCGCGCAAGTCACGCCAACTGGCAAAGCCTCGGCGCAGGCATCAATCCATATAATCCCGCGTTGAAGTCGTGGCTCGACTCAACCGGGCTCAGTATCTCCGATCCGCATGCGCTGCAGATGCTTGGAGTAGAGTTGACACGTCAGGCGACGATGATCGGATTCATCGAAGCCTTTGGGTTTGTAACCCTTAGCTTCTTAGTGCTCATCCCGCTCGTGCTGCTATTGAGGCCGCAACCGGGCGGCGATGCCGCAACACGGTCGCCGTTCTAACCTGCGGCTGAATTAATTTTTGGCCAGCCGTGCGCGTGTCCAAAAGCCCAATCAAAGTTGGCCGGGACTCGCCTGTTCCGCTCGTGGAAGCAACTGTCGTAATTTGGCGATAACGTCCGGTAGCCAAACCGGCTTCGAAAATGCCGCGTCGAACTCTTTATCCATACCGGGTTCAATATTGGCCGACGTTATCACGACCTTCGTATTTGGCGCGTGTCGACGAACCCACTTCGCGAGATCGAGACCATCTATCCGTCCCGGCATGCGAATATCAGTTAGCACAACCGCAAAATCGTATGTGGCGTTCAAGACGGAAAGGGCCTCGTCAGCGTTCGAGGCCTCGACCACGGCAAATCCGGCGCGACGAAGCTCATCCGCGAGCGATAGCCGGATCAAAACTTCATCCTCAACCAGCAATACGCGATAGTTGCCTGAGGACTCCCCCTTCACTACGGGCATAACCGTGGCCATTCACTCCCTCGACCCATTCTGGGCTTCTTTCATCTTCGACGGCTGTACCGTTAAATGCTTTAAAACCGCAGTTGTTCCCTTCTGGCTCTGAGCAGACTTTCGTTATTCGAAATCTCGGTGAAATTTTCGTACCGGTCCGAGATGCTTGCTGGCTATATCCCCCGAAAACGTCTTAAGGCCGCGAAAAGTCAAGAGAATATAGGGAAGCCAGATCCGTTTCCTGGTTGTAGAGCCCCAGAAAATGTCTACGTTTCTTTCGGATAAGCGCACCGATCACGCTCTTTGCGGCAGTGCCCGATATAGAAAAGATGGTGCACGAAAAAGGCCCATGCCATAGCGTTGTACGCTACCTTGGCAGGCCGTTGCCGAGTAACAGGCAAGGCGTGCCGGTGCATAATCCTGTCTCCAGCTTTTGAGAGGCCGACATGCCAGCCCAAAGCTACCCTCCCGGCACTGTTCTCATGCGCCCCATGCTTGATGGTTTGGCGCGCAATTGGTGGCTCATCGTACTGCGTGGTATTTGCGCTATCATTTTCGGCTTGCTCGCCATTGTCTGGCCGGGCTTGTCGTTGCTTACTCTGGTTATTCTTTACGGTGTCTTCGCCCTCTTCGATGGAGGACTTGCCATCGGCGCTGCGATTATGGGCGATACGCCTGCTCCGCGGTGGTGGCTCGCACTGGTTGGCGTCCTTGGAATTCTTGCCGGCGCCGTAACGCTGGCTTGGCCAGGCATTACCGGCCTTGTGCTCCTGTTCTTTATCGCGGGATGGGCAATCGCGGCAGGCGTATTCGAAATTGTCGGCGCAATCAGGTTGCGGAAAGAGATCGATGACGAATGGCTGCTAATCGCAAGCGGTGTAGTCTCGGTTCTTTTTGGAATTTTGATCCTGATGTTCCCTGGCGCCGGTGCCCTCGGGCTCGCGTTCGCCATTGGAATATTTGCGCTGATCTATGGTGCCCTACTTGTTGGATTTGGCCTCCGCTTGAGAAAGCATGCTGAGATCAAGATCTGACGAATTCCAATCCTGCTAGCAGCGCAGCACCTTGCGCTGCTAGCATTCCCTCAAATGCTTTGGCGCAAGATCGAAACTGCTCGCCGCCAGAACGCGATGCATTTCGCACTAGCTCCCGAGGAGTTCCCGAGGAGTGCTTCCTTTTTGGCCACTCACGCCGACACCTTTGGCTTCGTGCCACACACGCCGAGATTGATCCAACCGTGATCGTGGCCGCGCACCTTACTGCGGTCCATCTCTCTGACGTCCGTAAGCCCTGCACCCTCAAGAAGCTGGCTAAGATAACGAGATGAAAAGAGCGCCATATGCCAATTTGGGTGGCTCTGGCCGCTGCCGTCGCCATAGGAATAGAAGCGACCGGAAGCCCACTTGCAGGCATCCCGCTCCGGATTGAAGCGCCACCACCCGTCATTGTGGAAGTCCAGCGCCCCACTCTCCTCGGCATCGACAAATGCCTTGGCGATGCGGAGCCCATTCGGAGTCCAGATCTGCAAAATACCGCCCGGCCTTAACACGCGAACCCACTCACGGATCGCCGCCTCTACCTTGTACCAGGGGATGTGCTCGATGATGTGGCTCGCGTAGACGACAGCAAACGTATCGGATGGGAGCGGCAATTGGAGCGCATTGCCGACATACGTCACGTTGCGCCTGGTCGTCACATCGAGCGTTTCAAATCCTTCAAGCACATCGTGGCCAGGGCCGATTTCAAGCTTTCTATTTTCGTGCTCGCGATAGCGCGTTCGATTGATGGGATTGAGGATCATCTTGTGAAAGGGCGCCGCGACGGCTTTGTTCAACCTATAGCGAAGCCGGTCGATAGGTTGTGACAAGGTCTGGATGCGACTGCGAATTTGGACGCCGGTGTCCTTGCCGACGGTAGCAATTGCTAGTTGCTTGACGATTGACGAAGACATTCTCCGCTCCTTGTTTTTCTGGTCCGCCTCGATGACTGGCTTTAGGCCTTGCGTATACGCTGCGCAGAGTCGGCGAGAATCTGCGTCTGTTTTCGAATGCTGCCGTCTTTGGACGGGCCGAGATTGAACATGTAATCCTGCGGCCACCACGTGCCCCCCGCCCATGCGGTCCATCCAAGCCAGACGTCAGCATTGGCTTCCATCGTGCGGCAGAGGTCCTGAAGAGCCGCGAGCGAAACCTCATCGCTCGCCGCTGCAAACTCGCCGAGCACGGCAGTGAAGCTATTTTCTCTGGCCCAGTCTTGGAAGGCGCGGATGCGCTCGGACCCGATGGTCGCGCTTACGGTGTTGGGCTTGGTTCCAGAAGAATCCTGATCGAGATACTGATGCACTTCGAAGGCGAACCGATTAGCGGGATCGACAATCTCACGCATCCGAACGTTGCCGGACGACATCCACGAGTGGGCGCCGGTGTAGGCAATGCCCGGTACCAAAATGAGATTTAATGCATCCGTCTTGCGAATGCTTGCGACGGCAGCGTTGGCGGCAGGCAGCCACGCCTCGACCGTTATTCCGGCGGGCTCATTCATGAGTCCGAAGATCGCGCGCGGATTGGCTTTATAGACCTCAGCGAGACGACCCCAGAAGTCAGCGAACGCCGCTACCGGAACGGCGTCCGTGCCGATGAAGTGGTCAGCTTTCCAACTGTCGTCTTCAATGCGGCGTCGGGCGTAATTGTGTGGGTCGAGGATGACCGACATGCCTCGAGAAGCCGCGTGGGCGACGACTGCGGAAAGCCTTGCCTGCTCCTCGTCCGCAAGGGGTGCACCGAGCTTAGGCTGCATTCTCTCCCAACGGAAAGGCACGCGAATGAGATTGAAGCCAAGTCCGGCGAAGTAATCGATCGTCGAGGAAGGCGGATAGGCATAGTCAAAGCTAAACCGGCCGGGAACGTTACCGAACTCCGCCCCGGCGAGGTTGACACCCCCTAGGGCTAGCTTTCGTTGCCCTGAGGCCCCTTTAACACGAGATATAGATGCAACACCGCCAAGCGCGAGCGCAAGACTTCCGCATACGACAGAGCGGCGCGTTGATTTATACACTATCCGATCCCCCATGCATCGGCGCACCTGCAGGACGCGCGGAGCTAATGGGCAACGGCGCTACATAGCCGCGCATCGAGCCCGTCAAACAAATGTATCGCTGTCGTGCTCCTTCGAAGTCGCCTTTGGCTACTCGCAAGCAACCGCCGACAGCCGTGCGGACATTTCGCACGAGAAACAGTGACGACCCGAGGTTGTGAAGGCGCGCAACGCGACCGAAGCCCACAGAATAGGCGTGTAACCGCTCTCTCGACTCGTGGACCTGGTCATGTCGGACGGTAAAACTTCGATCGTAGTAGCCGCGATGTCCGTGCTCCAGGCACCTCAGCAAGAAATCGCTTTCTTCACCTGCCTGAAACGGCGTGCTGGCGCCGACGCCCAAAGTCTCGTCGAATCCACCGACCTCGGCGATCACCTTACGCCGGATGAAGATCGTGTTGGAGTTTCCCGTAGCAAATACGTTCGCGCGTGTGATTGGCCCGCTCTCGGCGGCGTAGCGATTGACACTCTCGTTGCCGTCTGCATCAAGCGTCCGCCCGGATAGCAGATCGATCTCCGGATTGGACGCAAAGAAGGCATCGGCAGATGGGAGTACATGGCCGTCGTACCAGCAGTCATCGTCTGGGAAGCCGATAATAGTTCCCGAGGCACGCTCCAAACCGACGTTGCGTGCCTTCGACAGGCCCTTCTCAGAGCGGGCGCGAACGATCGGGAGTGACGGATAACCGTCAAGGAGTGGCCCAAGGTACGCCTCCGGGTTCTGATCCACGACGATGATCTCGAATGGACCGTAGGTTTGTTCGGCGAGCGACTCGAGCAGGCGGTCAAGCGGAGCTGTGCGGCCCAACGTGCAGACGACAAGCGAAATCATCGCGCCCATAAGCTTTTCTCCGTTGATGCCAAGATTTTCCGTTCATCCGGATTGGCGTATCGGCGCAACGGCCGATGTGCTGATGTGGACTGCAGCGCTCCGTGGATGAACCACAATAAGGCGCCTGTCTTGATCGACAGAAACGAGTAGCTGACCATCATCGACAGGGCCAGATAAAGAGACGACGCGTGCGCGAACCGCACCTGCTCCGTTGTATCCTCCCGTCCGCCCCAGCCGATGTAGGCCCAGATCAGCAGCAAGCCCGGAAGCGACTGCGTCGTGATTATATACGCCACACCGGCGTCCATGGCCTTTCCGATGAGGTCGTTGGAAAAACCAAGGTACTCGGCGATACCGTAGCTGCCTAGGAGATCAACAGTATAAGCGAGACGGCCGGGAAAATCGTCGGTGCCCTGCTTCAAGCCAGCGCCGATGACGAGCGCGATAACAAAGGCGACCGTCACAGGTAGGTAAAGCACAGCCGATCGCCGCGGCAATAATGGCCCGATCGCACAAACGATAATGATGAGTACGCATGTCGCCGTGCCGAGTCGGCCGTCGCAGCCGACGAGCATCGCCGCAGTCGTAACCATCAGATAGGCGACCGAGGCCCAGCCGAGGCGCTTGAAACATGAACAAGCGAAGGCGACGATGATGCTGCAGTAATTTCCGAGCGACACCGGCTCGAGAAAGACGGACGAAGATCGGGGCCAGTCCACAAACGAAAAGAGCCGAGCGTCGGGCCGGGTTGCACTGATGAATAATTCAGAATTGGTATTATAAAACTGGTCGATCTTGTTGCCGCGCGTCTTGATGTAATACTCCTGAATATGCAGCAGGTCGGAATAGATATGTGGCGCCAGCACTTCGAGGAGAAATACAGCAAACACGATCGTATGCAGCACCAGCACGGCACGTCCGAGGTTGCGATCGTCGAACGCCATTCCGAGCATCACGAAAATGGGAATGATCGCCACGTCACTCAGCAGCTTCGGGTCAGGCTGCGCCATAAGCAGACCGCGAAAGACGGCAAACAACCCAAATACGACAAGCAGCGCTAGAGACAATTCCATCTGCGGCTTCCATGCCAAGAGCGCAAGGCCGAAAGCTGCGGCGATCAAAGATGCTTGCGCTCCAATGACCAGCGCGGTCGGAACGCTCATGACATGCCCGTTGGCGAACGCCAGACCCGCGTTGAAAGTCATGCTGGCGATCAGAACGAGCGCCGGCATAACGCGGAAGCTTGCAACGCCAGCGGAAACAGTAGCGCCGTGATACGCGAACAAATTGTCCCGGCCGACGTCTCGCATCACAGGTGAAGCCCCGTTCGCCGGTCGCCCAGCACGTACCCCATGAACATGACTCCACCCAGAATATAGCGGGAGGACATACGACGCGGCTCGCGAGCCAACCGATACGCCCATTCACAGCGTAGGTTTCGTACCCACGCAGGGGCCCGTGGTACGTGACCAGACGTAAAATCGAAGAGCGCCCCCACCCCCATTTGCAGGCGCGCTCCCGTGGCGGCAGCGCGTTCGGCAATCCACATCTCCTGCAGAGGATTACCGAGCCCGACCAATAGCAAATCGGCTTTCATATCCTTGATGACGCGGCAAATACTATCTACGTGCTGCTCGCTGCGAAAATAGCCGTCGCACGCGCCGATAATTTTATGCTGTGGCCATGTCTCCGCAAAACGGCGCGCGGCCTCGTTCACGACCTCCGGCCGAGAACCAACGAGAAAAATCCGGAGCCGGTGCTGCGTGTGATTGAGATAGTAGGGAACGAAATCAGTGCCATTGAGATTTTCGGGAAATGTCGTACCGAACTTGAGGCGGCTTGCGAGATCCACTCCGACGCCATCATTGAGGACAAGAAAACGAGTAAGCGCTGTGCGGAATGCTGAATTGTTTTTCGACAAAGTCAGCGTATGCGCATTCGCAAATGCAACGCGCAACGTGCCGCCCCGCGCGAATTCACTGTCGATCTTCTCGACGGCTTGCGGACGATTCATGGGCTCGAAGTTGACACCTAGAATGGTACGACGTTTGAGCCCAAGAATGTCCTCATATTCGGACCGAATCCGTTTCTCAACTCCTTGCCAACCGTAGGGTTCGACGGATGCCATCGCACGCGTGCGCAACTCTACATATTCCGCGGCCGTTTGCCTAATTATCCGCGCGATATCGCGAGCGGCACGTACCGGATCATTAAAATCAATAACGTGTCCGACACCTGCCGCGCCTACAATTTGCTGGAAGCTCGGTATCCGGTTGACGATTGGAACGAGGCCCGCGCACAACGCCTCGACGAGCGCGAGGCCAAACCCTTCGTACTCCGAGGCGCTGACGAAGAAACTGCATTCACGCAAACGGCGCACAATTGATGCGTCAGTGAGGCCAGTTTCTATTTTGATCCAGCCTTCTCTCAAAGGCGACGCATACCTGGCACGCAAGCGAGGGAGCGTGCCGTCTGCGTCGTTTCCAATTATCTTCAGCTCCGCTTTTGGAAACTGCGTCCTCAAAATCTCAAGTGTCTCGATCGCGCGCTCGATCCCTTTGTGAGAGGCAATTCTACCGAAACAGACAAAGGATGGCCTGAATTCAGAAGATGACGCAGCGCTGAACTTCTCGATATCAACTCCGTTGTCGATATGCCTCAGACGGTCTGCGACTATCGCGCTAAATGTGTCCGCATCTGATGCACTGCATGCGAACACACGTCTGTAATTTTTGAGCGCGGATCGGGTGACTGTCTGGAAATAGACATGCTTAAGCTTGCGGGCGACGCCGGTATGAAAAAAGCCGCCATGCGTCGTAAGCACGAGCGGTTTGCGATGGATGGGTGCCGTGAGAGCCAAATAATCACAAAAAAAATCGACGCCATGGACATGAACCAGGTCGTACGGCTTGAGGCAGGACAGAACTTTTGGTGCAATCGGATAGCGTTTTGACCCGACATAGCCGATGCGGCGCACCGGAACGCCGTCAACGATGTCGCTTTCCGGAAGTCGGTTGTGCTGATCGCGAAACTCGCGGTTGAGTGTCAGCACATCCGCTTCGATGCCGGAACGCCGCTGCTCAACACTTAAATCGTGGACGACGCCCTCAAGGCCACCAATTGCGGGATGGAATTGACGCACGACATGCAGAACTCGCATTTCCCGATCCTCCCCTCTTCATTGCTCGACGTGACTAGACAAGCGCGCCGCGCATCAGCGGCGCCTTGTTGATGATGACGCCCACGAGGCGGTCCGATATCGCCGGTGATTTCATCGCGGCTCGCGTCGCTGCAGCAGACGGTGTTCGGCCCCACTCGGTGACCATGACGAACGCATCGAAGAGATCGGCCGCGGCTTGCACATCTGCGTGACCCAGGACATTGGGTAGGTCACAGACGACGCAATCGTAGTGATCACGCGCGGCGTGGATCAGATCACGCATAGCGCTCGAGCCCAAGAGGTCGGCCGGATGAACTGTGGACTCGGCGGAGCATTCGCCAAGGAAGTCGAACCCCAACTCGCTTCTCGTCACCGCATCGGATAGAGCTGCGCGTCCCTCCAAAGGCGGGAGCAGCGTCCCCCGCGGCAGGCTCAAGCCTAATGAGGGTCGATGCAGATTGGCATCGACCAGCAGTACGCGCCTTCTGCTTTCAACTTCGAGAACCGCGAGATTGAAGGCGACGGTCGATTTGCCTTCTCCCTGGTACGCGGACACGATGCCAATCACGCTCGTATCGCGCGCACAGAGCTCATTGACCGCGATCTTGATGCCTCGCAATGCATCGCCGCGGTCATGCAGCAGCAGTGGCGGCATCTGGTGCGAAGCAGGAAGCAGCCGCCGTCCCTGAACGAGTGGCACTATCCCTAATGCCCGGACACCGATATCTCGCTCAATTTGCTCAAGCGAACGTACGGGACGCGCAACTTGCTCTTTGCGCATGGCAATAGTGATGCCGACAAGCAGCCCGACTCCAGACCCCAACAACAGCACGAATGGTATGTCCGGCGTGCTCCAGTGACTTGGCGGCTCCGCTTCGCTGATGACGCGCGCCTCCGTGACACGAGAAGCTTGTTCGCTTACGGACTGCGCGTAGCGATCGAGAAGTGTGCGATAGATTCCCTGGTACGCTTGTGATTGAGATTCAAGTGCCCGCACCTGATCACTTGCGGCGGCCCCTTGCTTGTGGGCGTCGCCACCCTTCAGTTTGTCGACGGCTGCTAAAGCCCGATCGGACTTTTCGCGAAGGTGCGCGATATGATCTGCGAGACGCGTACCGGATTGCTCGATCTCGCGCGTTTCAGTATCGGACTGGTACTGGACGTATGCCGCAGCGAGAGCGTTGGCCACTGCCGCGGCCCTCTTTGGATCGCCCGAGGTAAAGGACACGCCCACAACGAAACTGCGGCCAGAGCGGGCGACACTCACCGCACTCTGGAAGTTGGCAAGGATTGTGT
>Ga0153954_1001522_pt1 | contig 12172 bp, 7 predicted proteins | sample TSFL038MetaG_FD_102277 | JGI IMG/M metagenome (GOLD analysis project Ga0153954, IMG submission 102277) | Attine ant fungus gardens microbial communities from Florida, USA - TSFL038 MetaG | ecosystem: Host-associated > Fungi > Mycelium > Unclassified | place: USA: Florida, Wekiwa Springs State... | reverse complement strand
TGCGGTGCACGAAGGAAACGAAATCCGGGATTTGCCGTCCGACCGGAGTCTGACGCTTGAACTGGCCGGCGAAGCGGCGGTCGCGGGTCAGCGCCTGCCACAATAAGCGCTCGGCATCGGTCGGGTTGCGCCGCAACAGCCGCGCGAGCCCGCGCACGCTGCCGCTGCTGTCGCCGGGCTGGGTGCCCTGCCCCTGTTCCGCGAGCAGCGCACGCAGCCGCGTCGCCTGAGCGCTGTCGAGCACGCCACCCTTGGCCGGCCCCTTGCGGCCTTCTGCGATCGCCATCACCACGCCGTGCAGCGTGTGCATGTCCTGCTTGGTCGGCTCCATGCGGAAGAAGATGTTGCGCAGGTTCACCAGCATGGTGTCGCGTTTCTCGGCCGGGCGCAGGAATTCGACCCGGTCTAGCTCGCGCACAAGGTTGTCGAAGAAAGCCTCCATCTGGTGCTGGGAGGCCCGCTCGGAGCGCTCGGGCATGGCGAAGGGCAGCTCGGCTTCGGTCGCGAGCTTGAACCATTCATAGCCCATCAGCAGCACGGCCTGGGCCAGATTGAGCGAGGCAAAGCCGGGATTGACCGGAAAGGTGATGATACGGTTGGCGAGCGCCACCTCCTCGTTCTTCAATCCCCAGCGCTCACGACCGAACAGGATGCCGGCCCCGCCGCCGCCGGCGATGTGCGCGGCGGCCTCACGTGCGGCCGCGTCTGGTCCTACGACAGGCTTGGCCTGGTCATGGGCGCGAGCTGTGGTGGCGAACAGCAGATTGAGATCGGCCACCGCGTGCTCGACCGTGTCGAACAACTCGACATGTTCCAGAATGTGATCGGCGCCGGCGGCCGCGCGTTGCGCCGCGATATTCGGCCAGCCGTCGCGCGGATTGACGATCCGCAACCGCGACAGCGCGAAATTGCCCATGGCGCGCGCAGCCATGCCAATATTTTCGCCGAGCTGCGGCTCGACGAGAATGACAACAGGCCCGGCCAGATCGAGGCCGGTCTTGCTCCTGTCGGTGCCCGCACCGGTCATCGCGCTTCACTTTCCGATTCAAGATCAAGGCCTTGAATCGGGGTTTGGAGACGTCGATTCAAGGCGTTTGCGGTGGACCCTCTCGATTGCCCGACTGGCAGAATTTCTCAAGCGAAATAATGGGGTTAGATTCGCCTTTTCGCATCGCACCGGGGGCTGCCTTTGCGAACCCGGTTGCGGTTCGCGGCGACGAAACGATCATGCCTCAGCCGCCGCAATATCCCCATGCTCCCTCGCCTTCGCGCGCATCCCTGACCGGGCGCATGCGGGCGGGACAGCTCGCGCCCACGAATACGAAGGCGGCGCTGGAGGCCGCACGCAACTGCCCGGACGCGTGGTATCGCGTGCAGGCGCTCGCTTCCGTCGCGGAGCACGCCCACCCAAGGCTGGTCTTGCCGATTCTTGAAGAAGCCGCGGTCGAAGCGCTCGCCTGCCACGACGCCTATGGCAGGGTCGCCGTCATGTCGTGGGCGCTTCGTGTGGCGCTCGCGCAGGGTTGTCGCGGCTATGCCGAGCGTGAGCTCACCAGATGCCTTGCGCTTGCCGTGCGCGTCGAGCCTGCCGCGTCGCAGGCCTACGCGCTGGAAACATTGTGGACGGCTTGTTTCGCGATCGATCCCCAGCATGCGAGACCGGTCTGGAACAGAATCCTGGAACTCTGCCATCCGGACCGAAGCTGGCGCGCCGCCCGGCTTTACCTCCACGTCGCCGAGCTTCAGGACAGCCGGACTCCGGGCGCGGGCGCCGCGGTGATCCGCGCGATGCCGCCGGGCAAAACCAGGAGCTGGCTGGAGCGGCGTTTCCGGCTTGCATGAAGGCCCGTCAAATCCGCCGGCCCATTCGCCTTCCACCATGTTCCCCACGGTGCTATACGGCCCTACCGGAACGCCTCGTTCCCCAGCCTCTATAAGACACTCTCAAGGTAAGGCCCCATCCCCCATGGCAAAAATCAAGGTGACCAACCCTGTCGTCGAGCTCGATGGCGACGAGATGACCCGGATCATCTGGCAATACATCAAGGACAAGCTGATCAATCCATTCCTTGACGTCGAGCTCATGTATTTCGACCTCGGGATGGAGCACCGCGACGCGACCAACGACCAGGTCACGATCGACGCCGCCAACGCGATCAAGAAAGTCGGCGTCGGCGTCAAATGCGCCACCATCACGCCCGACGAGGCGCGGGTGAAGGAGTTCGGCCTGAAGGAGATGTGGAAGTCGCCGAACGGCACCATCCGCAACATCCTGGGCGGCGTGATCTTCCGCGAGCCCATCATCTGCAAGAACGTGCCGCGGCTGGTGCCGGGCTGGACCAAGCCGATCATCATCGGCCGTCACGCCTATGGCGATCAGTACCGCGCCACCGACATCAGGTTCCCGGGCAAGGGAACGCTGTCGATGAAATTCGTCGGCGAGGACGGCACCGTTATCGAGAAGGAAGTGTTCAAGACGCCGGGCGCCGGCATTGCGATGGAAATGTACAATCTCGACGACTCCATCGTCGATTTCGCGCGCGCCTCGTTCAACTACGGCCTGATGCGAAACTACCCGGTCTATCTCTCGACCAAGAACACGATCCTCAAGGTCTATGACGGCCGCTTCAAGGACATCTTCCAGGACGTGTTCGATCGCGAGTTCAAGAAGGAATTCGACGCCAAGGGTCTGACCTATGAGCACCGCCTGATCGACGACATGGTGGCCTCGGCGCTGAAATGGTCCGGCGGCTATGTCTGGGCCTGCAAGAACTACGATGGTGACGTGCAGTCCGACACGGTCGCGCAGGGCTATGGCTCGCTCGGCCTGATGACCTCGGTGCTGCTGACCCCGGATGGCAAGACCGTCGAGGCCGAAGCTGCACATGGTACCGTCACGCGCCACTACCGCGAGCACCAGAAGGGCAAGGAGACGTCGACCAATTCGATCGCGTCGATCTTCGCCTGGACCCGTGGCCTCGCCCACCGCGCCAAGCTCGACAACAATGTCGAACTGGCGAAGTTTGCAGCCACCCTGGAGAAGGTCTGCGTCGCCACCGTCGAGGACGGCTACATGACCAAGGACCTCGCGCTCCTGGTCGGCGCCGACCAGCGCTGGCTGTCGACGACCGGCTTCCTCGACAAGGTTTCCGACAACCTTGTGAAGGCGATAGCTGCCTGAACTGACATAGGATGAGGGCATCGGGCCGCCCAGGCTCAACCCACGGGAGAACGAACGATGCCCTCGTTCAGGACTGCAACGCTGGTGCTGGCTGCCCTTTCCGGGTCCGCACCAGCCCTCCATGCCGCCGAGATGCCGGAGGCCATCGCGGCATCCGGCGAAACGACCGTGCTGACCACGCATGGCGAAGGTGCGCAGGTCTATGAGTGCAAGGCGGGTCCTGACGGCAAGCTCGCCTGGGCTTTCCGCGAACCCATCGCGACATTGATGGCCGACGGCAAGACCGTTGGCCATCACTTCGCTGGCCCGAGCTGGGAAGACAATGACGGCAGTGTCGTGGTCGGCAAGGTCGCCGGCAGCGCGCCGGGTATGAAGCCTGACGACATCCCCTGGCTGAAGCTGGCCGTGACGTCCCACCGCGGTGACGGCGTGCTCTCCGCGGTCACGACCGTGCAGCGGATCAATACCAAAGGCGGCAAGCTCGACGGCGCTTGCGATACTGCGGGAAGCTTCCGCAGCGCGCCCTATTCGGCAGACTACGTGTTCTTGAAAAAGAGCTGAGCGACCTATCGGCCTCGCTGGCGCGGCACTGGGTGGCGAAATTGCGGGTCGCATCATCCGCAACTTCGCTGTAAAGCCTTGAGCGCACGCCTGATTTGTCGTCGGGCCCAAACAGCCGGCCCACCTAGAGGAACGCCATGCCGACCTATCGCTCACGAACCACCACGCACGGCCGCAACATGGCTGGCGCTCGCGGCCTGTGGCGCGCGACCGGAATGACCAATGAGGATTTCGGCAAGCCGATCATCGCGGTGGTCAATTCGTTCACGCAGTTCGTGCCTGGCCACGTCCATCTGAAGGATCTTGGCCAGCTCGTCGCGCGCGAGATCGAGAAGGCTGGCGGCGTGGCCAAGGAGTTCAACACCATCGCGGTCGATGACGGCATCGCCATGGGCCATGACGGCATGCTCTACAGCCTGCCCTCGCGTGAACTGATCGCCGATAGCGTTGAATACATGGTCAACGCGCATTGCGCCGACGCCATGGTCTGCATCTCCAATTGCGACAAGATCACACCCGGCATGCTGATGGCCGCGATGCGCCTCAACATTCCCGCCGTATTCGTCTCCGGCGGACCGATGGAGTCCGGCAAGGTCAACCTCAAGGGCAAGATCAAGGCGGTCGACCTGATCGATGCGATGGTGGCTGCAGCCGACGACCGCGTCAGCGACGACGAGGTCGAGGTCATCGAGCGCTCCGCCTGCCCGACCTGCGGCTCATGCTCGGGCATGTTCACCGCCAATTCGATGAACTGCCTCACCGAGGCGCTGGGCCTGTCGTTGCCGGGCAACGGCTCGGTGCTGGCGACGCATGCCGACCGCAAGGGCCTGTTCGTCGAGGCCGGACATCTGATCGTTGATCTGGCGCGGCGCTATTACGAACAGGACGATGCCAACGTGCTGCCGCGCAACATCGCGAACTTCAAGGCGTTCGAGAACGCGATGAGCCTCGACATCGCCATGGGCGGCTCGACCAATACGGTTCTGCATCTTCTGGCCGCAGCCCATGAGGGCGAGATCCCCTTCACCATGAAGGATATCGACCGCCTGTCGCGCAAGGTGCCGGTGCTCTGCAAGGTCGCGCCGTCAGTCGCCGACGTGCATCTGGAGGACGTGCATCGCGCCGGCGGGGTGATGGCGATCATGGGCGAGCTCGACCGCGCCGGCCTCATCCATTCCGAGCTGCCGAGCGTGCATTCCGCAAGCCTCTCGACCGCGCTGGAGCGTTGGGACATCAAGCGCACACAAAGTGAAAGCGTGCGCAATTTCTATCGCGCCGCGCCCGGCAACGTGCCGACGCAGGTCGCCTTCAGCCAGGATCGCCGGTTCGAGGAGCTCGACAGCGATCGCACCACGGGCTGCATCCGCGATGCCGAGCACGCATTTTCCAAGGATGGCGGTCTCGGGGTTCTGTTCGGCAATATCGCCGTTGACGGCTGCATCGTGAAGACCGCCGGTGTCGATGCGAGCATCCTGAAATTCTCAGGCCCCGCCCGCGTGTTCGAAAGCCAGGATGCGACCGTCGAGGCAATCCTGACCAACAAGATCAAGCCAGGCGACATCGTCGTGGTGATCTACGAAGGTCCGCGCGGCGGCCCCGGCATGCAGGAAATGCTCTACCCCACGAGCTACCTGAAGTCGAAGGGCCTCGGCAAAGCCTGCGCGCTCATCACCGATGGCCGCTTCTCGGGCGGCTCGTCCGGCCTGTCGATCGGCCATGTCTCGCCCGAGGCTGCCGAAGGCGGCCTGATCGGCCTCGTGCAGGACGGCGACGTGATCGAGATCGACATCCCGGCGCGATCGATTCATCTGGCGGTCGATGAGGCCGAACTGACCCGGCGTCGCGACGCGATGCTGGCGAAGGGCGCCAATGCCTGGAAGCCGGCCAAGCGCGCCCGCAAGGTCTCGACCGCGCTGAAAGCCTACGCCGCACTCGCCACCAGCGCCGCGCGTGGCGCGGTGCGCGTAGTGAAGGAATAACAGCGGAGCTTCGAGACAAGTTCGTCATGCCCGGCCTTGTGCCGGGCATCCACGACTTGGCTATATGAAGCAGAAAAGACGTGGATGGCCGGGCCTTCGCCGCGCCGAAGGGGCTTCGGCCCCGCAGGCGGGACAAGCCCGGCCATGACGAAAAACGCAAACAGGCTAAGCCCCCGCCATCGCCTTTTCGATCGCGGCGAGCGCCGCATCCGCCTTGGCACCATCGGGGCCGCCAGCCTGCGCCATGTCGGGCCGGCCGCCGCCGCCCTTGCCGCCCAGCGCTTCCGAGGCGACGCGAACGAGCTCGACCGCGTTGTAGCGCGAGGTGAGATCGCTGGTGACGCCGACCACGACGCCGGCCTTGCCGTCACCGGTGACGCCAACGATGGCGACCACGCCTGAGCCAAGCTGCTTCTTGCCGTCATCGGCGAGGCTCTTGAGATCCTTCATCTCGATGCCCTCGACCGCGCGAGCCATCAGCTTGACATTGCCGACCTCGCGCACGCCGGCCGCGCCTGAGCCGTTGCCGGCAGACGCGCCGCCGCCCATCGCGAGCTTCTTGCGCGCGTCGGACAGGTCGCGCTCAAGCTTCTTGCGCTCTTCGAGCAGCGAGGTAATCCGCGCCGGCACATCCTCGACAGTAGTGCGCAGCTCGGCCGCCGCGGTCTTCGCCAGCGCCATGGTGTCGTTGGCGTGCTTGCGCGCATATCGTCCGGTCAGCGCCTCGATACGGCGCACGCCGGACGCGACCGCGCTCTCGCTGGTGACAGAGATCAGGCCGATATCGCCGGTGCGGCGGACATGGGTGCCGCCGCAGAGCTCGACCGACCAGCCGAGCGCGTTCTGGCCGTGATCGCGCGCGCCCCTGCCCATCGAGACCACGCGGACCTCGTCGCCATACTTCTCGCCGAACAGCGCGCGTGCCCCGGCCTCGCGGGCTTCCTCCAGCCCCATCAGCCGGGTCGTGACCTCGTCATTCTCCAGCACCACCTCGTTGGCGATGTCTTCGACCCGCGCCAGCTCTTCAGCCGTGATCGGCTTCGGATGCACGAAGTCGAAGCGTAGCCGGTCCGGCGCAACCAAGGAGCCGCGCTGGGCGATATGGTCGCCGAGCACCTGCCGTAGCGCCTCGTGCAGGAGATGCGTCGCCGAATGGTTGGCGCGGATCGAACTGCGCCTGATGTGATCGACGTCGAGTTGCAGCGCGACCGCCGGCTTCAACGTGCCCTGCTCAACCGTGCCGACATGCACGAAAAGGTCGCCGGCCTTCTTCTGGGTCTCGGTGACACGAAACCTCACGCCATCGCCGGTCATGACGCCGGTATCGCCGACCTGACCGCCCGACTCCGCGTAGAACGGCGTCTGGTTCAGCACGATCGCGCCGGTCTCGCCGGCCTTTAGACTCTCGACTTCCTTGCCGTCCCGGACGATCGCGCTGACAACGCCCTCGGCGGTCTCGGTCTCGTAGCCCAGGAACTCGGTTGCCCCCAGCTTCTCGCGCAGCGGGAACCACACCGCCTCCGTCGCGGTGTCGCCCGAGCCTGCCCAGGCAGCCCGCGCCTTTTCGCGCTGGCGGTTCAGCGCGTCGGTAAAGGAGGCCTGGTCGACGCTGATGCCGCGCGACTTCAGCGCATCCTGGGTCAGGTCGAGCGGGAAGCCGTAGGTGTCGTAAAGTGTGAAGGCGGTGTCGCCGTCGAACATGTCGCCTTTCTTCAGGCCGGCCGACTTCTCATCCAGGATCGCAAGGCCGCGCTCCAGGGTCTTGCGGAACCGCGTCTCTTCGAGCCGCAGCGTTTCCTCGACCAGCTTCTCGGCACGCACCAGCTCCGGATAGGCCTGGCCCATCTCGCGCACCAGCGCCCACACCAGCCGATGCATCAGCGGTTCGCGCGCGCCGAGGAGCTGCGCATGCCGCATCGCGCGGCGCATGATCCGCCGCAGCACATAGCCGCGGCCTTCGTTGGAGGGCAGCACGCCGTCAGCGATCAGGAATGACGAGGCGCGCAGATGATCGGCGATCACGCGCAGCGACGCCTTTTGCGGCCCCCGCGGATCGGCGCCCGTGAGGTCCGAGATCGCGCGGATCAGCGCGACGAACAGGTCGATGTCGTAGTTGTCGTGCTTGCCTTGCAGCACCGCCGCGACGCGCTCCAGCCCCGCGCCGGTGTCGATCGACGGCTTCGGCAGCGGGTTGCGCGCCCCGCCCTCGAGCTGCTCGAACTGCATGAAGACGAGGTTCCAGATCTCGATGAAGCGGTCGCCGTCCGCCTCCGGCGAGCCCGGCGGACCGCCCCAGATCTTGTCGCCATGGTCGTAGAAGATTTCCGAGCACGGGCCGCACGGACCGGTGTCGCCCATCTGCCAGAAATTGTCGGAACCCGCGATGCGGATGATGCGCGACTCCGGCAGCCCCGCGATCTTTTTCCAGAGATCATAGGCTTCGTCGTCGTCGATATAGACCGTTGCGGTCAGCTTCTCCTTCGGGAGGCCGAATTCCTTGGTGACGAGCTTCCAGGCGAGCTCGATCGCCCGTTCCTTGAAGTAATCGCCGAACGAGAAGTTGCCGAGCATCTCGAAGAAGGTGTGATGCCGGGCGGTATAGCCGACATTGTCGAGGTCATTGTGCTTGCCGCCGGCGCGCACGCATTTCTGCGAGGTGGTGGCGCGGACATAGGGGCGCTTCTCGACGCCGGTGAAGACGTTCTTGAACTGCACCATGCCGGCGTTGGTAAACATCAGCGTCGGGTCGTTGCGCGGCACGAGCGGCGACGACGGCACGATCTCGTGGCCGTTCTCGCGGAAAAAATTCAGAAAAGTCGACCTGATCTCGTTGACGCCGCTCATGTTCATCCAATCAAGAAGCTCTGGGGATCGGCAGAAATCCGCATTTCCCGGCTGAACGCTTTTAGACAAGGGTGTTTACGCTGTCCAGAAACTGTGCAGGCGGATCATGGACTTGCCGCATCCTACTAAACCTCGTTGATAGATGCTGCAGCGCGTTGACAGTCTTGGTGAGGTCGTGTTTCCATTCTATATCTTCAAGACGACCACGTCGGGAGAGACCGGCAGTATTGCCGGCGCCGAAGGAGCAACCGCCCCGGAAACTCTCAGGCAAAAGGACCGCGTGGTTTTGACAGCATCTGGAAAGAGGCGCCGACGGGCCTGACCCGGACGCGTCCGCCGACGGGATAATACTCTCAGGCAAAGCGACAGATGGGGCTTCGACGGTTTCCCCGGGAATGGTCCCAGCGGAAACCCGCGAGGGCCCCCGATGCTTGCATCCGACGACCGCAACTCCCTGAAACGAACCCCGCTCCACGGGCTCCATGTCGCGCTTGGCGGCAAGATGGTTCCGTTCGCGGGCTATGAAATGCCTGTGCAATATCCCGCCGGCGTGCTGCGGGAACATTTACAGACTCGCAACTCCGCAGGCCTGTTCGATGTCTCGCATATGGGCCAGCTCACGCTGCGGGCGAAGTCTGGCAAGGTCGAGGACGCCGCCCGTGCGCTGGAACGGCTGGTGCCGCAGGACATAATTGGCATTGCACCGGGGCGGCAACGTTACGCGCAATTTACCAACGATGCCGGCGGCATCCTCGACGACCTGATGGTGGCCAATTTCGGCGACCATCTGTTCCTGGTGGTCAATGCCGCCTGCAAGGAGGCGGATGAAGCGCATCTGCGCGCCCATCTTTCCGACATCTGCACCATCGAGCCGCTGCCGGACCGCGCGCTGATCGCGCTGCAGGGACCAAAGGCCGAATCGGCGCTGGCGAAACTCTACCCGGAGGCGCCGTCGATGCGGTTCATGGATGCCGGTCCGCGTCAGATAGACGGCCTGCCCTGTTTCGTCTCGCGTTCCGGCTATACCGGCGAGGACGGCTTTGAGATTTCGGTTCCGGCGGAGGCCGCCGAGACGCTGGTCCGAAAACTCCTGGACAACGCCGATGTGACGCCGATCGGGCTTGGCGCCCGCGACAGCCTCAGGCTCGAAGCCGGGCTCTGCCTTTATGGTCACGACATCGACACCACGACCACGCCGGTCGAAGCCGCGCTCGAATGGTCGGTCCAGAAAAGCCGCCGCAACGGCGGCGCGCGGGCCGGCGGCTTTGCCGGCGCCGAGCAGATTTTGGCGCAATTCGAGCGGGGCGCGCCGCGCCGCCGCGTTGGCCTGCGCCCGGAGGGGCGCGCCCCGGTGCGCGAGGGGGCGCGACTGTTCGCGGACGAGGCTTCCGCCGAGCCGATCGGCACCGTCACATCAGGCGGCTTCGGCCCCACCCTCAATGCGCCGGTCGCGATGGGCTATCTGCCCACCCCGTTGTCCGCCGTCGGCACGCAGGTCTTCGCCGACGTGCGCGGCCAGCGTCTGCCGCTGCGCGTCGCCGCCACTCCCTTTGTCCCCAACACCTACAAGCGCTGAAGGAAGCACATGACCACGCTGTTCACCTCCGATCACGAATGGCTCCGCATCGAGGGCGACGTCGCCACCATCGGCATCACCGACTACGCGCAGTCGCAGCTTGGCGATGTCGTGTTCGTCGAGTTGCCCAAGGTCGGCCGCGCCCTGAAGAAGGCCGATGCGGCCGCCGTCGTCGAATCCGTCAAGGCGGCCTCGGACGTCTACGCCCCGATCTCGGGCGAAGTGCTCGAGATCAATGACGCCCTCAGCGCGGAGCCCGCTTTGGTCAATTCCGACGCCGGCGGCAAGGCGTGGTTTTTCAAGATGAAGATCGCCGACAGGAGCGAACTCGGCGGGCTCATGGATGAGGCCGCCTACCAGGCCCACACGGCCTGAGCGAACTTTGAATTTGGATATTGCAGCGAGGCTCTCATGAACGCGCCGCTCAAACACGGCAACGAAGCCGCCACCACCTTTGTCCGCCGTCACATCGGCCCCTCGCCACGTGATATTGCGGCGATGCTGGAGACGGTCAGCGCCAGGAGCCTGGAAGGGCTGATGGCGGAGACGCTGCCGGACTCGATCCGCCAGAAGGCACCGCTCGATCTCGGTCCCGCGCTGAGTGAGACCGAGGCGCTGTCGCACATGAAGCAGCTCGCGAGCCAGAACCAGCGCTTCACCTCGCTGATCGGCCAGGGCTATTCCGGCACCATCCTGCCCGCGGTGATCCAGCGCAATATCCTGGAAAACCCGGCCTGGTACACGGCCTATACGCCGTACCAGCCCGAGATCAGCCAGGGACGGCTGGAAGCCCTGTTCAACTTCCAGACCATGGTCTGCGATCTCACCGGGCTCGATGTCGCCAACGCCTCGCTGCTCGATGAGGCCACCGCCGCGGCGGAGGCCATGGCGCTCGCCGAACGTTCGGCCCAGGCGAAGACGAAAGCGTTCTTCGTCGATCGCGGCGTGCATCCGCAAACGCTTGCGGTGCTGCAGACGCGCGCCGAGCCGCTCGGCTGGAAATTGGTCGTCGGCGATCCCCTTGCCGACCTCGACAAGGCCGAGGTGTTCGGCGGCCTGCTGCAATATCCGGATACGTCCGGCGCCGTGCGGGATCTGCGTCCGGCGATCGCGGCGTTGCACGCCAAGGGCGCGATTGCGATCATCGCGGCAGACCTTCTGGGCCTGACCCTGCTCGCTTCCCCCGGCGAACTCGGGGCCGACATCGCGGTCGGCAGCACCCAGCGTTTCGGCGTGCCGCTCGGCTACGGCGGGCCGCACGCGGCCTATTTCGCCACGCGCGACGCCATCAAACGCCACATGCCGGGCCGCCTCATCGGCGTTTCCAAGGATGCCCAGGGGAACCCCGCCTGCCGTCTCGCGCTCCAAACCCGCGAACAGCACATCCGCCGCGACAAGGCGACCAGCAACATCTGCACCGCGCAGGTGCTGCTCGCCGTGATGGCGTCGATGTACGCCGTCTACCACGGCCCGGACGGCCTCACGCGCATCGCGCGGCGCACGCACCGCTTCGCCTCGATCCTCGCCGCCGCGCTGCGCGGCGCGGGCGTCGAGGTCGGTGGCGACTTCTTCGACACGCTGCACGTGAGCGGCGTCGACGCCGCGCAGATCCATCTCTACGCCAGCCACGAGCGCATCAACCTGCGCCACTTCGACGCGAGCAGCGTCGGCATCAGCCTCGACGAGACAACCACGCGCGATGACGTCGTCGCCATCGCCGCGCTCTTCGGCGCCAGGATCGAGGACATCGACGCGCTCGACACGGCCACGCCGGACGCGCTGCCAGTCGCCCTCGCGCGCAGCAGCGCCTTCCTGCAGCACCCGGTGTTCAACACGCACCACAGCGAGCACGAACTGCTGCGCTACCTGCGCGCGCTCGCCGACAAGGACCTGGCGATGGATCGCACGATGATCCCGCTCGGCTCCTGCACGATGAAGCTCAACGCGACCGCCGAGATGATCCCGGTCACCTGGCCGGAATTCGGCGAGATCCACCCGCTCGCGCCGGCGCACCAGATTCGCGGCTACAAG
>Ga0153954_1001521_pt1 | contig 12174 bp, 11 predicted proteins | sample TSFL038MetaG_FD_102277 | JGI IMG/M metagenome (GOLD analysis project Ga0153954, IMG submission 102277) | Attine ant fungus gardens microbial communities from Florida, USA - TSFL038 MetaG | ecosystem: Host-associated > Fungi > Mycelium > Unclassified | place: USA: Florida, Wekiwa Springs State... | reverse complement strand
GCTGGCCCTGGCCCGCTATCGCAACCTGACCCGAGGCAACACGCGCCGGGTCGAGGTGGGCTTTTGAGCCAGGCACTCGCGCGCAGCGCCCATCTGGATATCTCCACCCGCGAGGGCCGCAGCGGACCGCTGAAAGCCGCTCCCCGCGCAACCTTGGCGCCTCTTGGCGTCTTGGTGTTTCAAAGCCGTAAACCCGGCTGTCGAAGAGTGCCCCCGAACCTTTCGAAAAGGCGTCGACGGTCGGCGTGTGTGGCTTTGAAACGCCAAGGCGCCAAGGCCGCCAGGCAGGGGGCGTCTGGTCCAATGTTTGTGCGTAGGCCAACGGCGTTTTGATCGCGCAGGTCATCGGCTTTGTCACTGGGCTGACCGCGGAAGGGAGAATTGCCGCGCGGTGTGGTGGGCTGGTGCGGGCGGGCGGCGGTACGTCGGCCGGTGCTGAGTTGGCCGCTCGGCAACTGGTTGGCGAAGGGGCGCAGGCGCTGGTCAGCTTCGGCCTCGCCGGCGGATTGGATTCGGTATTGCGGCCGGGCGCCCTGGTCGTGCCGACCGAAATCGTCGACGCGGGCATCGTGTTTTCTGCCGATCCGGCACTGGCCGCACGGTTCGGCGGCATGACTGGCCACCGCCTGCTCGGGGCCGAGGCGGTGGTCACCGAGGCAGCGGCGAAGCAACGGGCGGCGCAGGACAACAATGCGCAGGCGGTCGACCTGGAGAGCGGTGCGGTGGCTCGGGTCGCCACCGAATATGGTCTGCCGTTCGCTGTGGTCCGCGCGATCTGTGATCCGGCGGAGCGCGATTTGCCGCCGGCCGCGCTGATCGCCCTGGACCAGAAAGGCGCGATTGGATTGGTCCGCGTGCTGGGTTCTCTGCTCAAGCGACCAGGCCAATTGGGCAGCTTGCTGCAGCTTGCGCGCGATGCGGCGCGCGCGCAGCGGACGCTGATCGAAGCCGCCGACCGCTTTGAGCGATCTCCAGCCTTGACGGTGTGAAATCGCTCAACTCTGTTCGCTTGTCGCAAGCTTCACGGCCTGCCGGCGTTCCGGCCAGGCCGATCTCGCTTCAGTCGCGCGCCACCAGAAGGTCAAGGCGGTAGCCCGGTCGCCGTTCCTGGTGCGTCAGCGTGAAGTGGTCCGACGCCGCCTGGATGAACCGCTCTGCCGCTTCGTCGCCGGAGCAGGGGTCGTCCGCCTTGCCAAGCCAGTTTACCAACAATACGCGCGTGCCGACCATCCCGCTGCTGACCACTCGCGCCGCGACGCGCTCGATGTCCTCCGGAACCAGGAAATACAGCATCTCCGCCAGGACGATCAGGTCGAATGATCCGCCCGGCCAGGACGCCGGCACCTGCATTTTCTCGAAGCGCACCCAGAGCTGGTCGGCGCAGCGCGCCGCTGCGGCTTCCAGGGCCTGATCGACCACGTCCACGCCGAGCAACGCATCGCAGCGCGCCGCCAGCATTCGTGTCAGCACGCCGATCGAGCAGCCGACCTCCAGCCCGCTGCTGAAGCGCCGCTCGCCCAGAACGCCGAGCACATGTTGATACTTCGCCGCCTCGTAGGCGCTGGTCTGGTAGCCCCAGGGATCGGGATTGGACTGGTATATGCGCTCGAAATGCGACGGGTCGTGCGAGCCATTCATGCGGGCAGATAGGTCTCGAACGGGACTTCGAACACAGAGAGCAGGGCAGGTGGGAGCTGGAAGCCGCCGGGGTCGTCGGTGATCAGGTTGCCGTATTGCGATTTATGGGCCTGGATCGCCCGATGCTTCGCCGGCAGGAAGGTCGCGATATCCAATCGCCAGCCGCCGCTTTGCTCCGTTGCCACCATCTGATCCGGCGGCAGCAGCCAGCCCCACACCGGATAGGCGATGTGGCGGATGCCGCACTCGGCCGCCACCCCGGCGGCGATCAGCGACGCCGCCTCATGGTCGTGATGCGGGTCGTGGCGCCAGGGTGCGACGATGGCGGTGCAGCCCGGTTCATGGCTGCATAGGCCGGACAGCACCCGCACGGCGTCGTCGAACGCCCGCCCCGAACATGGAGCATCCGAATCGGGATAGCCGCAGAGCACCAGTCGCTCCGGCGGTAGGCCCAGATGCGCGACTGCCTGATGCACTTCCCGCGCGCGGATCAGCTTCAACTGCTCCGGCGGGATTTCGCGCGAGCCCGGGTGCGACGCGGCGCCATCGGTCAGGATCGCCACCATCGGCGCGCGCCCGGCCGCGCAGCACGCGGCGATCAGGCCGCCGCAGCCCAGGCTCTCATCATCGGGGTGCGGGGCCAGCACCACGCAGGTGCCGGAGCCGATAATGGTATCCAGATCGGCCACCGGTAATCCGCGCCAGGCGGCATGGCAGGCGTCGGCGCGCATCATTGGGCAAACCACACGGCTGATTCGGTCAACACGTCATCCGGCGCCGGTTGCCGCAAATAGGTTTGCAGGTCACGGGCGATGCGCTCGAAATCCGTGCCGCTTTGGAACGAAGACAGGCCGATGGAGCGCTGCAGCAGCTGCACGGCGTCCAGGCAGGCGGTCTCGACGGCGATGCGCGCGAAGCCGACCGTGGCCATGCGTTCTCCGGTGGAGCGACGCTGATCCTCAGCGGCATGGGCGGCACGCCGTACCCACATGGAAGCGGTCTCACGCGCGATCATCGCCTGGCCGAGCCGGGCCTGTGTGTGTGGATTTTCCAGCCGGCCCGACATGCGCAGATGCTCCGTTGCGATTTCCACCAACGCCATGAGGCCGCCGAGTGCCACCGCTGAGGCCCGCCACGCCCCTGCCGAGAGGTCCGGCTCGCGGAGGTAGTCGCCAGCTTCGCCCAGCACGCTGGTGGTCTCGGTTTCACAGCCGGAAAAGTCGACGGCGCCGGTCACGGCTGCACGCATGCCGGCCAGCGGCGCGGGCAACGGTGTTACCTGTTCGCCGCGGCCGAGCCGCAGTACCAGCATGCGGGAGGCACCGTCCTCGTCTTGTGCCGTCACGACGGCATGCGTCGCATGGCCCGCGGCGGAACAGAACTGCTTTCGACCGGACAGCCGGATCGTGCTTCCGGAACGCCACATGCGCAGTCCATCCTTCGGCGGATCGGTGACCCAGACGGCAAAGAGTGTCGCGTCGGCCGCCTGCGTCCGCGCTGTCTGGCGCTGGGCTGGGGTACCGTAACGACCGATCAGGTGACGGGCGTTGAGATGCGCCTCCAGCACACGGCCGACACTCAGATTGCCGCTGCCCACCAGCGTCAGCACGGACGCCAATTGCTCGATCACGCCAGCGCCAGGCGTCTCGATCGGCAGTGTCAGCGCGAAGGCGCCGACGCGACGCAGGTCAGCGATATCCTCGGTCGGGAAGGCAGACTCGCGATCGAGTCCGGCCGCTCGGTCGCGCATGGTCGGCACCATGGCGGCAACGGCGGAAGCGGGATCGGGATGTCGCTCCGGTGCTGTGTTCCTCATGCGGCCACCAGGTTGTCGGGACGCACGGCCAACTGCGTCAGCAGCGCCTCGGCCGCGGCGATCTCGCGCGGCAGGTCGGCGAACCGCACGCGGCGGCGTTGCGACAGCACACCCTTGCCCTGCAGCTCCGCCCAGGCGGCGCCGAAAAAAGGGCGCGACAGCGCCTTCTGGAGATCCTCGCTGGGCACGCCGAAATCGTCCGCCAATGTTGGATCGGGCCGATGCGTCGCCCATACGGCGCGGGACCGGGCAAGCAGCGTCAGGCGCCGTAGCGCGTCAGCGGCAGGCTCCAGCGCGTCGTCGGTGAATTCATCCTGCCGCACAATCCGCCGCCGGATCGCCTCGGCCATGCCGCCCACCGCTCTGCCCTCGGTACGGCCCGAAACCACTACGGTGATCGCCGGGTCATGGCGGATGCGAGCATCGAGCCATCGCAGCGCGGCGATGAAGCCGCGGTCTTCGGCGGTCATGATCGGTGGGATGCCACCGGCGCGGCGCCACGCCGAGACCCAGACGGCGAGGCTGGCACCGGATGCTTCGGTATGACGCGGCAATGGATCGGCCATATCCGGGTCGATCAGCGATGCCATCTCATCCAGGAGTGCGGCCAGCCGCTGCTCCAGCGCGTCATCATCGTGCAGGTGCCGCGGGATGAGCGTCGCTTCGGCCGGGTCGATGATCGCGCGGCCACAGACCGCGTCGGCGCCGGCAAGCAGTCCGGCGAGGTTGAGCTGCACCCAGTCCGGCGCGACCATCCCGTCGGCGTCGCTGGTCATCAGGATGCCGCCCGGACCGGCCAGCTGTGCGGCGTGCTCCATCGCCAGGCGGCGGGCCGGGCCGGCGCCGGCTGCCTCCGGCGGCAGGTCGACAGCGACGACGTGCAGGTCGAAACGCGGGCGCATGCCGCGCACGATCATTTCGCCGTCGTCGGTGGAATTATTGAACAGGACGATGACCGCATCCGGCTTCGTGGTCTGGTTGTCGAGGGCATCCAGGCAGGCGCCGATGCGATCCGCCTCATTCCGTGCCGGAATAGCAACGATAACTGGTGGGCGGGTCTGACGTTTCGGCAGCGACTGGATGTTCACGTTGGCAACCCGATGCGTAGGGGGAACTGACGTGGTGGGCCGGTCCGGTGCTTTCGAGCCGCATCACCCAGGTGTTATGCGGCAGCGAACCGACGTATACGGCGCCTATGACACAGCACCTTGAAACCGATGTCGCGATCGTGGGCGCTGGCCCGGTCGGGCTGTTCGCCGTCTTCGAGCTCGGCATGCTGAAACTCTCCAGCGTCTTGATCGATGCGCTGGGTGAGGTCGGCGGGCAATGCACCGCGCTCTATCCGGAGAAGCCGATTTTCGACATTCCGGCGCACCCGGCGATCGATGCGGGCACGCTCGTTACCCGGCTGGAGGAGCAGATCGCGCCCTTCGCCGCGCCGCGCCTGTTGGGGCGGCAGGTCATTGCGCTGAGCGGCGAAGTCGGGAATTTCAGCCTGACCACCGACCAGGGCGACACCGTCCGCGCCAAAGCGGTGCTGGTCGCCGCCGGGGCCGGCGCGTTCGGTCCGAACCGGCCGCCGCTGGAGGGGCTGGCGGCCTACGAGGCGTCAGGCGCGGTCCAATACTATGTGCGCCGGCGTGAGGATTTTCGCGGCAGGCGCGTGGTGATCGCCGGCGGTGGCGATTCGGCGGTAGATTGGGCGCTGGCGCTGAAGGACATCGCGCAGGTCTCGGTCGTGCATCGCCGGGCGAAATTCCGCGCCGCACCGGAGAGTGCCGCGCAGCTGGACGAGGCGGCGCGGCGGGGCGAAATCGAGATGGTGATCCCTTACCAGCTGCACGCCCTGCACGGCGCCGGCGGCGCGTTGCAATTGGTTGAGGTGGCCACGCTGGAGGGCGAAACGAAACAGCTGCCGGCTGACGTGCTACTGCCGTTCTTCGGCTTGTCGATGGATCTTGGGCCAATCGCCGCCTGGGGGCTGCAGCAGACGCTGCATCACGTCTCGGTCGATCCGGCAACATGCCAGACCAGTCTGCCGGGGGTGTTCGCCATCGGCGACGTGGCGACCTATCCCGGTAAACTGAAGCTCATCCTGCAGGGCTTCAGCGAGGCGGCAATGGCCGCGCATGCCATCTTCCCGATCGTCCGCCCGAACGAGGCGCTGCACTTCGAGTATTCGACCAGCAAGGGCGTGCCTGGCGGCTGAGGCAGCTACTGCCCCACAGCGCAGCGATATAGATGCCAGGTGGCATGGCCGAGCACCGGCATCACAACGATGAGGCCGAGCAGGAGGGGGATGCTGCCGAGCAGGAGGCCGACGGCGACGATAAGGCCCCACGCGGCGATCGGCGCGGGATTGTGCCACGTCACCGCAATTGACGTGCGAACCGCTGTCTCCACGGAACAGTTGCGGTCCAGCAGCATCGGGAATGAAACGCAGCCGATCGTCAGCGCGATCACGGCGAAGAGGAAGCCGACACCCACACCGACGAAGATCAGCGTGTGGCCGGGCCGGGTGAACAGCACGTCGTGCACGAACTGCCCGACGGAGGCCGGCACGTCGGGTCCGAGCGTGATGTTGTAGATGACGTTCGAGAGCACCAGCCAGAACAGGAACATCCCCAGGAACACAGCGCCCAGCAGCAGGATGCCGCCGATCGCGGGCGAGCGGAACACGGCGAAGGCGTCCATGATCGAATTCGTCTCACCAAGTTCGCGCCTTCGGCTCATCTCGTTCAGGCCAACTGCGGCCAACGGGCCGATCAGTGCGAAACCTGACAGCAGCGGAAAGACCAGGGGCAGCAGCCCGTAGCCAGACGCTGCGCGCGCCAGCAGAAGCCCGACGGCCGGGTAGACGAGGCAGAGGAAGATCAGGTCGGTGCGGGAGGCGGCAAAATCCTCGAACCCGCGTGCCAGCGCCCAGCGCAGATCGGCCAGTTCCAGCGTGCGAATGCGTATTGGACCGCTGCGTGGCTGCGCGTGCGCCGCGTCGATTGTGGTGACGGAATGGTAGGCATGCGCGAGCAGGTCCGCGCCCCAGCCTGGTGGTGTCCTGATCATCCTGGCCTCTCCCGCTGACTTGTTGTTATCGCGAGACCGGTCGGCAGCGAGGCCGCTCGGCGTCGCATCCGGGACTGTGAGCTGAAATGCCTCGGCGTGCTGTCACGAATGCGCGATCAACCAGGGGTGGCAGGGGCGGCGTGGCGGCGAGGGCGGGATCGGCCCGGACGGACTGTCGGCAAGCCGCCAGTCCTGGGCGAAATACGATCGGCACCTCAAGGGCGCATCTGCGAGTTGTCGGGACTAAATTTCGGCGGCCAGGCCATCCAGCAACGGGCGCAGCACGTCATCGGCGGGTCGCCACTTGCCGACGGAACGGCGGTAGATCGGCTCGCGGACCTGCGCGACGCTGGCCGTTCGCACCGCGCGCTTGGTTTCATGGAATGACAGGCAGGCATCGTTCCAGGGCAACTCGCAGAATTCCAGCAGCCGCCGCGCCTGGCCCTCAAGGTCGGCCACCACATCTTCGTACTGGACGTGCAGGATCGCGTCTTGCGGCAGGACCTCGTCCCAGTGCTCCATCATGTCCTGATACAGGCGGTAGTGCCGGCCAAGCTCCGCGAGATCATAGCTCCAGTTGAGCTCGTCACCGAACAGCTTGGAGAAGCATGACAGGCACGTATCGACCGGGTCACGGCGCGTGTGGATGATCTTCGCGTTCGGCATAGAAGTGTGGATCAGGCCGGCGATGCGGAAATTGCCAGGCATTTTGTCGGTGATGCGGGTCTTTCCCTCCGGCAAGGGCGGCAACGCATCCAGATAGAGCCGGGCGAGTTTGTGGAGCGCCTCGGTGGCAATCATGTCGCCGGAGAACTCGCCGCGCCGCCGGGTCCAGGTGCGGCGCATGGCGCGGCTGAAATCCTTTCGCTCGCCACCGGCGTGTACCAGCGGATGGCTGACCAGGATCTGTTCGACAAGTGTCGAGCCGGAGCGTGGCATGCCGAGGATGAAGATCGGCACGCGCGTCGGATCGCCACGACCCGCACCGGCGCGAATGACGGGCCCGGCCAGGCGGGTCTGGATGCGCCTATTCAGCGTCAGGAATCTCGCCTCGTCATATTGGATCATCGACCGCTTCAGCGCGTTGCCCTCGAGCAGGCACTCGAACCCGCGTGCCGGTTCGCCGATGTCCTCGTAGGCCTTGGCGAGCGTGAACAAGCGGATCATTCGATCACGTCTGCGTAACGGACGGCCTTGCTGCGGCAGGTCTTCCAATGCCTTGATCAGCGGATCGCCGGCCGCGAGCCGGGTGGCATTGAACAGGCCAGCGTAGTGAGTCGGCTGGCGCGGGGCGAGACGGATTGCTTCGCGGAACGCCGCCCTTGCGCCCTCCATATCGCCGACCTGCTCCCGCGCGCTGCCGAGGCCGCTCCAGGCTACGGGCAGGCGAGGCCGCCGCGCCACGGCTTCCTCCAGAAGGGCCAGGGCTTCCTCGTGGCGATCGAGCGTCAACAGCGCACCGGCAAGGCGAACCAGGACGATGGCACTGTGAGGTTTGAGCTCGCGCGCGCGCTCATACAGGCCGAGCACGTCGGCATCGTTCTTCTGTGCGTCCAGCGCGCCGGCCAGGCCAAGAATCCCGCCAACCGCATCGGGGTTCAACTCGTTCGCCTTGCGGTACGCCGCTTCCGCCTCCGCGAAGCGGTCCATCATCATCAGCACCTCGCCGCGACGAAAATGCCCGTCGCTGGCGGCAGGATTGGCCTGGACGGCAAGATCCAGATGCGACAACGCCTGCTCTGTCAGGTCCTGCGCCAGCAGGCTTGCGGCGAGACCCTGATGTGCCTCGGCGTAGTCGCGATCGAGTTTCAGCGCCGCCTCGAAATGCGGTATCGCATCCTCAGGCTGGCCGAGGCGGTGCAGACAGGTCGCCTTGCCGTAATGCGCTTCGGCGAAATCCGGATCCAATTCCAAGGCCTGGTCATATCGGACCAGCGCGTCGTCAAACCGTCGCAGTGCCTGCAGACAGGAAGCCGCGCCGTAGGCAGCCTCGGGTTGTTCCGGGGCCAGTACGTCCATTTGCTCGAACGCGGCGATGGCCTCCTCGTGCCGCGCGGCAGCCTGTCGGGCAGTGGCGAGGCCATACCAGTACTCGGCCATGCCCGGTTCGGCATGGACGGCGTGCTCGTGTGCCTCAATCGCTTCTTCGTGGCGTTTAAGCGCCTGAAGCGCGGTGCCAAGATTCGCATAGGCCGCAGCGGACGAACCGCACCCGACCGCTCGGCGCAGGATCGTTTCGGCCTCCTCAGCGCGGTCTTGCTGCAGCCGTAGGACGCCGAGATTGATGAGAGCCTCGGCGTGGTCTGGTTCGTTACGCAGCACCGCCTGGTAGGTTCGATCGGCCTCAAGCAGGTGCCCGCTGCTATGGAGCGTGCGAGCAAGATCGAAGTCTGGCGGGGACTGCACGTTCATGATCCGGATTGCTGGTGATCCATTGGCGTTGCCGGGCTCATATCGCGCGTCAGTGCAGCGCGGTGCGTCGCTGTTGGTTCGCAGGCGCCGAATTCACGCGGCGAACACTGATCGCGGTGCGACTCAAATCCGGCCGCGGATAAGAAGATGGGCGTCGTTGTGCCAGCCGCGGCAGTGGTCGTAATCAATCGCCGTTGCGCGGCCCGGCGGAAGGACGCCCGCATCCGTGCTCGCTTTCAGCCTGCGCAACGAATGCGCGGGCGCGGAAGCGTGGTCATGCCGCGGCGCGGCGGCGGCGGCGAAATGTGCTGATGCCAGCAAGTCCGGCGCCGAGCAGGGCGATCGAGGTAGGTTCGGGAACAGGAATCGATTGAAATACTATCGTATCAAACCCGGACTGGTTTCCGAACGTCAATGTTCCGTTCTTAGTGAACTGATTGGTGCCGGTCGCCCAATCGAATTTCAACTTGTAAGCGTTGGATCCGCTGTGTGCGGAAAGCTTGAAGCTTGCGGCTACAATCTTGCCTTGGCTGAGCGAGAAAGACCCACTCGTGTGCGTGCGAATTGCCCATATATCGAACGGCGACGAGGGATACGCATTGGCTGGTAGGATCATGCCAGGCTTGAAAAGCTCAAGGCCTGTGGGTGTGAGCTTTCCGTTAGCGTCGCCGAAGAGTATCTCTCCCTTGATGATTGGATCATCAAGGAAAAAATCGAAGGCGGTGGGGACCGCGGCTTGGGCCATAATGGGTTCCAACAAGACAGCCGTGGCAGTGACGGTGGGGAAGACGTATCTACGGTTCGCCATGCTATTTCTCAAACCCATAGCTGGAATGTTCTGGTGTGAGAATTACACGCTTTTGATACCAGTCAGAGTCGGATCATTGTAAATTATAGTTACAGTCGTGACATGCCATCGGAACGTGCGTCGCTCGGCGTCGTCCAGTATCGGGGCACAGCCTGACGTATCGTCATCGCGAGCCTGATCGGCAGCGGGGCCCCTCACCGCTGCAACCAGGCGTGAACCGAAGAACGGGCGGTTGTAACCAAGAGTTCTGGATCAGCCCGCGGCAGCAGGCGTACCGGACGCCGCCGCTGATCAGGCGGCTGCGATGCGCAACCGGTCGGCGGCACGTGCCCGCCCGATCAGTGGCAGCAGGTCGGCGAGATCAGGGCCTGTCTCCTCGCCGGTTAGCGCGAGGCGCAGCGGCACCAGCAGGCTCTCGCCAAACCGTCCGGTGGCGCGCTCCAGCGCCGCAATCCATTGCGTCCAGACCGATTGGTCCCAAGGTTCGGCGGGCAACAGCGTCTCGGCATGCGCCAGCAATTCGCGCTCGCCTTCGACCACCGGCGGCACGATCGTGCCGGCAACCACATCCCACCAACCACGCGCCTCCCGCAACAGGTCCATGCTGCCGCGCACTGCCAGCCAGAAGCGTTCGGTCGCCCCGGTCGGGAGGCGATCGGCAACGTCGGAAAATTCCATGCTGGCGAGGACGTGCCGGTTCACCGCCAGCAGATCGCGCACGCTGACGTCGGCGGCAGCGACGGTGGCAAGCTCGAAATGCGCCGCGAGGACATGCAGTGCCGGTGGGTCGGCGCGGTCCGCCCTGGTACCCGCGAGGCAGGCGGCGACGGCGCAGGGCTCCATCCCGTCGGCGCGCAGACCGCGCACCTGCAATTGGCCGACCTTGCGGCCTGGCCTGGTGAGGGCGTGGTCGGGCAGGGAAGGGAGATGCGCGAACCGCAGCTTTGACGGCTGGCCACCGAGCAGCTCGAACAGCTCGATCTGGATGGCGGTGTTGCCGGCGTTGTCTTCGCCGCGGATGATGTGGGTGATGCCGGTGTCGATATCATCGACGACGCTGGCGAGCACCGGCGCAGGGGTGCCGTCGGCGCGCACCAGGATCGGATCGGAGATCGCGCTCAGCTTGGCCTGGCGCTCGCCCAGCACCAGGTCGCGCCATGCCAGCACACGTCCCGACAGCCGCAGACGCCAGTACGGTCGCTTGCCGCCGGCCTCGGCCGTCGCACGTTGCTCCGGCGTCAGCGCCAGCATCGCGCGGTCGTAGATCAGCGGCTGCCCACGCTTGCGCCGGCGCTCCTGCTTGGCACGCAACTCGTCCTCGGACTCGAAGCAGGGATACAGCAGGCCGCGCGCCTTCAGGGTCTCGATCGCTGCCTGGTAGAGCGCGACACGATCCGCCTGGTGGATTTCGCCGTCCCACTCCAGGCCGCACCACAGCAGATCCTGCCGCGTCTGGTCAGCCTGGCCCGGCGGGCATTTCTGCTGGTCGAGGTCGTCGAAGCGCAGCAGCGCGTGGCCCTTGTTGCGTCGGGCGAACAGCACGTTGGCCAGGGCGATACGCAGCCCGCTCAGGAACAGCGGACCGCTGGGGGTGGGCGCATAGCGGACGCGAATCACGTATCGTCCTCGTCCGGGACGTCCTCATCCAATCGTGGGTCGAGGGCGCGCCAATCGCGCTCCTCGGGGTGGGCCGGGTGGTCGACGAAGTCACCGAGTTCGGTGGCGCTCTTCCAGCCGCCTTCTTTGGCATCCAGCACGACGGCGTCCTCACCGAAGGCGAACCAGGCCTCCAGCACATCCTTCGTCGACATGCCGGCGGCGCGACAATGTTCGATGGAATCGCGGACGTAGCGGCGGGCGAATTCATTGGCCTGCATCAGGGTGGGAAAGCCGCCGATCTCTTCGGTGATATTGTCCTGGGCGCCGCCGGAGAGGTCCATGATACGGACGCGCCAGCCGCCTTCGGGCGCGAAGAGGTCGCTCATGGCAGGGTGAGCGCAGGAGCGCCCGCGGGCGGAAAGGGGAGGGTGTGCATCCTGCTGAACCTATGGACGGTGGCGAAAGGAATCAACGGCACGCGTTTGCGCAGCATCGCCCCGGGGCGCGAGAGCCTGAGAGGCACGTTCGGGCGGCACCAGCCAACGCGGTGCGCCGCGCCGGTTCCCTAACGAAGGGCGCGGGGGCGCATCGCCGCGAGGATCGCCTCGGCGAGGTTGGTGCGGAACAACGCATCCACGTCCAGGCTGAGACGGCGGCGCCAGTTTGGTCGCTCGCGGTCGGTACCGGGCAGATTGACCGCGTCGAGCTCACCGCCGAGGTCGTCAGCCTGCACCAGGGCGAGCAAGGCCGGCGTGCTACACACGAACGCATGCACAGCGGCCGCGACAGAGGCTTGCAGCGGTGCGGCGAGGTCCACATCCTCGCTGAACAGGTCCGC